>Ga0105240_10007522_pt1 | contig 15803 bp, 15 predicted proteins | sample KBSC54metaG_FD_80426 | JGI IMG/M metagenome (GOLD analysis project Ga0105240, IMG submission 80426) | Corn rhizosphere microbial communities from Kellogg Biological Station, Michigan, USA - KBS C5-4 metaG | ecosystem: Host-associated > Plants > Roots > Rhizosphere > Soil | place: Michigan, USA... | reverse complement strand
TCTCGATGTCCCTGTATTTCAAGATTTCAGCGAAGGCCCGAAGGCTGCCGTATCTGGTAATTTCGTAGTGCTCGGCTGCTTGGCCGGCAAAAATGATAGCGGCATCGCCGGCGGGCGAATTGCCAAAGTCCTTCATGATTGATTCGGCTTCGGCAACGATGCCGTCGATAGCTTCGCACCGTTTGGCCTTGATCGGTTTGCCCAGATACCCAAAAATGTGTTCCACCTTGGTGACGTGTTCTTCGGTCTCGGCAAGATGCCCTGTCAACGCATCGATCAGGTCTTGCGAGCGCGCCGTCTTGATCATTTTCGGCAGTGCCTTTGTTAGTTTTCTTTCCGCGTAATAAATATCCTGGATGCCATGCAGGAACAGTTCGGTAAGACCCTTCGTCTTATCAGGCGCCCCGCGCATTGGGGCCGAGTTTGATGCTCGCTTCTTCTTGACTGGTGCTTTCTTGGACGAGGCCTTCGTGCGGGATTTGATCGGCATCTAAAATCTCCGTTACTGTAAGGATGGGCCGTGTGGGCGGCGAGCATAAACAGCCACAGTCGACTTTTGTTCCCTTCCGCCCAGCCCACCGCGGAAAGCCAGGTGTTCACTTTGAACGCGCAGCGCCGATTTTCCAGCGTAGTGAGAATGCTGTAGCGCAGGCTTGAAGGGATGAAGCCTATGTCTCTGCGCGCCATTTCCGATATCCAAGATACGGTTTCAGAGAGCTCGGTCAAATGCCGGGATGACGAGGAACGCGATGTCATCGTTCGGATATCGGGCGAAGCCGTTCGGGAGTTCGGTTGGGGCACGAACTTCGAGGTAGCGAACGATATGTTCGGCCGCTTCAACGATAAGAAAACCCCGCATTAGTGACCGTGAAGGCGCAGGACGTGAAGGATTGGATGGACAGCAGGGAGTAAGCGACTTCTTGGCCTAGAAATTCGAGCGGATTTATTAATCCCGACGAGGCTTGGTATCACGACTGATCCGCCCTTTTGTCTTCAAATGTCCCAAACCTCAGACTTCGCCAGGCGATAACGTCGGTGAAATTCGCATTCTGCAGGCGAGACGTGAACTGCTGATTGACGGAGCTCGCGGCTGACGCGAGCGCGTGGAGTTGCGCACCCTCGGATAGACTTAAAAAGTTGTAAACTCATGCGCGTCCTCCATCCAGATGCCACTTTTCTTCGTACAAAATGGAGGATGACCCTGCGGAAAACATGAAAACAAGACCTCACACCAAAGAATGGTTCGAGCAACTTCGGCAGTTAAATCCGTCCGAGGTTTTGAGGCTCGAAGAAATATTCGCGCTCGCGGGCTCTCGTGACGTGTGTGGCGGCTGCGGCAGCCGGAATGCGGCAGATTATGAGCGTTCTGGCGTGCCGCAGGGGAGTTGTCCCGGTACTTTCAAGCTGTGCATGGACTGTGTAGAAATACAGCGCACGCTTCATGGGGTTGCCTATACCCTAATGACGGATTGAATGCCACTCGTCCGAATGCGCTAGCGCCCTGGCGCGCGCATCAAGCCGCCCGTTATATCTTCCAAGTCCTATTGCTCAAGCCGGTATCTTATTGATATTTTGGCGATCATGGATCACTTGAGCGCCCGGTCCGAGTTTGAAGCCATTAAAAACGAGATAGAGAAGTTATCGCGGCAAATTGCTTTTGTGGCGCGTGCCTTGGAAGTTGATCCCTCTGCACTTAGCGTATCCGTTTCTGTGCCTTGCCCGCCCATGGCGAAACAGCCGCTGGGTGATTATTGCATTGAAAGCGGTCATTGGCCGAGTGCGGATCAGATCGCTACGCTAATCAGCCGATATTGTGTCGCGAAAAGTAAACTAGAACGCGCCCAACAAATAGACGCCTGCGCGTCCAACCCGAAGTCCCGCGAAACCAAGCGCGACTAAGCAAACGGCGAACGCCACTCTTTCATCCCGAAATCCGCGAATTCCTTCTCGAGACCTGCCAGCAATTCCAACGCATCGGTAAACATCGCTTTTAGATGTGGGTCATCGACTGGGCCGACCTTGCGCACTTCGCTTTGCGCAAGGTTTAACGCCCGTTGAATCTTCCGAGCTTGGATTACGGCTGCGTTTCGCTCGCTCTCAGTCATGGCACCCCCCAACCATTCCAGGTACAAGTGTAATCGCTAGAAGCTTGACCGCACTCAAAGGCGAATCTTGCGCTGAGTGCCAACGCTCTTCAAGGCTTCGGAGCTTTACAAGTTTGTATGGGCAAGCTCCGTCCTCCTCTCATTTAATTTTAACTCGCGCAGTTTTTTAATCGCTTCGTATTTTCGAGGGAGTAACGCGATGAGACGTGGCGGCTGGTGTTCGATTTGGGATGCCCTCACGCATTGTTGGAAAAGTGAGCGCGGGAATATTGGTCTGCTGGGCGCTCTCTCCATCCTTCCCGTTATCGTATGCGTCGGCGCGGCCATCGATTTTGAACGGGGCCTCAATGCCGAAACACAACTCCAATCTGCCCTCGATAGCGCAACCCTCTACGCAACTGCCTATGCGACCGATCATACGAATGCGACGAACGCCCAGCTGGTCGCACTGGCGAAGCCTTACCTCACGTTGAACTACGAAGATGCGGCCGATGCCACGATAATTGCCTTTAGCCTGGTCGATAATGGTAACAGTATCACCGGCCTCGCAACGATCCAGTACAAAACGTATTTCATGGCGGTGGCTGGTTACGATACGCTTTCGCTAAATGCGGACTCGACGGTTCAGAAAGGAGGTATCAATCTGGAAGTGTCTTTGGTGCTCGACAACACCAATTCCATGAACCATGCCAACCCCCAGACCGGTAATACCGCTATCTCCGACTTGAAATCGGCTGCGGCAAAGTTTGTCGCCAAGGTGATGCCTCCCACGCAGGGCGTTTATTACACCAAGGTTGCGATGGTGCCGTACAACAACTCTGTCAATCTGGGCTCCGCGACAATGGCCGCCGCCGCTCGGGGTGCGATCAAGAATGGCAACGCACAGAAAAAGCCGGGGCGCGCCCTCGAGCAGTTTAACACTTCACCCACCTACTACGCCAGCTATTCCAGCAACTGCCAAAATTACTCGCCGTCGTCTACCGCAGCCTGTCAAATCACACTTCCGGTGACCAATTGCGTGACGGAACGCACGGGCGGAGAAGCCTACACGGATGCTTCCCTTTCTGCCCATCCGGCAGGTTGGAACTATGCCAATGCCAGTACCAATGGGTGTACAGCGGCGCCGGTCGTTCCAATGACCACCAGCGCAGGGACACTCACGACTGCACTCGACACTATGTCTGCCGGGGGCTCGACCGGCGGGCAGATAGGCGTCGCTTGGGGCTAGTATACTTTATCTCCAAACGTTGGAATCTGGTCGGGCAGCAGCGTGCCCGCCAGCTACAGCAAACTGACCGCCAATGACGCCACTAAGGTTCGCAAAGTGATGATTTTGATGACCGACGGAGAATATAATAGTGCTTACTGCAACGGCGTGATATCGGGCTACGACACGACGAATGGTACGGCGGGCAATCCGTATTATTGGTCGGTTGTTGGCAGCGGCGACCCTGCCGACCATATCGGCTGTGCACCCACAAATGGCGGCTCTTATACCCAGGCCGATGCCATGTGCTCGGCGATAAAAGCCGCTGGCATAGAAATATTCGTGATTACGTTCCAGCTCGACCGGAGTTATTCGCAACGCGTGAACTTTACCAATAACTGCGCAACGGACAGCAATCACGTGATTGATGCCGATACGATGTCCTTGGATGGTGCGTTCGACAGTTTGGGAAACAGGATCCTCGCAATGCGTATCTCACAGTAATCTCTACCAGAGACAGCGTCCTGGTTCAAACCGAGGAAGTTCCATGAGCACGGTCACTCAAAACTTGGCACAGAACGACCTGCTTGAGGCACTGGCCCCCGCTGATCTTGATCTTATCAGACCTTATCTCAATCATGAAATGCGGCCCTCCGGTGATGTTCTTTATCACCCGGGAGACGATATAGGGCGGGTGTTTTTTCCGCTCGGCGCCAGCCAAGTGTCATATGCGGTGAATAATATCAGCGGTGGCCTGTGCAGACGCTATTGGTGGGCCGCGAGGGAGCGGTCGGCGGAATTGTCAGCTGTGGCGGGCTACCGGCCTATTGCCTGATCTCCGTAACATTAGGCGGGGCCTTCCTTGTTGCCGACTTGGGTCGGGTTCAATCAGCCAAGGATAGTTCTGAAGCTATTCGTCGGCTCTTCGAGCGCTATTCTGACTGCTTGCTGGCGCAAATTTTTCAAGCTACTGCTTGCAATGCAATCCATTCCGTTGAACAGCGAGCCGCGAAATGGATCTTAGAGGAAGCGGAGCGCGCGGATGAGGCTGTGGTACACCTCCGCCACGAGGCGCTGGCCTTAAGGCTTGGCGTGGGTCGAAGTTGCGTGACGAGAGTGTTGCGCACCTTTGTTGCCGATGGGGTTCTTGATACTTCACGAGGCGCTATCACGATTATTGATCGAACCGCGTTGGAGCAAAAGTCTTGCGGCTGTAACCGGCATGTCGAAAGCCATTGGGAGCGCGTGCTTGGCAAGATGTACTGAACCACTGTAGGGATTCAGTTGGTCCCCAAAATTCAGCTAACGCGCTGGTTGTAAGGAAATGGGCACAGAGAATTGATGCGTGCCTTTGCTAATTCGGCGCTGCAGCCCTGCTGCATCCTTGATTAAAGTAATGAGCTGCTTCCGCGGATGAAAGCGCTCGGATACCGCTTTGCAAAACGTTTTGGCCCCTATTGCGAGATGAACGAAAAAGTCTGGCAGCGGCATGTGAGTTTGCGGAAGTTCACGTTTTCGCCGGGCCGCGTGCCACAGATGTTCGGATGCCGCAGGACGACGGGGACCTTGAATACTGCAGGAAATAACACTTGCGAGCCAAGGCGTATCAGTTACTTCTCGCCCCTGAGAAGCTGTGCGACAACTCAATCAACATGATTAGGCAACGCTAGGGGTTGGCGCAGCTGGTAATCCTTGTTGGGTTTGGGCGATATGCGCGGCATTTGCGATTTATGCAAAAAGGACCCCTGACACAGGCCAGGGGTCCATCGATGCTGTCGGGGGGACAGCGGATCAGCCAGGAAATGCTGGAAGGGACCACGCATTCCGGCTTAATTAATAAACACGTCGACGACTATTTGTTCAATCGGTCACGTCTGCCTTGAGCTATCGCCCTTGCCGATTTTCAATTCGAAGTTCTAGGGCGAAGCACTATTGGTCCATGCAATTGTGAAAGACGTTCCAGTACACTTCCTTGGCATGTTGCTGACCCGAGGCCCCACCAACGATGGCGCCGCCAACGGCACCCAGTGCCAGACCGGTTACAATATTACTGCCTGCACCATGGCCGGTGACACCACCATAGACACCACCCGCGCCGGCTCCCAGGGCTGCACCCGTTCCAACACTGTTACCTGCGGAATGCTGTGCAGCGCGGTTGGCTCGCATGCTGCAGTACTGCTTCTTACTCATTGAGAGCCCTTCAGAGGCGGTCAAAGCAAGCGTGGAGCCTGCAAGAAGTGCAACAAGAGCGACTTTGAAAATGCGGTTCATGGTTTGTCCTTATGGGTTGGTGAGGTTTGTATCCCGACAAAAAACTCTGTCACCGACGCAACGGTTCCCGCCCGGGGAGGCGTCCGTCGGACTAATTCCAAACTTGTCAGAAAAGTAAAGTATCTCGAGCCCGAGCGTTTTGCCTCTTCGATCAAGTCGAAGGCCTGACGTCTCGACTTTCAGGACGCCATTGCACGTGGCGAATTTGCGACAGCCCGCTGGATGTAGTGAACACCTCCGGAGCTATCGATAAGGCCTTTACAGAGAAGTAAATCTGGGTGGGAAACTACTTGGTCTTTTCATTGTTGATCGCGCACGGGCTCAACACTTTTTGAAAAGGAAATTTCCCATGCGTGACTCAATTCTCATTCTCCTCCTTACCTCGGCATTGTCATTGGGAGCCCAAGCCAGCTACCTCTCCGCCCAGACGGCCGGCGGCAGCGTCAGTGGTCAGGTAAATGGTTCTGGAAACGTGGCTGGCCAAGTCAAAGGAGCAGGCAGTGCTTCTGGCCAGGCAGGCGGCATGGCGTCAGCTAGTTCTGGCGTCACTGTCGGTGCGACCCTCAATGAAAAGTCCGATGTTTCGGCTGTAGTTGGCACACTCAACAGTCCCGACGTCTATGCCTCCATCGACTTTTCGACGCTGGTGGTGAAGCATGTGAGGATTGTGAAGCTGTCCAAGCTGAACGGTTATACTACCGCCTCTTTCAAGCTCGACGCCACCACAAAGAACAATATGGCTTCGCTGGACGAAAAGTTGGCGGCCAATGCCGCACTATCGGCGGCACTGAAGCGTGAAGGATACCGTGCCTCAGACGTTGTGGCCATCTCAGGAAGTGAAAGCGGCGACATCACCGTTTTCGTGGCCAAGTAATCGCGGAAGCCTCCTGTTCAACCTGATTTGATATTCCGGCGCCCTGCAGTCTCGCCTTCCACAAGGCGCCGGAGAATAACTTACAACGTTGTGTGCCACCGAGCGGAACTAAAAGCGCGTTGCGCTACTTGGGGCCGCTCCAACCCCAAACTTCGCAGACACAAACCAACTTCAGGAGTATTTCATGATCCGCAATCTACTTATTACCACGACTCTGGCTGCTGCTCTTGGCTCAGCAAGCCTTGTTGCACAAGCAGCGACGGCGGCTTCTCCAGACGAACATCTGGCCTCTAACATCATCGGCAAGAATGTTTACAACGGGACGGACGACAACGCTGCAAAACTAGGATCCATCGATGACATCCTTCTCAATAAAAGCGGATCGGTGGAGTCTGTCATCGTGGATGTTGGCGGATTTCTAGGTATGGGCGCCAAGGATGTGGCCATGCCTTATAATTCTCTCAGTTGGGCTGAGAAAAACGGCGAGCGCTGGTTGATCATTAAAGCAACTGCAGATCAGTTAAAGGCGCAACCTGCTTTCGACCGCAAGGCCTACGATGCTGCCGTCGCAAACAAGACCGAGGCATCAACGACGAACACGAACGGCACAACCGTTGCGCCATCTGCGAATACGTCTACCGCCGCCGCGTCAGACAAAGCTTCAATGTCGCCCGTGGACCCGGGCAAAATTCGCTCGCAGGACCTCGTTGGCACGACCGTCTATGGTGCCAATGACGCGAGTGTGGGCGAGGTCGGCGATATTGTTTTGACCAAGGACGGGAAAATCGACGCCATCATCATTGATGTGGGAGGCTTTCTTGGAGTCGGCAAGAAAGAGGTCGCCGTAGGAATGGATAAGCTCCAGTTTGTAGAGGACAAGAATGGCAAGCGGTACCTCTATACGAATTTCACCAAGGATCAGCTGAAGGCGCAGCCGGCTTATGATAAGGCAACCTGGGCCGATAAGCGCGATAGTCAGCGGCTGGTCACCCCATAGCTCCTTTCAAGGTTCCTTGGAGTGATTACAAGAGTTCTGGGCTTATTAGAGCCCAGAACCGTTCCGCTGAATGGCTATCGTGCCACCAAGCTGGACTTTGGCGCGCTTAGCTCTCAAAGTTGGGTCTAAACAATGCAATCAAGCTCACCTGGAGGCATGAAATCATGTCAATCGGTCTAATACTCGTTATCCTGCTCGTTGTCTTCTTGCTGGGCGGCTTCAGCGGTCGATTTGGCGGCTATGGCTATGGCTACGGCAACACTGGCATTGGCATTGGCGGGATTCTGCTGGTCATTCTGGTTTTGTTGGTTCTTACCCACCGCATCTAAATCTCGATCATTCGTAGCGCAGCGCTATGAGAGCGGGACCCTCCCGATCTCATTTTGGTCGGGCAATTCCTTGCAGACGGTGCTGGCTAACTAAGGTGTCCATCTAAAGCTATGGGCCTTTGGCGCGAGCTGCGCACGGAACGTTTGTCGGGCAAAAGAATTCAGTCGGCAAATTTCTTGGCGCGAGGGTGAGCTTCGAACGGCTCGTCGCTCCGAAATGCAAAAGCCCTGACCGGGGAGCCAGGGCTTTGCATTCAGGATTTTCACAGAGCGGGTTGGGCCCACTGCAGTAAACAGACTACACCCGCTGAAGCGAACCGCACCTTACAAAATTGAAAATATCGCTGCGCTAGGTTCGGCGAGCGCACACCGGAAGCTGGCCGCGTTACACTAGTTCAGGATAAGTGTGCCCGGTCCCCGTGCTTGGAAAAGGGGACCGAGCTGCTTCCCGGAGCGAGCGGGCGCTTGACAACTGGGCTTTCGCAAGCGTTCGATTGCGTTCAGAACGACCATTGAAGACTGGCTTTGGCATGACAGGAAATTACCCGAGCGGTGTCATAGCCAACCTCACTGTCAAGTTTTATGCTGCCATTGTTGCTGAAGGCGTAGGCGGCTTCGACACCGACGTAACCGCGAAGTGCTGCGTCGCCTGCACCCGAGAAACTAAGCGGGCTGCCGCCTAAGCTCGCATCAATTGGTGCGTCGGCCGCTGTGCCCTCCAAGCCGACATGCAGCACTGGAGACCAGGGGCTAGGCTCGTACTTCGACGGGTTCGGTGCAAAAGCCAAGTCCGCTCGGGCATTGAAGATGCTGGCGAGCCGACTTGCCACAATCAGGTTGGCCGAAGAGCCAGTTTCGGAATAACCATCTGTGTGCAGACCAGCATATTGCAGCTTAATGCTGGGAGTCAGTGTGCCACCGGTTAAAGATATACGCGTGCCGAATGTGGCTGCAGGGCTGAATAACCAATCGCTATATTGGGCATTGGCAGTCTCGATGCCGCCCGGCACCATGTTGTTGAGGATATGTCTTGCGCTACTGACGCTACCGAATGCCCCGGTGAGAGATAAATTGGCAAAGCTGCTTCCCATTGTCTGGCCGAGATAGAAGCCTCCCACGACCTTACCGGTCTCAAGGTCCTGCAAATCGGCCGCAGTCTCGGCACGTCCGGTGGAATAACCGGCAAAAGCGCCGAGGCGGCGTTGGCCCCCTAGTGCCTCATCAGCTCCGAGTAAAAAGCCTCCGGTAAGGCTCGCAAAGGCCGCAGTGTTAAAAGTGCCAGCCCCGCTATTGGCCTGTGCAAGACCCGAAATCCAGAAAGAGCCCTTCTCATGCGGACCCCCGGACGCTGCATGCACGAGCGTATGTTCAATCGTGGCGGTGGGACCGGCACCCAGATTGTCCAGTGCATGGAGGCGCGTATCAATCTCGCTGCTCACAAGGTGCGCTAATTCGCCAGCCGCGCGGGTTTGGAGAGCAAAACCTGTTGTATCGACTACATAGACTGTGTTGCTCTTGATAACAAAGGGCGCGCCGTTAGTTCGAACGGTGCCTTGATAAACCCGCAGGGCTGTATTGAGGCCCGGATCTATGAGAAGATTGTTTGTGGCATCGTTGAATAAGATTGCGCCTTGGATGTTGCTTCCCGGCAAAAGCTCTAGATTGTTACGACTCCCGAGAAACTCAACGGCTAGCGATCCTTTAAGTGTTCCAGAATTGACAACGGTAAGGTCATCCTCAAAACTTAAAATAGCAGCTTGGCCGGCATTCATGGTTCCGGAATTGTGGACGGTAAGTCCGCGACCCAAGTTAACAATCCCAAAGTTGGTGCCATAAATCGCACCACTGTTGTCGACTGTGTAGTCTGCGGCATCGTTGATAATGCCGGATAAGCCAGATGAGCCTCCGAAGTGGCCCCCGAGGTAACCGCCAATCCGTCCCATGTTGTTAAGCCGAGCGCCCGCGCCTTCATTCTCGATAGCGTAAAACTGGCCGGCGATTACGCCAGTGTTATTGAGGATCAAATTGGAGTAGCTGGTAAGGGCTATTACGCCACCGTAGATCTCGCCCGCATTGTTAATTGTCTGATTGTAATTCGCGCTATCAACAGCGTAGCTATCGATGACCGTACCGCCCTTTTCGACGTTGAGTATCTCCCCGAGCTTCAGCAGGTATTGAGCACTTGCTGTTTGCCCACCTGCGATAACAATATTATCTGAGCGCGCTCCGGTAGCTAAATTGCCTACCGCCGCCAACGAGCAACCGAACAACAAGAAAGCTTTCGTCAACTGCCTCACAACACGCCCCAGTAGTATTCCCAACGATTGAATAACGTTAGGAAAAGTCTCTGGCAAGGGGTTTTGGGTGCTTCTGTAATCCACCCCGACGCACTGCTTGCGGCGGCGAAGCTGGGTAGTCCCAGGCGAAAATCTGCTTCTTCGACATGAAGTGGTATCTAACCAGCTATCTCGTGCGCACTCTGAAAAAGGGCGACGGTCAGGCGCGGGAACTCGATATTTATTCCGACGCCAATTGGGCCATCAAGGCCGGGCTGGAAGCGTTGGTGGTGCCGGCGAAGCTGGATACCCTGCAGAGCGCATTCGTGGATGAAAAAGCCGCCAAGCAGCTTAAGGAATGGTTGGTGCAGCAACAGGCTAAGGCGTTGCTGGACGCAGGCCCTGCCATGCTTGAGACGCTACAGGAGACACAGGCCTACCTAGACCGTCGCGACGATGCGCTGACCTTGGATGAGTTGAAGGGCAAGGTTTCCGCCACCACCGAAAAGGCAACCTTCTACGTCGTGACTAAATGACCAAGCGTGAGCCAGCCGCTTTTCGTACGCATGGCCCCCAAATAGGTGACGCGCAAACAGTAGACTAGCCGGTGCGGCTTGATTGATGGGAACGGGCCCGTGCGCACATCTCATCAAAGTCCCGGCGATTCTTGGGATCGCGCAGTTGACCTAGTTCGTCGCCACGGCCCTGAAGAATCAAGGCTGCTTCTATTTCAAGAAGGTCCTGGAACCTGCCCGAGCATGCCATCGAACGCACCAAACCAAACAATTCGTCCGGCTGCTGTTTCTGTCTCATAAGCGCCTCTCTCACTGGCGATTAAGATTCGTGCCCCGGGCCGCCCCCTTACTACGCGAAATGCCGAATGTCAGTGCACTAGTGAACCTAGCGAGCAGACCAAAGCGCGGCGCCAACCCATTGAAATTGGCAGCCCGAATTTAGTCTGTTCTACGAACATTGCAGCGGTGCGCTAGACAAAGCCGAGTTCAAGCGTACAGGCCACGCAGGGAACGACCTGTCCTCAGGCGAGTTGTCTGCCTGCTATAATGAGGACCACCATGAAGGCTAGCTTCCAGGTCATCCGGGATGGATTGATAATCTTCGAGGCCTTCTTTGAAGATGCCACTCCCAGAAACCTGCCGCGCTACTCCCTGGTTGCCGTCGAGAAATTCCAATTGGACCATCCGGACATTTCACTCATTGTCGACGATATCATTATGAAGTGGGCTGAGTGGGATGAGCCAGGTTCCGAAAGTTGAGTTAGCGGCAAGGACCTTGAATGTGCATTGCGACAGTTCAGAGGGCCAGCCATGCCGAGGAAACTTAACGTCTACCAAACCTCTCAAGGGTTTTACGATTTGGTGGTGGCTGCGCCATCCATGAAGGCGGCGTTGGAAATGTGGGGCGCTGGCAGCAATCTTTTCCAGCAGGGTTATGCTCATCTAGCAACCGATCCCAAAGCGGCCGCTGCTGCGATGAAAAGACCTGGAGTCGTTCTTCGCCGGGCTGTGGGATCCAGCGGAACCTTTGCTGAGCAGGCCGTTTTGCCGAGCATTGAAGCGCTTGACTCCAATATGGCCAAGTCGCCTGTCGCTCCCGCCAAGGTCAAACCTGCGCCAGCGCTAAAAAAGGCGTCCACTCCTAAGATGGACGTGAAGGCGCAACAGAAAGCTGCGGCCGCGTTTGAACAAGAGCGTCTGCGAAAAGAACGGGAACGTGCTGGGCAGGCACGGGCGGAAGCCAAGGCTGCCAAGGCCCGGCAAGCCGCAATTGACGAGGCCCAAAAGGAGCTTGAACAGGCCGAGCGCCGACATGTGGAAATCATGGAAGCGGTGAACGCGGACAGGGCGGCGGTGGACCGGCGTGAAGCCGCCGAAGCACGACGCTGGGACGAGGTCAGAGCTCGTATTCAGGACAAGGTCCGCAAGGCGCGCGATGGCGTCTGACCAGAGGAACTAGCGCTCTTGTCGCCCGTTATGCGACTATGTTCACTCATGCCAGCCTCAGGAACTGTCTGATTTGCAGTGCTGCAATCGCCACCAGCCTGCTGACAAGCTCTGCATTCTCGGCAGAGACATTCTATATCGCACAAGACAGCCAAAGCCAGACTTGCACGGTTGTTGCAGCGAAGCCTGACGGAAGGGTACTCATCGATATCGGTGGAGGCGCCATCAAAACGCAGGATTCCGCTTTGCGGAGGTTGTCTAACCTTCATGAGTGCGTGGGTACTGCATTGAGCTATGCGCCGTCGCAGAACGGACTTGAGGACCACACGCCCTAGTCAGTGAAGCCATCCTGCTTCCAGGCTCGGGCTACTACCTTCAGCATCTCGTTTGGTAGCGGCCGATGAAACTTGGCTTGATCCCAATCCTCAGTAAGCCGAGCATCTCATTCCTCGGGCCTGGTGAATCTGACCGGGATAGCTTTGGAGTGGATGGGAGCGACGTTCTTGTTCGCGGATCGCGCAAAGGATTTGTGGAGGACATTCACCGCCCCGTGCCTCACCTAGCGTCTAGGGATCACTGTACGACGAAATGACATCCTGCGCAGTGTTAGATCCTCCAAAACATAGTGGTGGACCAGTGCTGCGGCCGCGTGGCCAGCCGAAAGAATGATGATGGCCCAAGCCACCCAGTTGTGCAGCTCTTCAAACGTGTGAGCCATATCGCGGTCGGGGCCAAGGATAGCTGGCATGGTGAACCAGCCAAAGAATGTAAAATCCTTTCCCTGACGCCAGCGCAATACGAAACCCAGTACCGACTGGGCAACCAGAAGGATGTAGAGCAGCCAGTACATGATACGAGAGAGCGTTCCTGAAATGCCGACTTTTGCTGGCAGGTGCCGCATACCGGTGAACCGCCAAATTAAGCGGAGCAGGATGACCACAGCAAACAAAATGCCGAGGGACACGTGGGTGGCTTCGAGCACGGGACGCCAGAAGTGGTCGTGTGGCGTAACATAATTCCAGACCATCGCCGTCCCGAAAAGGACGAGAACCAATATCGCGGTGAGCCAGTGGAAGATGAGGGTGGACGTATCGTAATACTCAAACTCAACACTCGGTTGGGTCACGGAACTTGCATATCTTGTTTTGCTTGGCATCGCAGCTCTCCGAAGTTCCGGACAAAACGCGTATAACCGTTTTGAGTTCAGGCGCGGTTCGAGCTGTCAAAGATGTAAACACTTCGTGCACGGGGGATGGTGATAATCCCCGATCTTTACGCAAACGCCGGCGGCATGACCGTTAGTTATTTTGAATGGGTCAAAATCTGTCGCACATCCCTTTTGGACGCATGCAAAGACGACACGATGAACGGCGAAATCAAACTTTGCTCGACGAATTGGCCGGCATGGCTCGCGCAAATGATTTAAGGTGGGAACCCAGCTCGAGATTCATTTCTGCTTACAGAGATGGGGCCAGTGAAATTGAATTAGTGCGATCGGGTCTCGACGACACCATGCGCGGTGCCTGTCAATCAATGCGCGAGATTTGGCATTCGAGAACGGAAATTCCTGTCCTGCGCACCGCCGCATACTGCACTGCGGTGGAACGTATTGCTCAAGCCTATCGCTCGAAGGGGCCCTAGCCAGCCGCGAGGCCGAGCAACATTGCAAGAAAAGTAACGACTTTTGTTGTGATCAATAGTCTCGCAAGATATGGCATTAGTGGCAATCAGCCATATGTCGTGATTTGAGCGATCGATTCATACACAGGTCACCCGCTAAGATCTTTACAACCAATGCGAATTCATCAATGAATTGAGACGGAGCTGTAAGTCCAGACTGACAAAATTTACTGGACGTCACACCAAAAGATTGTCGGGGCGATGAATAGCTTAGAGAGTCGTTTCACCTACTCACCTGAACAGCGGGTTTCCATTTATGCAAGTGTGATAAGGCACGTTTCCAAAGGCTTGCGCGAAACTCAACTGCGCCAGCGAAATATCCGATTGCGGTACCTACAGAAGTTTCCTGAGGCGGTAGATCTGGTTACAAAAGTCGATTCGGACCAAATCACCCTTAGCGACGATCATCTGATCGGATTGTGGCTCAAGGAGCTAGAAAACCACGCAGAAGATTTACTCAGAGGCGATTACCTGGCGAAAGCCAAGGCTCTCATTGTGGGAAATCGGATTGAATTGCTCGACGATCAGCGCCTTAGAAAGCGACTGATGGAGTCGGGCCGAGCATTGGGTGCCTACGCCACGTCTCGAGCGAACGATATATGCGATCAGCCCATAATGGTCGAGCATTTGACTATCGCAGAAGATGTCCTCTCTGGCGCTTTGGAACGCGTCAGATCTCGAATCCATTCAAACAAGAAACTGCTCAGGAAGTTTCCTAATCCGGAGCTGCTGATTTTCCTTGAAGATGTTTTCCAATCTTACCTAGATGCGGGAGGAAAATTAATTCAGTCAGACGTCACGGGGCCGAACCACAGATCCGTTCACCGCTTTCTGGAAACGGTCCTGGATCCGCTGCGGGACTACTACAAGGGGCTGAAGCAATTGACAGCCTCCGACATCAATGGCCAAATCACCGACTTCCTAAGTTGGAGCGTTTCTTTCAGTACGAAAAAGACGGAAGTTTAAAGCCTGTAAAGCTCTGCTTCCCAAAGGCCCCAGCATAATTACTGGTTCAAACGACTTAACGCTAATGCACGCACAAGAAGGCCCTGGCTTTCATCGGTTCTCTGTCGGCCAATCACACTGCAGTGCTTGGACTATGTACAATGTCCAATTATGGTCAAGACGACAAGGCAGCGGGAACCCGGTTTTACGACCGCGAACCGTCAGTCCGGACCTTAGCTTAGCTATCGCTACAGCACGGAGGCTACAGCAAGGGCGACAACGGAGATGGCCATAACCGCTGTAGCAATCCATCCCATAATCCAAAGCGTGGGGGAAAGCACGAATTGCCCCATTATGTCGCGTCGCCGGACAAGTAGCATCATGATGGCCATGACGGGTACCGACACAATGCCATTGATAACTGCGCTCCAGAACAGAGCTTTGATGGGATCGATGGGCGAAAAGTTCAGTAACGTGCCCAAGATGGTAGCGATAGCAATCGTCGCGTAGAATCCCCGTGCTCTTCCGGCCTTTTTGGCAAGTCCCACTGGCCATTGCAGCGCCTCACCCAAGGCATAGGCAGCTGAACCGGCGAGCACAGGGAGCGCTAAAAGACCTGTTCCGATAATACCGCAGGCAAAGAGCGCGAATGCAAACGGACCGGCGATCGGACGGAGCGCTTCTGCTGCCTGGGACGAAGTCTGAATGTCGGTTACCCCATGGGCATTCAGTGTAGCGGCCGTCGTAATGACAATAAACAATGCGACGAGATTGGAAAGCGCCATACCTACGTAGGTATCCATGCGGATGCGGTAAAATTCATTGGGCGCCTGACGTGGTGCCCGTTTCAACGGTTGTTTGTTCGGGTTCTCCTGCTCTTCTTCTACCTCTTCCTCGGCTTGCCAGAAGAAGAGATAGGGGCTGATCGTTGTGCCGAGGACAGCCACGACTGCCAAAATGTAATCATGATCCCAAGTGAGAGGGGGCTCAACGATGCTCAAACCTACTTTGGCCCACGGGGTGCCCACTACAAAGACAGTCGCTACATATGCGAACAGTGAAAGCGTCAAATACTTGAGCACAGAGACATAGCGTGAATATCGGACAAATACTTCGAGACCGATAGAGAGCGCGGCAAAACCGATGACGTATAGAAAG
>Ga0105240_10007518_pt1 | contig 15811 bp, 18 predicted proteins | sample KBSC54metaG_FD_80426 | JGI IMG/M metagenome (GOLD analysis project Ga0105240, IMG submission 80426) | Corn rhizosphere microbial communities from Kellogg Biological Station, Michigan, USA - KBS C5-4 metaG | ecosystem: Host-associated > Plants > Roots > Rhizosphere > Soil | place: Michigan, USA... | reverse complement strand
GGCCGGTGAGGAAGTCGACTTCCTCAATGGTCAGATCGAATTCGACGGTTAGCTGCTGCACCATGGAGCCGAAGAACGATCCGATGCGGTTGGCGATGAAGTTTGGCGTGTCTTTGCAGGGGACGACGCCTTTGCCGAGATGCAAATCGCAAAATTCCGAAATGGCGGCGAGGATTTCGGGGCGTGTCGCAGGACCGGGAATAAGCTCGGCCAGGTGCAAAAAGCGGGGCGGGTTGAAAAAGTGCGTGCCCAGGAAATGTTCGCGAAATTCGTCGGGATAGCCCTCGGCAATTTGGTGCAGGGGGATGCCGCTGGTGTTGGTGGAGACGATCGAGCCCGGCTTTCGGTGCCCGATCACGCGGGAATAGAGAGCGCGCTTGATTTTGAGATCTTCCGAGACGGCTTCGATGATCCAGTCGCAGTCTTTGATTTTGTCGAGGTCGCTGTCGAAACTGCCCGGGGTGATCAGACGGGCGCCGTCGGCAGCGAAAAAAGCTCCCGGGCGGCTTTTCAGAGCGGTATCGATGCCGGTTTTGACGGCGGCTTCCGAGAGATCGAGAAGCAGTGAGGGGATCCGGGCATTAGCGAGGTGAGCAGCAATTCGGGAACCCATGGTTCCCGCTCCGAGGACGGCGACACGGCGTATTGTTTTCATCGGTAAGCCCGTCCCTCACTTTATCGTGCCGGATAAATTTGGACCTCACGCCGGAAAGCGGGCGATGCCCGTTTGGAATATATCGGTGGGCGTCAGCAGGCTGACGATGAGGTATCCTGAGCGCTCGAAATCGTAAAAATAGCCGGGCTGCACCAGAACGTTGTGCCGCCGCAGAAGGTCGAGCGTTGTCTCTTCTTCGTCCATCACGGGAATGACGGCGTACCAACCCGCCTCCACGCGCAGGGTTCGCGGCAGAAGTGCCAGATTCGCGCGAACACGCTTCAGGATCCGGGTCTGCACATGGCCCCTAAGTTTCAAAAGAGAAGGCAGCGCGAATTGAATTGGCGTGCCCAGAGACAGGTAGGTGTCGGCAATGATTTCGAGTTCCGGCACGGGGCGCTTGAGGATCATCCACGCCAGCTTCATTTGGGGCAGGCCAATCAGCTTCGAGAGCCCGTTGAGCGTGAAATCGGCAATGCCGCGCAGCGTGAGCACACTATCGGGAGCGGGGTGGATAAGATAATCGCCGAACACTTCGTCAGAAACGATTGCGATGTCATGCCGCTCGCAGATAGGCAGGAGCTGATCCAGTTCGTGACGCCGGATGAAGTGCCCGGAGGGGTTATTCGGATTCACCAGAACGATGGCGCGGGTGCGGTGCGTGATGGCATTTTCGAGGGCGTGGAAATCGATGAACCAACCGTGGTCATAGAAAAGCCCGTAGTGGCGAACCTCTACTGACTCCAGCGCGGCGAGGTAATCGAACAGAGGATATGACGGGCGCGGAATGAGCACCTGGTCGCCGGGGTCGCAAAGCAGCTTGAAAATCCACGAATAGGCTTCGCTGGTGCTGGCTGTTAAAACCACACGATCGGAAGACACGCCGTACTCGGACGCGATGCACTCGCGGGCGGAGGGAAGCCCAAACGGTTCCGGCTCGTATTGTGCCGCGCGCGGATCTGAGAGCGCCGTTAGGAAATCCCGCGGGTATTCAATACCGGCATGAGTGGGATTCGATTCCGTCAGGTCGAGGATGGTGGCGCCGGCGGCGCGGCGTTCGTTCAGGAGCAGAGACAGCGGGTTTGGCTGGTGGTGGAGCGGAACGCGATGAGAAAGCTTCACGGCTTGAGAAAGTCTCCGGATTCAATGCGCGTTGAGGGGCGCGGTTCGGTTGCATATTCGTAAGCCCAGGCTTCGTGGCCAGTAGAGACGGTCACGCGGACGCGCCGAAATTCGGGGCCTTCATAACGGTCGAGGACCGCGAGCGTGCCGGCGGGGTCAGTCAGCAAGTAGAGCTCACCGGAGACGGTTCCGCCTGGTTCAGAGCGATAGCCGGGATAGCGATCCACGCGAAATAGTGAGCCGCGAATCGATGCGGGGCCGATGGCACGCGCCTCTGACCTTAGCTTTCTTGCGCAGGGATTATCGAATTCGCCGCGCAGCGTTCCATAAACAAAAAGGTATTCACCCACCTGGCATATAGTAAACCTCATGAGGCCAAAATTGACCGACTGGAAGGCCGTTGCGGACGCGCGCCGCCTGGGGATTCCGGATAACTTCATTGAACGAGTGACCATCGCGGTGGAGTATCTGGAAGAAGAATTCACGCCTCTGCTTGCAAGGCTGCGGTTCGATACGGAGCCCGCTGTGATTCTCTCGGAGCCGGCGCTGCTGGCCGAGCCCGAGCTATGAACATGCCGACCTTCGCTGACAAGTCAACCGCACAGCCGATGAGTATCGAAGCGGCGGCTGCAAAGCTGCGCTCGCGCGAGGTGTCGTCAGTGGAACTGACGAAGGAGTCGCTGCGGCTGATCCGGCAGAATCAGGAGAAATTGAATGCATTTATTACCATCACGGATGAACTTGCTTTGCGGCAGGCGAAACAGGCTGATGAAGAGTTGGCAAGCGGAGTGGATCGCGGCGCTCTGCACGGGATTCCGTATGCGCTGAAAGACGTGTTCTCAACGAAGGGCATCCGCACCACGCTGGGTTCGAAGATCTTCGCGGATCATGTGCCTGAACGCGATAGCGCGGTGTACGAAAAGCTGACGTCGGCGGGCGCGGTACTGATGGGCAAGGCGGGAATGCAGGAATTTGCTTATGGAATCACCTGCAATAATCCGCATTTTGGTCCAATCCGAAATCCGCGGGATCCCGACTGCATTCCCGGCGGTTCCAGCGGGGGCTCCGGTGTGGCAGTGGCCGCGGGAATGGTGTTCTTTGCAATGGGCAGCGATACGGGGGGTTCGATTCGCATTCCGGCGGCATTCTGTGGATGTGTGGGGCTGAAACCGACTTCGGGCCGGGTGAGCCGTTATGGCGTGATGCCGCTCGATTTCAGTCTGGATCATATGGGGCCGCTGACGCGCACGTCGCGCGATGCGGGGCTGGTGATGAACGCGATTGCCGGGCATGACAGCAGGGATGACACTTCTTCGCGGCAGCCGGTTGGGGATTTCACCGCGGGGACGCCTTCGTTGAAAGGCAAGCGGATTGGCGTTCCGGAGAATTTCTATAACGAATTACTCGATCCGCTGGTGCTGGCGACTTACAACGCGGCGGTGGCGCGCGCGAAGACGGCCGGCGCCATAATCGTTAAGCTTCGAGTGCCTGATCCGGGCGCTGTGAATCTGGTAAGCCGCGTGATTCTGCTGGCGGAGGCGGCGGCGCTGATGCAGCCTTATCTTCATCGCCGAAGTGAATTCGGAGAGGATGTACTGGCATTGTTCGATCAGGGGCGTCTGCTGCCCGCGACCGATTACGTCAACGCGCAGAGGCTTCGTCGCGCGATGCAGCGGGAGTGGGCGGGGCTTTGGAAAGATGTGGATTTGATTTTTACCCCAACCACGCCGCTGATGGCTCCGAAGATTGGAGATATGTTTATGGGGATCGGTTCGCATATCGAAGATGTGCGGCTCATGTCGACGCGTTATGTGCGGGCGATCAATGTGTTGGGGTGGCCGGCGATTTCGATTCCGTTGCCGGTAAATGGAAAGCCGATTGGATTGCAGATTATCGGAAAGCCGTTTGCGGAGGCCGAGGTGATCGCGGTAGCGGAGGCGATGGCGGGCGGGCAAAAGCAGTAAGGTGCGGGTCCGGCGTTGAGAGCACGATGATTGCGAGGCTGAAGTTCTTGGCTGGATGGTTGGCAATTCTGTCTGCGAGAGCTTTCAGCTACTCCAACCGGATACGCGTCGGCTGTTAGCCGCGCGCAGGCAAGCGTAACGGAACCTTTGGTACACGCACTTGGCCCCAAATCGCAGCCTTCCCATCCCGCGCCGGCTGAATTCTCAGGCTCCCCAATTTTTAGTGGATCAAGCTGCGCTGAACTCCACCGATTTCGTTTACGTTCGCAGGTCGATCTGAGTTTGACCATTGGATCCAGACCTCGCCCTATGCCCGAATTGCTAACCCAAACCGCACTCCCCCAAGCCGAGATGCCACAATAGTCACAAAGGAAAACCCATGAAAAAACTGATGCTGTGGGTCATGATGTTCGTCGCAACCTCCGCCGGCGCACTCTTCGGACAGGATATCGTCGGCACGTGGCAGGGCTCCCTAACCCCGCCGCAGGGCAAAGCGCTCCGGATAGTCATCAAGATATCCAAATCCGATGACCAGAAATTGAAAGCCGCTTTCTACAGCATCGATCAGAACAGCCCGGCCATCAGCGCCAGCGCGATTTCTCAGCAGGGCTCCACTCTCAAGATGAGCATCGCGGCAATCGGCGGCGAGTACGACGGGAAAATGGGCGCTGATGGAAACTCCATCAACGGCACGTTTACTCAGGGGCCGGCGCCACTTCCCCTGAACCTCGCACGTGCGACGCCGGAAACCGCCTGGACTATTCCGGAACCCACGCCGCCGCTGAAGCCGATGGCCGCCGATGCGAAGCCAGCCTTCGACGTCGCCACCATCAAGCCCAGTAAGCCCGGCACGCCCGGCTCATCGATTCTCGTAGGCCGGGGCGGCAGCAACCTTTTTACAACTACGAACACGACTCTGAAAGACCTCATCGTCTTCGCATACGGTCTTCATGCCAAACAGATCAGTGGCGGACCCGCCTGGATCGAAAACGAGAAATACGATGTGACCGGCAAGCCCGACCACGAAGGCCTTCCAAATATCAGCCAACTGCAGTCGATGCTACAGAAGCTCCTGACGGACCGCTTCCAGCTCACTTTCCATCGCGAAAAGAAGGATCTCTCCGTCTACTCCATCACCGTCGCAAAGGCCGGACTGAAGCTGGTCAAAACTGAGAACAGCCCTGGAAATCTGCCCGGCTTCGGAGGCAGAGGACCCGGAAGCATCGCAGTCCGGAATTCGACTATGTCCGACTTCGCCGGTTTCCTGCAAAGCAGAATCCTCGACCGGCCCGTGGTCGACCAAACCGGTCTCACCGACCGATACGATTTCCAGTTGAAATGGACGCCCGACGTGAACCAATCGCCGCAGCCCGGTCAACCTCCGCCGCCCGCCGCAATCGATGCCGCCGATGCTCCGCCCGATCTTTTCGCGGCGCTTCAGCAGCAGCTTGGGCTAAAGCTCGAATCCACCAAAGCGCCGGTCGAGGTTGCGGTGATCGATAAAGTTGAGAAGCCCTCCGAGAACTAGTCGCGAACCCGTTTCACCACAGCCTGTCGATCGGCGCTGCCGGTGAAACATCCTGCCAGATCCTGCCGCGCCTTCAAATCCAATTCCCCAAAAGGGAACACCACCCGCTGATCCGGCGCCAAATCGCTGACCGTCAATACTCTTGTTGGCAGTGGAATCTTCGCTCCCGGATAAAGATCCATAGCGGCAGGTCCTGCCATCACCTTACTCCCATTTCCCATCGACTCTTTACCCTCCACCTGGTAAGTGAAGGTTGCCTTCCCGTCCACCGCCGCCACCAACGTCCCCGATTTCGGAGAGGGCGACCACGCTAGTTGCATCTGACCCTGCCCCGTTACCGCATTGCACGCCACCAGCAGCCGATAGGCAGCCGCTTGCCCAACGTTTTCCACGGGCACTTCGCGGAGAATGCTGGCGGTCACCACGTCTCCAGTGCGATTCACGCTCCACTCCGTGGCGCCTCGGGCTTGCGCAGCGAGCGCGCCGATCAGCGCATCCACCGTTGCTTTATCCGGAATTGAAATTCCCGCCGCCCCCATGGCTCCGCCCTTCATCCCGCGGTCCACCAGGGCTGCGGCGCTGGCATCGCTCTCCACTGCGTTCACGATTTTCAGTTCCACGCCGGCAGTAAGCTTACTCACCAGCATGGCGGCAAGACTCGGGGCCATATGCGCCGCATCGAAGTGTTCGAGCGTTAGCCCGCCATTCCGCGCCGCGTCCGTGTGGCAGACCGCGCAGTACTGATGCACCAATTCGTTCTGCCGGGCAACCGGCATCGCGACACCTCCAAAGGCGTTAGAAACTACCAGCGATATGGATACCGCCCGAAGCACCAATCCCGCTATTCGCATTCAGATCTCCCTGTCTAACTATATCGACGTTATTCGTTGTCCAGACGGGCTCTCTTGCCCAGATAGCCGCCATGATGCCGCAATCCGAATTCATGCCGCGTGAAGCCCTTCAGCTCCATGAGCGCCATCGCTACGGCGTCGCTGATTGCCAGCATCACCACAATGCTGGCGGTGGGCGTTAAGCCGTGCGGGCAAGGCTCTTCAATAACTCCCATATCGAGCACGATATCGCTCAACCCGCGCAACTCCGATTCCGGATGCGACGTTATCGCAATCACTGTCTTGAGCCCGATATGACGACCGAGTTCCAGCATTTCCAAAACTTCGCGCGTCTTCCCGCTCGTGGAAAATACAACCAGGCAATCGTCAGAGCCGATCAGCCCCAGATCGCCGTGCGCCGCCTCGCCCGGATGAATATAGGATGCCGGAGTGCCCGTGGAACAAAGCGTGGAAGCGAACTTCCGAGCAATGTGGCCCGCCTTGCCCATCCCAGCCGTCAAAACCTTGCCAGGGCAGTCACGCAAAGCTTCCAGCGCCTTTTCGAACTCCGGAGTTACGCGAACCGCGCGTATGGCGCTCGCTTCCGCTTCGAGCACGGTCGCAATGCGTTCCGCGATATTCACGCCGGGAACAAACTCACGCTGCTACAGTGCCGCATAAACCTGATATGTTACCGAAGCAGTCGCCATGTTCACTTCGCCCACCCCATATGCCTGCACTCTGTTCATCCACGCGTAGGCGGGGTGTGCGGTCTGGAACCGCGGAGCGATCCGAATCGGAAAAACAGGTGCCAGCGTGCCGTTCAAAAACTGCTCGTAAGCATCGGGACCCGGATCGAGCACGCCCTTATAGCTGGTATAAATCAGCGCGCCGTCATCCGTCTGAAAGGTCGCGCGGCAATCCACCATGCCTACTCCATCGCGCCGCAGCAGAATCCAGTCGCCCCCCACTGGCAGAACTTTCCCCGTGCAGCGCGGGCCGCTCACGTCTCCGCCGGAAATATAGAAGGTGACCCGAAGGCCCTCCGAAACCGGCCCAATCGCTTCGGGCGGCATATGGAGTGTCGCTGTGTAACTGAAAAGATGTTCAAATCTGGGTTGTGTCAAAGGCTTACCAGACACAAATTATAACCGGAATCTAAAGCCCCTTTGCGGGACCAGGCTCGATTCCCATCCGCTTGGCCTCCTGATGGGCTGCCGTTCTGATCGCCGCCAGCGGATTTGGCGCAATCTTCCACTTCTGCATCCGAATCGCCTCCGCCACTCCAGGCGCCATCTCCGGCGGCATATTCACGATGTCTTTCACGAACGCGAGAAACTCCGGCGAATCCTGCGCAAGCTGGCTGGCGGCCTCTATCTCCGCGTGAAACGGCGGCCGCTGCACCCTGCGGGCTGGAACATAGTCCTTGACGGGCGGTATTGTTGGCCCGCGGTTTGCCGCAAATTTATTCGCGGCAAACCGGCTACCCTTCCCCGGCTTCACTTATGACGCCTGCTCTTTCACTTTCAGCGCCGCCTTGTTCGCTTCGATAAATTCGCGGATATCGTCCGACAAAGACAGCAGTTTCAGCCACTGCTCCTGGTAAAGCGTTACTGGAAAGCGCCCCAGCCCATAGACTGAGACCGCGCCTTTTTCGCTCACCTTCATGGAAACCGCGCTGCCGCGCTTCTGCTTTTCCTTCAGCGCTTCGTTCTCAGCCTTCAGTCTTGCCAGTTCCGCAACCAGATCGTTTTCATCAGCCATATGGTCATTCTGCCAGAAGCCCAGGCACCGTGCGAGATCCCCCCGAACTTCGCTTCCCGCTCTGCGCCTGATTCGCGCTCAATGCCTGCCCCGTAAAACGTCTGGAAGACTCCCTTATCTTCAGCGTCGCCGGCAACCGAACAGTACGCACTTCCTCTCTGTCTGTGCCCTGGTCAATTCGTTCCAGCAATATCTCGGAAGCCTTATGCCCAATCTCGTATGCGGGCTGAACAATCGTCGTGATCGCGGGCCTGAACAGATCGTCCAGCGTCAGTTCGTCGAACGTCACAAATCCAATATCATCCGGCGTTGCGAGGCCGCAATCGCGAATACCCCGCAGCGCTCCCAAACCGGTTAATCCGTTGGTGCAAAACAGAGCGTCCGGGCGCCGCGCGGGATTGCTTAACCGCTCCCGGCACATCGCTTCCAGATCCTCCGTTCGCAAATTTCCCTGCCACACCAAATCTTCGTCCGGAGCGATGCCTGCTCGTTCCAGGCTCTGCTCATACCCCTGTAAACGCCTTTGTTCATTCTTCAGTGAAAGCGGCCCGGTCACAATCGCAATCTTCCGGTAACCCATGTGCAACAAATGTTCCGTACCCATCTGCGCGGAGGTCACATCTTCCACAGAAACGGAGTCTACGGGAACCCGGTCTGGCACCCTGTCCAGGCACACCACTGGTATTCCAGCGCCAATCAGCCTCGTCATCTGAGATGCGGGCGTTGACCCCGCCGCAATCACCAGCAAGATACCTTCCACTTGCTGGGATCGCAGCAAAGAAAGCAACTCCGTTTGGCGGTCGCCGCTCTCCGCCGAATTGACCGCGATCAGCGAGTAGCCTTTTTCCCGCGCCGCCATCTCCGCGCCCCGAATAATCTGCGGAAAAAATGACACGGTCATGTCGGGAACAATAATGCCCAGCGTGCGCGTTCGGCTCGTCTTCAGGCTCCGCGCCACGTGGTTCGGGTGATAATCCAGATCGCGAATCGCAGTCTGCACCTTCACGCGCAGATCTTCGCTAACCGGAACCGACCCCGTAATCACATGCGAAACCGTCCCTACCGACACCCCAGCCCGCACCGCCACCTCTTTGATAGTGGGCATAGTTCCTAAGCTAGTTCAGCCACAATGGACATTTTCCCTCACTGACCCAGCTGCTCCTCCACCCCAAAACGTGGGGCGGGCAATCCTGCCCGCGGACTGGCTTCCCAGCCAGTCCCGCCGACCGAAGGGCGGCGCCTACAACTTCTTCAACCAAAGATTCCTCATGCTGATCTTCCCCGTGCCTTCAATCTCAACGCCGATCAGGCCCGATTTCCTAAATTTCGTCGGATCGTCGTCAATCAGCACCGACATGACATGTCCGTTGATAATGTGCGTCATCGTGTTGCCGCGCGCGATGATATGGAACTGATTCCAGCCCTCAATCTTCACGAACCCACCCAGCTCTTCCGGGTTTCCGAGCGTCGCCAGCAGCCGGGGACTCTTCCCCTCTTCCGTACGAACCACCTGGCCGCGCCACGCGATAATTCCGCGCCCTGTCGCCTGCTCGTAATATTGACCGCTGTATTGATTGCGCCCGTCAAAATCGAACTGCGCGCCCAGCATGTCCCACTTGGCCTGCGATTCACGAGAAGGCGGTGTTCCACGAGCCGCCCCGCTTGGGCACGGACCCTGCGGACCACGGCCTCTGCCAGCGCCGGGAGCCGCTCCCGCCGGCTGTGGCGGTCGCGGCTTCGTAATAGCACCGCGATACTGCACGCCACTGTTGACCATGGCACCCTCGCCCTTCATCTCCAGCTTCATCTCGAAATCCGCCGGCTCCCCTCCCTGCCAAATCAGGTAAATTGTGCCGGTAGGCTTCTCGCAGGTGGATTCCACTACAATCGCCCCGTTCTCGACCTCCCAATAATTGAAGTCGCCATCCCAGCCTTTCAGGGTGGCGCCGTCCCACATGGAAGTCCATCCGGTGTGGTCTTCGAAGTCGATGGGATCGGGCTGCTTAAATCCACCACCGCCACGCCCCCGACCGCCGCCGGGCGCGGCGTTTGTCGCAGCCGCCGCGGGTGTGGCAGCGGGTGGCTGTTGCGAAAATGCCACCACCGCCGCGATCAAACCCAGCAAACCAAAAAGCGTTTTCTTCATACTGTCTTAGGCCTTTCCCACTGCCGCGAGGCAGCCGACTTCAAAACCGCATCCGTCACATAATCGGTTTTCAGCGCATCCCGGAAGGTAGGCGCCGCCGCCTTACCCTCACCCAGGGCCAGCAGAAAATCGGCTGCCTGATGCACGAAACTATGTTCGTATCCAATCTGCAGGCCCGGCACCCACCAATGGTTCATGTAAGGATGGTCGCCATCCGTGACGTGGATACTCTTCCATCCCCGCATCTTGCCTTCATCGCTGTAATCGAAGTACTCCAGGCGATGCAAATCGTGCAGGTCCCACTTGATGGAACCCTTCTCTCCGTTGATCTCGAACGTGTAGAGCGCCTTGTGCCCCCGGGCATAGCGGGTGGCCTCAAACGTCGCGAGCGATCCATTCGAAAATCGCGCCAGAAACATGCTCGCGTCATCGATCTTCACCGGCTCTTCCTTGCCCGTCAGACTGTGCTTGCGCGCCTTGATGAAGGTCTCGGTCATAGCCGTGACCTCTTCAATCTGGCCGTTCAGCCACATTGCCGTGTCGATGTTATGCGCCAGCAAATCGCCCGTCACGCCGCTGCCTGAAACACTCGCATCCAGGCGCCAAAGCCCCGCGCCGCCCTGCGGCAAATCCGCCGAAATCGTCCAGTCCTGTAAAAAGACGGTCCGGTAATGAAAGATGCGCCCCAAACGCCCCTCATCGATCAACTGCTTGGCCAGCGTTACCGCCGGAACCCGCCGGTAGTTGTACCAAACCATATTGGGAACGCCGGCCTTCTCCACAGCCGCCGTCATCTCTTCCGATTCCGCCGGCGTCCGCCCCAGCGGCTTTTCGCACATCACCATCTTCCCGGCTTTTGCAGCCGCGATCGCGATCTCATGATGTGTGTCATTCGGGCTCGCGATATCGATCAAATCGATATCCGGATTCTCCACAACCTTGCGCCAGTCGGCCTCAACCGACTCATAGCCCCACTGATCCGCGAAGACGCGAGCCTTCTCGGCATTCCGCGCACAAACCGTCTTCAAAATCGGTTCATAAGGCAAATCGAAGAAATTAGGGGCGGTACGAAAAGCATTCGAATGAGTCCGCCCCATGAACCCATACCCAATCATCCCGATGCGCAGCTTCTGTTTCATCCGTGTTTATCCGTGTTCATCCCCGCCATGCTTTTCTTACTCCCAACCATGGGCATTCCGAACCGCCACCATCTTGCCCAGGATGTCGTTCCAGGTCTGCTGCTCCATCATCACCGCGTTCGGGAACATACAACCATCCCAGCAAATGTGCTCAAAAGCCCGCGCAGGCATCCCGTGCTCATCGCGCATCCATGCCCCGGCATCCCGCACAATGTCCAGCCGGCCATTTGGATCGGTAGCCAAACAGTGCCGCCCCGTCTTATCGTGCGATCCCGAGCCCTTTACCGTCCCGTCATTCTGCGCCACGTGAAAATCGAAGGTCCACGGCCTCAGGGCATTCGCCATGGTTTTGTAAGCCTGCGCGAGCGCGTTACCGTCCTGCCATTCAAATCCCTCTGGAAGCAGCCGATCCTCCGGCGCGTTGAAGCCCATGGTGAAAAGCATCGTGTGCGCCATATCCGCCTGGAACCCGACAGTCTTCGGCATCCCGACCATTTCCAGCAGCTCGACATTTCGACGCCAACTCTGCATCCCGCCCCAGCAGATCTCGCCCTCGGCGGCCAGCCGTTCGCCATAGCCCGCCGCGATATTCCCGGCCTCCCGGAACGTCGCGGCAATCTTTTTAGTGTTGCCCTCCGGATCTTTCGCCCAATCCTCCACGCCCGTCGCCGAATCGATCCGAATCACGCCATAATGCCTGATTCCCAAGCCCCGCAGCTTCTGCCCAATCGCGCACGCCTTCCGAACCTGCGTCAGAAATCGTCCGGTCTCTTCCGCGTTTCCCATAGCCGACCCGCCACCCGCGGGCGGCCATACCGGAGCCACCAAAGACCCCGCCACCAGATTCAGCGACGCCAGCTTTTCCGCCAGAGCCTTCAAATCGTCATCCGAAGAATCGATATCCGTATGCGGCAGCGAAAGAAACAGATCCACTCCGTCGAACTTCACCCCATCCACCCGCGCCGCGGCTGTCAGCCCCAGCATCGTATCCAGATCGATTGGCGGTTCCGAATCGGGCCCCTTGCCCACTAATCCAGGCCACATGGCATTGTGTAAAGCGGGATATCGATGAGTGCTCATAATAGGATTTTGAAACGTCTCAAGCTCATGTGAGGTTATATCAGCCTTATATCATTGTCAAACTACCCGCCGAACGTGTGTAATAACTAACTGGCCCCATGATTTCCACCCTCTACCATGACCGCCGCGCGTTCCATATCGAAAACGCGAGCCTGCGTGTCACCGCTCTCGCCGAAGGAGGACACATCGCGGGCTTGCTTTATAAACCGACCGGAGTGAACCCGCTTTGGCAGCCCCCCTGGCCATCTATTGAGCCGAGCGCCTGGTCCCCCGACAAATACCCGATTTATGGCAACGACAGCGAAAGCAAGCTTCTGGCCGGCATCATGGGCCACAATCTTTGCCTCGACATCTTCGGTCCGCCATCCGGTGATGAAGCCAGAGCCGGAATCGTGGCGCACGGCGAAGCAGGCGTTCTTCCCTGGCAATTTGAATCCATCCCCAACGGCCTGCGCTGCCGCTGCGTTCTGCCCTTTGCCCAACTCGCGTTCGAACGAACCATCGTTCTCGATGACCTTCGCGCTCTCATCCACGAAACCGTCGAAAACCTTGCCAATCTCGACCGCCCCATCGCGTGGACCCAGCACGTAACCCTCGGTCCGCCGTTCCTCAATCCCGGCATCACTCAGTTCCGCGTAACCGCAACCAAATCACGCGCCATTGGGGAAACCACCGATCACAACTGGCCCGAACTCGCCCCTTCTGCGACCCCCTCTGCGTACGCCGCCCACCTGATGGACCCATCCCGTGACGACGCCGGCTTCACAGCCTGGACCCCGAACTCTCTGGTCGCGCTTTCCTACGTCTGGAAGCGCGCCGACTTCCCCTGGCTAGGCATCTGGGAAGAAAACAAGAGCCGCCCCCAGACCCCCTGGCTCAGCCAAACTCAAACCTGCGGCATGGAATTCGGAGTCTCCCCTTTCCCCGAACCCCGCCGCAAAATGATCGACCGCGGCCCACTTTTCGATACCCCGACGTTCCGCTGGATCGGCGCTCGCCAAACCCTAACCGCCGATTACCGCGTGATCCTGACACCCGCCAAAACTATGCCGGAGACGCCCTTCAGCTGACCGGCTTACCGCCCATATTTGCCGTAGCCAACATCCCGCCCAATCCCATCGTTTCCACCGCCGACGACGGCACAATCACCATCGCGCCCTTCTCCTTAATCGCCTCATACAACATGTTCATCGCACGCAAATGCAGCGCAATCGGGTTGTTCTGATAAACCACTGACGCTTCAGCGAACTTCGCCGAAATCTCTGTCTCAGCCGTGCCCAGCACAATTCGCGCCTGCCGCTCTCGCTCCGCCTGCGCCTGCCGCGACATCGCATCTTCCAGCGCCTGAGGAATATGCACATCCCGAATCTCCACCGATTGCACCGTAATCCCCCATGGATTCGTCTTCGCGTCCAGCATTCTCTGCAACTCGTGCCCCAGCGGTTCCCGCTCCGTAATCATCTGCGCCAACTGATGCCGCCCGATCGACTCCAGTAGTGCGGTCTGTGCGCTCATCTGCACGGCTGCGTCGAAGTCCGAGACCTCCAAAATGCACTTCTCCGCGTCCCACACTACCCAAAACACAATCGCCACCACATTCACCGGCACCGTGTCTCTCGTCAACGCCGATTCCGCCGTCACGTTCGTTACCCGGATCCGCTGATCCACATAAACACTGATCTTGTCCACAATCGGAATCACGAAGTACAGCCCCGGCCCGCGCAGCCCGCGGTACCGCCCGAAGCGCAACACCGCCGCCTTCTCCCATTGGTCCGCAACCTTGATCGAAAGCAGCAGGTAAAGGCCGATCAACTCGGTAGCGAGGAAGTACCAGGGGCTTCCAGCGATCACCAACAGTCCGCTGCCTATCAGCGTCATAAACACGAAGGCAACCGCGCCTTCCGTGCTCACCAGTTCCCGCGGGCTCCTTCGCAGCCCGCGTGTTAAAGCCGAACCCACCAGACTTGTCATTTCAATTCGCCTCCTTAGTTGACGAATGCACTATTTCGAACCGCCGAACTGTTCCAAACGCATCTGTAAATCCTGCACCGTGAACCCCTCGCGACCGGCGCGCGCCACAAAATCGCCTACCAGCTGATCCAGCTTCTGTTCACGTTCCGCTTCGTTCCGTTTCACCTTCGCGTCCGTCAGAAAGGTGCCCGTCCCCTGATGGGTTGTCAGCACCCCCGTCAGCTCCAGTTCGCGATAAGCACGGACGACCGTGTTCGGATTGACCTTCAGATCCACCGCCAGTTGCCGCACCGTCGGTAACCGCTCACCCGGGCCGATGGCCCCCGACGCGCGCGCCGCATGCACCTGGTCAATGATCTGCCGGTAAACCGGAACGCCGCTCCGTAGATCAAGTTGAAATGTCACTCTAATTGTATTAGTACACTAGTACATGGGCAAATGCAAGCACTGTTTTCTTAGCTTGATCGCCAGCTAAATTAAAGACGGGCCGAAAAACAATCGCATGAAATGTATCGTCACTGGCGGCACGGGCTTCTTAGGCGCCCGCATTGTCGACCGTCTAAAACAAAATGGCCACCAGGTCGCTGTATGGAGTCGCCACGGAACCAACGTGAGCCCTGACGGGTTCCATGCCGTGATTCACCTTGCGGGAGAAACCGTCGCTCAGCGCTGGAACCCTGAAGTGAAACGCCGCATCCGCGAGAGCCGCAAACAAGGAACCCATGCCCTGGTTGACGCAATAGCCCGCGCGTCAGACCGTCCGCGGATCCTCCTCTCCACCTCAGCCATAGGCATCTACGGCGATCGCGGCGATGAAATCCTCACCGAAGCCTCAGCGCCGGGCAGGGGCTTTCTCGCCGACGTCTGCAAAGAATGGGAATCGGAAGCCGACCGCGCTCAGGATTTCGGTCTCCGCGTAGCCAAATTCCGAATTGGATTCGTGCTTGGCAGAAACGGCGGCGCATTGGCCAAAATGGTTCCCGCGTTCAAATGTTTCGCGGGAGGCAGATTAGGTTCCGGCAAGCAATGGATGCCCTGGATCCACATCGAAGATGTTGTGGGACTCTTCATCCACGCTCTTAACAACGAATCCGTCTCGGGAGTTTGGAACGCCACCTCGCCCAACCCCGTTCGCAACGCTGATTTCACCCGGGAACTGGCCTGCGCAGTTCACCGCCCTGCGTTGATTCCCGTTCCCCCGTTTGCCCTGAAGCTGGCATTCGGTGAACTCGGTCAACATATGCTCGATAGCGCCCGCGTGACCCCGCAAGCCGCCCAAGCGGCCAACTACCGCTTCCTGCACCCTAAACTCGCGCCGGCATTAAATGACCTTCTGGGTAAGACTCAAACCCGGCCCAACTCCCGGGCAAACTTCAGATCTTAGAGTTCTTCAGGGCCGCGCCGGGTGCGTCCGAACCGGGCCGGGTAACTCTCCATTCCGTAGTTGCTCCCTGACCGCCTCCGCCAAACCCTCCGTCTCCCGGGTCAGATCGTAATCGGGATTTAGAACCGGCATCGCCGGATGCATCGCATCCAGCCACTGATCGAGCCGGCTCTGAAGCAATAGCGCCATCGACCTCTCGGCCGCCGCGACATCCTTCGCTTCCCCCGG
>Ga0105240_10007514_pt1 | contig 15815 bp, 13 predicted proteins | sample KBSC54metaG_FD_80426 | JGI IMG/M metagenome (GOLD analysis project Ga0105240, IMG submission 80426) | Corn rhizosphere microbial communities from Kellogg Biological Station, Michigan, USA - KBS C5-4 metaG | ecosystem: Host-associated > Plants > Roots > Rhizosphere > Soil | place: Michigan, USA... | reverse complement strand
GCCCAGCTGATCCAGGAGCTGAAGCACAAAGGGATTACGACGAGCGTGCATTGGATGCCACTGCATATGCACCCGTATTACCGGGAGAAGTATGGCTATAAACCTGAGGATTTCCCGGTGGCGTCGAGGTTGTGGCCGGAGATTATTACGTTGCCGTTGTATCCGGGGATGACGGAGAAGGAGGTAAGGTATGTGTGTGGATCCGTGAGAGAAGTGGTTACGAAAGCGATGAAGGGGGGACGATAGACTACAGACTACGGACTACGCACTCAGCGGTCGGTAGTCTGTGGTCAGTGGTCGGTAGTCTATTTTCCAGCAATGAGGGACTACACAAAAATTATGGCTTGGCGGCTGGCTGATGACCTTACGGTTGCCATCTACGAACGAACGAGGGGGTTTCCAAAGGAAGAAATGTACGGCGTCACGAGTCAAATTCGTCGATCTTCCTTCTCCGTGCCGGCGAACATCGCGGAGGGTGCGTCCCGAAACAGCCAGAAGGATTACCTGCACTTTCTGTACATCGCGCGCGGCTCGCTCAGCGAAACCCAATACTTTCTGCACCTGTCACAATGGCTCGGTTATGTGGACGCAGCCGACGCCAAGCGTCTCCAGAACCAGACGACCGAAACGTTCCGATGCCTGCACGGCTCTCTTCCGTGAAACGCCTCTTCGACATCACGTTCGCCATCGTGGGCTTGGGCTTGCTGTGGCCGGCTTTTGCGGTGCTGGCACTGGTGATTAAGTTGTCGGACGGGGGGGCGGTTTTCTTTCGGCAGGAACGAGTGGGGCATCGGGGAAAGCGGTTCTGGATTTTGAAGTTCAGGTCGATGGCGCCGAATGCGGAGGGGTTGGGTTTGAGCGTGACCAAGGATGGGGATCCAAGGATTACGCGGGTTGGCCGGTTCATGCGGAAGACCAAGCTGGATGAGTTGCCGCAGTTGTGGAATGTGCTGGTGGGGGAGATGAGCTTTGTCGGGCCGCGGCCGGAAGTGCCGATCTACGTCCAGAAATACACAGATTACCAGAGGAGGGTGTTGGCTTTGAAGCCGGGGATTACGGATCCGGCGGCGTTGGAGTTTCGGGATGAGGAGAGGATGCTGAAAGAGGGGGCGGGGGGAGACTACAGACTACAGACTACTGACTACAGACTGCCGACTACGGACGAGCGGACACGGACTACTGAAGGCCGGCTGCGGACTGCGGAGGGAGGGGAGGGGGATGGGGTGGAGGATTTTTATTTGCAATATTGTGTGCCGCGTAAAATTGAGCTGAGCTTGGCGTACGCGGAGCGGGCGAATCTTTGGACGGATGTCGGAGTGATTCTTAGGACGGTGATCGGAAGGAGACTATAGACCATAGACTACAGACTACTGACTACGGACAAGAGGACTATGGGACTATGGGACTTTCTGAGGGGACGAGGGACTGGTCGAGATTGTTCGGTGCTTCAGCCGTCCCTTCGGGCCCTTCGGGACTCGGCGGGTATGGTGCCTCAACCCAACGTTGAAACGTTGGGCTATTGTCGCATGTCCCTCCGGGACAAACAAACGTTGGGGCATTGTCGCATGTGCGTTCGGGACAAGGTTAGTCAGTAGTCAGTAGTAGTCTGTAGTCTGTAGTCTGTAGTCGGTAATCATTCACTCGTGAAACAATTTTTCCTGCCATTAACGGAACCCGTCGGGGCGGTTTGGGCCCTGATGCTCGTGGGCACGCTTTGGTTGCTGATCCGCCGGCAGTGGCGCGGGGCGGTTTGGCTGGGATTGCCCACGGTTTTGCTGTTCGGGCTCGGGAGTACGACGCTCGTGGAGAGGTTGGTCGATACGGAGGAACGACAATGGGAGGATTACGCGGTTCTTGGGAGAATGACTGTGGGACTACGGGACTATGGGACTGTGGGACTTCAGAAGGCGGACCACGGACTACGGACCACGGACTTTGATTCAAAAGCGGAGGGTGGAAATTCGAAGTTCCAGGTGTCGAATCAGGAGATTTCTCAGGTCCATGGGCCGCAAAGCGCAGGGGAGGGGACGAATGGTGTCGGCGTTCCGGGCTCCAATGCAATCGCGGTTCAAGGCACAAATTCACCGATGGCGCAGACGTCGTCAACTCTTCCGGCTTCAGCCTTGAGCCCTCAACCCGGTTCTACCGAGGCTTTAAAGATTCAACGCTCTAACGGTTCAATGCCTCCGGCTGCGGCTGACGTCGTTGTGGTCCTTGGTGGTGGCAGCCGCATGTCGGCACTCGATCCTTACGGATTTGCGGCTACAGACGCTTTTAGCCGTGTCCTTATGGGGATCGAACTCGTGCGGAAAGGGCGGGCTAAGGATTTGGTGCTTGGGGGGAGTTATCCGCGGCCTGGGAAGCCGCAGGAACCTGGGATGGTTACGGTTGACGAGTGGGTACGGGCTTGGGGGTTGGCGCGCTGCGAGGTGACGGATTTGGGGATCTGCCTGGATACGCATGATGAGGCGGTGGCGTTTAAGAGGATGAAGCGGTTCAAGGATTGGAATTCGGTCATTCTCGTTACTTCGGCGTTGCACATGCGGAGGTCCGTTTTGTTGTTTCAGCGGATGGGGATTCACGTCCAGCCGGTGGCGGGGGATTTTGAGGTTTGCGGGGTGTCGCAGGATTTGCCGTTTAGTATTTTTCCGCGCCAACATCGGTTTCGGCTGTGGGGGTTGTATTCGCATGAGAAGATCGGCATGGTGGTGTATCGGAGGAAGGGGTGGATTTGAAGTCAGAATGTTGACTACAGACTACAGACTACAGCCCTCAGGCAAAAAGCCAAAGACCACGAACCACGGGCAACTGACTACTGACTACTGACTACTTGAGGGACTACACAAACATTATTGCCTGGAGGCTGGCTGATGACCTTACGGTTGCCTTCTACGAGCGAACGAGGGTGTTTCCAAAGGAAGAGATGTACGGCGTCACGAGTCAAATTCGCCGGTCCTCCTTCTCCGTCCCGGCCAACATTGCGGAGGGTGCGTCCCGAAACAGCCAGAAGGAGTACCTGCACTTTCTTTACATCGCGCGCGGCTCGCTCAGCGAGACCCAATACTTTCTGCACCTGTCCGAACGGCTTGGTTATGTGGACAAAGCGGACGCCGAGCGTCTCCAGAACCAGACGACCGAGATTTTTCGTTGCCTGCACGGATTAATTAACGCGGTCGAAAAAGAAGCCAGTACTCCGTAGTCGGTAGCCGGCAGTCGGTAGTCAGCACTCTATAACAAAGAACGCACCTTTTCCGATACGCGGCGGGGAAGGGTGCAAGGGGGAAACCTCATGAATAAGGGAACGAAAATCAGTACGGGGAGCACCAACGGAAACGGGCATGCCGAGGGGAAGATGGGGAATGGAGGACAGACTGTTGACCACAGACTACCGACTACTGACCACAGACTGCCGGCTGCAGACGACAGACCACAGACTACTGACTGCGGACGCCAGGCCGCTGGCAGCGGAAATGGCCACGGACACACGAACGGGGACCGACACTCGAAGGGGGACGGGGAGGGTGCGCGGTTGTTTCCGGAGAGGACGGTGCAGACTCGGGTGGAGCATTTGGTGAGGCGGGTGGTGATCGGGATTCTGGCCATCGCGGTATTGTCGGGGAGTCGGTGGTTGGCTTACGAGCTGAGATTCGACTTCAAAGTGCCGCTGGAATACCAGGTGCAGCTATACGCGCACTGGTCGTGGGTCATCCCCATGCACGTGGGTTGGCTCCTCCTATTCCGGCAGTTTTCGGGCATTTACAAATATTTTAGCTTGCCGGAGATTCGGTCGCTGCTGGCCGCTACCGTTTGTTCGGGACTCACGCTCTTTGTTCTGCGCTATGTCTATGCCGCCTATTATCCACCCATGGGGGTCATCGTCGCCCAGTGCGCACTTTCCTTCCTGGGTTTAGGGGCGATGCGCACGTCCTGGCGCGTGGTTCATGAGCGGTATTATTCACGAAAGAAAGGCGTCGTCCAACGCGAGCGCAAGATTGCGATCATTGGGGCCGGAGATGCCGGCGCCAGCCTGGTGCGCGAACTGAGCTCACGTCCGAACCTCGGCCTGGTGCCGGTGGCGTTTCTGGATGATGACCCTAATAAATGGGGCTCGCACGTGCATGATATTCCGGTGCTGGGTCCGCCCGAGATGATTTCGCACAAGAACGGGAAGCTGGACGTCGAGGAGGTGGTGATTGCGATGCCGTCGGCTTCCGCGAAGCGGCTGGGCGAGGTGGTTTGCCTCTTGCAAAAAGCGCAGCTGAAGTACGTGACGGTGCCGAGCGTGGACCAGTTGACCTCTGGGACGGTGACGATCAGTCAGTTGCGCCCGGTGAAGTTCGAGGATTTGCTGGGGCGCGAATCGATCGATTTGCGGCTGGACGAGATTGGGAACGTGCTTCGGGGCAAGCGGGTGCTGGTGACGGGGGCCGGGGGCAGCATCGGGAGCGAGCTGTGCCGGCAGGTGGCGTCATTCCAGCCGCAGCAACTACTGTTGGTGGAGCAATCGGAGGTGCAACTGTTCCAGGTTGAGCAGCAGCTCATCAAGTTGGGTTATGGAAACATCATTGTGCCGGTGATTGGGGATATCCTGGATCGGCCGCGGATGCGAGCGGTGCTGCGGGAGCATCGGCCGGCGCTGATTTTCCATGCGGCGGCGCACAAGCATGTGCACATGATGGAGATTCAGCCTGGTGAAGCGATCAAGAATAACACCTTGGGGACTGCGGGGCTGGCCGAGTTGGCGGTGGAGCAGGGGGTGGAGCGTTTCGTGATGATTTCGACGGACAAAGCAGTGAACCCCACGAGCGTGATGGGGGCGACGAAGCGGTTGGCCGAGATCGCGCTTCAAGCCGTCGCGCAGGATCATCCGGGCAAGACCAAATTTGTGGCGGTGCGGTTTGGCAACGTGCTGGGGTCCTCGGGCAGCGTGATTCCGATTTTTGAAAAGCAAATTGCGGAAGGGGGGCCGGTGACGGTGACGCATCCGGAGGTGACGCGCTATTTCATGACAATACCCGAGGCGGTGGGGTTGGTGTTGCAGAGTTGTGCCTTGGGGAGGGGCGGGGAGGTGTTCATCCTGGACATGGGGACGCCGGTGAAGATTGTGGACCTGGCGCGGCAGATGATCCATCTCTCGGGGTTCCAGCCGGACCGGGATATCGAGATCAAGTTCATTGGGCTGAAGCCCGGCGAGAAGCTGTACGAGGAGTTGAAGCATTTGCAGGCCAATTGCACGCCGACGGCGCATCCGCGGATTTTGCGGCTGACGGGGGAGAGGGTGGATTTCAAGGTGGTCTGCGCTGCGCTGGGCGATCTCCAGTACAGCCTTAACACCTCTAGGCCGGATGAGTTGAAGGTGATGATGAGGGGGTTGTTGCCGGAGTATGTGCCGGCGTTGGGGGATGAAGAAGCGGGACTACCGGACCACGGGACTACAGGACCACAGGACTTGGGGAAGGGCGCGAGGGCCCTGGCTGGGTCTGAGCAGCAGTAGCCCGATTGTCGGACGGTCAGGCGGTCGGACGGTTGGGTGGTGCGGTCAGTGGTCCGTAGTCCTATAGTCTCAAAGTCCCTCGATTTGCCTCGGATCGGGACACTTCTCGCTACGCACTCGCAGCTTCGCATATGGCACAGAAAACGCAGTCGTCGGCACGGTTGTTCAGAGCTGTTTCAGTAACTGGTGGTCTTTTCGGCACCAGTTTCGGCGAATTTTACCGATAGACTAGAGATGGACCATTTGTCCAGGTGTGACTGCGGATGTGAGGACGTGCCGAGTGCGCGAGGAATCTTCATACCTGCTGCTTTTGGGAAGCTGAGTCGGGAGCGTGGGGACTCCCGGCTCAGCGTTCCCTCACCTTTACCCTTTTCCTCGGGAAAAGGGAACCGGGCCTGTTTCTTGGCCGTGTTAATGTGGCTGGTGGTTGGCGCGAGCGCGATGGCGGCCGAGTACCTCACACCCAATGATGTGGTGCTGCCATCAGAGGCGGCGTCCGCGGAGACCGTGCTGCAATCGGCCGGCAAGCAGAGCATCCGGTTCATGGGATTGGATGTTTTTCCGCACGCCGCAGCCTCCGTGATGTATGACGACAACGTGCTCATCACGCACACCAATCCGATCAGCGATGTGGAATGGAGCCTTTTGCCTGGCGTGACCGTGGTGGCCGGCGACGTCAGCACCGCTTTCTCGGGTGCGGTAACTCTGGAGCAATTGCGTGATTTGCTGCGCTATTCGCTGGTCGACGATTCGGATAAACCTAATCGGTTTTTCGGAGTTGACTTCACACCGGCGTTCAACCTGTTCATGGAAAATGGCCGGTTCGACAACATTGATTATAACGCCGGGATGACGGCTGGCTACACCTTCAGTCGCTTGTCCATCGGCCTGGATCAGGATTTCTCGCGCGTGGCCATCAAGGACAACGACATTGGCGACCGGGTGACCCTGATACGGTTCCTGACAAATCTGCGGCTGCGGTATCAACTGACCGACCGCACCTTGTTTGAGGTTCTCGCCAGGTATCTTAACTCGGGGTACGGGAACAGCATCTACCAGGGCTACCAGGAATTCCGAAACGAGGACTGGGTTGACCGCCGCGTCGGGGGAAAACTGGATGTAGGCGTTGGCGGGGCGTTCGGTTGGGTTTACCCGGACATCAATCCCAACCAGACGTATCAGCAGGCCCTCGTACGCGGCATCTATCAGGTCAGCGGAAAGCTCGACGTTCGAACATATCTGGGTATTGAACTGCGCGAGTACGGCGGTGGGATCAGTGACACGGTGGACCCGGTCCTTAACCTCGCCGTGATTTACCAATTTCGGCCGCCAACTACTTTCACGTTGGAGGCCCATCGGCAGGACGCGCCTTCTCCAACCGGCTATTACAACTATCAAACTTATGGTTTCAGCGGTGGGGTGAAGGAAAAGCTTTTCGACCGGCTGTTCGCGAGTCTCAGCGCGGGTTACGACTTCGTCGATTACAAGCAACTGAGCAACGTCCTGATCGCGGCCCGATCGGATAATTACTATTCGGTGAAAGTCGGCTTCGAGTACGAGGTTGATCAACACCTCACCGCAAGCTTGTTCTACATATTCCAGGGCGATTCGTCGAACCAGGAGCGGTATACCTATACGGACAATATGGTGGGGGTGAGGTTGGGGTGGAGGTATTGAGTCTGGGGCCTTGGGATTACGGGACTACAGGACTACAGGAATTTTGGGAAGGGACTACGGACTACTGATTGCGGTGGAGGACGGAGAGCGGAGCGACGGAGCAATTGATTGATATGCGCGGACGGACGAAACCCGAAATGAGAGCGGGACTGGACCATTTAGGTCCTGTAGTCCTGTGGTCCTATGGTCCTTCTTTAGACAATTTATGAAAATGAAGATGGTTGGAATTGGGTTGGTGATCTTGAGCCTGGCATCAGGCGCTTGGGCGCAGAATGCGGACTCGTCGTCCTCGGCGGCGGCTTCTTCTCCGGGGCAGGGCGGGGTGAAGTCGGGAGGGGATTCTGGAGGGGTGACGGCGACGTCGCCGCAGTATGTGCTGCAGCCGGGCGACGTGGTGCAAGTGAAAGTGTACCAGGAGGAGGATTTGACCGCGGTGTCCCGCATCGGCAAAGACGGGACCGTCACGATGCCGCTGATTGGGGCTGTGAAGGTGGTGAGCAACAGCCTGGAGAACGCGACGATCGTCATCCGCGATCTCCTGGCCAAAGATTACCTCGTGGACCCGCAGGTGAACCTGAACGTTACGGAGTTCGCCAAGCACCGCTTTACGGTCCTGGGCCAAGTGCAAAAGCCCGGCACGTATGATATGCCGTCCGACGAATCAGTGACGCTGTTGCAGGCGGTGGCCACCGCGGGAGGTTATACGCGGATCGCGAATTCGCACCGCATCACGGTTCAACGCATGGGCGAAAAGGAAAAGAAGCTGATCCGGTTGGATGCCGAGGCCATGGCCGGGGATAAGAACTCCAAACCGTTCACGATTTTGCCCGATGACGTCATCGTTGTCGGCGAGAAATGGCTGTAAGAAAGGGATAATTATGCAACCGAACAGACCACAACTTCCGGGCAACGCAGCTCCGGGGCCGCCCCAGAATGGCGCTCCTAACGGGGTCCAGAACGGCTACAGCTACGGCACAGGGTATGGGTATGGCTACTCGAACCCGGGCGCGGCGGATTTCGCCAAGACCTGGCATCTTTTCCTCGAGAAAGGGTGGATCATCGTGGTAGCGCTTGCGGTGTGCATCGGGCTGGGCTTTGCCTATCTCAAGACCGCGCCCACGCTCTACACGGCCACCACCACCATCCAGGCCGAGCAGGACCAGCCGAATATCCTGAAGATGCAAATGGTCCAGATTAAGGATCTGCAGGCGGTCGATTACCTTCAAACGGTGGCGCAGAGTTTGACCAACCGCCCGCTCTTCGAGCGCGTGGCGGAGACCAACCATCTGTGGAACGACCCGCGGTTCGCGCTAGAGGCCAACAAGGCCCCAACGCGCAACCAGGTGATCACCATGCTGAGCAAGATGGTGAAAGTGAAACTGCGCCGCACCACCCGGCTGATCGATATCGCCGTTACGAGCAAAGATGCCGAATTGTCGGCTAACATCGCCAATTCCATCGTGATTGAATACCTCCACACCGGCGCAGAGCGTGAGGACTCCGCGATTGGCGTGGCCAGCCGCAGCCTGGCGGGCCAGGCGGAACGGCTCAAAAAGAAACTCGAAGAATCCGAGAACGCCATGCAGGCCTACAAAGAGCTGCACCAGGCGGCTTCCTTCGACGACAAGGAAAACACGGTTGTGGCCAAGCTGAAGGAATTGAGCACCCGGGCGACCGAAGCCAAATCCGCGCGCATCAAGATTGAGACCGATTACGCGCAGGCCCTGGCCCTGGGCACCAACGTGGAAGCGTTGCTGAACGTGCCGACGGTGGCCAAGGATGCGACGGTGCTGCAATTACAGCTGAGTCTGACCAAGGCGGAGGATGATTTCGCGTCGTTGATCAAGCGCTACAAATCCAAACATCCGAAGTATATCCAGGCGCTGACCCAGATCGGGGAATTGAGAACGGACATAACGAACGCGGTGCTGAGCGCGGTGCAGACCCTCAAATCGGGGCTCGATGCTGCTCGGACGAGTGAGCTGGCTCTTAATGAGGCGATGAAATCCCAGGAATCCGCCGCCCTCGACCTGAGCAAGTTGTCCGTGCAATACACCGTGCTCCAGCGCGATGTGGAATCGGACCGCGCGCTGTATGACGCCGTTCTGAACGGCATGAAAGAGGCCGTGGTGACCAGGGACACGCAGCAGACGGGTGTGGTGCGGGTGATCGAGCCTGCGTATCCGCCGGAGTTGCCCAGCTCGCCGAAGAAGGCCGCGATCCTGGCGATGAGCGGCATCGGCGGGATTTTCGTGGGTGTGTTTATCGTGATGGGCCTCAAGCTTTCCGACACGTCCATCAAAACTGTCGATGATGCGGAGATGATGCTGGGCCTGTCGGTCTTCAGCGCCGTTCCGCAAATGAACGGTATCCGCAACGGCCACGTGCCGTTGTTGGTGAAAGAAATGGCCCAGTCGGAAGGAGCGGAGGCGTTCCGCACTTTGCGCGCGTCGCTCTTGACCCTTCACAAAATGGACGAGAAGCGCGTGATCCTCTTTTCGAGTGCGATGCCTGGCGAAGGCAAGACCTTTTGCTCGATGAATTACGCGGCGAGCCTGGCGCAGGTGGGCTACCGAACGCTGCTGATCGACGGCGACATGCGCCGGCCCTGCGTAGAAACCGACCTGATCGGCAAAGCCTCGGAGCATCCGGGGGTGACGGATTATCTTTTGGGTCAGAAGAAGCTGCAGGAGATCGTGCGCCCGACCGCGATGGATACCATGTTCTTCATCTCCGGCGGCACGATCGCCACCAATCCCGCCGAGTTGCTGGCGAAGGATGGCATGGGCGGCCTGCTCAAGGACGCGATGGAGCACTATGACCGGATCGTGATCGACTCCGCGCCCATTAACGCAGTGAGCGACACCCTGCTCATGTTAAAGAATGTGGAAGCGATGTGCCTGGTGGTGAAAGCCGCCGCCACCTCTAGCCGATACATCATGCGTTGCGTGCAGCTCCTCCAGGGAGCCGACGCCCCGCTCTCGGGAATCATTCTCAACCAGATGCCGCGCCGGCGCGGCCCCGGCTACGGCGCCTTCTACGATTACCAGTATCACGGGAAGTATTCCAAAACCGGCGTCTACGGTGCCAAATAAAGGGAGCCCAGGGGATAATGAAGGCAGCGAGTCCATGCTTATTTCCCCAGGTCCATAAACTCCTCCAGTGCGGAGGAGAGAACAGGCAGATTCAACGGGCGAGTTTTCGGCCCACGGCAGGCCGGGACAGTGAGATTTTTCGGAGTGGGTGGAGGCTGGCTTCCGCAACCCAGAGCGCAATTAGAGGGGGTGGGGCGCTTTGGACGGAGGCGGTCTCCGCGCATTCCAGACGCTTTTCATTACTGTCTAAACGCAGCGTTCACCATTGCTTATGATGCCGCGACTGGTCAAGCCGCGCGCTCGGCCGTCGAAGGACACGCTCCTGCGGCAGGTCAGGCGGAAGAAGCGATCGGCCGAGGAGCGCAAACGAGCCTGGTGGCTGGGTGGCGCCACCGGTCTTTCGGTGGCGTACATCGTGGCCTCCCAAGCGCTGGTTGACCTGCCGGGGTGGTCCTCGCTCGGAGTTCTTTTTGCGATCGTGTTGGCAGGCGTGCTCGTAGCCGGGCACGCTTTTAGCATTTGGAAGCTCAGGCTCGGCAAATGGCTGTGGGTGCCGGCGGCCTTCATGGCCTACTGCGTGTTGCGCAGTTTCTCGGGCGTGAGCGAGTCCAAGCCGTGGGACGTGATCCTGATGCTCGTGAGTGCGTTCCTGGGAGGATTGGCGGTCGCCATCGCTCTGCAGAGCGGGGTGCGGTTCCGCTGGCTCGTGTACGCGCAGGTGGCCAGCAACCTCATCCAAATCGTCATCATCCTCTTTGGCCTGGGGCCGGAGCCTGACCTTGGGGAAGACACCTTCCGCTATGCCGGCATCACCGGCAACGCGAACCAACTCGCGCTGCAGCTGACGCTCGGCGCGTGCATGATCTGGCTCCTGCCGCGAAAGTCGGGCTTGATCCCGTGCATCTTTGCTTTCCTGGCCGTGGGCTTCGCGTTGGCGGTTACCGGTTCGCGCAAAGCCCTCTTGACGGCCTTCTTTTTCTTTGTCCTGGCCTTCATTCAAAGTCGCGACCTCGTGCCCCGGCACAAGCGGCGGCTGTTTTATAGGTGGGCGATTGGCGGGGCGTGCCTGTTGCTGCTGGTCGGCTCGCCCTTGCTTTATAAATACGGCCAGGACGTCGTGGCCGTGCGGCGAACCATGGAGTTCAGCGACGACAGTTCTTATGTCACCCGGACGGAGATGATCCAGCAGGGGTTGCAACTGTGGAAGCAGTCGCCGCTCTTTGGCAACGGAACGGACGCGTTCCGTGGGCTCTCCGGCCGGGGGACCTACTCTCACAACAACTACGTTGAGCTGCTCTGTGATTTGGGGATCGTGGGCGTGGTGCTCTTTTACGCGTTACATGTCCAGGTCGTGGTGCACGCGCTGCGGGTTCATCGAACGTTAAAATTCTATTGCTGCACATTTATCGCGATGATGTTTTTGGCCGATGTGGGTTACGTCAGCTACACCAGCAAGCAGGCGATCATGATCCTGATGCTCCTGATGGTGGCAACCACTTCGCGCTACGCCGCCAAAGCCAAGCCGGTTATCGTCGAGCACCGGGCTTCCTCGTCCAAGGCCTTCCGGATGCGACCGCGTCGGTTCCTGATGAACACGTGAAGGGCTGCGAAACCGACATGAACCAGCTAACCCAAGCGCTTTGTATTGTTGGCGAGATCACCGAACGCCTCTCGCAGGGTAGGGTGGCTGCGTCTCGCCTTGTCCGCCCGGCGGCTGCGTTCAGCATTCTCCTGATCCTTCTTGGGGCCTGGTGTGCCGCATCCAACCGCGCGCGAGCCGGCAACTCGGAAAATCAGAAGCCGCGTGAGTTTTTTGTCTCGCCGGCCGGCTGCGACACCAATAGCGGTTCTGAAGGCGCTCCGTGCAGCCGTATCGCGACTGTTCTTAGCCGCGCCTCCGGAGGGGACGTCATCACGCTGCTGCCGGGCACGTATAACGAGGCGATCGAAATCGAGATTTCCGGCACGCTCCAGCAACCCACCACGATTCGCAGCCAGGGGAAATGGGGGGCGATTATCAAGCCGGCCGAGGGCCACGGAGTCTATGTGGCCGACGGTGTCACCAATGTGCTGATCGACGGCTTGCAAGTGGCCGAAGCGAAAATCGACGGCATCAAAGTGGGCAGCTACGCCACCGTGCGCAACTGCTGGATTCATCACTCGGCGCACCAGGGCCTCTCCGCCCACAACACTCGGGGCACCGTCGTCGAATACAACTTGATCGAGCACAACGGGACCGACACGCGGCTGGACCACGGCATCTACTTGAGCGGCACTAACGACATTGTTCGCGGCAACGTTATCCGGTGGAATAAGACCTACGGCTGCCAGATCTACTACGATCCCCCTTCGAGTTCGGCTGACTGCGAATTTTATAACAACCTCGTTTACGGAAACCGGGATGCGCTCACAGTTTGGTCTCCCGCCGGCCAGACCAACTATGTTTTCAACAATACCCTGGTTTCGGGCAACTTCGTGGTCCAGGCGGATTACGGAACGCTTTGTCTCACGAACAATATCCTCGTCGGCCCAAGCCCGAAACGTTTGATCTATGCGGAAGATCGGGCTCGCGTGCTGGCCGACTATAACCTGACCTCCGTTCGTGGAACGGTGCGCGGGCCCCACGACGTGACGACTTCAGACCCCGGCTTCATAAACCCCAGCGCCGGCTTGTATTGGCTCCGTCGCGACAGCGAAGCAAGGGGGCGGGCCGTGAGATCGATCGTGCCGCCGGTCGACTTTTTTGGACTTCCCGAACACAAGGCCTACGACGTCGGCGCGCTTCAATTCCGAGCCCGCTACGCCGCGGATGGAAGGGTGTTGGACCCTTCGGCCCAACCCGATTACTGGAGCACGAATGCGTTCACGCTCAAATAACCGCACCCCTTTGCCTCGCCGGGTTGGCTCAGTTCGCCGCCCAAGGGCGGAGCCGGCGAAAGGCGCTCCCTAAAATGCCTTCCACGGTTCTATCTGGTTTGCCCAGGGCCGCCCGGGCGCGAGTGAGTTTCAAGCGTTTGAGGCAGCGCGGGTTTTTGCCGAACGTGATGGTGGTGATGACCAGCACGGGATTGGCCCAGCTTCTCACAGTGTGCATCTCTCCCGTGCTGAGCCGCCTCTATAGCCCGGGCGATTTCGGCATGTACGGCACGTTCCTCTCGTTGGCCGGAGTGCTGAGCGCGGCCGTGACGCTGCAGTACAGTGAGGCGCTCATGCTCCCCTACAAGGACCACGAGGCCGTGGGGCTATTCTGGGCTTCCACTTTTTCGGCTCTGGGCATCACGGCGATCGCGGGGCTTTCCTGGTTCCTCTTCCCCTCGTGGTGGCTGGCGGTGCTGAAAGTCCCCCAGCTCAAAGGCTGGCTCTGGCTGGTTCCCGTGGCCGCCTTGGTGACTGGCCTCAACCAAACCCTCACCGCCTGGTGCGCCCGGCGCAAAGCTTTTAAGCGCTCGGCCGCGGCGCAGGTGGCCCGTTCCATCACGGCGAATTCCGGCCAGACCATGGCCGGGGTGGCCGGCTGGGGCGCGGGCGGACTCATTGCGGGAGGGGTGATCGGCGATTTGCTTGCCAACCTCGGCTTGTTTTGGCGGGTGATGAGGGAGGACGGACCCCTGCTGCGCGAAGGCGCCCATGGGAAGCAAATCTTCGAGGCTGCGCGGGATCACAAGGACTTCGCCATCTACAGCACGCCACAAAATGTGCTGAACGCGGTGTCCCAGGGCGCGCCCGTCATCCTTTTGATTCACTTTTTCGGAGCTGCGGCCGGTGGATTGTACGCTTTCGCAATTCGCGTGCTGCAGCTTCCGATGAATTTGGTTCTGACCGCGCTGCGCCAGGTTCTTTTCCAGCGCTTGAGCGAAGTGCAGCATCACGGTGGCGATCTCCGGGGCCTTTTCCTGGAGACCACGACGATGCTCTTAGGCCTCTCTGTGGCGCCGGCCGTCGCTGGCTTCATGCTGGCGCCTTGGCTCTTTGGACTGGTGTTCGGGAGCGACTGGGTTATCGCCGGCGAATACGCGCGGTGGCTACTCATCTGGCTCGTGCCCGGGTTCTGCAATATGCCGGCGGTGCTCGCCGGACGCATCCTGCGCCAGCAACGCAACCTGCTCCTGTTCGATACCGCCCTGCTGGTCTCGCGCGTCGCTGTGTTAGTGGTCGGGGGCCTCTATTTCAACGCGCTCCAAACGATCATCCTGTTCAGCGTGGTGGGTGCGCTCTTTAACGCGCTCCTGATTCTCTTTATGTGGCGGCTCCTCAAACATTCGAGCTTTGCCGACGAGGGCCACGGACCCGGCCCGGACGCACCGACCGCCACGGACCCGCAACCGCATCGAAGATCATGATCGGGATTCACGACTCTAAGGGCAGCTACTCGGACCGCTGGATTGCCTGGTGCGAAGAACGCCAGGTGCCGTTCAAGCGGCTCAACTGTCTGGCCAGCGATGTCGTGCAGCAATGCGCGGGGTTGGACGCGGTGCTCTGGCATTGGACGCTGGTGAGCCTGGAAGAGTTACTCGTGGCCAGGCAAATCATCACCTCCCTGGAGGTCGGCGGCACGTCGGTGTTCCCCAACGTCGCGACCTGCTGGCATTACGACGACAAGGTCGGCCAGAAGTATTTACTGGAATCGATCGGGGCACCTTTAATCCCCACCTGGGTATTCACCGACGAGCGCCAGACGATGGAGTGGGCGGTCAACGCCACGTGGCCCAAGGTTTTCAAACTGCGCTGCGGCGCGGGCTCCAACAACGTGCGCCTGGCGCGGAGCCGGGCCGAAGCCGAAGCCATTTGCCGGGAAGCGTTCCGCTCCGGATTCACGGCGGCGCCCGGATATTTGGACGACGCCCGGACGCGCCTGCGCCACATCGGCGGCTGGAAGGAGTTTTGGCAGAAGGTCGGCCGAGTTCCGGAGAGTCTGCGGTCCACCATTCGCTATAAGCGCTACGGCCCACGACAGCGGGGCTATGTCTTGTTCCAGGAGTTCATGCCCGGCAATGATTTTGATACGCGGGTCACGGTGATCGGCGACCGCGCCTTTGGCGCCATGCGCAAGAATCGTCCCAATGATTTCAGGGCTTCCGGAAGCGGGGACTGCCTCTTTGATCCCGCGAAAGTCGACCGCCGTTGTGTGGAGATCGCCTTCCAGGTTACTGACAAACTTAAGACACAAAGCATGGCGGTCGATTTCCTGGTGGACGCTCAGCGCGCGCCGAAGATTTGTGAGATCAGCTATTGCTCCGTGGCTTCGCCGGTCTACGACTGCCCGGGGTATTGGGACCGGGATTTTCATTGGCACCCCGGCCATTTCTGGCCCCAGGACCTGATCCTTGAGGACGTGTTGAGTGCCGTCGCCAGCCAAGGCGATCTGGTGCGAGAGCCATTTTCCTTGAAGGAATGATCACGATCGAGGAACCAACCATGGCCGGACGCACACCCATCCGCAGACAGACGGATTTGCGCCTGCGCGACCCTAAGGGGGGCCGCGCGGTTGGGTCGATGCGTCGGCTCGGTTGGGCCGCGCTCGGCTCGGTGGCCCAGCCGCCGCCGGAGCG
>Ga0105240_10007513_pt1 | contig 15818 bp, 16 predicted proteins | sample KBSC54metaG_FD_80426 | JGI IMG/M metagenome (GOLD analysis project Ga0105240, IMG submission 80426) | Corn rhizosphere microbial communities from Kellogg Biological Station, Michigan, USA - KBS C5-4 metaG | ecosystem: Host-associated > Plants > Roots > Rhizosphere > Soil | place: Michigan, USA... | reverse complement strand
GGCGCCGACGCCGCGCACGACGCACTTGACGTCGGATTGCGCGAATCCAGGCAACGTCCCAGATGCGCCCCATGGACCGGAATAAACGGCCCGACGATTAGCTATCGGATGCCCTCGTCGGGTTCCGGACCTGCCCCATTCAGGTGCACCCCTCAACAGTTCTTGCAAGCTCCGTTAGCCATGATAAGTTGCCGCGGCATTCGGCTATTCGGAACCTGCGTGGCAACTATTCATTTGATTGGTGGCGAGAAGGGCGGAGTCGGCAAATCGCTCGTGGCACGCCTTCTCGCTCAGTACTTCATCGATCATGCGATCCCGTTCCTGGGATTCGATTGTGATCGCTCGCACGGCGCGCTCATGCGTTTCTACGCAGGGTACGCCTCAGCGGTGGTGGTCGATCGATACGAGAGCCTCGATGCCATCGTCGAAGCGGCGACGGAACAGCCGGAGCGGCGGGTGCTCGTCGACCTGGCGGCTCAAACGCAGGAGCCCCTCACGAAATGGATGGATGAGTCCCAGCTCCTCTCACTCGCGCCGGAGCTCGGGTTGCACGTTCGCTATTGGCACGTCATGGATAGCGGCAAAGACTCGGTCGATTTGCTCAGACGGCTGTTCGATCAATACGAACAGCGCTTGAACTACGTCATCGCTCAGAATCATTTGCGCGGCGAGGACTTTGACATTCTGAAGAGCTCCGGCCAACTCGAGCGAGCACAAGCGCTGAACGCAAGCGTCGTCGCCATCAAGCGTCTGCAGGAAACCGCCATGACAAAAATCGATGCGCACAGCAGTAGCTTCTGGGCTGCCACTCAAACCGAGGATAAAGGCGGTGCTCACCTCGGGATCCTCGAGCGACAACGCGTGAAATCGTGGTTGAAAAGCGCCTATGAGGCCATTCGCGCAGTGAATCCCTGAGATTCCATCCCACGCAGCAAGCGGACCTGCGGGAGCCAGGCAGGTGCATCGCGGTCTTGATCATGAGGCGCTGGAATGCAATCGCCTCGGAGCTCCAAGTTGAGAGCGTGCATGTACCCTCGTTTGTGCGGCCGGGATAGGCAGTGCACACGCGAATGAGGGCGCGCATCGTTCAAGGTCCCAAAGAGTACGAAGCTATGCGAGCTGAAGGCTTGCAGAAGTAAATTGCAGCGCCGCCAGGCGCGCATACAACGGGCTGTGCTGTAGCAACTCGGCGTGCGTACCGACTGAAATTGTATGCCCGTGATCCATTACAACTATGCGGTCGGCCTTGAGTATCGTGGCCAAACGATGCGCAATGATTATGGTGGTGCGCCCCTTCATCAGCCGCTCGAGCGCCTGTTGCACGAGGCGTTCGGATTCTCCGTCCAGGGAACTGGTCGCCTCATCCAGCAACAAAATGGGCGGATCCTTGAGGATGGCGCGGGCCAACGCGATGCGTTGCCGCTGGCCTCCAGAAAGCCGCGTGCCACGTTCACCCAGGAAGGTGTCATAGCCCTGCGGCAGCTTGCGCAGGAACTCATCAGCGGCCGCTGCGATGGCCGCCCTTTCGATTTCCGCGTCGGTGGCATTCGGCCGCCCATAACGAATGTTTTCGCGGGCACTGGCGCCAAACAGCACCGTTTCCTGGGGCACCAAGCCTATGCTGCCGCGGACATCCTCGGGCCTCAAATCGGTGAGCTGAATCTCATCGATGCACACGCGGCCCGCGTCCGGGTCGTAGAACCGCAACAGCAATTGAAAAGTGGTGCTTTTGCCCGCGCCGGAGGGCCCGACAAAGGCCACAGTCTCTCCGGGCGCCACCTCCAGATTGAAATTCTTGAGCGCTGCCGTCTCGGGCCGTGATGGATAATGGAAGGTTACATTATCGAAGTGAATCGCCCCCCGGATCTTCTGCGGCAGGGTCGCAGGCTGCAGCGGCGCACCGATGGTTGGAGTTGACGCTAGTAATTCGGCCAGGCGCTCCATCGCGCCCGCGGCGCGTTGAATCTCGCCCCACATCTCCGTGAGCGCGGCTGCGGAAGTGCCGACAAATACAGCATAGACCAGGAACTGCACCAGCTGTCCATAGCTCATGAAGCCGGCCAACACCTGTCGTGCACCCAGCCACAACACAAAGGCGATACCGGCAAACACCAGAATAATTCCGACCGCCGTGAGCGTGGCCCGCACACGGGTGCGGCGAACCGCGGCGACAAAGCTGTCTTCCACGGCCTTGCCGTAACGTTGACTTTGAAGTTCCTCCAAGGTGAACGCTTGTACAGTTTGAATGGCATTCAGGGTTTCTCCGGCAAGCCCGCTGGTGTCGGCAACCCGGTCCTGAGAGGCCCTTGATAAACCACGCACGCGTCGACCCGTGAGGATCAACGGGGCCACCACCGCCGGCATGAGTACCAAAATGACACTCATGAGCTTGGCACTGGTCAAGCCCATCAGCACTAGCGCTCCGATCAAACTCAGACTGGAGCGCAATACAATGGAGAGGTTGACACCGGAAATGGCTTGCACCAGGGTGGTATCGGTGGTTAACCGTGACAGAACTTCACCCACGCGCGTGGTCTCGAAAAACAGCGGGTCCATCCGCACCACACGCCGGTAGATAGCGGCCCGCAGATCGGCAACCACCCGTTCGCCCACCCAGCTCACGAGATAAAAGCGCAGCGCCGCGAATATGCCAAATGCGACGGCGGCAGCGAGAAATCCGATGAAATACAGGTTGATAGTACCGGAGTCACGCGCGGCGAGCCCATGATCGATGAGCTGCCGCAAGGCCATGGGCAGCGCGAGCATGGCAGCCGCAGCCACCAGCAATGCAAACAACGCCGCAATCATCACGTTGCGATACGGACGCAGGAAAGGCAGCAAGGCGCGCAGCGGGTTCAACGTTTTGGCGCGCGGACGGTGCTCTGAACTGTTCATGATCCGCATGATCCCATAACTGCAGGCGGTTGCCTGCAGTCCGGTATGATGTAGTGTTGAATTTCGTCCCTGTCGTTGGTTGCGCACCATTGAGAAGGGCTTTCGGGACATCAAGACGCTGCCGCTTAGAAGACCTGTAAACTTTCGCTGGTTGCAGCTAGCGTGATGAGCTCTGAGGCGATCTCGGCCGAATCGGCGTCTGCGATCCGCCACCCGACGATCTTGCGGCTCCAGACGTCCCCAGTGCCGCCGCTCTTTTTCGTACAGAAGGTTGCGCCCGGGAAGCCTCTACTGATCGCACACTTGGATGTGCGAGGGCCGGACTCATCGTCGGCAGTTGCTTGGGCTGGAGTGCCGGCATTTGAGGACAAGGGCGTGAAGAGTCGTGTGGCTGACCCACGGGCGCCTCCGCTTTTGGCACGTTCCGCTCCGCGTGCACGGCCCAGAGCCGCGAGTGCTCACAATGTGCGGCCGATCCGGGCCAGTGCAACCGGTTTGTACGCTAGTCTGCTACTCGCAGCGTTTCGATTGCCTCTGTGCATTCAAACCAGACTCGGGGCTTGTTTCCTTGTTTCCCGATGCCGGCATGCTCTTCCTTGGGCAATGTCGACTCACGGCCGCCCCCCTGCACCGATCCACTTATGCCCGTCGCTGCCTGAAGATTGTTAGAAATCGGAACCCGTTCTTCGGATTGGCGTAGTGCTCGCCCCGCTCAAGGGACATCCGTCCCGGTACGCTCCCGAGGGGTTTCAAATACGTCCAACGAATCATTTTCGCAGAGCGCGGCGGGCTCTTCATGTTGGACGAGCGATGACCTGCAAGTCGCCTTGGTTTATCGGCACTGCGGTTTTGAGCAGCTTGCCAAGGGTAGGTGCCTCCGGCAGCACGAGCGAATACGGAAAAAGCCCTCCTGTGCTGACAAGCTGAAAGCACTGTTCCGGCTCGCGCACCGCATGCCACGCAAGTTTTAAACCGCGGGGGGCTAGCCATTTAAGGCCTGTTCGCTTCTTTGCTGTCCGATCCGGTGGCGCGTAGTGCAGCGCGAGACTCCCCTGTGGACGGGACCCGAGATCGTAAGTAGAGAATGGGATGAAGGATATAGGTTGCTCGTAGAACTTCAGGCGACCATCATCGAGCTGCACCACGAATCCAAAGATGGACGTCCCAGTTATGTTCTTGTAGAGCCGCCCTGCGTCCGTTGGGATGGCGTCGCCCGGATCAACTCTCGTGACAGCGCCATCTTGCCAAAGCAACAAGTCATAATGGCCGTGTTCATCATCTTCGATGCCATATGAGGGCGGATCGGAACGGGCCAGCCAGTGAGCCATTGCCCACGCCTCCTGCATTCGAATGTCTGACATAGTCATGCCATATAGGCGGCACATTCTCGCATAGTCTCTGAATGTCCGCGGACGGATGACGAGAAGAATCCACATCAATGCCGCTTCTGCTGTCAGATGCGTCAAGCCACCGAACTCGTGTGAAGGACGTCGCACGACATTACAGCGGCGGCAACGGAGGGTCATATTCTCGATGAAATCTGCGTCGAGCGGATCGCTGAATGCTTCCCGACCTTTTATGTGATCCGCCTGCAGCTCCAAGCGCGTGTTGCAATCGGCGCAGATACCGGATTGCTTGTACATCCAATCCCGCACCACTCGCATAGTCTTGCCTTTGCCGTACTTCTTCTTAAAGCCCTTCGAAGATGCAAGACTGGTCCCGACCTGCGATGGATTCAGGTGCCCGAGAACGAGTGCGGTGACGTCCTTCCAAGTCGCCATGCCGCTATCAATCAAGTTCTGCAAGAGCTGCTTCCACTGATCACCCTCCCACAAAGCATCGTGCAGTCCAAAGTCGCTGACGGTTAATGCCGGAGAGCGCACCTCTTGAGGCGTAGCTTCCCCCGGCTGGTGATTGATGGGGATATCACCGGAATTCACGTCAACCCCCGACGTTTTAGTTCTTGTTCGAAGCTATTGACAAAATCGAGGAGTGAAATGTCGAATTGACGGCACAAAGTCCGGAGCTCGATCACATCCAGCCGGCGTTCGGCTCGCTCGTACTTGCTGACGTAAGACTGATCGGTGCCAAGGCGGGCCGCCAGTTCTACCTGCGTGATGCGCGCCTTCCGACGGGCATCGCGAAGGCAATCCACGAGCACCTGATAGGCGCTATCGTGGATACTCTTGACTCGAAGCTCGGACATGTGTTGCCCGCAGTATGAGCGACTGCTAAAATATGCCAAGTTCGAATATTTCAAATGAGCCACGAAGCTGTGAAGGGCCTTAGTGCAGTGATAGGACTCAATCAGTTTTTGCAGCAGTTCAGGGAGACTCTAGGAGTCACGTGGGACCCGCCAACCGATCTCAGCGCCGCCGCAGTCGAGGCTATTGAAGCGTGTGGGATCGACAACGCCGTTGAAATCAAGCATCGGCGGAGCGTCTTGCTTAGTCTTGTAAACTCAAAGTTCGGGCTGAACGCGCAACGATTTAAAGAGTTTCTAGACGGAGCTGCAACCCGACAAGTGTTCCTCAACTATCACGACAAGGTCGAAGTCCGCGAGACTTTTGACAGCAGTGACGTAAGGAGATTCGACCGTTGGCTTATCTCGCGCGGGCTTGGGTCCGATTTGCGGGAACTATTCAATCCTATTGAGGTTGACGAGACTCTTAGGCTGCTAGCCGATCAACTCAAAAACCCCAAAGTTGTACGGAGCGACGCTCGGGATTGCGATCCGGAAGAGCGTCGGGAGTCAATCCTGCGGTCCTTATTCGGTAGCTTCATCTTTTACTGCTTTCCTGTCCGAAGAATGCACGAGCACTTAAACCGGGACTGCCGTACGAATTATCTGCCTGACTTCTACGACCATTTACAGCACTTCCATCCGAGCGTCCTGCATAGGCAACGCGCGCTGTCATTCGTCGTAATAGATGACGAGCTTCGGAATGCTCTCGGTGACTCACTGCGGGATAGTCTGTATCAGTTCCTAGAGCTGACATACCTCGAACTCTCTAATCACTGCTGGTTGGCAATCCTGATCAAGCCGTTCCGCGATGGCACCGAAGACGGTCAATGGAAATTGTTCTCGGATCTCGTGCTGTATGCAGAGAAGCATCGCGAGACGAAGTTGACCACGGGATATTTTCGCCCCGAGGCGATAGAGGCAGCGACCTTGACCCATGGTGTCCCGCTCACTCCTGGCCAGGGTAGGTTTGACATTGCTAATGAAGGTTTTTTCTTCAAAGACTGCATGGTGCTGCCCCAACAGCATGACACTTCGGTTGAGACTACTTCAGCCCATTGTGACCTATTGGTACTGTTTGAAAAGAACGAACGTGACGAGACTCTGGTGCCATGCCCGGCGTGCCGCTCTAGCAATGTTCGGGGAAATTCTTATCCAGTGTTGGGGGTCAAGAGTTGGGAGTGCCAACATCCTCTCTGCCCGGACCGCAGCGCTTTTGATAGGGGTAATCGATATTCGGTCGCGGCTCTCATCAAGCGCCAAGCGATTGCGTCTGACGAGGATCAAATTCCCACATCAAGCTTACGGCGCTGGAAGCTAGACTTAGTACCCAACGTGAACGAAGCCGAAATCGTGGAAATGATTCTGCGTCACTTCAGCCTACATGGCGATACCGTTCAGTTTATCAACACGGCTCATTACGGGACCGAGAGGTTCGGGCGGCAAATCAAGTATGCCAGCCTTTCGCGCGCGAATGATGATGTCCGGCGCTACGAAACCTTCCAGAATTCGGCGCTGTTCTCGCGTTTCGCGCTGAAGCGGCCGACCGCGACAGTCCGCGAGAGTGAATCTGTGCTGAGCGGAGCCGACGACGTCGACGTCTATAGAGGCGACTCATTCTCAGTACTCGCCGGCATCGATGCTGAGACTGTCGATGGCGCCGTTACGTCGCCGCCGTACTACAATGCCCGCAGCTACTCAGTTTGGCCGAATATCTACTGCTACTTGTACGACATGTACAACGTTGCCCATCAGGTATATCGAGTATTGCGGCCGGGTGCATACTATCTGTTCAACATATTCGATTATTTCGACAACGAAAATAGTATTGCGTTCTCTGCGATGGGGAAAAAGAGGATGATTCTAGGGCCCTACATCATAAATCTCTTTCGCCGAATTGGGTTTGCCATTCAAGGTAACACCGTCTGGTTCAAAGGAGAAATTGAGGGAAAGCGAAATTTCAACCAGGGCAATCGTTCACCATACTATCAACTCCCCCTAAACTGTTGGGAGCACATACTGATCTTTCAAAAGCCAGGTGGGCAACATCCTCCCGCGAAGTTCCCGAACATCTTGGCGGCACGCCCAGTCATCAAAATGGTGCGGGGAGAAAATACTCTTGGTCATTCAGCTCCGTTCCCCCCTGCTATTCCAGAATTATTGATTACCCAGATGAGGAAGGGCGAGTGTGTGCTTGATCCCTTCTCGGGAAGCATGACAACTGGTCGCACAGCGAGGCGTTATGGGCTACGATCTCTGTCAGTTGACCTGCACCGGGAATACTGCGAGCTGGGACTCAGGTTACTTAGGGAGGAAGAAGGCGCCAACAATACCTCTCAGTCGGCACTACCGCTGGTTTTCCCGCAACTTCTACCGGACCGAGCGGCTGATAGCCTTCACGCAACCTTGGTGAGTTCCGCGCACAAATCTACAAAACGGGCTTAGAGAGCGAGCACACGGAGTCTTGGCGTCGAGAGTTGGCAATTGAAGGCTTTGGCGATTCGTTCCAAGTTCCCGGATTGAGGATCCACTTCTCCCCGCAGGATGCGTCCAATAGTTGACTGCGCCACGCCCGACTTCTTCGCGAGGGCTGTTTGAGTCTTCAGGTCTTTGCTGGACGCCATGACCTTCGCCACGGCTCGAGTCCAGTCGACTCTAGATGCGCGTTTGCGCTTAACCACATGTGCATCATTGATGACAAAGCCAGCCAACAGCGGCTTCTCAGTTAGTACATGCATAAACGGCTCGTTCAGGCTGCCACGCTTCTGGCCAGATGAGCGAATGAGGATCGGGTGGCGGGAGAGCCTGACACGCTGCGAGTTGAGAGCGGCTCGTCTTGAAACACAAACAGGGCGGCACGCCAGATGGCGGACATGACTGCAGTTCCATTTCATGCGGCGACCACCGCGGGTTCACGCGTGTGTAATCCTACGCCGTTGCACCGTGGTACTTGCTTACGCGCTCACGACGTTCAGGATTGGCATGAGAATCTCGTGTAATTAGCTGCAACTCAAGAACAAAGAAAAAATTCATTCGAGGGCTGAGCGCACACCGAGGACGTTTGCGACGGTCTGTTCAAACACCTCCTCGCGATCCGCCGTCGGAGCACGCTTGCCGGCGAGATAAGGCGCGAGCGGCAGGGTCCACACATTGCTGTTGCCGTTGTCCCAGACCTCCATGCGCGCGAAAGCCGCCATCATCTGCTGCCGCGTCTCGGGTGGCTCCGCCGAGGCCGGACGATCGCTAGTGAAGAAGAGCGTCCGGCCGTCCGGGCTGAGGTTGGCCTCGCCGGCGTCGCCGCCGGCTGTGTCGCCCGCATAGCGCATCGGCTGCGGCGATCCCCAGCCAGCTCCCTCGCGCAAGGCGATGAAGAGATGCTCGTGGCCGTCCGCGAACGGCGGTCGGTCGCGGCTGCTGAAGATGATGTAGGACTGATCCCTCGCGATGGCCGGATCAACATCGGAATGGGACCCGTCGCTGAACGGCAGGGCCTCGGCCTTGCTGTAGGCGCCCCTCTCGAAGCGCGAGACGAAGAGCCGCCATTTCGCCGGCTCGGGGGCGCCCGTGCCCACGTCGGCCATGAAGTAGAGGTCCCCGTTAGCAGCGACGCTCGGCTTGAAGACGCGCGACGAGAAGTTGACGGTCGCTGACAGCTCCCGCGGCGCACTCCAGCCGCCACGGACCCGGTCGACGCGATAGAGGTGCGCGGCGCGCCCGCCGCGCGCAGCCGCGCGTGAGGAGACATAAACGAGGTAGCGGCCATTCGGCGACAGTGCCGGTTGCTGGTCAGACCAGGGCCCGGCGAAGGACGCCGGCGCCGGCCGCGACCAACCGGTCGCTGTCAGGCGCGAGGTAAGCAGGAAAGCCCGCCGGCCATTGGTCCGTTCGAAGAAGAGCGTCCGTCCGCTGGGTGTGAAGGTCGGCGCGCCGTCATTGCCCGGACCGGAGATTACCCCGGGGGCGAAAAGCTGCGGCGCGGGCAAGCTCGAGCTCACCTGTGAGCCCCTCGCCACTACGGCGGTAGCGCTCCAAAGTCCGAACGCCAGGCCCGCTACGGCGGCGACGGCTGCCCTGCCACCTTTTCTCGATATGGTCATGCTCCCTCCTCACAGTGGTGCATAAGCGCGAGGTCCAACTCCGGACCGCCAATGCAATCGTTCGCGCCTGCAAGGTTGGTTGCCGAGGCGGCGCGAAAACAGTGCGATTTTCCAGGTCTTCCGGCCAAAGGCTCCAAACCCGGCTTCAAGAACGAGCCGCCCGGCCAGACCGATCTCGTATCTTCGCTTCGGGGAGAGGAACGCGCCCCAGACGGCGGCACCGCTCGCACAAAATACGATCCCCAGCAATGCTTGTGTCCATATCGGCACGGCCAAATGCGCGGCCCACGCAGCAAACGATGCAAGAACGCAAAGCTCGAGAGCAAACCTTATACCGAGTGTTGTTGCTCTCACTCTCCGTCCACGCCGGTCCCGCGATGGTTCCCTCATCTCGGGAGGAGCCCGAGGCCGCCGAGAAGGCGGACAATATATCCTCTGAGCTGTTCCTCCGTTTGCTCGGCAGGTTGGAGGAGAATTTGATGAAGCAGGGCTCCACTCAACATGTCTTGAACGAGATCTGCGTCGAGACCATCAGGAAGGGTGCCGGTCGCGCGGGCACGCCGGATCATTTTCGAGAACGCTTCCTGGCGGGGACGCAAAACAGTCTCCGAATAGATTGCCTTGAGTTCCGACGAGTCGTCGAGCGCTAACACGCTACGCGACAGACTTCTGTAGTAAGGATTGAGCATCTGCCGAGGCACGTTTTCAACGAACCAGTCCATCACCTCGGAAATCGGACGTTCGGCCCAATCCGCGAATGTCTCCTCTGCGTGCTCACGGAGGCGACCCAGAGCACGAGCAACAACTTCTTCTTTGGACCCCCACCGACGATAGATCGCGGTACGGCTGACGCCCGATCGCTTCGCAATTTGTTCGAAGCTGACCGCCCCGAGCCCGCCCTCGACAAACAACGCGAGTGCTGCATCAAGAATGGCGGCATCGACATCAGGACTTCGGGGCCGGCCGGTCGCGGGGTGAGCAGGCGCACGCATTGACAATTGATTCGCCCTATCGATACGATAGTGTATCGTATCGTAACTCCAGAGGCCAATGTCAAGGCCTTGGGGGGCCTGCGCTGATCCTGGAGGGTGAGGACATGGTGGCAAAAATCCTCGCGATTCTTCTCGCGATCTACTCTGTCCATGCGCTGGCGAAATTTGGCTTCTTCTTCGTGCTGAGCTATCGCCGCCGCCGCCAGGCGCTGGACCGTGCCTACGCTGGGAAAGCAAGCGCGACAAAGATCGCGGATGCCGTCCTCTTGGTATTTGCGATTGTTCTGGCGGGCCTGCTCGGCATCCGAGGAGCTGACCATGTGAGCTTTCTCACCGGTCTCCTCATCGGCATGACCTTGATACAAATCTACTTCCACCAGTTCTGCGTCCCGCTTTCCGACAACGAGGCACCGGAGCCTCCTTCCTCGCCGATCAAGATCATGTCGTACGCTATCCAAGCCAAGCCGGGCCGGCCTTGGAAAGAGTTGGTCGTGATTGCCTGCTTGCTGATCTGGTCGCTTTGGGGCGTTGTCCGTCAGTACGGATTGCTCCCGTGAACAGGAAGTTGGCCAGCGCAGATCGCAGCAAACTGCACGTGCACAGGGAATCGGAGTTTGGATGCGTATACCGGTGATTCCCGCCAGATGCAGCAGCGTGGACACCCTCTTCCATTACGCCGGAGGTAATCGACGCCTGTAGCTCTCCCCTCCAACATGTACTCGTGCTGGCAACCGAGTAACAACGCTGGAGATTCAGATGGATCGAAGACTTCTCGTCAAAGTCATGGGCAATGATGCTGAGTATGTCGCTGCCGATCGCTGTTTCGTTTCGCGACACAGCGAGTCGTACCGATTTTAGAGACGACCTCAGGACCATTGAAGTTCCCACGTTGATCATCCACGGAGACAAAGATGTGAGTGCTCCGTTGGCACTGACCGGGGCTCGTACACAAAGGCTACTGAGAAACTGTTTACTCAGCGTCTACGAGGGCGCGCCTCACGCATTGCCCCTGACGCACCGTGATCGCTTTCTCGCTGCTGCCGCCGCATTTTCGAAATCGTAGCGGGGCAAATGAGACTCCGCTCAAGCATTCAACATGGTGTTGATTCGTGGCGGGCATTTCCCTGCGCGGGCCGTCTTGACTCGGTTTTTTTCACGCGGCCTATCACAATGGCAAGAGGGCATCGGGCTTCACATCGGCGATGGAAGCGTAGGTATGTGTTTCCCTGACGCCCGGTAATGGCAGGATGACCCGCTGCAGAAAGTCCTGAAACATCGCCATATCTGCAATTCGCGCCTTCACCAGGTAGTCGAACCCACCCACGACCATGTGACATTCCAACACTTCGGGTGCTCGGGTGACGGCTTGCGCGAATCGGTCGAAAACATGTGGAGCGGTCTGGTCGAGGCGCACCTCTATGAACACGAGCGTTCCCCGACCAAGCTTCTGCGGATCGAGCACCGCCCTGACAGCCTTGATGTAGCCCTCACGAAACAGGCGTTTTACCCGTTGACTCGTACCGGTGGCGGACAATCCAACACGCTCGGCCAGATCGAGGGTAGTGCGGCGACCGTCCTCCTGGAGCAAGCGCAAGAGTTGCAGATCTACGCTGTCCAGATCAGTCATTCTGAATCCACGCTCGAGACATGAGAATTTAGTGAAGTTCACTCGAAATAGGTTAACGAGCCATATTTTAACACGCACCTCATTCAAATATCCTGCGCTTCCCTCGCGTTGTGTGAACGGCATGGTGGTAACCCTCCTGCAGATACGAGGCTACGACGGAGATTGACTGCGCATGGCTGGAGAGCTCGACGATGGTAACCAGAGACCTGCCGTGGCGGCCGGCCTGGCAATGGTGGCAATCACAGCTGTCCAATTCGTTGCGGCTCGCTTCAGTCTGCGCGCGCACCTGACTTCGGCCGATATTGCAGCCCTGCGCTTCGCAGGTGCGGGGTTGGTTTTTGTTCCCATCATGTGGCGGATGGGTTTCGCGAAGATGAGAGTGCTTGGCTGGCGACGCGCCTGCACGTTGGCGCTGCTCGTGGGCTTTCCCTATCCCCTGATCATCAACTCGGGTCTGGTCTACGCCCCGGCCTCTCACGCCGCTGCACTGTGTCCCGCGTCGATTGTTTTGTTCTCTTTTCTACTGTCGCGCATCGTCTTCAAAGATCCGATCCCAGCAGTACGGATCGTTGGCATTGTGATCATCATCGGGGGACTTCTCCTGTTTGTCTGTCCCGCCGCTGGGGACAAAGGAGACCACGTGCTCTACGGTGACGCCCTTTTTGCCGTGTCTGGGATCATGTTCTCCGCGTACTCGGTTCTCCTGCGGCGCTGGTCGGTCGATCCACTCAGCGCGACGGCGGCTGTGGCATTCCTGTCTTGCCTGCCGCTCCCGTTCGTTCATTTCCTGGCACCGACCGGCCTCGGGGCGGCATCGGTTATCGAGATCGGTATTCAGATGGTGATACAGGGCCTCCTTGCGGGCGCTGCCGCCATATTTCTCTACGCCTATGCCGTAAGGCAATTGGGGCCGCAGATGGCGTCATTATTCATGCCTTGCATTCCAATCACGACAGCATTGACCGGCATGGTGGTACTCGGCGAGATCCCGACGCCGCGTCAATTTGCGGCGATTGCGATTATGACGGCCGGTATAGCCCTACCGTGGTTGACAAGACAGAGCGCGCCGGCGCCCCGATCTGCAGTCGATACCCGCTGACGCCTACAATCCGGGCGCACATCAGCGCACAGCCGCGGCGGAACCTTCCTAGATACAATCGACTTGATAGAATCAAGGCTGGTGTCGGATTTGCCACATCGTGTCCAACGAGCATTCGGCCCACGTCCGATACATAGGCCGGCTACGAAAGCCCCTTCAACCGTGTCGCGAGTTCGTGTACCTGTGTCTTGGGCAGAATTAGCGGGTGCCCAAAACACATAAACCGCGCCGCCTGGCGCCGGAGACGTTTGTTGATGACGGAGACAGTGCAGAATGGCGGGGGCATCATCCCTGCTGAACGGATCCAGGAAATGGGCGATTGCTTCGCGGCGGGAACGCTGGTGCACATCAAGGAGGGTCTGAAGCCTATTGAGGAGATTCGAGTTGGGGATTGGATAATGTCGCAGCCGGAAGATAGTGACATGCTGCACCGTCGTCGCCGGCCGAAGGACGAATACACCTACAGGCAGGTGACGAAGACCTTCGTGCATGACGATCAACCGATTGTGTACGTCACCTATATACAACCAGGGGCGGACAGCGTCAAAGCGCCACTGCGGGTGACTCCGAATCATTTGATCTGGGCAAAAGGGCTCGTCCGCCCAAGCGACTCTACGGCTTCGGGGTGGATTGCGGCCGGGCAACTGAAGGTGGGCCACACATTGGCAATTGGTTATTTTGGTAACGTCATAGTAACCAAGGTGCAGGACACCAAAGAGACGGCGCGCGTCTACAATATCGAGGTAGACGAGTTCCATACCTATTTCGTCGAGCCGCTGGGCGTGTGGGTTCACAACAAGAGCCTTCCGACTTTCCGCGGCACCGTCGACGTGACATCACGACCGCTCTAGGCAAACCATGCACTTGAGGTGCATTGTCGGTATGCGAAGATTTGGCATGATTGCCGAATGTCTACTTCGGTGATCCGCAGGCGCGGCTCATTACTCTGGTTCGGCGGACAAAAAAACACTCTGCGGCACGTGTGGCACGGTGCATTGGACCTGGTACGACCGCCGACAACGGCGCGTCCGGGACCTGCCGTGCGGGGATTATCGAATCTATCTGGACTTGGAGGTGCGGCGGGTTCAGTGGCGCCGTGAAGCGGGAGAAACTGGAGTTTCTGCTGGAGAACGCGCTGCACACCGAGCGCTTCGCGCGCACTGATGCAGTTTGCCGCCCTAAAACCCCAACTGCAGCTCTGCGTAGGCAGCGGAGGTTGGGTTGAAGCGCCCGAAGAAGCTCTGGGCGGGCCCGCGATAGATATCGCCGCCCAGAATACCCTTTAGGCGATCCGTAAAGGCATACGTGACCTTCGGCCGAATCGCCGAATCGCCGTTCTTCAACCAGACGACTCCGGCAAGCTCCATCTCCAGAGTCTCGTTCCACGCCTTGTAATTGATCCGCAACGACGCACCATGCATGTTGGTTGCGATCTGATTGCTCAACAGGCGCTCCTCGAGGGCAAGGAGCCGGACTCCGGGATCCGCGAGCGGGTCGGCGGCGTGGAGATCGAAAGTCCTGCGATACAGGTATTGGGCGTTGATGTTGAGCTCACCTCCAAAAGTGCGTTCGGCGCCCAGGACGGCAAACACGTTATTGTTCTGGGCCAACGGATCGTAGCCGTCGCGGTTGCCGGTGTTGGTGTAGGCGATCTCTGCGCGCAGGCCGTATTGACCAACCGGAATCGCGGCATCCGCTCCAATGACCTCGACGTGCCGATAGAGCAGCCCGACCGAGGCGTCGTGCGAGCCCTGCGACACGATCGCGAAGTCCGGCGTTCGGCTTATGCTGTGGGAGTACGACAGCGACCAATCGACGCCCTCACCCGAATGATCGAGCTTGATCCCGAATTGCCCTGCCGGGTCGGCGGGCGTGACGTTCCGCAGCGATACGCCCGGCGGGAGAGGGGGTATCGGCACCACGGGGGAGCGCCACTCCGGCTGCCACAGGCCGATGATGCGGTAGGCGCCGTGATTCCAGGTGCCCTGCAAGGATGCGACGCCCAGACGTTGGTCCTCGTCGTTGGGCACGAGCAGCGTGTAGTCGCGAGTGCTCCACGCATCGGTGGGATTGACCTTGTCCGCGCGGCCCCACACTGTGATCTGACGGCCCACACGCAGGTCAAACTCCCCAATCGCGGTCTGCGCGTACGCTTCCCTCAAGTCCGCTGAGACTCGCGAGCCACGTGTCAGGTCTTGCCCTTGGAGACGGGCATCGAAGTATGTGCGGATACCGGCGACTTCCTGCGCAGTGGCGTTGGCCCAGATCGACCCGACCGCGTAGCCGGCCCTCCCGCTGAAGGACTTGTCCTTGGAGAAGTAGTCCGCCCGCACGGAGCCGGACAATCCCAGAACATCCTTCATCACGGACCTCTCCGACTCCGACCCCGGCTTCGCCTCCTGTGAACCCGGCGCTGGGTCGCCCACTGCAGGTCGCACCGCAAGCGACACCAGCGCCAGTCCAAGACTAACGGTCCAGAGAGCGTGCCGTGAATACGTCATCGCCGATCCCGGCGTTGGCCTTGAAGTTCTTGAACTCAATGATCGTCTTGTGACCGGTCTGCACGTTCTCCGCAGTCAGCTTCATGGGTTGATAGCGATTGTTGCTCGCATCGACTTTCTGCACGTCCTCGTCCGTCAGCTTCTTGAGCAGCTGCCCGTTGAGATCGTAGATCTCGGTGCGCAGGGCGACGAAGCTCTCCTTGTCGATCCAGCCGATCCGCTTGGAGTAGCCGGTGTTGGCAGCGATCTGCGGGCTCCTGGGGGTGGACTCGATGACATAGCAATCCCGGCCCGCCACGTTTTCCTCCCGCACGAGCTTGTGGTTCCACTCCTCGACCTTGTAGCCGATCACATCGCCGTACGAG
>Ga0105240_10007510_pt1 | contig 15821 bp, 13 predicted proteins | sample KBSC54metaG_FD_80426 | JGI IMG/M metagenome (GOLD analysis project Ga0105240, IMG submission 80426) | Corn rhizosphere microbial communities from Kellogg Biological Station, Michigan, USA - KBS C5-4 metaG | ecosystem: Host-associated > Plants > Roots > Rhizosphere > Soil | place: Michigan, USA... | reverse complement strand
CCATTGAACCGGGCGCAAAGCCAAGTTGTGCTGACGTTGATTTAGCGATCGAAGCCAACAATCTCGATGGCGGATTGCATGCAGTGTTTGCCATTGTGAACGACGCCAACAAACGGCTCGAAGATGCTAAGCCTTGGGAATTGATCAAAGATGAATCAAAACATGCCGAACTCATATCAACATTGACCACCGCCTACCGTCAGCTTGAAACCATCGCCGCCGGCCTAGCCTCGTTCATGCCCACCACAAGCGAAAACATTTTGAACCAACTCCGAACCCTGAAACCCGAACCCCTCTTTCCACGTCTCGAGATAAAATAAAATTTATCATGGCAGACATATCCGTATCAATAAAAAAGTTAGCCGCCTATTGCTTGGATTATGCCAAGCTGACAACATCCGCGTTTCTACAGCGCCCGGTCAAATCTCCTAATATCGATCATCGCACGCTAGATATTGAGAGAGTGCTGCTTGAGAATGGTCTAGAAACAGAGCAACCCAATGAGACCTTACCACTCGAACTATTACTCAAACTTGAATTCGACCCGGCTAGGGAAGAAAAAGACAAGACAGATGAGCAGAAAGAACAGGAGAAACGGTATAACAAAGATCTGGCCATCGCGACGAGTCTCGACGATATTAACCGCAAATACATCACCTCCTCTTACACAAAGCAGGTTGTACTTCAGACGGGCTTTGTATCGTTTAAGGCAAAGAATATCTTTGAAGATGGTAACTATGATGAAGTAAGAGCGCCTCTTATTTCTTTCCCTATTGCTATAGCCACTAAGGATCGAGGCGGTACGCGCCAGTACGCGTTCGATGTCAAAGACGATGCATTAACGTTCATTATTAACTTGTTATCCAAATACTTACCTCAACCTGCCTATGACGAGATCTTTGGTTTTGTAGCCAAGGCAGAGGGCGAAGGACTAAACACAATACCGCTCAATATAGAATTTTTCGACGAGTTATGGGCGAAAATCATCTTCAATCTTCGTAAAGTTGATGCGCAAGATATCAGTGAAAAACCTGACCTTTCCTACTCGGTTGTGACCCTCGTGCAGCGCTCCAATTATTTCCTTTCACAAGATCTCTTACAGATGATAGAGCTTGAGGACGAAGAGCTTGAGGAAACGTCTTTGAGCGCTTGGGCTTCTGATGAACAGATGAGCCTGACCTCCGAAATTGCCGATGACGGCTCAGACGAGCTTTTCTTTCCGTTTCCATATGACAAGCACCAGCTTAATGTACTCGGCGCAATAAACAATCGGGCTGTGATTGTCGAGGGGCCTCCTGGCACTGGCAAGTCTCAGACAATATCAAATCTACTAGTTCACCTCGCAGCCAAAGGCAAGAAGGTATTATTCGTGAGTCAAAAAGACCAAGCTGTTAGAGGCGTTAAAGACAAATTGAAAGCATTAAACATACCATTTCTGTTTGGCTACATCCCTGATCGACTGTCGCCGCTACACACCGAAGAAGACAAAAAAGATGGTGCCGCCAATACGCTAATTGCCCTGAATAGAGAGTGGGCGTTAGCTAAAGATACTAACCCGTTAGTGCCCCTTCAGCTACTCAGTGCCAGACGTCAGTTATATTCACACACTATTGATGATGAGCGAAGTCTATTTGAGTTATATGAGCGGCGTCGCAAACTCGACTACATCGCGGAGTACGGCAACAAAACCATATCGGCGGAGTCATGGCACGAGCTCATTGAAGCGCGTGAGACGATTGGTGTTGAGAAAAACTGGCTCAAGGACTATACGAAGCAAAACAAAAAATACATCGCGGCTAAAGACCGGGTATATGATCACCTGCGTATTACGCTAGAAGATGTTATTACGGCGCTTCATCAGACAGAAAAAATATTCAAGGACACGGTCCCAGAGCGTCCGGGATTTTTCTCGAAGCCATTTAAGGCTTTGCAGCTCAAGCAAGCAGTTAGACGCGTAACTAACACGTTACCAACTGAGATATGGCGCGACATTGAAGCCGTACTTGGCTCTGATAGAACTAAGACTGAACGCTTGCTGTCTCTTGAACATTTAACGAGCTATTTCGATTACCACAGACGGCGAATTGCTCTGGAAAATGCCACCCATTCGCTTGAAGAAATATTGGGGAAAACAGGCTTATCACAAATACAATTCATTCGCTTGGAAGAATTACTCAAAATTTCTGGAGAAGACCAGATATTTTCGGACATAGCCGAGTACGCTGACCTCAATGAAAAGATCGCGCACGTTGAACGATTCTCCGCCAATAAATTACGCGGCGAGATTGCTGAAATCAAGAAATACTATAAAAGCAATGTAGTTGACTACATTCGCAATCGTATCCTCCGACGTGTTCGCGAACTCGAATCAAGTCGTAGCAATAAAGCGATACTGGCTCGAGTTGCGCGCAGCCTTACTAAGAGCAAGCGGGCATACAAAACATTCGATAAACTCAAATCCGACAGTGACAACTTTGCTGTTATGTCCGAAGTGCTGCCGATATGGATGATGAGCTTGGATGACGCAAGTCGTATCCTGCCTATGGAAAAGAATCTCTTTGATTATGTGATCATAGACGAGGCATCACAGTGCAATATCGCTTACGCACTACCGGCAATGTTTCGCACTAAGCACACCGTTTTCTTTGGGGACAGTTTGCAGATGCGCGATACTAATACCCTATTCAAAACAAATGAGCAGCTTGATGCACTTGGTAAAAAGCATGCCATTAGTGAGCACTACCAAATTAAGGCTGACGAAGACTCCGTAAAGTCTGTTATGGATATTGCAGGCCTGTCAGGTTTCAAGACAGTAACGCTGCGCAGTCACTACCGTTCTCCTAAAGAGCTCATAGGTTTCTCAAACGAAAACTTCTATGAAAAGGTTGGACGGTCACTTGAAGTCGTTAACGACAGTATATTTGCGTATAAAGATACTAACCGCGTGCTAATTAATCACGTTATCAAAGCAGACTCCTCGACCGAAGAGTCAATCCAGACAAATATCACCGAAGCTAACTATATTGCCCACCTGATTGCGGAATTCAAAGATGACCCAAAATACGATGATAAATCGATTGCCGTACTGACTTTCTTTAACGATCAAGCAGAATTGCTACGGAAAGTCATTACGGATCAAGAGATCAAGATCTCGACCATAGAAGGTATCCAAGGTGACGAGCGCGACATAATTATCTATTCATTCGTCATTACTAGCCCGGAAGCAAAGCGCCGATATATCGCCCTTAGTGGTGAGGGAGGCGAGATACGCAAAGGTCCGAATGAAGGTCGGGTAAACGTAGCATTTAGTCGGGCTCGGTTACAGGTACACGCGGTTACATCATTAGCGCCTGAGTTATGGCCGGAAGGTATCTGGATTAAGCGCTATCTTCAATACATTGAGCAGCGTGGCACTGTTAGCGAACGTCACAACTCTGCGGCGCAGCACTTCGATTCCAAGTTCGAGGAGAATGTCTTTAATTACCTCGGCGAACAGCTTGACCCTAATGATTATTATCTATCAACGCAGGTGGAGAGCTGCGGTTTTAAGATAGATCTTGTCATTACCAATAAACGCTCCAACAAGAAGCTAGCTGTTGAGTGCGACGGTCCAACACATTTTGAGAGTGGCGATGGGCAAGTCTATGTGGAAAATGACTTTGAGCGCCAAAGCATACTCGAGGTTGCCGGCTGGAACTTCTACCGTATCTCTTACTTTGATTGGCAAAGTAACACCGACGAAGAAGGTAAGGCGTTCTTGGAATATATAAAAGAATACTTCAAGTCCGGCCAGCAGAAGATTGGCGAGTGAAATTTTCGCAGATTATAGAAGGGATAAAATCAGCTACTTCGGAACGACAATGTCGTCGCCGAAGTCTTTCTTTAGACGAGCGCGGATAGGGCTAGGGTGGCAGTCAAGATTGCTGGTTAATTCTTGTAGCCACTCCTGTTTCGGCGTATGCTTCGGTTATGATTTCTGCGTCACCACCAATGCCTCCAGACTTCGAAGTTGTAGCCCAGGTCGTTGATTTGGGTGTCGATATCTACTGCAATCTTGCGGCGCATCGTTCTTGGGACTCGCACCAACTTTGCGATGTACAACAGGCGCCAAATTCAGAGCGAGTCCATCTCTCGGCTTCAGCGTTCACAACAACGTCTGGTTACGGATCTAACTCGATTAGTTAATGATAATATGGCGCAGCAGAGTCTGTATAACGCGAAACGCCAGAAAAACGATGAGTTTTACACTCAGCTCGCTGATATTGAAAATGAACTCAGGCACTACAAAGAGCAGTTTCGTGGCAAGGTAGTTTTCTGTAATTGCGATGACCCATATGAGAGCAATTTTTTTAAGTACTTTGCGAACAACTTTAATCACTTGGGTCTTAAGAAACTCATTGCAACGAGCTATACCAATTCGCCCATTGTTGGGCAGCAAATTTTACCGTTGGATATCGAGGGGCTAAAACCCGATGGCAAGCAGCCGTTTAAGGTAGAAATTAACGAAGTACCGGACAGTGATGGCGATGGTGCAGTTGGACTTGCTGACGTGCAGTACTTACTGAAGCACAATAAGAACACTACAACGCCCCTGAAAGGCAATGGTGACTTTAGAAGCGAAGAGTGTGTCGAACTTCTCAAGCAAGCTGATATCGTTGTTACCAATCCACCGTTTTCGCTTTTCCGCGAATACGTTACTCAGCTAGTGGAACATGATAAGAAGTATTTAATAATCGGAAACACCAACGCTTTAACCTATAAAGACATATTCAAATTAATCAAAGACGATAAACTTCGTACTGGTTATACTAATTTCAATGTGGGCATGTTTTTTGTCGTCCCCAATGACTGGGAGCAATTCCATCACATTGATGAAAGCGGTAAAAAAATCGCTCGCGTTTCAACTTCGTGTTGGTTTACTAATTTTGAAGTAGAAAAACATAAAGAAGAGATAACTCTTTATAAAAAATATGTTCCCGAAGAGTATCCAAAGTACGAAAACTACGAAGCGATTGAGGTGTCAAAAGTCTCTGAAATTCCCACGGATTTTGATGGTGCTATGGGTGTGCCAATAACATTTGTCGATAAATATAATCCCGAACAGTTTCAAATAATTGCATTGGGGATCGTCGGTAGTATTAGTTTTAAAACTAATAGGAAGATGGAAATACTAGAGCAGGGTAAGTCGACTGGGAGGTTTACAATGAATGCCAAGGGTACATTGTACAGAGCCTACAATCCCCAAAAGGACGATCAGCCTGCTTTTAAGGACGTGGAAACAGGAGCTCTATACTCAAGTATTTATGCCAGGGTGATTATTAAAAAAATTAAGACTAATTATGAAAATTGAACTCCAACGAATCCCAATTCGCGAAGTCATTTCTGGTTACAAAGACAGTGCAGAAGAAGGCGTAGTTGCCTACAATGGGAAGCTCGATATTCGACCAAAATATCAGCGCGAATTTGTCTATACCGGTAAGCAGCGCGATGCAGTGATTGAAACAATCACGAATGGCTTTCCACTCAACGTAATGTACTGGGTTAAAACAGACCAAGGTAGTTACGAAGTACTCGATGGTCAACAGCGGACTATTAGTATCGGACAGTATGTAAACAGTGATTTTTCGCTTAACGATCGCTTTTTTCATAACCTGACCTCCGAAGAGCAAAACAAGATCCTCGATTACGAACTGATGATTTATTTCTGTGAAGGTACGAATAGGGAACGGCTTGATTGGTTTCGGATCATCAATATTGCTGGAGAAAAACTTACCGAGCAGGAACTGCGCAATGCTGTTTATACAGGGCCGTGGCTTTCGGATGCAAAACTCAAATTCAGTAAGTCAAATTGTGCAGCCTACCTCTTAGCCAATGATGGTGGGCAGCTGCTAGGCGGTTCTCCGATTCGACAAGAGTACCTAGAGACAGCACTCTCATGGATTAATGACGGTCATATCGAAGATTACATGGCAAAGCACCAACACGATTCCGATGCCGAAGAATTATGGGAATATTTTCAGAATGTAGTCGCCTGGGTGCGCATGACGTTTCCAAATTACCGTCGAGAAATGAGCAGCGTACATTGGGGCGAGCTATACAACAAATTCAAAAACATAACGCTGGATGCCAACAAGCTTGAGATTGAGATTAAGGCGTTGATGCAAGACGAGGATGTCACGAAAAAATCTGGCATTTACGCATATGTGCTGACCAAACAGGAAAGCTATCTAAACATCCGCGCGTTTACTGACAATATGAAGCGCGAAGCATACGAACGGCAAGAAGGTGTTTGTCCAGCATGTAAGAAACACTGGGATATTAACGAAATGGAAGCTGACCACATTACGCCTTGGGTTGAAGGTGGAAAGACCGTTGCGGGAAATTGCCAAATGCTGTGCAGGGACGATAATCGTCGCAAGGGCAAAAGGTAGAAATGCCAGACGCTAGTCGTAATAAAATTGAAGAAAACAACAAAGCGAATATTCAACTTGTTCTCGATATTGTTTATCGAAAACACGAGACACAAAAACATGCTTTTGATGCTCTCGAAGCTAAGATTGGCACGCTGTTCGGATTTTTAGGCATAATTATCGCCGGAGCCATCGCTTTGTTAAAGAACAATACAGGGCTTATCAGCATCAATCTTTTTACGGCTGGTCTTGTGGGGCTTTTTACCTCACTCCTGTTGTTGGTATTGGCATCGCTGAGTCGGGCGTACCTTGATCCACCAAGTTTTAGCACTATTTATTCTGACTCTTCGTTAGAAAAGTCGACTCTAGATTTATCCAACCAAGTCATTGCTGACGTTAAATCTGCATACGAGGAGAACAAGAGGCTTCAAGTTTATAAAGCGAACTTGTATAATGCTGCTATAATTATATTCATAGTCAGCTTAGGATTACTTCTTTTGGGAATATTGGGGAAATGATATGGAAGATGATTCTCGGGTAAAACCTATTACGACGGTGTCACCGAGTGAAAAACCCGGGGATGAAGTTATTAAATCTGATCCAGTCAGAACTATAAGCCCTTCTAATTTGCCAGCAGATAGTATCCCTGCTAGCGAAAACGGTAGGAGACAGAAGTAGATATGCCTCGTATTCTAAGTACGCCGACAATCTTAGGGGGCAAGAAGCGGATTTCTGGAACTCGAATCTCCGTTGATTTGGTGTTCAACTACGTGCGTGCTGGTAAGATTTCACAATTCAAACGGGATTATCCGCAATTGAGCGATGAGCAGATAGAAACGGCGCTCAAGTATCTAGAGCGGAAAGTGAAATCGCAGCGGCGTCAGTTTGAGTCCGCGGCCGCCTAAATTCACTTTCTACCTTGATGAGAACTTTCCTGTAGCAGCAGGGAAGTTCTTTCGTTCAGTCGGTCATCGTACGATTGATGGTCGTCGACACGGCGCAAGTCGCAGTGATTTCTACCATATTGATCGAGCCACTAAGCTCGGTGCGGTATTGGTGAGTTTAGACCGCGACTTTCTTGTGAATAACGACTTACGGCAGCGCGCATTCGGATCAGCTGGCGTACTTTATATTGAAACAACCTCAACCAGTCTGTTGCAACTTGGCCGCTTACTTCGCAAAGTGCTCACCGCAGCTACTGCCAACTCATTCCGAGGAAAATTATGTGTTGTGAGTTCGACTAAGATGCAGTTTATTGATCACTAATTGCTTATTTCCCAATCGTAATATCTTCCCCAAAGTGTTTCTTTAATCGGGCTTTGATGGAGCCGGGGTGGCGCCCGAAGGAATCGGTCAATTCTTTCAAGCCAGCGCCGCCGGTGAACATGAATTTGAGCCGAGTATCGTCTTTTCCAGCCCACGGTTCGTAGGCATGCGGGTAGGTTTTGCGCATTAGCGCAATTTTGTCATTCCAGTTTGGTTTGTCGTTAGTCGGTTTTGGTGCAACAACTGATTTTTGATCGCGCAGGTACGCAAACTTGTCGACCGCTTCGTCGGATTGCTGGCGCAAGCTGGCGTCGATGGTGCGAGCCTCGTTACTCACCTTTAGCGCGGTGTGGTTGAGTCCGAGCAAGCTCAACGTGTCGAGTCGACGCACACGCGATAACGCAACGTAGCCCATGCCTTCGACGAACGCGCGCTTTAAATCAATCCGGGCGGCATCTAATGTCATGCCCTGGCTTTTGTGCACGGTAATGGCCCAGGCCAAGCGGAGCGGTAGCTGGGTGAGGCTGGCGCGCTTGGTGTCACCGTCGCGCAGTTCCCACGTTTCGGGAACGAGCGTAATGGTTTTGCCGTTTCGCAAGCTAACAATGGGGTAGTCGGTTTCGTCGTCAAAGTCTTTGACTACGCCGAGTGAGCCGTTGACGTACTGGTGGTCTGGATCGTTTTTAATGCACATAACCAGTGCGCCCTTTTTCAGCACCAATTCGTCGGGTGCCAGGCATGATCGCCGGAGGGATTCCACATAGTTGGATTTGCCGGTGGTTTGAATGGCGTACGAATGGGTTTGGCCAGGCAGTTCGGCCAACCGTTTGGCGTTGAGGGTGTCGACGTCGACGTTGGTGGTGTACAGGTGGGTGACGGCGTGATCGTCGGGCAGTTCGGCGTCGAAGCGAGCTTCGAGCGCGGCCACGTGATCTTCATCGATGCGGTCGGATCGCAACGCGTTAAGGATACCGAGGAATGTTTGGTCGTCTTGACGGTGCTGTTCGTTGAGGTAGCAAATGACAGGCTGAAGATTTTGCCAGGCTTGGGAATTCACCACAAAGCCACCGGATCGGCCATCGCGCCGGTTGACTGGCGGTAGCTGAAAAAAGTCGCCGCAGAGCACCACTTGCAACCCGCCAAATGGGTGATCGTCGTTGCGAACATTGCGCACCAGCTGATCGATTAAATCGAGCCGAAAGTCGTGGAGCATGGAAATTTCGTCGATCACTAGAATATCCGCTTTGTTAATGGTGTCGCGGCGGGCCTGTGATAACCCTTCGTGGTACTTGGGGTGCAGATCGTCGTGAATGCCAATGCCGCTCCAGGCATGAATGGTTGAGCCATTTAGGTGGGTGGCCGCCAAACCAGTCGTGGCCGTGACGGCGACCTTTTTGCCGTTGGCGCGGGCACGTTCAATAAACTGGTTGAGCACGTAGGTTTTGCCCGAACCGGCTGGGCCGGTGAGCAACACGCTCTGGCCCGAATCTAAAATTAATCCCGCTAAGGCTTGATCCATCATAAGAGTGTCTCCGACAAGTCATACGAGTATACGTGAAACGCCTGAAGACGATATACTATCATCATGATTGATTCCCACGGACACCTCAACTTTCACACGTTTACCGAGTCGTACGGTGACATTATTGAGCGTGCTAAGGCTGCTGGGGTGCATGCCATTGTGGTGCCTAGCACTCAGTTGGAATCGAGTCAGCAGGCGCTGAAGATTGCGCGTGAATACCCCGACTACGCTTTTCCGGCCGTGGGGCAGCACCCAACGCACGTAGAAAAACACCCGTTCGACATTGCGGCCTATCGCACGCTGGCCGAAGATCCGCGGGTGGTGGCGATTGGTGAGATTGGTTTGGATGCCCACCGCGACGAAGCCAAGGCAACGCTGGCCGCACAGAAAGTTATGCTCCAGGCCCAGCTGGATTTAGCCGTTGAGCTCGACAAGCCCGTGATTATTCACTGTCGCAACGCATACCAAGAATTGTTAAAAATGTTCGGTGCCATGCCCAAGGTGCCGCGGGGCGTGCTGCACTGTTTTGCGCCGGTGGAAGGCGCGGGGTACGCCGAAGCCATGACCGCGCAAGAAGTAGCGGATGCGTTTGTAGCGCTGGGATTCTATATTAGCTTCGCCGGCATTATTACGTACCCCAAAAATGGGGCACTGCGTGACGTGGCTGCTCAGCTGCCGCTTGATAGAATTTTGACCGAAACCGATGCGCCGTTTTTGTCGCCGCAAAAGCGCCGAAGCGAGCCCAACGAACCAGCGTTTATGGTGGATACCGTTACCGAAATCGCGCGGGCTCGCGGCGTGCCGTTTGCAACCATTGCCACGGCGACCGAAGCCAACGCCCGAGCCTTGTTCAATTTGCCAACCGCATGAAGCCGCGACCGATTGCAATTATTACTGCTACTCTAACGGCACTCACCTTTGCCACACTATTGGTGTTTATTGCCACGCCATTACATACCGTGTTGTTTGCGTTGGTTCCAGCCGATGGGGCAGTGACTAGCGCCCAACGAATGTCGCTTGACGCCAGCACCGTTCAGTTTTTGCTGACGGGTAACCGCGCTGCGCTCGGGTTGTACAGCGCCGTGGAACGATCGCACTTGGCCGACGTGCGGGTGCGCGTGTGGTGGGATGTCTGCCTGATGCTTATAAGTACCCTCGGCATGCTGATGTTGCGGCCAACGGCTGCCGAATGGCGCCGAGCGGCCTGGTGGGTTGCGGGTGGGGTGCTGGCCGTGAGCGTGCTGTTTCAGCCACTGTTTATTTTGATGCACCAAGTGCTGTTTCCGGGCGGCAACTGGGAACTGCCGAGCAGCCAGTTTGTAATTACGCGGGTGTACCCGCTGGGATTCTTTGTAGGTGCCTGGCTGTTGATTGGTGTAATTGCCACCGGATCGTTATGGGGACTTTCGAAACTGCGCAAGTAGTATACTCATTCTATGAACCTCTTAGACATCATAATTGTACTGATGGTGATCGGATCGGTTCTGCATGGACTATCCAAGGGGTTGCTGTCACAGGTGATTAACCTGGCGGCCTTTGTGTTTGCCCTGACGATTGCGTCGACCTACGGTGCAACCGTTGGCCAGTGGATTGACCACTTTATTGCCCTACCAGCGGCCTACCTGCCGCTGATTGGCTTTATCGTGACGCTCGTGGTGGTCGAAGGTTTAATCCGAGGCATCTTACGGTTCGCCGGCCACTTGATTCCGGGCATTCTCACCGGATCAGCCCCCAATCGGTTGCTAGGTATTATTCCGGCTCTGGCTGAAACCGCGCTTTTTTTAACCATTGCGATCAACCTAGTGACCAGCGTGCCAAGTTGGGTGAGTGCCAACCAACTGGTGCGCACATCGAAATTCGCCCCGCCGATTGAAACGCTGGGTGCGGCCACGCAATCGGTGGTCAACCGGATTTTGGGCGACAAGCTGCCAAACATTCCTGCGCCGCCCCCACCACAATTTCAGTAAGCAAGCCGCTTTGCCGCGTGGTATGATGAATATATAAACGACTCGTTGTTCTTGAGGAGGAACATGATTCGACGACTATTACTGGGGCTTGGGTTACTGACATTGATGCTTGGTGTAAGTCCGGGTTCGACTCAGGCATTCACCGGTACGTACGGTATTGGCAGCTATCTTTCCACCCGCTACAACACGGGCAATCAAGGGCAGATCATTAGTAACCTTCAGTCGGTTGGCGCCAAGTGGACCCGGATTGAAATCTGTTACACCACTGGCACCGGCTTTGAAGGTGACACGAACGCCCTGAATGCGCTCAACGGCACCGGCATTCAAGTGATTGGGCTGTTGCAGCCATGTAACGGCATGCCGAGCGTCGACGATTGGGGCACGTTTGTGCACAACGTCGTTGCCAAGTTCAACGGCCAAGTGTCGGCCTGGGAAATTATTAATGAACCGTACGGCAGCGGCATTTCGGCGTCGACGTACAAAGATTATCTTGATCGCGCACACCAGAAGATTAAGGCGATTAACAACGATGCGATTGTACTGGCTGATGTGAATCCGCAATTTTTGCACGAACTGTACCAAGTGCCGGGTGCGAAAGACGACTTTGACAGCGTGGCCATTCACCCATACCGCGACAACCCACCCGAAGAAATTTCTGAAGGTCCAGGCGATTTTCGTGACGATATTTTGCAAACCGTGTCGGTGATTAAAGCCAATGGTGCTGGCAAGCGCGTGTGGCTAACCGAATTTGGTCGCCAGTCGGGCCCGAATGCTCGTGGTGATCAGCAGCAAGCCGACTACCAGGTGCGCGAAGCGATTATTGCCCGCGATCTTCCAGAAGTGGAAATAATTTCTCTGTACAACACGCAAGACGACGGTACGGGTAACTACGGCATTCTGCGATCTGACTTTACGCACAAAGATTCGTTCACTCGGCTGCAGCAGCTGACGATGCAGCTTGAAGGCAAGGCCTATTCGGGTCAGGTGCTGATTGCCGACCAAGAACGGATTGATGACTTTACCAACTTCGACGGTTGGAGCACCAAAGACCAGGCGAACGTAACGCAGTGTGACGTACGCCACGATTCGGGCATGGAAGGATCGGGCATGCGGCTGTTTTACCACTTTGGTTCAGCGGGCGGCAGCGCCTTCTGTGGCGCCAGCAAAGAAATTCCAATTCCGGGTGCACCAGCCGCGATTGGTATGTGGATCGACGGTGATAATTCAAACAACCTGTGGCGCATGCGGATTCAAGACGCTACCGGGCAAACCTTCCAGCTCTTCTTGGGCACGTTCCCAAGCGGCTGGCGCTACGTTCGCTACGACTTGGTCAATGATTCAGCGCGATCACACTGGGGTGGCGCGAACGACAACGTGATTCACTACCCGATCAAGTTTGAAACGATTCTGATCGATCGTTTGAACCAACGTGGGTATTCCGAAGGCAGCGCGTACCTTGATGACCTGTTTGTACTCCACGGTTCGAGCGATTACTGGGGCTACCGCTTTGGCAACACCGTGGCCGCCTGGCGCACCACGAGTAGCGGCGGAGCAACCATTTGTGGCATTCATACGACGTTAACCGAACAACCGCAGTACTTCACGGTTAACCCGAACAACTGCCCGCCAATGTACAGCTACCGGTAAACAAGACGATTGGAAGCGAGCATATCGGTATGCTCGCTTCCTGTGTATAGGGAGGAATAATGGACGAGACACCAGTGACACGGGAACCGCGACACAGTTCAGCAGTCTGGATGCTTCTTGCTGGTTTGATTACTGGATTAGTTCTTGGCGTTGGCAGCTACTGGTTATGGCAACATACCTATCCAGGCGCAGCCTCAAAATCAGTTGTTGCCACTTCTTCGACTGCAATATCGGCTAACGCTTCTTCATCTTCGGCTGCTGCTGTTCCAGTAACCAAAACGTACACGTCTGCTCAATATGGTTTTAGCTTTGCATATCCATCGCAGTGGACGCTGAAAGAAGTTTCCGGAGATTCAAATGGTGCATATCACCACGTATACGAAGTGACAGTAACCGATTCTTTGAATGCAGATTCGTACAAAGCAATCGCCGATGTTCAAATTGGAGTTCCCGGTAGCTTTGTTTTCCCAAATCCAAACGACTTTACGGTTCAAGACGTTGCGGTAGGAGGAGTTACTGGCAAGCGTTACACGAGCCCTGCGAAAGCCAGTTCATCGACATTGGTTGATGGTGACACCGACGAAACAATCGTGAGCAAAGGTTCGTATTCGTACGATATTGCGCTAGTTGTAAGTCCAACACTTGTTGATGCCACACAACGATCTGCTGAGCATACGGCGCTGAATGCCTTGTTGACCTCGTGGCAGTTTACGAAATAGCTAGGTAGGTGGGTGATTGATAGGAAAATCCCCGCGACGATTCGCGAGGATTTTCTGGTATGGTTCTGATATGACCCTGCCAACCGAAGCGGAAATTTATCGATTGCACCAAACCTACGCACCAACTGATGAAGTGCGTGATTTGGTATTGGGGCATTCACTGATTGATTGGGCGATTGCCGAACAGTTAATTTCAGCTGGCGAACTTTCGGTGGATCCAACATTGGTGAAGCTTGGCTGTTTGGTGCACGACCTTGGGGTGTATTTGCTGTACGACCACGAGGGCAACTATCGCGAAGGAGTGGAGTACATTACCCACGGCATTTTGGGTGAAGCGCTGCTGAAAGAACTCGGGCTACCCGAGGTTGTCTGGCGGTTTGCGTCGCATCACACGGGCGTTGGTCTGACCAAAGACGATATTGAACGCCAAAACCTGCCATTACCGCACCAAGATTATTTAGCACAATCCATTGAAGAGAAACTCGTCATGTACGCCGACAAGTTTCATTCCAAGCGCACACCCCCAGGGTTTAATTCGTTTGACGCCTACGCCAAAAAGGCCGCTGCTTTTGGCCCGGCTGTTGCGGAACGATTCCAGGCACTGGCTGAAGAATTTGGAAAGCCCGAGCTTGAATCGCTCGCCGAACAGTTCGGTCAGCGAATCGACGAATAGCCTGGCTCGCCAGACTGAGGAAATTGCCGTATACTGCCTTCTTATGTCGCACGGTGTAAAGCGAGTCTTAGTTGGTATGAGCGGTGGCGTTGATTCGAGCGTCAGCGCGGCGCTTTTAGTTGAGGCGGGTTACCACGTAGAAGGCGTTTTTTTGAAAGTCTGGAGCGACGACGATGCCGCGAACGAATTGATTGAATGCCCGTGGGAAGCCGATTTGGCGGATGCGCAGGCGGTGGCGAAACAACTGGGCATTCCATTGCATATAAAGAATGTGCAACGCGAATATTTTGCTCGGGTGGTTGAGGTGATGAAAGCGGGCTATGCCCAGGGTGAAACGCCCAACCCCGACGTGTTGTGTAATAGCGAAGTGAAGTTTGGCATTCTGTACGATTGGGCAATGGAGCAGGGCTTTGACGCGGTGGCGACTGGCCATTACGCGCAAGTGGTGAATGGCCAATTGCAAACTGCGGCCGACGCGTTTAAAGACCAAACGTACTTTCTGTGGCGCGTAACGCACGAACGATTCGAGCACATTCTGTTTCCGATTGGCCACCTGACCAAGCCGCAAGTTCGTGCTGAAGCATTGCGGTTGCAGCTGCCGAATGCGACCAAGCCAGACAGCCAAGGCATCTGTTTTCTGGGCAAGGTTGACGTTCGTACCTGGTTAGCGCGCGAACTCAACACCGTGCCGGGGCCGGTGCTAAACCAATCTGGCAAACACGTTGGCACCCATGCTGGGGCGGGGCTGTACACCATTGGTCAGCGACACGGGTTAGGTCTACCAGGTGGATCAGATCCGCAGTACGTAGTAGCCAGAGACATTGCAGCGAACACGCTGGTGGTCAGCGATCGCGCCGCGCTCGATGTTACAACCATTCGTGCCGGTCAGTTGAATTGGCACGTGGATTCGTCAGCATTGAACGGCGAATTGGTCGAGGTTCGAATTCGCCACCAGGGTGAACGAATTTCTGGGGTGCTCACCCTTGAGCCAAATGGAGGCGTGGTGTTACAGCTGACAAAACCAGCCGTTGGTGTCGCTACCGGGCAATCGGTGGTATTGTACCGAGACACATTCGTACTAGCAGGCGGCATAATTCAATGAGTACAACGAAGAGTATCTGGTACCGATTCCGTTCCCCGTCAGTCAGAGCGCGCCGCATGTACGCGGCGATGCTTTCGGTGGTGCTCGGCCTATCAATTTTTGCGGTTGGCTACGGGTTGGGGAACCATGATTTTGTTTCGACTTCGAAGGGCGTGCCAGCTATTGTGAACACACTTCAGGGCAAGCCGAATGGGGTCGACTTTAGCCAATTCTGGGACGTCTACAATAAAGTTGAGGCGCAGTACGCCGGTGGTTCAATTGATCAACAAAAGCTGGTGTACGGAGCAATTCAGGGCATGGTGGCCGCGCTGGGCGATCCGTATTCGCTCTTTTTAACGCCCGAGCAGCAGCAGAGCTTTTTTAGCAGCCTCAACGGCAACTTTGACGGTATTGGTGCCGAAGTTGGCCAAGATGACGCTGGGCACTTTGTGATTATCGCGCCGCTCGACGGTTCGCCTGCCCTCAAAGCGGGTTTAAAGCCTGAGGATCGAATTGTGGCGATTGACCAAAAAGAT
>Ga0105240_10007509_pt1 | contig 15821 bp, 12 predicted proteins | sample KBSC54metaG_FD_80426 | JGI IMG/M metagenome (GOLD analysis project Ga0105240, IMG submission 80426) | Corn rhizosphere microbial communities from Kellogg Biological Station, Michigan, USA - KBS C5-4 metaG | ecosystem: Host-associated > Plants > Roots > Rhizosphere > Soil | place: Michigan, USA... | reverse complement strand
CGATCCTCGTGGTCGAGGCGGCGGTCGGCTATCCGGCGCGATGGCCGCATCCGGTGATGGCGGTCGGCGCGTTGATCGGCGGCGTCGAGCGGCGCTGGAACCATGGCGCGGCGCGGCGGGCGAAGGGTATCGGGCTGGTGCTCGTGCTGGTCGCCGTGGCGGGCGGCGCCGGCTGGGCGATCGCGCATGTCGCGACCGGCCGGCTCGGCTTCGTGCTGGTGGTGATGGCGGGAACGGTGGGCCTCGCGCAGCGTAGCCTCAACGACCATGTCGAGGCGGTGGCCGATCCGCTGGCGGCGGGCGACCTGGCCGAGGCGCGCCTCATGGTGGCGCGCATCGTCGGGCGCGATACCGGGGCGCTCGACGAGGCCGGCGTCGCCACCGCCGCGATCGAGAGCCTTGCCGAGAGCTTCTGCGACGGGGTGGTGATGCCGGCCTTCTGGTTCCTGGTGGCGGGCCTGCCCGGCCTGTTCGCGGCCAAGGCGATCAACACGGCGGATTCGATGGTCGGCCACCGCACCGCGCGCTTCGCGGCCTTCGGCTGGGCCTCGGCGCGGGCGGACGACCTGATCGCCTGGATTCCCGCGCGCCTTTCCGGGGCGCTGATCTGCCTCGCGGGCCGGCGCGGCTGGCGGATCATGGCGCGCGATGCGGCACGTCACGCCTCCCCCAATGGCGGCTGGCCGGAGGCGGCGATGGCGGGCGCGCTCGGCTGCCGGCTCGGCGGCCCGGTCAGCTATGATGGCGAGCCGGCGCCGCGCCCCGTGATGGGCGAGGGGCCGTCGCCCGCCGCCATCGATCTGGGCCGCGCGCTCACCGTCTATCGCGGTGCCTGCCTGCTGCTCTGGCTGATCGTGGGGGTGTGCGCATGGGCGCTGTGATGCTGCAGGGGACGGGATCGGACGTCGGCAAGTCGGTGCTGGTCGCCGGGCTGTGCCGGCTGCTGTCCAACCGGGGATATTCGGTCCGGCCGTTCAAGCCGCAGAACATGTCCAACAACGCCGCCGTCACGCCGGAGGGCGGCGAAATCGGCCGCGCGCAGGCGTTGCAGGCGATCGCCGCGCGGGTGCCGCCGCATGCCGACATGAACCCGGTGCTGCTCAAGCCCCAGTCCGATCGCACCGCGCAGGTGATCGTCAACGGCCGGCCCGCCGCGACACTGGGCGCGGGCGACTATCAGCGCCGCAAGGCGGACTGGCTCTATCAGGTGCTGGGCGCCTATCGCCGGCTGCGCGCGCAATGCGACATCGTCGTGGTGGAGGGCGCCGGCAGCCCGGCCGAGATCAACCTGCGCGCCGGCGACATCGCCAATATGGGATTCGCGCGGGCGGCGCAGGTGCCGGTGGTGCTGGTCGGCGATATCGATCGGGGCGGGGTGATCGCTTCGATCGTCGGCACGCAGGCGGTGCTCGACCCGGACGACGAGGCGATGGTCCGGGCCTTCCTCGTCAACAAGTTCCGGGGCGACCTGCGCCTGTTCGACGAGGGTTTCGCCGAGATCGCGGCGCGCACCGGCTGGGCGGGGCTGGGCATCGTCCCCTGGCTCTCCGCCGCCGCGCGCCTGCCGGCCGAGGATGCGGTGGTGCTCGATCGCGCGGCGACGACGGGGGCGGGGCCGCTGATCGCGGTGCCGATGCTCTCGCGGATCGCCAATTTCGACGATCTGGATGCGCTGGCGCACGAGCCCGGCGTCCGCCTCGCGATGATCCCGCCGGGCCGGCCGCTGCCGGGGGACGCCGCGCTGGTGATCCTGCCCGGCACCAAGGCGACGCTCGCCGATCTCGCCTTCCTGCGCGCGCAGGGCTGGGATATCGACATCGCCGCCCACGTCCGGCGCGGCGGGCAGGTGCTGGGCATCTGCGGCGGCTACCAGATGCTCGGCCGCACGATCGCCGATCCGGACGGCATCGAAGGGGTGGCGGGCACCGTCGAAGGCCTCGGCCTGCTGCCGGTCGATACCGTGCTGGCGCCGGCCAAGACGGTGCGGGCGGTGGATGGCGCCCATGCCGAGGGCGGGGCGTCCTTCGCGGGCTACGAGATCCATTGCGGCGTCACCCGCGCGGATCCCGCCGCGCGACCGCTGCTGCGCTTCGCCGACGGCACGGACGACGGCGTCGATGCCGGCGCGATCACCGGTTGCTACGTCCACGGCCTGTTCGATCGCCCCGAGGCACGGGCGCACTGGCTGGCGCGGATCGCCGCGGCTTCGGACGGCACGGTGCGCGCCGACATCATCGACGTGGCACTGGACGAGATCGCCGAAACGCTCGAACAGGTGCTCGACATCGATCAATTGCTGGCCATCGCCAGGGAGGCCGAATGACTCTGCTCCATACGCTGCCGCCGCGCTCGGCGCTCTATCTCCCCGCCTCGAACGCGCGGGCCGTGGCCAAGGCGCGTACGCTGGACGCCGACATGATCATCCTCGATCTGGAGGATGCGGTGCCGGAAGCGGACAAGACGACCGCGCGGGACGCGGCCGTCGCCGCCATGGCCGAGGGCTTCGGAGACCGCATCGCGGCCATCCGCATCAACGCGCCGGACAGCCCCTTCCACGCCGACGACGTCGCGGCGGCGCGGGCGTCGCAAGCCGCCGCGATCGTCATCCCGAAGGTGGAGGCGGCGGACAGCCCGGCGCGGATCGCGCAGGCGGTCGGCAAGCCGGTGCTCGCCATGATCGAGACGCCCGCCGGCATCCTCGCCGCCGCGCCGGTCGCGGCCGCCGAGGGCGTCGTCGGCCTGATCGCGGGCACCAACGATATCGCCCATGCGCTGCGCCTGCCGCCCGGCGCCGGGCGCGGCGGGCTCGCGCTGGCTCTGCAGACGATCGTGCTGGCCGGCCGGGCGGCGGGCGTGTTCGTGCTCGACGGGGTGTGGAACCGCCTCGACGATCCCGAGGGACTGGAGCGCGAATGCCTGGAGGGCCGCAATCTCGGCTTCGACGGCAAGACCCTGATCCACCCCAACCAGATCGCCATCGCCAACCGCGGCTTCAGCCCCGGCGAGGCGGAGATCGAGGATGCCCGCGCGCTCGTCGAAGCGGCGCAGGGCGGTGCCGTCCGCTTCCGCGACCGGATGGTGGAGGACATGCACGTCGCCACCGCGCGCGCCTTGCTGGAGCGGGTCCGGTGATCGACGCGGAGCAGGTCTGGGCGCATCTCAACGCGCTCGCCAAGCCGCGCCGCAGCCTGGGCCGGCTGGAGGCGCTGGCGGTGCGGCTGGCGGTGATCCAGCAGCGCCGCGATCCCGTCACCCGGCCGCGCCGCATCGTGCTGTTCGCGGGCGATCACGGCGTCGTCGCGGACGGCGTCTCGGCCTGGCCGTCGGAGGTGACGGGGCTGATGGTCGGCACCATCCTCGCCGGCCGCGCCACGAGCAGCGCGTTCGCCGCGACGCATGATTGCGACCTGCGGCTGGTCGATGTCGGCGGTCTCGCGCCCTTGCCGGAGAATGCGCCCGCTTTCTTCCGCGATGGCCGCGTCGCGTCCGGCACGAAGAGCCTCGCGCACGGGCCGGCGATGACGGTCGAGCAGTTCGATGCCGCCTGGGCGGTGGGCGTCGAGGAGGCGGACCGCGCCGTGGCGGAAGGCCACCGGCTGCTGATCGCCGGCGAGATGGGGATCGGCAACACCACGCCCGCCGCCTGCCTGACCGCCTTGCTCGCCGGCGCCAGCCCCGAGGGCGCGACCGGGGCGGGCGCCGGGGCGGGGGACGCCATGGTCGCCGCCAAGGCGCGCATCGTCGCGGCCGCGGCGGCGCGGGCCGCGGCGTTGCTGGATGAGGATTCCCGCGCCGCGATCGCGGAGGTGTGCGGGTACGAGATCGCGGCGATGGCGGGCTTCTTCGCGCGTGGGGCGGCGCTGGGCGCGACCCTGCTGCTCGACGGCTATGTCGCGACCGCCGGCGCGCTGATCGCCAAGCGGCTGGCGCCCGGCACGGCCGAGGCGATGATCGCGGGCCACCGGTCCGCCGAGCCCGGCCACGCAGCGGCGCTCGATGCGCTGGGGCTGGAGCCTCTGCTCGACTGGGGGATGCGGCTGGGCGAGGGGACGGGCGCGCTGGTCGCCCTGCCGCTGGTCGATGCCGCAGCCGCCTTGCTCACCGGCGTGGCGCGGCTCGACGCGCTCGGCGTGGGCCGTGAGGACTGAGGCGCCGTTCTGGGCGCCGCCGCTGATGGCGCTCCAGTTCCTCACCCGCCTGCCGGTGCCGGCGATCGGGCGCCTGAGCGAGGCGGAGGCGCGCGACGCGCTGTCGCGGGGCATGGCATGGCTGCCGCTGGTCGGCGCGCTGATCGGCTGCGTCACGGCGGGCGTGTTCGTGGGTGCGGGGGCGATCTGGCCGCCGCTCGTCGCCGCGATCCTCGCGCTGGCGGTCGAGGCGCGGCTGACCGGCGCCTTCCACGAGGATGCGGTCGCCGATTTCTGCGATGCGTTCGGCGGGGGCCGCACGGCCGAGGATGTCCACCGCATCCTCAAGGACAGCCGCATCGGCAGCTATGGCGCGCTCGGCCTCGGGCTGGCGGTGCTGCTGCGCGTCGCGATCACCGCCGACCTGCCGGCCCCGCTCGCCTTCGCGGGCATCGTCGGCGCGGCGACGATGGGGCGGCTGTGGGGCGTCGCGGTGATGGCGACGGTGGCGCCGTCGGGCGGGGGGAGCGGCGTGGCGCGCGCCATCGGCGCGGGCGGGCCGAAGCTGCTCGCGGCGGGCGCGCTGGCGGCGGTGCCGGGGTTGCTGCCGCTGCTGCTCCGGGCGCCGATGGCCCTGGGCGGCGCGCTGATCGCGGGCGGCCCGTTCCTGTTGTGGTTCGGCCGCCTGCTGCGGCGCCGGATCGGCGGATCGACCGGCGATTGCCTCGGCTTCGCGGCCTATGCGGGGCAATTGGTGGTGTTGCTGCTGTTGGCGGGGGCGTGGGGGTAGGCGGAGCGTGAAGTTGGAACCAACCAAACCCCGTTCGTCCTTCGACTTCGCTCGGGACGAACGGAGGAAAAGGTCTGCTTAGGCGGAAACCACCAACCCCGCCTCCACCGCCGTCATCAGCGGCACCGGCGCCCCGAGCAGATGCTCCATGTCGTGCGCCGCCGCCCAGCCGATCGTGCGGCGCGCGTCGAAGCCCGGCAGGCGCGGCCGGGCGACGCCGGCCTGCCGATAGCAATCCGGCATCACCGTGAGGCCTAGCCCGGCGGCGACCATCTCCAGCACCCGCTCGTCATTGGTCGACCGCAGGGCGAAATGCGGCCGCACGCCGCGCTCGGTGAAGAAGCGGCTGGTCTCGGACAGCGCCTCGCAATGGCGGCGGACGATCATCGTCTCGTTGGCGAGCCGCTCCGGCGCGATCTCCGGCTCGGCCGCCAGCGGATGCTCGGCGGAGAGCGCCAGCGCGTAGCCCTCGGTGACGATCGCGCGTTCCGCGAAGCGATCGGCGCCGCGATCGACGAGCGTCAGCGCGAGGTCGATCCGGCCCTTGGCGAGATGACCGGCGAGCTCGCGCTCGGTGCCGAACAGCAGTTCGAAGCGATGCGTCCGGCCCGGCTGCGCCTCCGCCACGGCCGCGGCGACCAGCGCGCCGGGCAGGCTGCCGATCACGCCGAGCCGCAAGGGCGGCAACGTGGTCGACAGGCCCATCTCCTGCGTCGCGATGTTGAATTCGCGCTCGATCCGGCGCGCATGGACGAGGAAGCGCGCGCCCGCATCGGTCAGCTCGACACGCTGGTTGGAGCGGACGAACAGGGGATGCCCCAGCTCCCGCTCCAGCTTGGCGATCCCCACCGACAGGGTCGGCTGCGAGACGTGGCAGGCGGCGGCCGCGCGCGAGAAATTGCCCTGGTCCACCACCGCGAGGAAATAGCGGAGCAGATAGCGATCGAGCATCGGGACGGGCCTTCGCGCGTTGGGGCACGAGACGGCCCGCAGGTGCATAGATACGATCTATATCGTGATTGCCGATACTTCAATTTTCGAGAATCGGGCGAAGGCGCTAGAAGAGACCGGACAGGAGAGACACCGTGACCGATTTCGATTTCGCGCTGGGTGAGGATGCGGACATGATCCGCGAGAGCACGGCGCGCTTCTCCGCCGACCGGATCGCACCGCTGGCCGCCGAGATCGACGAGAAGGACTGGTTCCCGCGCGAGCTGTGGCCGGACATGGGCGCGCTCGGCCTGCACGGCATCACCGTGGAGGAGGAGTATGGCGGCCTCGGCCTCGGCTATCTCCAGCATGTCGTGGCGCAGGAGGAGGTGGCCCGCGCCTCGGCCTCGATCGGCCTGTCCTACGGCGCGCATTCCAACCTCTGCGTCAACCAGATCCGGCGCTGGGGCAATTCCGAGCAGAAGGCGAAATATCTCCCCAAACTGGTCTCCGGCGAGCATGTCGGCAGTCTTGCCATGTCGGAGGCGGGCGCCGGCTCCGACGTCGTCTCGATGAAGCTCAAGGCCGAGAAGACGGGCGACCGCTACGTCCTCAATGGCACCAAATTCTGGATCACCAACGCGCCTTATGCCGATACGCTGGTGGTCTATGCCAAGACCGGCGAGGGATCGAAGGGCATTACCACCTTCCTGATCGAGAAGGACATGAAGGGCTTCTCGATCGGCCAGAAGATCGCGAAGGTCGGCATGCGCGGATCGCCGACCGCCGAACTGGTGTTCGACGATTGCGAGGTGCCGGAGGAGAATGTCATGGGGCCGCTCAACGGCGGCGTCGGCGTGCTGATGTCCGGCCTCGACTATGAGCGCACCGTGCTCTCCGGCATCCAGCTCGGCATCATGCAGGCCTGCCTCGACGTGGTGTTGCCCTACGTTCGCGAGCGCAGGCAGTTCGGCAAGCCGATCGGCGCCTTCCAGCTGATCCAGGCCAAGATCGCCGACATGTATGTCGCGCTCAATTCGGCGCGGGCCTATGTCTATGCCGTGGCGCGGGCCTGCGACGCGGGGCGGACGACGCGCTTCGATGCGGCCGGCGCGATCCTGCTGGCGTCCGAGAACGCCATGAAGACGGCACTGGAGGCGGTGCAGGCGCTGGGCGGCGCCGGCTATACCAAGGACTGGCCGGTCGAACGCTACATGCGCGACGCCAAATTGCTCGACATCGGCGCCGGCACCAACGAGATCCGCCGTATGCTGATCGGCCGCGAGCTGATCGGGGTATGAGCGCGCCGGTCCTCGACACCAAGCTCCTGCCCGATAGCGAGGGCGTCCGCGCCAATGCCGCGCACAACCGTGCCTTGGTGGAGACGCTGCGCGATACGGTCGCGACCGCCGCGCAGGGCGGTTCGGAAAGCGCCCGCGCCAAGCATGTGTCCCGCGGGAAACTCCTGCCGCGCGATCGCGTGGAGGGGCTGCTCGATCCCGGCGCGCCCTTCCTGGAGATCGGCCAGCTCGCCGCCAACGGCCTCTATGGCGACGAGGTGCCGGGCGCCGGCCTGATCGCCGGCATCGGCCGCGTCTCCGGCCGGCAGGCGATGATCGTCTGCAACGACGCGACGGTGAAGGGCGGCACGTATTATCCGCTCACCGTGAAGAAGCATCTCCGCGCGCAGGAGATCGCGATCGAGAACCGGCTGCCCTGCGTCTATCTGGTCGACAGCGGCGGCGCCAACCTGCCCAACCAGGCCGAGGTCTTCCCCGATCGCGAGCATTTCGGCCGGATCTTCTACAATCAGGCCAACATGTCGGCGCTGGGCATTCCGCAGATCGCCTGCGTGATGGGATCGTGCACGGCGGGCGGCGCCTATGTGCCCGCCATGTCCGACGAGACGGTGATCGTGCGCAACCAGGGCACGATCTTCCTCGCCGGCCCGCCTCTGGTGCAGGCGGCGACGGGCGAGGTGATCTCGGCCGAGGATCTCGGCGGCGGCGATCTCCACGCGCGCCGCTCCGGCGTGGTCGACCATCTCGCCGAGAATGACGCGCATGCGCTGACCATCGTGCGCGATATCGTCTCGACGCTGCGGCCGGCGCCCGCGATCGATCTCAACCTGCGCGAACCGCGTGCGCCGAAATTCGACCCGCAGGAGCTGTACGGCATCGTCCCGCAGGACGTGCGCGCGCCCTACGACGTGCGCGAGGTGATCGCGCGCATCGTCGACGGTTCGGAGTTCCACGAGTTCAAGGCGCTTTACGGCACGACGCTCGTCTGCGGCTTCGCGCATATCTGGGGCATGCCCGTCGCGATCCTCGCCAATAACGGTGTGCTTTTCTCCGAGAGCGCGCTGAAGGGCGCGCATTTCATCGAGCTCGCCTGCCAGCGGCGCATCCCCCTGCTGTTCCTCCAGAATATCTCCGGCTTCATGGTCGGTGGGAAGTATGAGGCGGAGGGCATCGCCAAGAACGGCGCCAAGCTGGTGACGGCGGTGGCGACCGCGCAGGTGCCCAAGATCACCGTGCTGATCGGCGGCAGCTTCGGCGCGGGCAATTACGGCATGTGCGGGCGCGCCTACAGCCCCCGCTTCCTGTTCACCTGGCCCAATGCGCGCATTTCGGTGATGGGCGGCGAGCAGGCGGCGAGCGTGCTGGCCACCGTCCACCGTGACGCCGCGTCCTGGACGCCGGAGCAGGCCGAGGCCTTCAAGGCGCCGATCCGCCAGAAATACGAGGACGAGGGCAATCCCTATCACGCCACCGCGCGCCTGTGGGACGACGGTATCATCGACCCCGCCCAGACCCGCGACGTGCTCGGCCTCGCCTTCGCCGCGACGCTGAACGCACCGGTGCCCGAAGCCGCGCGCTTCGGCGTGTTCAGGATGTGATCCGATGATGAAATCCCTCCTTATCGCCAATCGCGGCGAGATCGCCTGCCGGGTCATCCGCACCGCGCGGGCGCTCGGCATCCGCACCGTCGCCGTCTATTCGGATGCCGATGCCAACGCGCTGCACGTCCGCTCGGCCGACGAGGCGGTGCATATCGGGCCGTCGCCGGTGCGCGAAAGCTATCTGCTCGGCGATCGGATCATCGCCGCCGCTAGAGCGACCGGGGCGGAGGCGATCCACCCGGGCTACGGCTTCCTTTCCGAAAATGCCGGGTTCGCGCAGGCGGTAATGGACGCTGGACTGATCTGGGTCGGGCCGAATCCGTCCTCGATCACCGCCATGGGCCTCAAGGACGCCGCCAAGACGCTCATGCAGGAGGCCGGCGTGCCGACCACGCCCGGCTATCTCGGCGGCGACCAGTCGCCCGATCGCCTCCGGGCCGAGGCCGACCGGATCGGCTATCCCGTGCTGATCAAGGCAGTGGCGGGCGGCGGCGGCAAGGGCATGCGCAAGGTGGACACGGCCGGCGACTTCGCCGACGCCTTGCTCTCCTGCCAGCGCGAGGCGGCGTCGAGCTTCGGCAACGACCAGGTGCTGCTGGAGAAATGGGTCACCAACCCGCGCCACATCGAGGTGCAGGTGTTCGGCGACACCCACGGCAACGTCGTCCACCTGTTCGAGCGCGACTGCTCGCTCCAGCGCCGCCACCAGAAGGTGATCGAGGAGGCCCCCGCGCCCAGCATGGACGCGGCGACGCGCTCTGCGATCTGCCAGGCGGCGGTGCGCGCGGCCAAGGCGGTCGACTATGTCGGCGCCGGCACGATCGAGTTCATCGCCGACGGATCGGAAGGCCTGCGCGCCGATCGCATCTGGTTCATGGAGATGAACACCCGCCTGCAGGTCGAGCATCCCGTCACCGAAGAGATTACCGGGCAGGATCTCGTCGAGTGGCAGTTGCGCGTCGCCTCCGGCGAAGCTTTGCCCAAGCGGCAGGACGAACTTTCGATCCACGGCTGGGCGATGGAGGCGCGGCTTTATGCCGAGGATCCGGCGAAAGGCTTCCTGCCTTCGATCGGCCGGCTGGACCGGTTCGAGCTGGGCCGGGGTGCCGGTGGCCGTATCGATACCGGGGTCTATGAAGGCGCCGAGATTTCCCCCTTCTACGATCCCATGATCGCGAAGCTGATCGCCCATGGTGGCGATCGCGACGAGGCCCGTCGGCGGCTGCATGCGCTGGTTTCGCGCACGGTCGTGTGGCCGGTGAAGACCAACGCGGCCTTCCTCGGCAAGGCGCTGGAGCACTCGCGGTTCGTTGCCGGCGGGGTCGATACCGGGCTGATCGGTCGTGACGGCGAGGCGATGGCGCAGGCCCCGACCCCATCCGAGGACGGTCTCTCCCGCGCCGCGCTGGAATTGGTGCAGGCCGACCTTCAGCACGGTTTCCGCCTCAACGCCGCGCCCCGGACGACGGCGCGCTTCCTGCTCGACGGACAGCCGGTCGCGGTGCGGCTCGATGGCCCCGGGGTCGCGACCCCGCGATCCTCGGTGCTGTTCAGCGAGCAGGGGCAGACGTGGCAGCTGACTCCCTGGCGGGCCGGTGGAGCCGGCGGCGCGGATGCCGCCGACGGCGCGATCCTTTCGCCCATGCCCGGCCGGATCATCGCGGTGGCGGTCGAGGCGGGGCAGGCGGTGACCAGGGGCCAGAAGCTGCTGACGCTGGAGGCGATGAAGATGGAGCACAGCCTCGTCGCGCCGTTCGACGGGATCGTCGCGGAACTGGATGCGGCCGAGGGCAAGCAGGTGAGCGAGGGGGCGCTGCTCGTGAAGATCGAGAAAGCGGAGGCGGAGTAAGGCGCTGACAGAGTATCGGGCGCCGGCCGAACCCCGTCCGTCCTGAGCCTGCCGAAGGACGTGCTGTACGCGCGGCGCTCGCGGCACGCACGTCGACAGGCTCAGCGCGAACGGATCTGTCTCTCGCTCTCCCCCAGCCGGCCCCTCATTTCTTCCGGCTGAGCGCCCGCGCCGCATCGTCCAGGCCCTGCAGCGTCAGGGGGTACATCCGGTCTCCCAGGAGCTCGCGGATCATCTGGGTGGATTGCGAATAGCCCCAATGCTGCGGGGGCGTCGGGTTGAGCCAGGCGGCGGAAGGATAGACGCCGGTCATCCGCTGGAGCCAGACCGCGCCGGATTCCGGATTGGTATGCTCCACCGATCCGCCGGCGTGGCTGATCTCGTACGGGCTCATCGCCGCGTCCCCGACGAAGAGCAATTTATAGTCGTGGCCGAACTTGTGGAGCACGTCCCAGGTCGGCGTGCGCTCCTGGAAGCGGCGGCGATTGTCCTTCCACACGCCATCATAGACGCAATTGTGGAAGTAGAAGAATTCGAGATGCTTGAATTCGGCGGTGGCGGCTGAGAACAATTCCTCGCAGAGCTTCACGAACGGGTCCATCGATCCGCCGACATCGAGGAACAGCAGCAATTTCACGGCATTGCGCCGCTCCGGCCGCATATTGATGTCGAGATAGCCCTTGCGCGCGGTGCCGGCGATGGTGGCGTCGAGATCCAGTTCCTCGGCGGCGCCGTCGCGGGCGAAGCGGCGCAGGCGGCGCAGCGCCACCTTGATGTTGCGCGTGCCCAGCTCGATCGAATTGTCGAGATTGCGGAACTCGCGCTTCTCCCACACCTTGATCGCGCGCTTGTGCCGGCTTGTCCCCCCGATCCGCACGCCTTCGGGATTGTAGCCGCCATTGCCGAAGGGGGAGGTGCCGCCGGTGCCGATCCACTTATTGCCGCCCTGGTGGCGGCCCTGCTGCTCTTCCAGGCGCTTGCGCAGCGTCTCCATGATCTCGTCCCAGGAGCCGAGCGCCTTGATCGCGGCCATCTCCTCGGGCGTCAGGAATGTCTCGGTGATCGCCTTCAGCCACGCCTCGGGGATTTCGCCCTCGGGGGTGGGATCGCCGAGCACGCCCTTGAACACGCGGGCGAACACCTGGTCGAACCGGTCGATCAGGCCCTCGTCCTTCACGTAGATGGCGCGGGCGAGATAATAGAAATCCTCCGGGCTCGGATCGATCACGTCGGCATCGAGCGCCTCCAGCAGCGCCAGATGCTCCTTGGGGCTGGCGGGGATGCCGGCGCGGCGCAGCTCTTCGAGGAAGGAGATGAACATCAGCGCGCGCCCCCGAGTCGCCCGATCCAACATGGACAAGATGGACACCCGTGCGGGGGGGATGCCGCCCCCTCCCGAGGATCGACGCGGCATGCGGTGCGGGGAAAGGCGGCGGAGGCCAGCATGGCGGGAACGCTGGCACAGGAAATCCTACATGGGAAGGGGCGTTGACGCCGCCCGCACCGCCCGTCATAGGCGGCGGCACGGCAATGGATTTCTGCCGGGCCTTCGGGCCGAACCGCTCCCTTCGGGGAGCCGATGATTCCTACCTGGCGCCGCAAGGCAACAAGGAGGAATCGTGCGCGCTACGTTTCGGAACCTGTACGACACGCTGAACGTCGCGGCCTTCGTGCGCACGCGGCACAATCATGCCGTGTCGGTCGCGCGCTGGACCCTGCTGCTGCTGCCCATGGCCGCGGCGGTCGGCTCGCTCTGCGCGGCCTTCCTGTGGAGCCTCGATGCCGCGACCCGGGCGCGCCTCGATCATCCCTGGCTGCTGTTCCTGCTGCCGGCCGGCGGGGCGGGCGTCGCCTGGCTCTACCACCGCACCGGCCGCGCCGTCGAAGCCGGCAACAACCTGATCGTCGAGCAGATCCACGCGCCCGGCGGCGGCGTGCCGCTGCGCATGGCGCCGCTGATCTTCCTCGGCACGGTGGTGACGCACCTGCTGGGCGGATCGGCCGGGCGCGAGGGCACCGCCGTCCAGCTCGGCGGCAGCCTCGCCAGCGCGACCGCGCGGCTGGTCCGGCTCGATGCCGCGAGCGTGCGCATCCTGCTGATGGCCGGCATCGCGGCGGGTTTCGGCGCCGTCTTTGGCACGCCGCTGGCCGGCGCGGTGTTCGCGCTGGAGGTGCTGGCGGTCGGCCGCGTCGAATATGCCGCTTTGGTGCCCTGCCTCGTCGCGGGCCTGGTCGGCGACTGGACCTGCCACGCCTGGGGCATCCACCACACGCTCTACCAGATCGATTACCGGCCCGATCCGGCCGCGTCCCCGCTGGTCGCGCCCATGATGCTGGCCAAGGCGGCGCTAGCGGGCATCGCCTTCGGCCTCGCGGGGCTGGCCTTCGCGGAGGCGAACCATGCGCTGGGCGGCCTGCTCAAGCGGCTTTTTCCCTATGGCCCGGCCCGCGCAGCGATCGGCGGCGCGGCCGTGATCGCGCTCGTCTACCTGTTCGGGACGCGCGCCTATCTCGGCCTCGGCGTCTGGACGACGATTCCCGGCGACCCGACCATCGCCGGCTTCTTCGCCCCCCCTATCGATCCGTCGAGCTGGGCGCTCAAGATGCTGTTCACGATCGTCACGCTGAGCGCGGGCTTCAAGGGCGGCGAGGTGACGCCGCTCTTCTTCATCGGCGCGGCGCTCGGCAATGCGCTCGCCGGCCTGCTGCACGCGCCGATCGACCTGTTCGCGGGCCTCGGCTTCGTCGCCGTCTTCGCGGGCGCCGCCAACACCCCGCTGGCCTGCACGATCATGGGCATCGAGCTGTTCGGCGCGGCCGATGCGGTGCCGATCGCGGTGGCCTGCTTCGTCGCCTATCTGTGCTCCGGCCACAGCGGCATCTACCTGTCGCAGCGGATCGCCGTGCCGAAGCGCCGCGAGACGCTGCTGCCCCCCGACACGACGCTGCGCGACGCCCGCGCCCTGCGCCAAAGACGGGCGCCGGCCGATCTCTTACCCCGTCTTATTCTCCATCCGGAAGGCGATCCCATGCCCCATCGGCACAGCGTGACCTCGAGCGAGATCGGCATGATCCGCATCTATCTCAAGCCATCGGACAAGGCCGCGAAGGCGAAGCGCGGCTTCTGGGCCGCCCGGCCGCTCTACCGCGCCCTGGTCGAACAGGCGAAGGCGGACGGCATCATGAACGCCGTCGCCCACCACACCCAGCATGGCTACAGCAACCACGGGCCGGTGCGGGAGAATGGCGCCGAGATCGCCGATCCGCACCTGACCATGTGCGTGGAGCTGATCGGCCAGCGCGCCCAGCTCGAAACCTTCTGCCGGCGCCACGGCGACCTGCTGGCGAGCAAGGTGATCGTCTACAAGCATCTGGAGCATTGGATCGTCGGGCCGTCCGGCCTCTCGCAGGAGGATGCCTCCCCCGACATCGGCACGGCACCGCGCCCGGACCCCTGATGCGGGCCTCCCGCCGATGACCGAAGCTGGCACCTCCGGACCCGTGCCGGCGTCGGGAGGGTGCTGCCACGTGCTATCGAGATAGCAAGCGCTGCCGGTCGCGCTTCCCGTTCCCGGGTCATGCCCTCGCGGAGCACTTCGCTCTTGGAATTATAATGTCCGGTCTCGACCAACTTCGCGACATAGGCTTCGAGCTGAGGACCCAGTTCAGCGCGGATCATCATGGCTCTTCTCTGCCATGCGAACCGAGCGGTTATCAACTATCATGAAGTCGTGGATGGACAGCAGCTCGTGGCGGGCGCTCGCTAGCGGCTGTTCGCCCAACTCAGTTGCTGCATCTCGGGAAGTTCGCAATAACTTGGCGGCGCGATGATCCGGCGGCATTTTCTAGCAAGCGCTATCACATCCGAATCTGATTTCGCATGATCCGCCACGTATTCACGATCCATCTTCAAGCGTTTTTCGCCGGCAAGTGGAACTGTTCGAATTTCCAAATGCGTATCTGTTCTTCCCAGGTCGGATGCCAATCCGAATCCGAACGGCGAGGCATAGGGCGAGGGTAAAGCAGCTTGCGCGCCGGGTGGGACCGGATCGGCCCATGCGGGGCTCGCTATCGATAAGAGCGCGAAATTCATGAGAATGATGCGGACCATGGGACCACTCCTCCGATTCCCCATCAACTCATATCACGACAGCTGGTTTCCACCACTCCCGCCGTTCACGCCCCCTGGCGGCGCGCCAGGAAGGCCAGCCGTTCGAACAGCATCACGTCGGCCTCGTTCTTGAGCAGCGCGCCGTGGAGCGGAGGAATGGCCTTGCGGATATCCTTCTCGGCCAGCACCTCCAGCGGCATGTCCTCGTGGAGCAGCAGCTTGAGCCAGTCGATCAGCTCGCTGGTCGACGGCTTCTTCTTGAGGCCCGGAACCTCGCGCACCTCGTAGAAGATGTCGAGCGCGCGGGCGACGAGGCGCTTCTCGATCGCCGGGAAATGGACGGCGACGATCGCCTCCATCGTGTCGCGATCGGGGAAGCGGATATAGTGGAAGAAGCAGCGGCGCAGGAAGGCGTCCGGCAGCTCCTTCTCGTTGTTGGAGGTGATCACCACGATCGGCCGCTCGCGCGCGGTGACCGTCTCGTGCGTCTCGTAGACGTCGAACGACATGCGATCGAGTTCCTGCAACAGGTCGTTGGGAAATTCGATGTCGGCCTTGTCGATCTCGTCGATCAGCAGCACGGGGAGGGTGGGGGAGGTGAAGGCCTCCCACAATTTCCCCTTGCGGATGTAGTTGGCGATGTCGTGGACGCGCGCGTCGCCGAGCTGGCCGTCGCGCAGGCGGGCGACCGCATCATATTCGTAGAGGCCCTGATGCGCCTTGGTGGTGGACTTGACGTGCCACTCGATCAGCGGGGCGTTGGCGGCGGCGGCGATCTCGTGGGCCAGCACCGTCTTGCCGGTGCCCGGCTCGCCCTTCACCAGCAAGGGGCGGCGCAATGTCACCGCGGCGTTCACCGCCACCTTGAGATCGTCGGTCGCGACGTAGGAGGCGGTGCCGGTGAAGCGCATGGCGGGTTCCTTGGACGTGGACAGTCGGTGAGCGGCGGTCAGGCGGCCTCGTAGCGGGCCGTGGTCTTGGCGGCGATTTCGTCGGCGGTGACGCCGGGGGCGCGCTCGATCAGTCGGAACGGGCTGTCGTGATCGGGCCGGGCGAAGACGCACAGGTCGGTGACGATCATGTCGACGACATTCCTGCCGGTGAGCGGCAGG
>Ga0105240_10007507_pt1 | contig 15822 bp, 12 predicted proteins | sample KBSC54metaG_FD_80426 | JGI IMG/M metagenome (GOLD analysis project Ga0105240, IMG submission 80426) | Corn rhizosphere microbial communities from Kellogg Biological Station, Michigan, USA - KBS C5-4 metaG | ecosystem: Host-associated > Plants > Roots > Rhizosphere > Soil | place: Michigan, USA... | reverse complement strand
CGATGCGCTGCGGCTTGTGGCCAGTGGCCAGACCAGCATCGACATGTGCAAAGGTGGCAACGTGCCGCTCGACGCCGTCCTCATCGCACCATCGGTGCGGTGATAGTCAGGTTTTCGACGCTTCTGAGCGCAAATAAAATCCCCCGGCAAACGGCCGGGGGCGCATCAGACTGCGATGACGGTGAAGCTTTCAGGAAACCTTCAGGTTTTCGGCAGAGGTCTTGCCGCGATTTTCCACGAGGTCGTATTCGATCACCTGATTCTCATTGAGGGTTGAGAGTCCCGCGCGCTCGACCGCCGAGATATGGACGAAGACGTCCTTATCGCCGACCATCGGCTTGATGAACCCATAACCCTTTGTCGGGTTGAACCACTTGACGGTGCCTTTTTGCATCGCCTGTCTCCTAGTCTCGACGAAAAAAAAGACGTGGCCACGTGCAACGTGCCACGCCACAAACGGGCTTCCGGATGTCTGCTCAATTTCTCAGTCGCGAAACGCACAGTCGAACGGCCTAGATCCGATTGTAGAGATATTGCAACACGATTTCGGCGGGTTAGCAAGCGGGCGGAAATTCTACATCTGTTCTGTTGCAGCGCGTCATGAAATCCTGTGATATTGGAACCCAGCGATCGTCCTTTCGAGGCATGCGCCGCTGATTGCCCACGGATTGGGCTTTGGGCTTGCTGATGGTAGATCGTCGCCGGCACTGTATCGCTTGCGCGAATGTTGGAATTGAACGATGCGCGGCTCGCCCGTGGTTTCAAAATTCAATAGCGCTGGCCTTGAGGACGGTTATTTCCGCTCGCGTGGGATGGCTCTCTTCGTCGTTCTGACTCTCGCCGGTTTCGGGTCTGCTCGAGCGGAGGCCGCGTCCCAGATCTCATCGCCGCAATTTCCGGCTGACTTTCCACTACCGAGGCGACCAAAGCCGGTGCCGCCCCCGCCCCCACTTCAGGTTCCTGCTAATCCGGCTGGTGCAGCCTTTCTCGACGTCACCAGCAATTTCCTGGAACGATGGGGGCAGAGGGCCAGCGGCGGCGCGAACGGCGCGTGGAAAAATAATCCCGATGGTGGCGGGGCGTCTGCGGCGACCGATGGTCCACGCTTCCGAAGCTGGATCGAAGGCTATGGCGTTGCGGCGACCAATGCAGCGCAAGCCAATTTTGCCGGCGACCGGCGGCAGACCTATGGCGGGGTCGCCGGACTTTCCGCGCGCCTCATGGACGGGGTCAATATCGGCGTGTCTCTGGATCAAAGCTCCACAGCCATCACCGTCCCCCTGGCGTTGCAGACGGCAAAGCTCGAGATGACGCAATTTGGCATTCAAGGCTCAATCGACAAGGGCCCGTGGACATGGGCCTTTGAGCTGGTGCACGGAATAGGACGCATCGGGTCCAGCCGTGATACCGGCTTTGGCATGGCCGATGCGAACTATCACGGAAAGGTCGACGGCGCGCTCACCGAACTCAGTTACTACTGGAGCCTTGATCAGAGCCGTGTCGTGCCCAAGGCCGCGCTGGAATACGTCCGCGCATCGACCGATGCGTTCCAGGAGAACGGAGGCTTTGGAGCCGTCTCCGCATCCGGAGTCAGCATGGAACGGGCGCGGCTGTTGGCCGGCGTGGAGGTCGGCCACTACTGGATTTTTGACCAGAAGATTTTGGATCTCCTGGCCTATGGCAAGTTCGTCGATAATTTCGTGCAGAACGTGGGATCGGCGACGGTCAGCCTTGGCCCGCAGACGATCATTGTGCAGGGCATCGGCGAAAGTCAGTTTGGAGCAGATGCGGGGGCATCGGCCTCGCTCAACATCAACCGCAGCGCGCGCCTTTACGTCAATTATGACGGCAAGTTTCGGACCACCATGCAATCGCACCAGGGCACACTGGGCGTGGAATTGAAGTGGTAGCAACTAAGCCCGTCTTCCCGAGCGACCTAGCTGCGGTCCACTCTGACCACGCGTCCCTTGTCGATTGCCAGTGCCAGCTGGCCGTGTTTCAAGGCGAGCGCTGCTTCCCCGAATAATTCGCGGCGCCAGCCGTGAAGCGCGCTGACGTCAGCATGATCATCGGCGGCGATCCGCTCGAGATCGTCGACCGTGGCAATCACCTTGCTCGCCACCGCATGGCGCTCCGAGGTCATCCGCAACAGCACCTTCAAAAGCTCGACCGTTGCCGCGCCATTGGAATTGTTTCGCGGCTTCTCGATCTTCGGCAGGCTCGAAGGGTCCCGCGCCAGCCCTCGTTGAACGGCGGCGATGATATCGCTGCCCCATTTGGACCGATCAAATCCTTTGGGCAGCGAGCGAAGGTGAGCCAGTTTTTCCGGCGTGGTCGGGGCGTGGGTCGCGATATCGCCGACCGCATCGTCCTTGAGGATGCGGCTGCGCGGAACGTCGCGGCCTTGCGCTTCCTGTTCGCGCCAGGCGGCAACCTCCATCAATACAGCCAGCTCGCGCGGTTTGCGGACCCGCGTCCGTAGGCGCTCCCAGGCCCGTTCGGGATGGAAGTCATAGGTCTTGGGCGAGGTGAGGACCTCCATTTCCTCGCTGACCCAATCGCTGCGGCCGCGCTTCTTCAGATCGACATCAAGGGCTGCGAAGACCTCGCGCAGATGGGTGACGTCCGCCACCGCATAATGCATCTGCTCTTCGGTCAGAGGTCGGCGCGACCAATCGGTGAAGCGGTGGGTCTTGTCGGGGCGGTGCCCGGTGATGCGCTCGACCAGCTGATCGTAGGCGATCGACTCGCCATAGCCGAGGACCATCGCGGCGACCTGGGTGTCGAAAATCGGATGCGGAACGATTCCAGCCCGATGCCAGACGATCTCGATGTCCTGACGGGCGGCGTGAAACACCTTCAAGACCTTCTCATCGGCCATCAGGTCAAAGAACGGCTTGAGGTCCAATCCCTCGGCCAGCGCGTCGATGACCACCGCCTCTTCGCTGCTCGCCATCTGGATCACGCAGAGCAAAGGGTAATAGGTGGTTTCGCGCAGAAACTCGGTGTCGACGGTAATGACGGGGTGGCGGGAGAGCCGGTCGCAGACCGCCGCCAGTTCCGGAGTGGTGGTAATCAGGTGCATGAGCAGTCCATAGCGCTTCCGGCAACGGCGTTCTGCCGAAAGCGCTGGTCTGTCAAGGGGGAACAGGCGAATTCAAGGGTTGCGCCCGGCTATCGAGCTTACGCTGGCCCCCTTTGCGGTTCCGGAGATCAGGACTCGCGCAGGTGGCTGACCGGTCGGCGGCGGGCAGGCGAGGCCAGCACCACGAGGCAGAGCGCCAGGATCGCAAGACCGATGAATTCAAATGCCAACAGGTACACAGGCCTACTCCTCTACAAGTCGTTCAACTTGTAGCGAAGCCTCTAACGGTTTCTTAATGGTGGCCTGGCCGTCGGCGCATGCTGCGGCAATCGATTCGCAGGGTTAACGGTTCACGTCCCGCAGAACGTTTGCAGCACCCGCTGATCCGGTGCCGGCGGTAAGGCATATTCGGCAAATTCCGGTTGATCGTCATAGGGTTTCGACAATACCTGCAGCAATCGCTCGAAGGGCGCATAGTCGTCATTGGTCACCGCCGCGCTGATCGCGGCTTCGATGCGGTGGTTGCGCGGAATAAAGGCCGGATTGACGGCGCGCATGGAGTCGCGTCGCTCATGAGAGGAGCGTGCCTCGTCGCCGATCCGCTGCCGCCAGCGGCGCGCCCACGCCTCGTAGGCCTCGCCCTCGGCGAAGAGCTGGCGCACCTCGGCATCGGCTGCCGGATCGACGGCCGCCTCGCACAGTCCGCGGAAGGTGAGCGAGAAATCCGCCTGATTGGCCGCCATGGCATCAAGCAGATCTTGAACCAGCGCTTCGTCGCCGTCGCGTCCTTCCGAGAGTCCGATCTTTGTGCGAAGGCCGGCTTGGTAGGCCTGATTGAAGATTTCTGCAAAGTGCTCGAGGATCTCCTGAGCCTCGGCGATCGCCTTCTCCTGGTCGTCCGAGAAGAGCGGCAGCAGGCATTCGGCAAGCCGCGACAGGTTCCACAAGGCGATGCGCGGCTGGTTGGCGTAGGCATAGCGTCCCATTTCATCGATGGAGCTGAACACTGCCCTCGGATCGTATTGATCGATGAAGGCGCAGGGACCGTAGTCGATGGTCTCGCCGGCAATCGAGCAGTTGTCGGTGTTCATGACGCCATGGATGAATCCGACCAAAAGCCAGCGCGCCACCAAACGGGCCTGGCGCTCCACAATGGCGGCCAGAAGCGCGTGATAGCGGCGCTCAGAATGGCTGGTTTCCGGGTAGTGCCGGGCAATCACGTGATCGGCGAGCCGGCGCACCCCGTCGGTCTCGCCGCGCGCGGCAAAATACTGAAAGGTCCCGACCCGAATATGGCTGGATGCCACGCGTGTGAGGACCGCGCCGGGTAGCGGCGCCTCGCGAATCACGTGCTCACCGGTCAAAACGGCAGCCAATGATCGGGTGGTTGGAATACCGAGCGCGGCCATCGCCTCGCTGACGATGTATTCGCGCAATACAGGTCCAAGCGCCGCCCGGCCGTCGCCTCGCCGCGAGAAGGGCGTCGGGCCTGAGCCCTTGAGCTGGATGTCGCGGCGGACGCCGTTGATGTCGATCACCTCGCCAAGCAGGATGGCCCGGCCGTCGCCGAGTTGCGGAACAAAATGGCCGAACTGGTGGCCGGCGTAGGCCATCGCGATCGGCGCCGCGCCCTCTGGAACGCGCCGCCCCGCCAGGATTTCGACCCCTTCGGGGGAGGCAAGGCGGTCCGGGTCCAGGCCCAGTTGCACGGCCAAGTTCCGGTTCAATTTGACCAGCCGCGGGGCCGCCACCGGCGTCGGCGAGACGCGGGCGAAGAAGCCCTCGGGCAGGGCGGCATAAGTGTTGTCGAACGGAAAATGCACGGTCATTTCACCAAGATAGATACGATGCTGGATTAGGCAATCCGGAACACCGATGAGACTTCCGCATAGACCCGTGCATCGGGTTTTGCCGCCAAAAAACCCCGTCCATTCGGTTGCCCGGCCGGATGGTGTCGGGTAAACCCTCAGCCTCTTTGAGGGGCCAAAAAGCCCCCGATTCGAACCTCCGATACTTAAATCCAGGGCATCATGCATCGTTACCGGTCCCACACCTGCGGCGCGCTCCGCGAGAGCGATATTGGTCAAAGCGTTCGGCTGTCCGGCTGGTGCCACCGAATTCGCGACCATGGTGGTGTGCTGTTCATCGATCTGCGTGATCATTATGGTCTGACGCAATGTGTGGCCGACCCGGATTCGCCTGCGTTCAAGGACGCTGAGAAACTCCGCTCCGAATGGGTGGTTCGGATCGACGGCAAGGTTCGCCGACGACCCGAGGGGACCGACAATCCCGATCTGGCGACAGGCACGGTCGAGGTCTATGTCAGCGAGATCGAGGTATTGGGGCCGGCCGGCGAACTGCCATTGCCGGTGTTTGGTGAGCAGGAATATCCGGAAGATATCCGCCTCAAGTACCGTTTCCTCGACCTTCGCCGGGAGAAGCTGCATCAGAACATCATGACGCGCGGCGCGATCGTGGATTCGATGCGGCGGCGCATGAAGGAGCAGGGCTTCTTCGAATTCCAGACCCCTATCCTGACTGCATCCTCTCCCGAGGGCGCGCGCGACTTCTTGGTGCCCTCGCGGATCCATCCGGGAAAATTCTATGCGCTGCCGCAGGCGCCCCAGCAGTACAAGCAGCTGCTGATGATGTCCGGCTTCGATCGGTATTTCCAGATCGCGCCCTGTTTCCGCGACGAGGATCCTCGCGCCGACCGGCTGCCCGGCGAGTTCTATCAGCTCGATCTGGAAATGAGCTTCGTTGAACAGGAAGACGTGTTCGCGGCGGTCGAGCCGGTGATCACCGGCATCTTCGAGGAGTTTGCCAACGGCAAGCCGGTGACCAAAAACTGGCCGCGTATCGCCTTTGCCGATGCCTTGCGCAAATACGGCACCGACAAGCCGGACCTGCGCAATCCGATCGTGATGCAGGATGTCTCCGACCATTTCCGCGGCTCTGGCTTCAAAGTATTCGCGCGGATGCTCGAAGACCCGAAGAACCAGGTCTGGGCCATTCCGGGGGAGGGGGGCGGAAGCCGCGCTTTCTGTGACCGCATGAATTCCTGGGCGCAGGGTGAAGGTCAGCCGGGACTCGGCTACATCATGTGGCGCGAGGGCGGCGAAGGCGCCGGGCCGCTTGCGAACAATATCGGTCCGGAGCGGACGGAGGCCATTCGCGCCGCCCTTCAATTGAAGGAAGGCGATGCGGCATTCTTTGTCGCCGGTGATCCCGCCAAATTCTGGAAGTTCGCAGGGCTCGCGCGCACCAAGCTTGGCGAAGAACTGAACTTGATCGACAAGGACCGGTTCGAACTGGCCTGGATCGTAGACTTCCCGATGTACGAATATAACGAGGACGACAAGAAGGTCGATTTCTCGCACAACCCGTTCTCGATGCCGCAGGGCGGGCTGGAGGCCCTACAATCGCAGGACCCGCTCACTATCAAGGCGTTTCAGTACGACATTGCCTGCAACGGTTACGAGATTGCCTCCGGCGGTATTCGCAACCATCGGCCGGAGGCCATGGTCAAGGCGTTCGAGATTGCGGGCTATGGCGAGAAGGACGTCATCGAACGTTTTGGCGGCATGTATCGCGCGTTCCAGTACGGCGCCCCGCCGCATGGCGGGATGGCGGCGGGCGTGGACCGCGTTGTCATGCTTTTATGCGGTACCACCAATCTTCGCGAGATTTCACTCTTCCCGATGAACCAACAGGCTGTCGATCTTTTAATGGGAGCGCCGTCGGAGGTCACGCCGAAGCAGTTGCGCGAGCTTCATATCCGGCTCAATCTGCCGCAAGGCTAACCGTCGCGACGACGGAGCGGCGACAGCGCTGAAAGGGGGAGTGAATTGCCGTCCTATTCGGAAGACATCCACGCTGCGGCACTTGCCTATCATCGCTTGCCGCGTCCCGGTAAGCTCGAAATCCAGGCGATCAAGCCGCTCGCCAACCAGCGCGATCTGGCGCTGGCCTATTCGCCCGGCGTTGCTGCCGCCTGTCTGGCGATTGCGTCCAATCCGGCTGAAGCCGCCTCACTGACGGTTCGCTCCAATCTGGTCGCGGTGATTTCCAACGGCACGGCTGTGCTGGGGCTTGGCAATATCGGTCCGCTCGCCTCCAAACCGGTGATGGAGGGCAAGGCCGTCCTGTTCAAGAAATTCGCCGGCATCGATGTGTTCGATATCGAGATCGCCGCCGATACGGTCGAGCGCGTGGTTGAGACGGTGGCGGCGCTGGAGCCGACCTTTGGCGGCATCAATCTCGAAGATATCCGGGGACCGGAGTGTTTCGAGATCGAGGCCCAGCTCAAGGCCCGCATGAAAATCCCGGTCTTCCATGACGACCAGCATGGCACCGCCATCATTGTCGGCGCGGCCGTCACCAACGCGTTGCTGCTGAATGGCAAGAAGCTGTCGGACATCAAGATCGTGGCCTCAGGCGCGGGTGCTGCGGCGATTGCCTGCCTCAATCTGTTGGTCTCGCTGGGGGCCCAGCGCAAGAACATCTGGGTTTGCGATATCGATGGTGTGGTTCATGAGGGACGCAATACCCAGATGGACCGCTGGAAGGCGGTCTATGCGCAGAAGACCGACAAACGAGTGCTATCTGAGGTGATCGGCGGTGCCGATATTTTCCTTGGCCTTTCCGCCGGCAACGTACTGACGGCGGACATGGTCAAGCAGATGGCCGACAAGCCCCTGGTGCTGGCGCTCGCCAATCCGGCGCCGGAGATCATGCCCGACGAGGCGCGGAAAGCGCGTCCTGACGCCATGATCTGTACCGGACGCTCGGACTTCCCGAACCAGGTCAATAACGTCCTGTGCTTTCCCTTTATCTTTCGTGGGGCGCTCGATGTCGGCGCCACGGCGATCAATGAGGAGATGAAGCACGCCGCCGTCGATGCGATCGCCCAACTCGCGCGCGACCCGCCATCGGATGCCGCTGCCGCCTTCGATACGGGAGAGACGCAAGGGTTTGGCCCGGGCTCTCTGATTCCGAGTCCCTTCGATCCGCGCTTGATCCTGCGCATTGCCCCTGCCGTAGCCAGAGCGGCAATGACGTCTGGCGTGGCAACCCGGCCGATTGCCAATTTCGATGACTATACCGCCCAACTCGAGCGCTTTGCCTACCGTTCGGGCTTTGTCATGAAGCCGATGTTCGCCAAGGCCAAGACCCAGCCGGTTCGCGTGATCTACGCCGAGGGCGAAGACGAACGCGTTCTGCGAGCCGTGCAGATGGTATTGCAGGAGCAAGTGGCGCGGCCGATCCTGGTCGGGCGGCCATCCGTCGTCGAGGCTCGCATCAAGCGTTTTGGCCTGTCGATCCGGCGCGGTGCGGATTTCGACCTGATCAATCCGGAAGACGATCCGCGCTATCGGTCTTATGTTCAATCCTATATCGACGTCGCCGGCCGGCGAGGGGTGACGCCGGACGCCGCCCGCACCGTGGTGCGCACCAACGCCACCGTGATCGCCGCGCTGGCGGTTATCCGTGGCGAAGCGGACGCCATGATTTGCGGTGTCGAAGGCCGCTACATGAGCCATCTGCGGCACGTCAAGGAGATCGTGGGCTTTCGGCCAGGGGTCAGTGACTTCGCCGCGCTGGCGCTGATGATCACCTCCAAGGGCGCCTATTTTATCGCCGACACCCAGGTCAAACCAAATCCCAGCGCCGACGAGCTCGCCGAAATGGCGTCGCTCGCGGCCATGCATGTGCAGCGTTTCAATCTCAAGCCGAAGATCGCTTTTGTCTCCCATTCCGACTTCGGCAGTTATGATACAGATTCCTCGCGCAAGATGCGAAGGGCCACCGCACTCCTGAAGGAGAAACATCCAGAAATCGAGGCCGACGGTGAGATGCAAGGCGACACCGCGCTGTCCGAGGCCGCGCGCAAGCTGATTCTGCCGCATTCGGATCTCGAAGGAGAGGCCAACATCCTGATCATGCCAAATCTGGATACGGCCAACGTCGCCTATCAGATGATCAAGTCCCTGGCCGATGCTTTGCCGGTCGGCCCGATCCTGATCGGCCCGTCGCGTCCCGCCCATATCCTGACGCCGTCAGTGACGGCGCGCGGGGTGCTCAATATGACGGCGGTTGCGGCCGTCGAAGCGCAGGAGCTGGCGGGTCGCGCGCTGCCGATCATGACCGGCTGAGCCAAACGTCTGCGGAGAGGCGGCTCACCGTTTGAAAAGCGTTGGACTTGAGGCCATAATCGGTTGCCGCCAGACGTGTTCGGCGCAGCAGCTTTTCGGTGGGGCGAACCATGTCTGCTTTCATTGCAATCGGGCGCGTATTGTTCGCGATTATCTTTATTGTTTCCGGTGCGCTAAAACTTTTCGACCTCGCGGCAACCGCCCAGGACATCGGTGCCAAGATTGTTATTCCCGCGCTGGCGACGCCTTATGTCGAACAGATCAAGGCCTTCACCGGTATGGAAATCAATCAGCTGCTCGCGATCCTTACCGGCGGCCTTGAATTGATTTGCGGCTTGATGATTGCCTTCAATCTGGCCGCGCGGTTCTTTGCCCTCGTGCTGGTGCTGTTTGTGGCCGCGGCCACCTATTACTATCACGACTTCTGGAACCAGAGCGGCGTTGAAGCCAGCAACAACATGGTTCACGCGTTGAAGAACTTGTCTATTGTCGGTGCATTGCTGATGATCGCGGGACAGGGACGCCGTCAGAGGCTACCGGATAATGCCTATGGCGGACTTTGACCTTCCAGCGCTCAGCAAATCACGTTTAGCTATTTCGCCGCCAGGGCGTGACGCTGACTTCCTCTGCCGCATCGAGCACCTGAACGGGCCCCGCCATGAGACCGTGCACGGCGAGCACTTGTTGCGGTGACCGGGCCGGAACGTTCGAAAAACACGGCTCGCCGTCGGGCAACCATACGCGTGATGCCTGGGATAGCCAGAACGTGTCGTAGCGGTCCATGAACATGTCGAAGACGACGGGACCGCCGATGATCGCCACCGTTCCGGTTTTAACACCGGCCTGATCGCAGGCTCGCTCGAAGGTGGCTCCTGCCGGATTCCAGAGCGTGGCCTTGGGATTTTCAGGGTCGGCCGCCACGCTGTCGATCTTCCGAGTCAGGATGATCCGCCTTCGTCGCGGAGAGTTCGGTTGATCCTCGTAAGAGTTGCGGCCGTGGACGATGAGATTGGCGCGATCGAGCGCGTCGTTGAAGAATTGCTTGTCGCCCTCGAATTTCAGTTCATCCGGCATGACATGACGGGAATCGGCGAGCATGCCGTCCGCTGACACGATGACATAACCTTCGATACGCAACGCTGCCATCCGCAAGGCTTGTGCTGCGATCACTATTCCGAAATCGTCTGAACGACGCTGGAAACAGGACGCGAGCTGACAGTTGGCAGCTTCGCTTCTTTTTGAAGCTGCTCGACATATTGAGGAAGCGACTCCAAACGTCCCTTCGCCTTCATCTGCACGACCTTGTAGCCACCCGCTTTCAGCTTTCTCAGAAATTCGGGAAGGGCTTCCGCCGTGTGCTTGTGGAAGTCATGCATCAGGATGATGCCTTTGCCGAGCTTGTCGAGCTTCTTCATGGTCACGTCGATGACCTCCTGCGGATTCCGCGCCTTGAAATCGAAGGAGTCGAGATCGCAGGAGAACATGGCGATGTTCCGGGTACCGAGATAAGTCACCATTTCCGGCGGATGCTGAAGCGCGGGGAAACGGAAGAAGGGGGCGGGCGCGGTGCCGCCGAGCGCCCATTTGACCGCGCTGATCCCCTTTTCGATCTCCTCCTTGCGTTGATCCTCCGTCAGCTTCTTGTTGGTCAGCGTGGCATGAGACCAGGTATGGGTGCCGATGGTATGGCCGGCGGCGGCAACCTGCTTGAGGATCTCGGGATAGTAGGTCGCATGCTTGCCAATGGAGAAGAAGATGCCGGTGGTGCATTCCTCCGCCAGCGCCTTGAGCACGGCGGGCGTATTGCCCGGCCAAGGGCCGTCATCGAATGTCAGCACGACTTCTTTTTCCCGTAAGAAATCGAGCTGCTTGAAATGTTCAAATCCGAAACCGGGACCGCCGGTGGTATCGACCTCCACCACGCGGCCGACGCCGAGTGCATTCGGATTGGCGCAGGGCGGTTTGGCGGGCGCTGGAGTGGGCGCGGTGGAAGCCTGCGCCTTTGGAGCGGCCGCGCTGTTGGGCGCTGCACTCTGCGACCACGCCGGTCCCGCTGCCAGTATGAGAGCGGCGCCTGCAAATAACAGGTTGGTTGCGATACCCATTGTTTTCCCCTCGCACTGATCCCCGGCCCATCAGGCGTGCGCTTATGAACGCGCTTTGGCCTAAGCTGACGGTAACCTAGATGGAGCTCTGCCGCTACCGCAACGGCTTTTATCGTGGTTCACAACTTGCTGCGGGCGCGGGTTAATGTGGGTGAGCCTCACACCGGCGCTGGGCACCAGGGCAGCGCCATCAGCGGCATGTAGTACCGGTTCCATTCGCAGATCGATTCAGGTCCACGGCGCATGAAGGCGTATTTGATCGGTTCGGCCTGTCCAACACCCAGATGAAGCCCGAACAGGGCTAGGCCGATCGGATAAGCCCATCTGTGAAATCGGAGATCGGTGAGGCGGTCGAGCAGGACGGCGCCGGAAATGATGATCAGCGGGTCGGTGAAAACGAAGTATTCCGCCTTGAGCCCGCGCCGAACCCCGAGCGCATCGATGCCGATCGCCGCCAGGAGAAGCCCGAGCGATTGCAGGACGGCAAGCCGCTCGCCACGCCGCCATGCCAGCGCCAGGCCGGGAACGATCAGCCAGATCAGGAACACAGTCGGTCGGGGCGAGGAGTGCAAAACAAAGCTGTAGCGTGCCAGCACCGAAGCAAACCCGCTCACCAGCAACCACAGAGGCTCCAGCACGCCCGCACCCGGAGCGGCGGCCGCGGTGCCGGCGTCATCAAAGGTGAGCATCTTTTCCAGCGGGTTAAAGACGGCGATCACGTTACTGGCATTGTATTGCAGGTTAAGCACCAGCAGCGAAAGGGCTGCCCCACCCGCGACCGCCACCATGGAGGCCAACATTTCAAGCGGATGGACGCGCCAGATCGCGGCAAATGCCATCATGCATCCGCCGGTCAGTGCCAATAGCGCAATCTGATAAATTCCGAACCGGCCCAGCAATAACGGATGAAACTGCGCGGCATCAAGCAATGTCCGCTCAAATCCTGTGACGATCAGGGGCCAAGCCGCAGAGGTGCTTGCGATTGCGCCAGCGGCCAGCGCCATTGTGGCTCCCCAGCGAGCCCATCCGTGCCGCCAGAACGCGACGCTTCGGCTTGAGACATCGCCAAACGGCAGGACGAGCAGCGGCAACGCGCCAATCAACAAGATAGCCTGCACCTTGTTTTCGAGACCGAGAATGCAAAGCGCCGCCGCTACCGCGAGCGCCAGTGGTCGCGCGGCAAAAGCACGCCGGCCGATCACGATGAGGATGAGGAGCGCCAGGATCACCGGAAAGGCCGCGAGAAGTTCGCTGCGCAGGATCCGCTCATGCACCGCAACGCCACCAGAAAAGGCGAACGCGAAAGCGGCGATCAGGGCGACGCGCCAGTCACGAACCACACGCCTCAGCATGATGGCGAAAGCGACCACGCAGCCTGTGGCGATCAGCCAAGCCAGGATACGGCCCGCGCGGATGACGCTCGTCATTGCCGCATCGAACCCTGCGGGATCGGCAGCAGGTGGGAGGGTGGCTAACGAATAAGGCCTGAGCAGGCCAAGGTGATGCAAGAGGCTGAACCATGCCTTCACCGAAAGGATGGTCAGGTATGCCGTATGATCGAAGAATTGCTGCGGCTTGCCGTCATTGAGGGCAAGGGCGTTATAGACCACCATGAAGTCCATATCCGCGTTGCGCCAATAAATGAGCGCGTAGCCGAACAGGAAAAATGAAAGGGCACAACCGGCGACGATCGCAGTCAGTCCCCAGCCCCAGCCGAGCCGGGTCAGGCGATCGAACGCATCGTCGGGCATGACCGTGGCGTCGGGAATAACAGCCGCGGTGTGAGATGGATCCATGGGAAGCCTTCCGGTACCTTCGCGAAGGCAGATGTATCGCTAGCGCAAGGGAATGATGAAGTCCGTCCCTTCGCCGGTTTCGCCGGTGCCGATTCCGAGATCGGAGATGATGATGGAGCTCCCGTTCGAGAGCGATTCGGCGATCCGCGACAGGGCTTCCGCAGGCAAGGTCAGGCGATCGAGCGCCTCGCTTGCGCTGTCCGGGAGCACTTTCGGTCCGGTCTCGGCGGCGCTGGCGATCTTGCGTTTGCGTGCCATTTCCTCTTCGTGCCAGCTGGAGGGAGGAAGCGATATCACGGACCAATGCAGTTGATTGGAATCTGCCTTATCGACCTCGGCGGTGAAGACATGCGTTCCCAGCGGACGCTCGCTGGCCGCGATCGTGACGGGCACGTCAAACAGCGGTTCAAAGTTCTGACGCACATAAAGCTTGCCGTCCTTGCGGCTGACGAATACCGCAATCTGCCCGGTGCGCTTCGGCAGGGCCGGATCGGTTTTCTCGGCGGAGACATCGGCTGCGCGCAACGGATCCTTGGACGCGTCTGTTGCAGATGCACTTCTATCCGTCTTTGGTGCCTCGGTTGGTAGCAAAGTAACCGATGAGGGGCCGGCGTCCGACAGCGTGGCAGGTCGGCCCGCCGAGGAACTGTCGGCATCGGCGGTGCGGGTCGGATGCGCTTGTTCGGCGACGGGGTTGGCACCGTCCTCATGGCCAAGCGTGGTGCGGAGCTCGGGCGCCGAAGCGACCGCTGAAGCAACGCTTTGTTGTGGCTCGGGCTGACGGGCCTTTGCTGATGGTTCAGCGGGCGGTAGGCCGGCTTCGGCAGACAGCGGGGCCGGTTTCCGACTTGCCAGCAGCGGATGAGAAAATGCGGCGGGGGTGATCTCGCCCGGCGTAATAATCACCCGTGCCCCCATGCGGGTCCAGCCCCACATCTTGATCGCAAAGGTGGTGGGCATCCGAATGCAGCCGTGGGATGCCGGATATCCCGGCAAAACGCCGGCATGCAGCGCCACACCAGACCAGGTGATCCGCTGCATATAAGGCATCGGCGCGCCGCTGTAGATGTTGGAGCGATGCATCCTCTGCTTCTGGATGACGCTGAACACGCCAAGCGGCGTCGGATGGCCTCGCATGCCTGTGGAGACCGGGCTTTCGGCGAAAAGACCGTTGGCGTCATAGAGTTTGAGATTTTGCTTTTCGATCGAAATCGCGATGATCAGCGGCCCCTGCGGCTTGGCCGTATCCTTTGCCGCCAATTCGATTTGCTTCTCGGCATGGCGGCGAATTTTGGCACGACGCGGCAGGGGCGCGGGAGCAGGCTGCACATACACGCTGGAGTAAGCCGGCCAGTAATAAAGCGCAGCTTCCGCCGGCGAGGTCAGCGCTACCAAGGCGATGGCGGCGAGCGCGGTCCATAACGCCCGACGGGCTCCGGCCCTCTCCGGACCACGATGGTCCGCCCGCAGAAAAGAACTTCTCAGCCCGCGCATTGTCCCCGAATCCCCTAGGCCTGCCCTGTTAGTGTCGTAGACCTCGTACGCGTTCACTTGCGGCCGCTTCTTTGCGTTCGCATGCCGGGCAGGGTAACCAAAAAAGTCTCACATTCAGTTAAACGCCGGGCTTATCGCGGGGACGGCCACTTCACCCGCCGGCCTTTCACCCTACATAGGCCCTGATCCTTACGTGGAGACGATCATGAACTGGCAAGTCCCCCGACATCTGACCAGGCGAACAATGATGGCGGCGCTGCTGATGGCGGTGGCGGGCTTGCAGATGATGCCGGCCCGCGCGGCCGACGAGCCGGATCTGATTTTCCGCCGCTCGACGGTATTCAAATGGGTGAGCCCCAACGACAAACTGGCCACCTATGGGATCGACGATCCAGAAGTGGAGGGGGTGGCCTGCCATTTTACCGTGCCGGAGAAGGGCGGCTTCAAGGGTTGGCTCGGACTGGCTGAAGAAGTCTCCGATATCTCACTGGCCTGCCGGCAAGTGGGTCCTATTCGTTTCAAGAATAAGCTTGAGCAAGGCGAAGACATGTTTCGTCAGCGCCGTTCGCTGTTTTTCAAGAAAATGCAGATCGTCCGCGGCTGTGATACCAAGCGCAATGTGCTGGTCTACATGGTCTATTCGGACAAGCTGATCGAGGGATCTCCGAAAAATTCGACCTCGACCGTGCCGGTCATGCCCTGGGGGGCCTCCGACACGGTGATCCAAAAATGCGCTGATTATATTCAGTAACCAATACCGCCTAGTTGACAGGCCTGTACCATTTGCCGCGATTTCTTTCAGGTCCGTCCAATAGAAAAGCAGCATCTAGAATCTAAAGTTGCTAGCCGATAATTTTCCGAAGTTCGTGTGAGAAGTCCCAGCGATGGTTTCACGAACTTCGGAAAGTCGGCCCTAGCGCGTCGTTGTCTGCCGACATCCGATCAATCGAACAAGCCCCTGCGGCGTGGACTCGGTCCCGCGATGATATTGTCCACGCTGTTCGGACATCGCACCGGGGGCGCGCTCCGGCCTCCCCACCGGTTGCGCAAGACGAAATGGTTGGGGTTGCAAGGGCGCCTCATCGCCGAGGTCGATGCTGCCATCCAATACGCTAGTCATGACCTTTTCTTCCCCGAAGGATCACGCAAACCCCGAGAACATGCGCGCGATGTCGACCAGTTTGTCG
>Ga0105240_10007506_pt1 | contig 15822 bp, 10 predicted proteins | sample KBSC54metaG_FD_80426 | JGI IMG/M metagenome (GOLD analysis project Ga0105240, IMG submission 80426) | Corn rhizosphere microbial communities from Kellogg Biological Station, Michigan, USA - KBS C5-4 metaG | ecosystem: Host-associated > Plants > Roots > Rhizosphere > Soil | place: Michigan, USA... | reverse complement strand
TTAAACTGCCCACGGATCCTAGCATTGATTATATTAAACGCCTGATCGGCATGCCGGGCGACCGCATCCAGGTCATGCATGGCGTGTTAAATATCAACGGTCAGCCGATGGAGCGACATTTGATTGGTAATATGCATTACCATGATGAAAGCCGCGACGTGGATTTTCAAAAATATGATGAAACTCTACCCAATGGCGTACATCATTTAATCGTGGAAGAATCCGACGACGGCCCGTTGGATAACACACCCGAATATACCGTGCCGCCCGGACATTATTTTATGATGGGCGACAACCGCGATAATTCCCAAGACAGTCGCGTGATGAGCAAGGTCGGCTTTGTGCCCTATGAAAATCTGGTCGGCAAAGCCGAGGTGTTGTTCTTTTCATTGGATAGTGACACACAAGCCTGGGAAATCTGGAAATGGCCTTTTGCGATCCGTTACGGACGGCTGCTGCATTCGATCAAATGACACAGCACAACTTGCCATCCCGGCTGGCGACGGAGCAAGATTTCGATTTTGTTTATTCGCTTTACATGCATCCAACTATAAATCCGTATATGAATCACGATGTTATGTCTGCAGAAGATTTCCGGCCAATTTTTAAAAACGAATTTCTTGCGCGTGATTATTTCTGGATTTTTGAAAGCAATAAAAAGGATATTGGTATGTGCACGATTGCGCTTGGTAAGACCCGTATGGCACATGTTGCAAATATAGGATCTTTAGCCATTCATCCTGAAATGCAAGGCAAAAAAATGGGTCCGCAGGTTATGCACACAATCTTGGATTTTTTACAAGATAAAGGATTGAAACGTATAACTTTAGGCGTTGAGGCAGATAATCCGCGTGCGCTGGCGCTTTATCAGAAATTTGGATTTATTGTGGATGGTATTTTTCCGAAAAATTTCCGACGAGCGGATAGCAACGAATATATCGATCATATCATGATGTCCAAGTGGATCGGGGATTAATGATGAATCCTGCGCGTATTTCAGAAATCATCAATTACAACTTCCGCGATGGGACTTTGCTGCGCGATGCCCTAACCCATCCGTCACGTCGCGCAAGCGGCAGCAAAACTTCGGCCTATGAACGGCTAGAATTTTTGGGGGACCGTGTATTGGGCCTGGTCATTGCGGAAATCCTGCTTCGCTCTTTTCCAAATGAAGCCGAAGGCGACCTGGCGCGGCGTCATGCGGCGCTGGTGCGGGCGGAAACTTGCGCGCTAATCGCGCGGCAGTGGGATTTGCATAAATTACTAGAGGCGGCCAGCAGCGAATATGTGGGCGGCGAAATCGCTAATCCCGCCACCCTATCGGACGTCTGTGAAGCGTTGATCGGCGCGATTTATATCGACAGCGATTTTGTTACCGCCCAAGCTATTGTCGCACGTTTTTGGTCGCCGTTATTGAATGCGGATATGGCGCCGCCGCAAGAACCAAAGACCGCACTGCAAGAATGGGCCCAGGCGCGCGGCCTACCTCTCCCGACCTATACCGAAGTCAGCCGCACCGGGCCCGACCACGCGCCCGAATTTGTGATTGAAGTTTCCGTGAGAGGCCATACGCCCGCAAGCGGCCAAGGGACCTCCCGCCGCGCCGCCGAAAAAGCAGCGGCAGAGAATTTATTAAAAATAATTAGCCAATAATAATGGTTTCCCGGGCAGGACCCGCAAGCGAATGCGAGCAAAATAGCGGCCTTTCGGCGATCATACGGAAAGCCTTCCAACCCAAAAATTCTGGCAAATTCTGCACTTTTCTTGACACGATTACACAGAAAATACCAGAAGATTAAAAATCCTTTGACGCATGGTTTTAACCAATAGGTGGATTTTTGAAATGCTACGTATCTGCTCTAAAGCACATCCAAATTTTTATAATGCAAAGCTAAGCAATGGTGTTGCGCGTGCAACTGGCCGTAAATACTGTGTTAAATATTTCATATTTTTTTGCAGGGAAGCCACAGCAGATTCACCAGCTGTGCGTGCATCTACCTCAGCAGGTTGGCCATGATAAGCGGAATAATTCCAGCCAGCCCCAATGTAACCACCAATCGTATTAATATTTGCATTAAAAACACGTGCCGCTACATAGTTTGGATGACCCGCCGGAATTCCTCCACTACGATAAGCATTCGCCAATGCATGTTGCTTTCCATGGCGCGCTTCGTGGATCAGCGTTTCAATCGTACCCATAGGATTGATACGAAAGTCATCTGTATTGGTATTCATGGTAATACTGTCATCTTGCGGAGAATAAAAGCCTTGCAATTTTGCATCTTTATTATGGCAAAAGTGAATTTGCTTTCTAGGTATCTCACAGAAATCGCAATAAGCATCTATTAGCCCCTGATAAATTTTCTCTTTTACATCGGGTTTAATTTGTTCTTGTCCTTTCAAAAGCCGTGAAAGACCCATCATTAAATTTGGATTAGCATTTGCAAGATAACTCAAATTTCCAGATTCAAAAAATTGTGCGGATTCCCTTGATCCACGAGTATAGAAATCATTACCCAATTTCATTTCAGCATTTAATGCCGACAAATATTGTAGATTACGCTCGTTATGTTCCTGTGCGATGGATTCATAGAGGGTAAGTTTGGCCTCTAAATTTAACCCACCAATGCCACTTGCTTGAAGCTCCGGATCAATCTCCGCAAAACCGCCATAATGCAAATTGTTCAGAAAACGCCGAGCCAGGTCGGACGAAACATGATTATCTTGATTTAAGACTGATGTTGTCTGCTGATAAACTTCTTCGGCAGTATAAGATGCAGTATCATAAGAATTGGCGACAGCAGTTAAATTAATAATCGCGCTCGACACCGCAACTTCAACCCATATCATTTTCTTAGGTTTTTTAATTCCATTTTCGTCTTCTTCGTTTTCATCCGGAAGAAGAATAATGTTGCGCGCCGACATGCTTAGCTCATGCCGGGAGAAATTTCACCCCGACGGCCAGACGCTGTTTTTGCTTCGTTTCCAGAGCCATAGCCTGTAAAACGATCTTGCTTGGGGCCTTGCTGCATAACCTGATTATATGGACTTTGTGATTCCCGAGCTGCGCTTTGGTCTTCGCTGGGCATTTCACTTATAATTTCCCCCAACATATTTGCCAAATTCTGCCTAGGATCATTAGACGATGCGTTTTTCCCCATGTCATATTGCTTTGCTGCTTCACAGAGTAACGCAAAACTAGGATCGTTTTTCATATTAAATAATCTAGCCTGTGAATATAAATCATCCGTGAAATCCACGTCATTTTGTCCAGATTTTCTTTCAGGTGTAAGGCTTCCACAATAAAGGTAATCCCCACTTGCCGCGCCTTGCATACTTGCATAAGGGTTATAAACACAAGCAGACGATGGTGCCATCCAATCCATATTGTAATCATCCACGTTAAAATTCTTAACATAAGTCTCTGGTGTTGGCGTATCGGAAGCATCACAACGCTTTCCACTCCATACAAGGGTTGAGGTTGTTTCAGGAACCCTTACAGCATCTTCCTTAACATGTTCATATGCTTGTTTCCCATCTCTTTCTACTATACTGATATCAGGATCATGTTGATTAAGAGTATACTCTCCATTTTTCTTTAGATATTGAGTGATTTTTACGCGCATAATCCCATCTGAATAGGTATTTGTTGGGTCCTTACGATAAACAATTTTTTCTTTTCCATTTTCATCTAAGTCACATTTAACTGTACGTACCACAATATAACCTCGATCATGGTTGAAGAGGTAATTCCCAATCACGTCCATTTTAATTTCATTGACCAAGAATGGCTCGGAATGCCCCGTTTCTGCCATACGGATGGAATTTTGCCGGAAAATCGCCCGGACATAATTGGTGGCTTCATTTTGTCCTGTAATTTTAACCCGACCGCGCCATGGATCGCCGCGGTCCTGCAAATATTTCATCGACATCATGGCAGCCTGGCCCCAATCCTCCTTGGTGCCGCCAATAACAACGAAATTATTACCATCTACGCCTGTACGCATCAAAAACGCTTGCCCAATTCGAAATACCAATGCAGTTCCATCGGATAAAATTTCACGCAGCGCACGTTCGGCTTCTACTTTATTTCCAGCACGCTTGCGGTCGTTACGTTCTTTTTCAATTAACGTCAGAACATCTGAATGCAAGCTTACCAAACTCCGGATGCGCTCTTTCGCCTCTTCTTTCTGGGCTGTCGTTAAACTCCCATTACTTTCAAAGTCACGGTATTTCTTCGCAAGCTTATTAGCAATGTCATCCATTAATTCTTGTTCGGTGCCCGTTTTCAAAATATTTCTATTAGCGAACTGAGACACTTGGAAATCCAAGACTGCCTTATCTTTATAATCAGCGGCAGTATTTTGACCGTTTTGTTCACCTAAAACACTTGCTTCAAAATTAAATAAAGCATGCATACCCGTAATCAAATTATCAAATCTGCGATTTGACATATCGGTATTAAAAATGGCTTTCGCCCGGCCCACCATTAATCGCGATTTTTCTTCTAAAACAGCCATTTGGTAAGGATCTAATTTGGCATATCGCGCAAGCAACTGTGGGGCATCGTTATATTGTGCCTCAATTTCTTCCCCATAAGCCTGTTGCATTAATTTTGTATGTGTGGCATCTGAGCCTTTCACCTGGCTTGCGCAATGAGATAGATAGGCGATATTTAAGAGGTCATCATTGCCATTGGTATTAATGGTTTCCGCAAAATGCCGAATGTGTCCGTTTTTAAGACGTGAATCATGAAGCGATTGTTGAATAAATGTATTGCTAGGCAAAAATGTTTTTTTAACTAGATCCCGATAACCTTGCAACTTTAGTTCTTCTGGATATTCACTATCTGTCTTGGGATTCCGGTAGCCGTCACTAATCATTTTATCTTGTAAATCTTTTAAACTAGCATCTGGACCTAGCGGCGGCTGCACACCTGTATTTGGATCAACAACTGCGTTTTGCACAGATGTTGCTGGCAAATAATCGCGTGGACTAAAAATAGTGGTTTGTCTCGCGTCAAAATCTATAGGCAAGGGTCGCGTTCTTAACGCGGGCGCTTTATTTGTAAAAGCATTTGAAACAAGCGGATCGCCAAAACGGTCCTGACGGCTAATTGCCATATTCAACATATAATGTGGCAGCCAGCCCGCTCCCAGTAGTTGGGCCGGCATAACGGTTGCCAAAACCAATGTTTTTGCGAAACGTGTATTTCTAGAACGTATGGTTGCTACTGGCTCCCTTAATAATTTAGGCGCCAAATTCCATTGCTTACCATACTGAAGTGATTTTGCCGCTCGCCGAATTGGATTTTCCATCTATAACCCCTATTATTAGGATATCAAAATGATGTGACAGTTTTATGAAAATTAGGAATATTTTGAGTTATTTTATTAAGATTGAGATGGCATGCCTGGTGGCCGTGGTTCATATTCATACACGCCACCTGGACGATAATTTGCAGGATTATTCCGATCCGGTGGTGCAGAAGACCCAAGATTACTACCAAAAACCTGGCTTGCTTTGTTTGAAGACATACCAGCATGCATCATGAATGCTCCAAGAGGCGTAAACATCGCAGCGGCTTTTAATAGTTGAAATCCTGTATAATTAATGCCTCCTTTTACACTACCATCTTCCTGTTTTTTTCCACCTATATTACGTACTTTATTGCCCGCCTCTTGAACTTGCTGAATCTTACTGGGCGGCTGTTTCTCGTCTGCCTGACCACCCGTGCTGCCCGCAGCCGCATTACCACTATTTTCTGTCGGACTGCCTTGTACTGCCGCATCGCCGCTGGAAGCATTAGAACCTGTCCCCCCTGATTGAGACGCTGTAGGTAAGCTAGCAGGGGCACTATTCGCAGAGGAGCTTTCCGGAGCCGCAGTCGAGCCCGAAGAGCCTGCACTTTCAGATTGTGAAGATGGGGAGCCGCTAGAATTTGCCGAACTTCCCCCTGTTGGTCGTGAAAGCGCTGGGGCCATACCATAAACATTGCCATCTCCACCACCACTATTCGCTCCAGTTTGCTGATTTGCATCTTCTCCTTTTTCACCTATCGCTGGGTTCTGCATAGATTGCCTGCTATTACTATTCGTCGCATCGCCTGCACTGCCCTGCGTTACATCTATGCTTGGGGTTGTAGGCGTATTTGCCTCACTACCAGATTCACCCTTATCTCCACCCTCTGTATTAGCTCGGCCCTGACCACGGCCATCCTGAGCAATCTGTAATTTCTGCCGTTCTTCGGTTGCCTGTGATCCCGAAATTTTCGCACGGTATTGCATGCCACTATTCGCTAATTGACCATACTGGCCAGCAAAGGATTGAGTTGCACTTTGAACTTCGTTGGTTCCGTCTTCGGTAGGGCTGCTTTGCGGACCTGTACCCATCCACGTCATCGCCTGCGACGGAATAATATCTACTAATTTAAAGCATGCATTGGCAACTGCAACCGCAAAACTGGAAAACATAAATAAGGACAAAACTTGCGTAATAAAATTAAAGTTCATGGATATGCCAGCAGCTAGTGAGAGATTGGTAGGTGAATTGGCATCCAGCGTAGCCAGCAAAATCGTTCCTGCAAATTTAATGGCAAAGTTGAAAAAAACCATGCCCAGGATAAATCCGATAATAATTAAGGTCGGCCTGATAATAATACCAATTAACATGTTATAGGCACTCGCAACCTGGAGCTGACCTACCCAACCCTCACCGCCCGTTTTTAAGTGTGCTAGCGCAAAAAGCGGCATCCCCATAACCGCTACCAGTACTAGAGCCAACCAACCAACCACTGCAAAAATAAAACGAAAGATAGGGATCAATGGGAACATCATCCCCAACATATATCCATTGACAAATAACATGCCGATAATCGCTGAAACGATTGGTGTAATTGCCTCCACTGCTTGGGGTAACCCTTCTAATTTAACATTTCCTCCGATACCCAAGAATTCTGCGCCAACTGCGCTTGATGTAAGTCCCGCAACAAAGGCGAATGTAGGCCACGCATATAATAACGCTTCGGCTCCAGTTAATACCCATTGCCCTAATCCAATAATAGCTGTGTAGGGATTGGGATTATCGACAATAATACTTTTATAAAGTCGTGCGCCGCCATTTTGGAACATAAATTTTAAAACCGGTACATCCCCAAACATGTCGCTTAGCTTCCTTTGAAACCAGCTCATACCCGCCTGCTTAGCATCATCTGCATCTTGCGCGCTAATAGCATTCCCGAGCAATTGCTCGCTCATGTTATTTCCGTTTACAATAACCTCTGGCAGTTCATTTTTGGCGCGTTGCATTTCCCCATTCATCTGTCCGATTTGCTGATACATGATCGGTGCCGAAACCCATCCCAAACTGGTTAAGTTTTGATTTATTTGCTGCGCCAAATCAGCGTTAGCGTCGCTAACCGCAGCCGTATAGTTTTGCTCAATCGTCTGACTGTATGTTTGTGCTAAACCTTGCAAGCTGGCTTTAAATGCCCCTGTATTGATCTCTTTAAAATAATTGGTGTCATCTTGCGGGTTAAGCGTATTCGCAATACTTCTAGCAATATTGCTAATAGCAACAGTATTATTAGATAGAAAACCAAACTGCTCATTCATCAGCTTCTCAGCTGACCCAGTAGCAGTCGGATTACTATAAAAATCTATTTCACCAACGCCTTTTTGATTACCTAAAAATGCCGCATTGGGGCCAGGCCGGAAAACCAACCGTTTATAGTTAGGCTTACCTACAATATCTTCTATCGCACTTTGGTCATGAGGAATAATAACGGCCCCAGGGTTCTTATCATTTGCGCGGTATGCATTTAAATATAAATCAAATAGCTGTGCCAAAGGTTTTTGGGTTTCAACGCCGGGGCTGTTAGCCGTCACACCCTGACCCAAGCCTATTTGCTTGCTGAAACCTTGATAAACTTTGGTCGCCATATCAGATCCCCATTTGGCCAGATAGAGCGTAATATATTGTCCTGAGTTTAATCCGCTTGATAAAGGTATTAAAAGACCCAGCGCAAATACCAACCGCATGGGGGCCCAACCGTGGTTAAAACCCTTACCGCCTGCCTGGCCATGTCGCGCAGATTCCACAACATAAGTCACAATCATCCATATTAAGATTAGCCCGGCTAATACCAAAACAATCGTGCTATAGGCTTGTAGCATTTTACCAAAAGCCGTGGGAATCATACCTGTGCCACCCACATTAAAAATTTGATTTAATACATCATTTGCTGCATTTCCATTACCACCTATAGCTTGCGCGTGTGCCACATTCACGCCAAGGTTCATTACAAAGGTAACCATTGATAAAGCGATAAAAAACAAAAAAGCAAGTACGGCAAAAAATATAATAATCTGTGGAACCTGTTCGCGCTCCCATTTCAGACTTCGATAGGCAATTTTAACAATATCTTGCAGCCTATATTGGCTGGCGTTGCGTAAGTTTAAACTAGGATGATCTTTATCAATTAAGCCAACCCCAGCATAAATCTGGGCAATCAAATTAACCAACAGGTGCCAAGCAAATTTAACCCCTTCAAAACTGCGGCCAATTTCAGGTGTAAAAATGAATTTGGCAGTTCGACCAGCAACGGTGGAGGGTTTAACCGGGCGGGTTGCTTTACTAACGGAAGGGTTAGGCACACCTCCATTGCCATTCGCGCCATTATTAGTTGTGCGAGCTGGGCGGCGGGGTGGTTGTCCTGAAGGCTGTGTTGCCATGATTTACCTATATCTCCACCTTACAGGATAACAGCGACTCGTGAAGCTTTCATGACGGATTACTAGAATTTTAGAGAATTCTGGCTCGGACCAGGGCGCAGAGTCTTAACGTTATTGCCATCAATCAATTATAAATTTATGAACCTACTTCTTTACCGGCGTGACATTTACCGGGCTGTCGTATTTATTGTCCGCTCCGGATGCTGAATCTATTGCCCAACCCATGCCTCCGCTCAGGAGGATATTGCCACCCGTAGCGCCTGCCGCACCGGAATGATTTAGGTAGGCGGTTTACTGATAACCAGACTTATTACATCTGATCTCAATATCATATTTAGTTTTGCCTACATTCACTCCGCTGGGCGTATCTGTAACACATGCAATGGTGGTACCATTGCGAACCAACTGACAGCTTGCGTCAGGTGGGTTAGTATTGGGTAGTAAATTCACTTGCGCGCTACTGCCGATGCGCCAGTCAATTTCACTTTTGCTGATACTGCCAAGGCCTGCCGCCCAATTACACAGACGAGTTTTTGGGCGGTTACGCCAAAACGCATAAGCCATGGAAAAGATGGCTCCCCTTTATTGAGGAGTACAGAACTTTGTGTATTTCGCCAACTCGTGAAATGCGACAGATTTTCCTTGCCTTGAACAACAGCTCCTTCGCCATCTATGAAAGTGCACTATAACTGTTCAGTGAATACCATGAGAGTGGCATTGCGATGAGCGCGTACCGGACCCGGCAGTTGGCAACTATCCGGCTTACTGCAATCAAAATGCTTTTCAGAAAAAATGGAAGTGGAAAGAGCCAACGATAGGGCTTATGCAGCCATAGCCATTTGAAAAATATCCTGGGGTTTGTTTGCCATGCCACTGGTAAGTTCGAAAAGACCCGAAATTGATCCGTTAATTGTGACACTGGTCGGCGTTACTGATGATTCAAATACCGTGCGGTAAAGCGCTAATAGCGGAGAGTTTTTCTTTTCAGCGTTACCATCTCCCCACTTCTCACGCACACGCGCCATCAGGCGACGCGTTTTTACGCTGTGTTCACGAAGTAATTTCAACTCCGTATTCACTGGGTGATTAAAAGGCAGTCCCTGCCGAGCCAAATCCCAGTTTTCAATTTGCTGGAGGCTATAACCCGCATCCTCAAGCCCTATCGCGTAAAGCGTATTCACTTTGGCTTTCTGGTGTTTCTGTTCCAGCCAAGCCAAAATAGCTTGTGTAGCATTCAGGCCATTGTCACGTTCGGCCAATTCCATTGCAATTTCAGTTGGCTTAAATTCTCTTCCAGCTAGAAAATATTTTTCCACCAATGCTGCTCCAGCATCTTTTTCTGCTTGCGTCGGCACATTATGGCCTGTTAGCAAATATGCGCCTTCGAAATCGCAACGCGCCATACCGATTAAGGTACTAAGCGCTTGCTTGCGTTCTTCAGGGCTATCTATAAATCGCGCCCGCGCTGCCTTGGGCGTATCTCTCTCCGCCCCCAGCCATTCATTGGTAAAAATACCCGCGCCATGCAAAAAACCCTGTAGGTCAATGGCACGCACATCCGTCAATTTATCGCCCTTCCGGCCCGCTTTACGTGATGAAATATTACCTAGTTTACGGATATAAGCAGGCACGAGATCAGTCTGATAATTGAGCATTTGTTTAAAGTAATAATCATAGCTTTTTTTACGCTCATCGCAGGCATCTATAAAACCATTTAGGCTTTCCAAAACATTTTCATTTTTCTTGTCTTTAACGATATTCACTAAATTCTGCAGGCCGCGTTTAAAATGCACGCATGAAGCCCAAGATTTAGCGATGGTTTCAGCTGCAGCCTGGGAAGTACCAAGGCAATAATCAGCATCTCTGCCTTGCAAGGTAAATTGAAATGCGGCTGCAAACGCATCGCCAAGCTTTTCAATTTCTCCATCATTTAATCCGCGATTTTTTGCGACATAGGCAATCGCCCGAAAGAAATCATGTTGGATTTGCGCAGCGTTGAACATGCTGCGGTTGTTATCCAGAGCACTGCCCGTATAAACAGCGAAAAATGATTTGAAGACTTTATTAAAGTCTACACCATCCACTTGATTCAAAGTAACATCGCAAGCAAAATCGGCGAAACCGATCATCATTCGTGCTTGCGAACCGGCGACAAATCCCCCACTTTCACGTGTTGGATCACTTTTAGCTTGCATCGCGGTGAAATGTAACAGTTTGGCCAATTTATCTTGAAAGGCAGGTTTATGACCCAGCGCCCGCATGGTTGCACCGAATGTAGCTAAAGCTTCGTCTGCTTCGGACAACGGAACAATTCCCACTTGTCCTACACCGGCTGCCTGCAATAGTAATTCCATCTGCATCCAATGTTCAGGCTTGCTGAACTGCGACAGGGTATATTGGCGTGTACTGTTGGGATATTTACGGATTACGAGCAAGGAATGGATGGTCTCCAGCATCTGGCCAGACACAGGCATTTCCACGTCATCTTTAACACGTTGGGCTAAATCTGCTACCATCGCCTTTAATTTTTCAAAAGCTGCATCAGGATGTCTTTTGGCTTCTTCGACCTGGCTGCTCAACCAATCAAGATAATTTTCATCTTGCGCGGGCGCGCCAAAAGCTGCCGTAGCAACCGCAGAGGTGATCTCAGTATCTTGCCGGAAATCCAAATGGGAAAAATTCAATTTAAAACAACGGGACTTAACCAGAAAATCTATAATGCGAATTCTCAGTCTGGGTTTATCTGGATGTTCTTTATCAATTCCCGTAAGCATTTCGCAGATTGAATTCAGATGATGCGCTTGTCCTTCATCCCGATGATTATCATTTGAGGCCACGAGCGCCATGGCCTGCATTCTTAATTCTTGTTTGTTTTTTCCCGCCGGAACCAGGCGTATGATTTTGTTCAGGTCGTTATTATAACGGGATTTTACTTTAACATTAGCCTTTTTATGGAATTCTTCCGCACCTTTTGCTGTGGCAGCCAGATTATTATCCATATCCGGACCCGCTCCCCATACCGCAAACAGGATAGGCGCAAATTCATCGCGCACAAAGGAAAACAATTCTTCCCTTCGCTCATCATTATCAATTTCAGCAATCCGTTTAAGAAATTTATTTACAACAATCGTAACTCCGTCATATGCATGTTCAAGTTGATTTAATTCTTCCTTACCTTCCATGCCAGTATCTTTTTTAGCTTGTGCTAAAGTTGTGTCAGCAACTTTCAGCCCTGCTAAGGCATTAAGGAGATTCCCGGCTGACTCAGAAGCATTTTTATGTTTGGCAACGTCCCTTGCCACATTGTGCAATTGCTCGCCTATATCAGCGGATTCCTGATAGGTTTCGTCTGGAAACACGGTAGTAGGGTGGCGTGTCAGTGTAATGATGGCCATGGCCATCAAGGCCTCTTTTAAGGTTGCTAAATCACTGTGTTCCAAATCCAATTTTTCAAATACGCCGTCAATGGAATAAGGTGTAGGTCCGTTTTGCTGCTTCAGCGCATATACTGCGTTTCTTAAAGCCTGATCATTACCGCGCTGAATTAATAAGGGCGTTTTTTGCCAAATATCCAGCAAAGCTTCGAATGCTGCAGGATTTTCTGCTAATTCCAATGCTTCTGTGAGCACATCGGGCAAATCATTTGATAAACTTGAAGTATTATATAATCGTTTTGCTAAATCTCTAGCAGATTTTTCCTCTTCATCCCCAGCGTATTGCTCCAGAAAACCATTAAAGAGCGCATGCGCTAACTCTAAAGCGTTCTCTGAACCCGCAACCTTTAGATTGTCTTTCAATGAAACATAACCGGTCATTAGAATATCTCTCAATTTTAGGTGTCTAATGTGTTTATAATGTTAGCCAGGATGCAAAAGCAAGCAAATTCTTGCAGGTTTAAATGGAAAGTTATAGCGCAAATCGCAAACGATTTCAGTTCAAAAACCGAGGCGTTTCACAATGTTTGCTTACTTGATAGGAAACCTAGGCAACACTTCTGCACCTCATAAGGAATTAGCAGCTTCAATGTCTGATGACACGCAGTAACCCCTTCGCCATCCAAGAAAATGGCGGCATTAGGATGCTATATTAATATAAAGTTCCCTTGAAAACAAATAATTAGTCTTTCCTACGTAAATTGTAGGTATGAAAGTATTAAATTTCTTGAATTTGGAGTCCAAATTTGCTACAAATTCTCAATAAATCATAAATAAGCACCTTTAAAAATAATCGAGGAAAATAAGAAATGCAAAACCTTTCCCTAAGCGCCCTTTTAGAATTGTATCAATTAGATGCCGCCGCAGATTATCTAACGGAAACTGGTTGTCAGGCATTGATTGCTGCCATTATGTTGCCGAAAAATCTTGAATTTGCAGGACAATCCCGTGCTGAAGCGTTGAAATCATTGGCTCACACCGAACGGCGCCCAGAGTTTTTATCGGCTATCTTCGCATGTTTAAACCCAAATGAGATAAAAAATTTTTGCACAAATGTGTTCAATTCTTCTTCTGCGGCGGAGAAAACAAATCTGGCAGAAGACCTAGGAAAGCTCCCACCTACTTTTCAGAGGGCTCTCCTGCTTGAACTGGAAAAAGATACCACATCAAGTGAGATACCTGTTTCAAGAATGATGGCGCAACAGATTGAGGCGTATGATTTCGATTTGAGAGCAAGAGCTGCAGATTTAATTACGCGTGCAGGTGATGAAGCTGCCTGTCTTACCATGATAGGCAAATTATCCCATGTCCCTGATGACGAACAAGATGAGTTGTTATTAAGGCTTGTGAAACGACCTATCACTTCCGCAACGCGTCTCGCCGCGGCAAGTCAGTTAAGAAACGCTAGCAATTCGATACAAATAAATCTCGGCTACGCATTGTCTCTGCCTGTTCCTAATACAGATCCAGTTACATTGCAATCATTTGCTGCATTGGCATCGAACCTGTCCAATTATTGCCCACCCGCACGTTCAATTATTGGTCGCAATTTGGCGCATGGCAACGTAGTCGGAGCGCAAGTTATTCTGGCAGGAAGATCAGATCTTCTTACCTTCCCTGAAATTCCAGATTATTTAAACCAAAGTAATTTTCCGCTAGCTACCCAAATATATCTATTGCTTCGGCGCAATCCTTCGCGTGAACTTCAAATAATCTTAGATGAGAATGCTGGGCTTAATTCTATAAGACGCGGGCTTTGGAGCAGATGTAGGCAGCAAATGAATACAGCCTTAGATATGGGCCCTAATTTAGGCGATGGGGCCGACGATACTAAAATCATAAATGACTGCCGCTTGATTGCATCCTGTCTCAGCAGATTTCCGGAAGAACAAGCTGGGGAGCTTGGTAGAAATCTTGTTCAAATAGGTTATCCGGGCGTTCATATTGTTCTGATAAATCAGTTAAGTGGTTGCAGCTTAGGTATACAAAGAACGGTATTGGGAAGTTTTATTAAAAACTTACGTGACCTTCCTGAAAAGGTGAGGGAATCTTTTACAACATTTAGAGCATCCGCGAATACAAGCTTGCACAGAATTATTGACTGCATTTTAGAAAAACCGGATCAAACGGCAAAGGCTGCTCCTGCGCCTGCACTGCGACCACCAGCTTCAGAGCTTTAGGCTGACGGGAGCTTATTCTTCTCATATTTAACAACAGAACGTGAGCAAGTATCAAATATTAAAGAGGCGCTAAAACCGTATGGCATGGGTTCGTTAGCCGATTCCAAGCTTTTAATGGAAAAAGCAAAGAACCGACTCAAATAACCAGAGAGCTATTCGAAGCAGCCATCACACATAAAAAAATTACAGGATAAATGGCGCCTGCTTTAATTGATTTGTTTATAAATAGTGGAAGCTTCACAACCGCTAAATCACATATCGCATACTTAGAGCGATTGACTGTTTGGGATGCTTCCTTCTCTGAGCGTTTAAGGAAAGCTGTAGAAATAAACGGTCAAATTAGCGGGTCGTGAGGCGTCCCAGAACAGGTTACAGCATTAATTGCAAAATGGCGGGATTATCCCATCTGTTACTCCGTTTTTTACCCAGAGACATAAATGGGCATCAGGGCATAAAGCCCACCAACCATAACTGGATAAAGTATATAGAAAAATATGGCTCCGAACCTTAGATATATTGCGAATTGATCCTCGAGCTAGATTTTGATTTGCACTTTTTGTGCCATCGGATTTGAAGGCGTTGTATCCAGCGGCGCGTACAGGCGCCAGCGTCATTCCTAATAGTTGGGCAACCTCATATTCCGCAATTTCCCCTGTGATCCCAAGCGGTCTACCTGTGAGACGGTAATAGTCCGCTGCCACATTACGCGTACGGGCAATCACCTCAGCCAGTTCATGAGGGTCGATAAGCGGTTCATCCATACAGAAAACATGACTGTCAGTCCGTGGACTGCTAGTCAAGATACTAATCAACTGTGGATATGGCGAATGAGAAGAAAGCGCTTATTACATTGGGAAAACAAATCAAGGCCGCTAGAAAAGCGAAGGGCCTGCCGCTCGTGAAGGCCTTAATTGAACTGCATGGCGGCACGGTGGAATTGCAAAGCCAGCCGGGCAAGGGCACCACCGTGACCCTGCATTTCTAGTCGCGGAGGGTTGTAAGCGATACCCGAAGTAAGAATGCTTAGCGTCTTTATCGAATCTTGATTTTCGTTTAGATTGCACCTGTGGATTGGGTGATGGGCCTAAAAAATCTTTAACTAGTGGTGGCTTTTTTATTAACGATTCAAGCGGGGAAAATCATTTGTGTCTAACTTGATTATTACCATCATTTCGATCGCCCTGGTTGCTGTCGTTGCTCTTGTCGGTATTTTTTACGGCGGGCAAATTTATGAAAGTTATCAAATCAATGCCATGACCAACACGTTACTTTCAGAAGCAAAACAATTAAATGGTGCCTTGCAAGCTTATGAGGCCTCTAATCCCGGGGAGACTGTCAGTGTCATCATGACGAGCAGTGGCCAAGGCGATGCAATCGCCCCCCAATGTGGTGGCTTTGCGAGTGTCATCCGGGCAGGCTTTTTAAGCCAGTTACCCTCGGTGCCTAATGGTCAATGGCCTCAGGACCCGAATATTT
>Ga0105240_10007505_pt1 | contig 15823 bp, 15 predicted proteins | sample KBSC54metaG_FD_80426 | JGI IMG/M metagenome (GOLD analysis project Ga0105240, IMG submission 80426) | Corn rhizosphere microbial communities from Kellogg Biological Station, Michigan, USA - KBS C5-4 metaG | ecosystem: Host-associated > Plants > Roots > Rhizosphere > Soil | place: Michigan, USA... | reverse complement strand
TCGTAGTTCACGGTCTTCGATGGGCCGTACGAGACCGGTTGCGGCGGCGCCTGGTAGCTGACACCCCCTGGAACGAAACCGGTCGACACGCGTGAATACAACATTGTCTGCGGCATCATGTGCCAGCGTATATCGCCGGAGTAAGTCACTATGTTTTCCGTGATGGACTGCAACCGTGGGCGCGGGCTGCCGGCGAAATAGCCCGAAAACTCCTGCGCATAGTCCGTATTGGTGCTGGTATAACGGGCACCCGCCGCGACATCCAGGCTCGGCGTGAGGTGATAGTCCAGATTCACGAAGCCGGCGTGCTCGCGATAACCTTCATCACTCGGAAACAGGCCGAGGTTCACGGGGTAGTCATAGAGAATGGCGTGAGTCACCGGATCGATCGGCAGGTCCGCCTCGAGCTCGCGGGTCTGCTCCCGTCGATAGAATCCGCCGAGCTGCCATTCCAGTGCAGCCCCGGCGGGGGCCGACAGGCGCACTTCCTGCACCCAGCTATGGGAGCTCCGCTGGTCCGGTATCGCGACCACGTAAGGTGCCCCCAGCAGGGCATTGACCGTTGCGCCGACAAACTTGGTGTAGTCGAGGACGTAGCTCTGGTTGAAGGTCGAGTAGCTGGTCGTTGCAAGCATCTTGGCAAAGCCCACGTTGCCATTGATGGTGATGTTGTAGGCACCGTTGCGCGAGTAGCCGTCCTGGCCAATGAGGTTTTGTTGCGTGAGCCTCCCGTACAACGGCGTCAGGGTTAATGGGCTGACATCGACCGTGCTCGCGCCGTCGAATGTCCTTTCCTGGTACAGCGCGTTGAAGCGCACCGAGAAGTCAGTAGTGGGCGCATACAGCAGCGCGGCGCGGCCACCTTTGAAACGAGAGGCGTTGACGCCCTGCTCCCCCCGGGTGGGATCGTGTATGAATCCCGGATAATCGTTGTAGTAACCCACCAGGCGCAGTGCCGCGGTATCGGATAACGGCAGGTTTATCATGGCATGAGTGTCGAATCCGGTATCGCCGTGGGCGACTGCGCTGGCACCCATTTCGACGTTGGTTGCGAGTGCGGAGGGGTCGGGCGCGGTGGTGACGAACTTCAACAATCCCGCCATGGCGGACGCACCGTACAGCGTCCCCTGGGGCCCCTTGAGAACTTCGATCCGTTGCATGTCGAAGGTATCGAGGTTGGGGGTGCCCATGAAGGAGCAGCAGTCCGCCTCGATTCCGTAGGGAGTCTCGTCGATATAGGTCGCGACCGCGGTGTGCAACGGAAAGGCCGACGTGGTGAGGCCGCGGATAACCAGTTCACTGCCGCCGGGGCCGAAGACGTCGCTGACGTATGTCAGGCCAGGCACCTTGGCGACGTAGTCCTCAAAGCGACGTGCGTGGGAACTCTCCAGATCGTGTGCTGTAAGCACCGTAAGCGTCATCGGTACGTCGGTCGAACGCTCTTCGAGCTTTTGGGCCGTGACAATGACTTCCTCCAGTGCGGCGAACCTGGCCTGCGAGCGCTGATTTTTCTGCTCAGCCGGCTCAGGCGAGGGGGGTGGATGCTCCTTTGGGGTGTCGCCTGGCACCACGGTGATGGTCTTGGCGTCGAGATAGGCGTGGGTCAGGCCGGTTCCCTGGAGCAACCGGGTGAGTGCTTCGTCCAACGTGACACTGCCCGTGACCCCCCGCGTCCGCAGTCCGTCGACGTCCTCGGTCAGAAAAATGATATGGATCCCTTCGATGGACGCGAGGCTCGCGAGCGCTTGCGCCAGGCTCTGCGGCGGAATATCGAGCGCCCGCCGTGGGGCCTCGCCGGAGGCTCCCGCCAGCGCGGGTCGCATCGCGGCGCTCGTTACAATGACAACTGCCAGCAGGGCACGGACTAACTTGCCATTCAAGGTGGTGTGATACGGACTTCCCCGTCGGTCTCCTCGCTGGTGGTCCCAAAGCGGCGGTGCAGAAACTCCAGGAACTGCCGCGGCTCCGTGACCGAGAATACACCACTGACATGCATACTCAGCAGTTGCGGACTCTCCAGCACCAGCGGCCTGGGCAGGTAGCGATTGAATTCCTCCAGAGCATCGTCGAGCCGCACGGAATCGAATACCAACCTGCCTTCGGTCCAAGCGGTCGCGGCAGCGGCGTCGGTTGTCCGCGGAGGCTCCAGCACCTGGGCGCCGGCCACCACGCGCTGTCCCGCAGAGACCAACACCGGCATCCGCTCGAGCGAAGCCGGCGGCGGCGCTGCTGGGAAATCACCAGACTTCCCGGTGGAGCGCATGTCGGAGACCGCGACCTGACCTTCAACAACCGTCACCACGGTCGTATCACGCTTGCGCAGGACATCGAACTGCGTTCCAACCGCGCGAATGACGGCCCCGGCGGAGTAAACCAGGAAGGGGCGCGAGGGGTCCCTTGCCACGCGGAAGAGCGCTTGCCCTTGTATGAGATTCACTTCCCGCCGCGGTCCGGTGTAGTGAACCGCGACGCGACTGCGCGCGTTGAGCTGGACCGCGGAGCCGTCCGACAATACGAAAGTCTGCTGCTCTGCCGCCGCGGTGGCATAGGTTCGCGTACGATCGGCGTTCAACCAGACCAACACGCCGGCCAACAGGCAAGCCGCGACCGGCCACAGCGCCCAGCGAAGCCGCGGCGTCCTGCGCGGGACACGGGGCGGCTCGGGGACGGCCTTGCTATCGAGCGCGACCACGTTGCTTTCGGCGAGCGCGCGTTGCACCAGCTCGTCGATGCCGTACTGTGTATGTCGCTTGAGATCTTCCGCGTCCTCCCAGAAGGCGGAAATGCGTAGATATCCACGTACATGCTCGGGAGAGCGCCGCAACCATGCGTTGAATTGCTTGCACGCCGCCGGATCGACGTCCTCCTCGCAGAAGGCCAGGAACCACTCGACTGCCTCCTCCCGGATCTGCGGGTGCAACAAGCCGCTGTCACGGATCGGGCTCATGGCATCGCCTCCATGTCTTCCAACAGTTGGTCACAAAACGAGATGGCGCGCAGCAGGTACTTGCGGGCCATGGGGGCGGATACGCCGAGTCGGTCACCGATCTGTTGCAGTGTCAGTCCCTCGCAGCGATACATTACCAGGGTGGCATAGGCGCGCGGCGAAAGCGCTTCGAGCGCCCGGCTCACCTTCTCCAGGCGTTGCTCGGTTTCGAGCTGATCCGCGGGATCCGGGGCCATGGCTGCGGACTGCAGCTCCAGCACGACCTGCAGGGGAGCCATTTTCTCCGGCGCCGCCGCTCGCCGCAGGGAGTACTGGTGCAGAACGTGGCTGGCCACCGTGTACAGGTAGGCCTGGGGGTTGCGGATTGTCTCGTGATTCTCGATCCGCAACAGGCGCAGGAAGATTTCCTGAGTTAAATCAGCGACATCTGCGGCAGCTCCACGCATGCGAGCGGACAGGAAGCGGCGCAACTGGCGGCCATGCGTCTGCTCCATGTCCGTAAGGAAGGCGCGCTTGGTTTCCTGGGTCACTGGCGAATCCGGCGGATGGGCTCTCACAGGGTATTAGAGCGATCCAGACCTGAAAAAAGAAACCGGGCAGGCGGATTGTGCGCTACGGCATGCGGGGCGCCTCGAAAGTGGCCCCACCTCGCTCGAGGCTCATGCCCGTCGCCCGACCCCCCGCGTTCACGTGGAAACGGATCCGCAAATCACGTGTTTTCGAAAAAAAGCTCGCTGGTCCCTCGGCCCATATCTCGCCCGCCTGCTGTCCCTGGAACTGCAACAGGAGTCGCTCGTCGCGGCGGCTTACGGTGATAGTCGTCTCGGGCGTGAACCGGTACTCGCCCACCAACCGCTCCAGCGCCGCCGCCGACAGGTGCACCAGCCGATGTTCCCTGGGCTGAAACTCCGGCCAGCCATACTCCACGGCAACTGCCCGCAAGAGCGCAGCCGCGATCACATCTCCCCGGTCTCCGTTTGTCATCACCACAATGCCGTCACCCTCGGCGAACGCAACCAACAGGGCGCGAAAACCCGCATTGCTCGCCTCGTGTATGAGATAAGGATGCCCGCTGTCTGTGCCGCCGACGCCAAATCCAAGACCCCACGAGCTCTTGCCCTCCGCTCGCAACATCTCGTGAGCCACCGCGGGGGAAACAATGCCGTCGCCGCCCCCAGCCAGAGAGCGCTGGATGTTGATTATGAGTCGTGCAAGGTCCGACGGTGTCGTCCACAATCCCGCGGCAGCTTGTTCAGGATAAGTATGAGCGCCGCCGGCGATGGGCTGCCCCTTCGAGTCGTAAGGGGTCGCCGCATTCGCGCGCAGTGCGGCAGCGATGGGTTGCTCAAACGAGCTGCGCTGCATCCCGGTGGGCGCCAGGACGCGCTCCTCCAGCAACTTTGCAAACGGCCTGCGGTTGAGATCAGTCAGCAGTTGCTGGACGATCTCATACCCGCCGCCCGAATAACTCCAGCGGGCCCCGGGTACGTCTTCCACGCGCACGGGCGCGGAGTTGGCAGGCTTCGCGCCATTCAACACCTGGATCAGGGAGGGCACGGGCTCACCCGCAGCGTAGCCGCCGAATCCATGCACAGATATGCCAGCCGTGTGACTGAGTAGCCGACGAAGGGTGACACGCTCAACAACGGTGTCAGGACTGTCCGGTACCTTCCAGGTACGCAGGTAAGTGTTGACATCCCGATCGAGGTCCAACCCGCCCGTCTGCACGAGTGTCATGACCACCATGGCCGTCACCGGCTTGCTGATGGACGCTGCCTGAAATACGGTTCGCGCGTCAACCGGCGGCCCACCGAGCCGGGCTACCCCAACCTGGTCCGCCCACTCGATCCGGCCCTCGTGGATGAAGGCAACACTGACTCCGGGAACTCCAAGCTGACGCATCGCGCTCGCCAGCGTCACGGTCTCAGGCTTCTCGCCCGCCACAAACGCTGCGGGAAGAAGATTATCCTCGATATGTTGAATACGCTGCGAAGGGGCGCTCAGCGCCACACACGCATGACCCACCAGCGCACCCACCGCGACCAGGCGCGCCCAGTCAGGCATACAAACTCTCGAGCGCTGCAATGATCGGGTCGACTCCCGTCCGTATGGGATCGACGCAGGGCAATTTCAGAGACTCCGAGGTTTCCTTCAGAGTCCGCGCCGCCTCGACCTCACCCAACCCCGATGTGTTGAGCGCGACCCCAACGAAGCGCACCCGCGGATTAGTCAGGCGCGCCGCGGCCAGGTAGGGCTCCAGCGCGAATTGCGGGGAAAGCACCGGCACCTGGGGGTAGCCATTCAAGGTCTTGCGCGTCGGGTCATGACACAACACCAGGGCGTCGGGCTGCGACCCATGCAACAGCCCCAAGGTCACGCCCGCATACGCCGGATGAAAGAGCGACCCCTGGCCTTCAATGACATCCCAGTGATCGGGGGTGTTGGCTGGCGACAACGTCTCCGCCGCCCCGGCGATGAAATCGGCAATCACCGAATCGATCACCACACCCTGGCCGCTGATCAGCACGCCCGTCTGGCCCGTCGCGCGAAAGTCGGCGGCGTGTCCCCGCAACTGGAGCGCTTTCGCGATAGCGAGCGCGGCGTATTTCTTGCCTTGTGCACAATCGGTTCCGACCGTCAGCAAGCGGCGGCCCGGCCGGGGTAGCCCGCTCGCGACCGCAAATGTGCGCGAAGGCTGGCGGACATCATGAATCCTCCGCCCAAGTCGCCGCGCCAGTTCCGCGAGTCCGGGGATGTCGCTCAATCGCTGATGCAGGCCCGCGGCCAGATCCAAACCCGACTCCAACGCCTCGCGCAGCGTCGGGTGCCAGTTCTCCGGGAGCAGCCCGCCCACCGGGGCGATTCCCACAACCAACGTTCTGGCGCCCGCCGCGACGGCTCGATGCGGTGACATGTCAGGTAAGCCCACACTGACGGCCTGGTCGGTGAACCGCAGTTGCGCCACACAATCCTGGGGCACCCAATCGCGCAGTCCGAAGGCAGTCTTGGCGTTTCTGGGATTGTCGACATCGCCCAACAACAACTGGTAGGGCTTCTGCAGAGTGTGAAGTGTCATGGCCGGGAGTGTGCTGAGCGTTGCGCGTCCCGGCAAACCATAGTTGCTCACTCGCGCATTAGTGCCGCTAAAGCAGCACCCGGCATCAATCCCCGAACACGCTCCAACCCGCCCAGCGGGCCAGCCGCTCCAACGCAAGCGTGCCGAGTTTGGAGTTACCCTGGGAGTTGAGACCCGGTGACCACACGCTGATAGCGGCCTTGCCCGGCACCACGGCCAGGATGCCGCCACCCACGCCACTTTTCGCGGGCAGGCCCACCCGGTAAGCGAAGTCACCGGAGCCGTCGTACTGGCCACAAACCAACATCAACGCGTTGATACGCCGGACCCGCTGGCTCGAGACCACTCTATGACCGGTCACGGCATGACGCCCGCCGCTGGCCAGAAACACCCCGGCGCGCGCCAGCTGCTCACAGCTCATTGCGATGGCACATTGATGGAAATAGGTACCGAGCACCTCCTCCACCGGATGATCCAGATTCCCGAATGCGCGCAGGTAGTTGGCCAGTGCCGCATTACGATAGCCCGTGGCGGCCTCGGATCGCGCGACCTCGGGATCGATCCGGATAGAGGTCTCGTTGGCCAGGAACTGGGCGAAGCGCAGGATCTCGCCGAGCGCCTCCCTCGGACGCAAGCCGGCCAGCAGAATGTCTGCGATGACCAGCGCACCGGCGTTGATGAAGGGATTGCGGGGAATCCCCTGCTCATTCTCCAACTGCACGATGGAGTTGAACGCCGATCCGGAGGGCTCACGCCCCACGCGCTTCCACAGCGCATCCCCCAACTTGCCGATGGCGAGTGTCAGTGTGAGCACCTTGGAAATACTTTGCACCGAGAACGGCTCCGCTGCATCCCCCGCCGCGATGACCGTTCCATCGAGCAGCGCAACGGCGATGCCGAACTTGTCCAGGCTGACCGCCGCCAGCTGCGGGATCGTCCGGTTGACTTCCCCCCGGTCACGGTAACGGCCCAGTTCTGTCACCAAGTCATCGAGAAATGACTCGAGACCCCGGACTGCACTGCTCAGGGTCATGGACCCGCCGGAAGGAACGGCCTCAGGGTGAACTGGCGGCAGCCGGAATATCCTCGAACCGGTTGAGCGCTACATTCTTCCGCACAGCCGCCGCCGCGAAGACGCGCCCGTTTGCCACGATATAAACACCCGCGGCCAACACCTGCGCAACGCCCACCGCCATCCCGAGATTGAACGCCGCATCGCTATCAACGAAGCGGCCCGGCTGCAACGCGCCCGTCAATACAATGGTCTTCCCGGCAACTGCCTCCAGGACACGAGCGGACTCAACCATGGTGTCGGTCCCGTGAGTGATCACAACTCGGGTCGCCTCGCAGCCCTCCACAGCCGTCACAATCGCGGCGCGATCCGCCGGTCCGATCTCGAGACTGTCCTTGCGCAACACCTCGACAACGGTGACCGGATCCGTCATGCGAGCATTGGCCAGGATTTGCCGCACCATGGGATCGCCCACTGCGTAGCCACCCTTGGCATCAAAATAGATCTTATCGATGGTCCCCCCTGTGGTGAGAATGGCCAGGGTCATGGCGGCTGACCCCACAGCGACTCCGGACAATCGATGAATCCATCGGCGTAACGGACCGCACCGGGTCGATCCGACTCGAGAAACACCGGCCCATCGAGGTCCACCACGTCGCACAGTTGTCCCAACACGAACCCAGGCGCCATGGCAAGAGAGGTGCCGAGCATGTTACCTACCATGGTGTCGAGGCCGAGCATGCTCGCGGCACGGGCCATCGCCAACCCTTCCGTCAATCCGCCACACTTGTCGAGTTTGATGTTGACCACATCGAATCGTCCGGGCAAAGAGGCAATATCCGCGAGCGATTGCGCGCTCTCGTCCGCTGCGATAGGGATCGGCGAGTGGCAGCCGTCGAGCAACGCTTCCTGCCCAATCGGAAAGGGCTGCTCAATCAGCGCTACACGTGCATCCCTCAATACAGGCATGAGGCGCTCGAGCGAAGCACGCGTAAAACCCTGATTGGCGTCGACGCCCAACCAGACATGTGGCATGGCATCGCGCACCGCTATCACGCGCTCGGCATCCACCGGCTCTCCGGTGAGCTTCAGCTTAATCGCCCGCGCGTTAGCGTACGAGCGCGCCGTGGCCACCATTTCCTCGGGCGTCCCTGCTCCACACGTAAATGTCGTCAGCAGCGGCTTTGGCTGCTCAATCCCCGCCAGTTGCCAGACGGGGCACCCCACCAAACGCGCCTCCAGGTCCCACAGCGCGCAGTCCAAAGCGTTGCGCGCCCCGCCCGGGGGCAACCACTGTTGTATTGCCGCACGACTGACACGAGCCTCGATACGGGTCCGCAACGATTCAACTGCAGCGAGCATCACGGCCGGAGTATCACTGCGGTAGTAAACACCCGCAGCCTCGCCTCTGCCGGTATGGCCGTCCTTTTCCAAGCCCACGACCAGTAGCTCGACGAACTCCCACGTATGGCCGCTGATGCGGAACGGCTTCACCAGCGGCCATCTTTGCATCTCCACATGCAAGCGACAATGTTCCATGTTCATGGGCGCCATCCTTTCTCCAACACCGGCGGATCCGCAACTCAAATCTGCTAAACGATGGATTACCGCCGCTAAATCCCGCGCACGGCAGAGCCCGGGAGGGATGCGCTATGCTGGTTTGCTACAACTCACGGACTCTTTTCAATGTCGGATCAACTCACACGCCAATTGCGCGGCCGTCATATTCAACTCATCGCGATCGGAGGCACGATCGGCGTCGGGCTCTTTCTCGGCTCCGCGAAGGCTATACGGGCGGCCGGTCCGGGTCTCCTGGTCAGTCACGTGTTGGCGGGTGCCGCGGTGTTTGTCATCATGCGCGCCCTTGGAGAATTGCTCGTACGCCGCCCCACAGTGGGCGCGCTGGCTCTGTTAGCCGAGGAATTCGTCAGCCCCTTCGCGGGGTTCGCGACCGCGTGGACCTATTGGTTCATGTGGGTGGCGGTCGGGATGGTAGAGATAACCGCCATTGGAATCTACATCCACTATTGGGCCCCCACGCTCCCTCAATGGGTGACCGCCTTGGGCGCGTTGCTGCTTCTCTACAGCTCGAACCTGCTGGCGGTGCGTGTCTTTGGCGAGTTGGAGTTCTGGTTCGCTCTGATCAAGGTCGCAACCATCGTCCTTCTCATTGGCGCGGGCTTGCTGGTGCTGACCACAGGGGTGAGCGAGTTGGGAGCGACAGCGAGTGTCGCCAACCTCTGGGATCACGGCGGGTTCTTCCCGCTGGGTCTATCGGGTGTACTGCTGACCCTGCAAATGGTCACTTTCGCCTATTCCGGCGTCGAGGTGATTGCCATGACCGCCGCCGAAGCCCAGCACCCCCAGACCACCATCCCGCGCGCAATCAACACCATCGCCTATCGCATCCTGGCGTTCTATATCGGCGCCTTGATTGTCATCATGACACTGATTCCCTGGAACCACCTGGATCCGATTGCGAGCCCGTTCGTCGTCGTATTCGCGCGACTGGGAATCCCACACGCGGGCAGCGTGGTGAATTTCGTCGTCATCACCGCTGCCGCCTCCTCTTGCAACAGCGGGCTCTACACCACCGGCCGGCTCGTGTTCTTCCTCGCCCGGCGCCGCCAGGCACCCAGCTCGCTCGGGCAACTGAGCCGCGCGCAAGTCCCCACGCGTAGCATCACCGCCTCAGCCGCAGTAATGTTGATCGGCGTCGCATTGAACGCCCTCTTCCCGGAGAAGGTCTTCGTCTGGGTCACCAGCATCGCGCTCATCGGCACCTTGTGGACCTGGATCATCATCCTGCTGGCTCATCTGGGATACCGCCGGGCTGTGGCGGCAGGCCAGGAGCCCCCATCGAGCTTCCCACTGCGGGGGGCGCCGGTTGCGAACTGGCTCGTCCTGTTGTTCCTGTTGATTGTGATCGCGGCACTGGCGTTGGACGCCGAAACACGAGTCGCGCTGTACGTAGCGCCCGCGTGGTTCCTGATACTCAGACTGGTGTACGTGACTACTACTGCGCGAGGCGCCGCATCTCGATATTCCGAGCTCGATCACTGCTCACGTGCAGACCCGTGATACGCCCACCGCCATCGCGATCAAACACCACCGCCGCGAAATAGCGGTTATCGGATTCAAAACCATCGACGACCACCGGCGCCAACATGATCGGCTCCGCAGTCCAGAGCGTGCGCGCCAGCAGCCTGCCGTTTTCCAACCTTAGCCGGTAAGTGATGTCCAGCTCGTCACTGTAGTAATCGCCAATGAGCTCGTCGAATGCGGGAGCAGCCGGCACGGTAGGCGCGCGCTCGAAGCGCGTTACACGCCCCTCGCCCGGACTATGCTGCTCTACCGCGACCACTCCCCCGCTCGCATCCTCAACCGCGGTAAAGAACTCCTCTTGCGGCGAGCCCGCATCGAAGGTGCCATCCACGCGCTGCAACAACTCCTGCGGCGCATCCCGCTCGTTGCGATAAAGCCGGCCATTCCTGGCCTCCAACCGCAAACTGTGTGCAAACGGCGCGCGGTAGGTCCCGACCAGCCGATCGGGGCTGGCGCGTGCATCCACCGCCACCAGAGCCGGGGCCGCCGGGGTTTTCAACAGATAGAGGCCTGCAATCGAGGTCACTTCATCCGCCAGGTTGAGATTAAAATTCGCGTTGGTGGTCATGGCGACCGCGAAATCCTCCCCGGGGAAATAGGCAAAGATGGACTGGAAACCCGCCTCACCCCCAACGTGAAAAACGACATCGCGCCCCCCGAGTGAGGTGCGCTGCAGACCGAAGCCATAACGAATGGGCGTGCCGTCACGGAGCGTGCCGTTCTGGCTGATCTGCTCGATGAGGGCCCGGTCACCGACCCGCGGACGGCTGAAGTTGGCGGCCCAGCGGGCGAGATCCCCAACCGTCGCAGACAAACCTGTCGCGCCGGTATTGTCAGAGTTGAGCAGATCGCGTTGCCAATGTCTGCCATCGCCCGTGCGCGCGTACGACTGCGCACGGTTAGGAATGATCTCGCTCACGTCGTCCGCAAAAAACGTGTGGGTCATGCCAAGAGGCTGAAAGATCCGCTCGGATGTAAACTGACGCAGAGTGCGACCGGTGACGGCGCGCACGATTTCCGCCAGCAACGTGTAGTCCGTGTTGCAATAGACATAGGCCGTGCCGGGCATGAAATTCAGAGCCCGCTGCCGACTCACCAGATTGATGACCTGCTGCTCGTGCCGGACGTTATGAATCCCATGCCCTGCGATATCGAACAGAGCGTAAAAATCACGCAGCCCGCTCCGGTGCAGAATGAGATCCCGCACCGTGATGACGGCTCGAAAATCAGGAACGAAGGGCAGGTAGCGGCGAATGTCCGCTTCGAGATCAACCTTGCCCTCGCGCGCGAGTAGCGCGATCGCAAACGCCGTGAACTGCTTGGACAAACTCGCCACATGAAAGCGGGTTTGCGGCCCGATCGGGGTACCGGCCTCCAGGTCGGCCATCCCATAACCGCGCGCGTAGACCAGCTTGCCGTTGTGATAGATTCCCACAGCGGCGCCTGGCGTGTTGGTCGTGAAGGCTTTGAACAGCGCGTCCACGGCTGCGTGGCGGGTATGCTCACCCGATGCCGGTGTCGCGCGCGCGGCGCCCGATACCGCGCCGGCGGCGAAAGCCACGCACGCGAACAGCACCTGTAAACGCATGATCAAAATTTCGGCAACGCGATATAGTGAGCGTTATCTTTCAATGCCGCCCGTGAGCGGACAAACCATACTTGCTCATAGGCACATTAGCTGTGCTAAATCGTCTCACGGGACGACACCGGCCGGGCCAATCAGTGAGTCTGACATGTTCCTCAACTCCCATACCCTCGCCTCCCTGCGCTTCTTCGCCGCCGCCGCCCGCGTCTCGAGTTTCAAGCAGGCGGCTATGGACCTGCACGTCACTCAAGGCGCCGTCAGCCAACAGATCAAGCAACTCGAAGGGGCACTCGGAGTACGGTTGTTCTACCGCCTGGTGCGGCAGGTCAGCCTCACCGAGGAAGGACGGCAGTTCGCGGCGGTGGTCGAGCGGTCGCTCGAGGACATCGAGCGTGCCGCCAAAGCCATCTCCGCCCCTAAATCGACGGCTGAGATCCGGCTGCGGGCCGGGCCATCGTTCTCCTTGCGATGGCTCGTCCCGCGTCTCGCGGACTTCTACTCACAACACAAGGGCATCCGGCTATTTGTCAACGCCGCGTATGGCGCCTTCGATCCCGCGCGGCGGGAGTTCGACCTGGCGATAGAGCAGACCAAGGAACGGCTGCCCTCCATGCACTGCGAAGTTCTCATGGACGAGACCCTGACTCCCGTCTGTAGCCCGGAGTTTCTCGAGCGGCATTCATTCCTCAAAAAACCGAAGGACCTCGAGCGCTGCACCCTGCTGCACGACGGGCATCCCTGGCCCGGCGCGGACGAGGACGCCGAATGGCGCCATTGGCTCGACGAAGCCGATGCCCCACGAGTCGACAGCAGCCAAGGACAGTTCTTCAGCCTGGCCAACCTGGCGATCGAGGCTGCCCTGACACATCAAGGTGTCGCCATCGGCCGCCTCTCTCTGGTTGCGGACCTGTTGGAATCCCGGCGTCTCGTCGCGCCCTTCCCACAGAAGATCAAGAGCCCGACCCGCTATTACCTCGTTTATCCCAAGGAGCTGGCCGAGCGTGCGGACATCCAGGCCGTCATCCAGTGGCTGCGCGAGCAGGCGGCGCCGCCGAGTTAGAACGAGGTAATGCCCCCTGAGGTTGACATCATATAATAATTTCTTTATATGATATCGCCATGAACGCAGTAGGCATTTTCCGCGCTCTCGGCGACACGACTCGCCTCGCCGTCTTCGAGTGCCTGGCGGGCGAGGAATTGAATGTCTCCACACTGACCGATCGCTTTGGCGTATCGCAACCTGCGATGTCACAGCACCTGGCTATCCTGCGCGACTGCAACTTGCTCGAAAGACGGCGCGACGGTAAGAACATCTACTACCGCGCCAGCGCACAGGGTATGCGCCCCATGATTGATTGGTTCAATCACTACCGCGCCTTTTGGGCGCATAAGCTGCCGCGACTCCAGACGGTGCTCAATGAAATCAAACAGGGAAAATGACCCGGGCTCTTCTGGCCGATCCACCATCCGGGTCGAGTATGAGCTCGCGGAGGAGCCGGCGATCGTCTGGCGGGCGCTCACAGAGCCCGCGTTGCTGGCAAAGTGGCTGATGCCTAACGACATCCGTCCGGTGCCGGGTCATCGCTTCACGTTCCGTGGCGTGCCGAGTGCATCTTGGGACGGAGTCGTTTACTGCGAGATTCTCGAGGTCGAGCCCGGTAAACGTCTCGATACAGCTGGCGCAATACCCCACCAGGGGATGAACCCCAGGCTCACAGCCTCGACACGATAGTGAGCTGGTCGCTCCTCGCGAGCGGCAGCGGCGGCACAACCCTACTTCTGGAGCACTCCGGCTTCGAATCCGACAGCTTCGTGTTGCATGCCATGGGCAACGGCTGGACCGGAAAGTTGCGTGTGCGTCTGCGCGATGTGGTGTCGCAGCTCAACGAGTGAACATATTGAACAGGAGTTCTACAATGAGTATCGCAGAAATCGATCGAATCAAAGCAGCGTGGTTTCCAGCCCTCATCGGCAAAAACGCCACCTGTGTTTTACATACCCGAGACTGTGCCGGCACCTACGACGCTCTGAGCCGGCGCGGTGTGCAGTTTACCCGCCCGCCCCAACAACTACCGTATGGGGTCGAGGCAGTGTTCAGTGACCTTTACGGGAACCGTTACGCTCTCGTGCAGCCCGGAGGCTGAACGGCGTGCGCGGTTTCCATGTTCGTGTAGGCGCACGCGTGAAGCGTTAGCGTACGTCACTTCGAGCGAGGGCCGCGGCCTGTTGCAAAGTAATGCCGGTGACCAGCGGGTCGGCATGTCGATGCGCCAGCCTCCATTGGCCTCCTGATCGGCGATAGACCAACGTCACACGCAGGGGCCACTTCTGCCGCGGCAGGCCGCCAACCTCTACCTCCGCGTGCTCAACCATAGCGAGAACCACCATGTCGGCAGACGCGTAGGACTGAACGAGTTCCTGCCTCAGCGTGCCGTTCCTGAAGAAGCGCCCCATCGCATCCCAACGCTCGCTGGTCATGTCGGACGAGCGCGTCGGAACTCCGCCGAAGGGCGACATCAAGGTGAAGTCGTCGCTCAGCGTGATCGCCGCTCGATATGCACGGATATCTCCGCGCATCAGTGCCGCGTTAGATTCGAACGACCGCTGAATCAACTCGGTGACTTCCGCATCGGTGAGGGTGCTCCCGTCAGCAACGCCTGTGCGATGGAAGCCGCCCGCAGAAGCGAGGCCCGCCGCACTGGCAACGAGCATTGAACGTCGTGAACTTGGCATACCGATCTCTCCTGGTGCTGACCGCGTGCAAGGAGCTTTCCCCTCGCCGGGGCGGAAAGATCACACACCGAGGTTGCTGAATCCAATGATATGATTTGAGCAATATGCTGAATGAAATTGATCTCTCGCGAGCCGATCTCAACCTCCTCTGCCTCTTCGAGGTGGTCCTGGCCGAGCGCCACATCGGCCGCGCCGCGGAGAAGCTGAACCTGACCCCGTCGGCGGTGAGCCATGGGGTCGGCCGGTTACGCCTTCTGCTGCACGATCCACTGTTCCTGAGAACACCCAAGGGAGTCGTACCCACGGCTCGTGCAATGGAATTATCCGCTCCGATTGCCGACGTTCTGGCACGTGTACGCGGCGTCCTCTCGACAGCAGAGCCGTTCGACCCGGTGCGGGCCGCGAGACGCTTCACGATCGGCGCTCCGGATGGAGTGTCGGCCGTTATTCTGGACTCGCTTCTCGCGAAGTTGCGTCAGCAGGGGCCTCGGATCGATATCAGCGTGTGTCAATTGCTTCCGGCACAGGGGGAAACGTCACCCGAACGGGTGTGGCGCATGGCATTGGCTGATCTCGAGTCGCGCGCCATGGATCTGGCCATCATCCCATCGGATGACATTCCGCCGCGCTTTGAGCGGCGCTGCGTTTACGAGGAAAGCTTCGTGGTCGCCGTGCGCAAGGGGCACCCGTTCGCACGCAACCCAACGTTGGAACACTATTGCCAGATGCAACATCTGGTGGTCTCCGAGAGCGGTGATCCGTACGGATTCGTTGATCAGCTTCTGGCGAAGCAGGGAAGGTCGCGGCGGATAGCGTTGACCGTCCCTAATTTCATGTTCGCACTCGCCGTTCTCGCCGGAAGTGACTTCGTCGGTGCATTACCGGCACGGTTTGTCGAGATGCATGCGGCACGATTCGGGATCCTGAGCATGGATGGGCCGTTGCCACTACCGCACTTCCGGCTCAATGCCGTCAGCTCCAAGGCCGCGATGATGGACGCAGGCGTGGCATGGATGTTCGACCTGATCGTGGGCGCAGGGCACGCCGCGCCACGAAGCCGCGGACGCTCACGTTCTCGAGTACGCCATCGGTAGCTGCCGGCGGGGGCTAGGGGGAGACGACCAGACCTGGGACACGGTTCCAGGCCTGACGATCATCGGCGACGCCTGGTTCATCCGGAGCGGCGCTGCGAATCGCTGTGCGTTGCCGATAGCACTGCCTCGACGTGCCTGTCTGTGGCGACCGCAGCGATAGTGGCGCGGTCGCGGCCATTATCCTTGGAGCTGTACAACGCTTCATCTGCAATCCGCGGCATCTCTTCAAAGCAGTCTGCCATGGTGGAATCGGCAATACCCAAACTGACTG
>Ga0105240_10007504_pt1 | contig 15824 bp, 17 predicted proteins | sample KBSC54metaG_FD_80426 | JGI IMG/M metagenome (GOLD analysis project Ga0105240, IMG submission 80426) | Corn rhizosphere microbial communities from Kellogg Biological Station, Michigan, USA - KBS C5-4 metaG | ecosystem: Host-associated > Plants > Roots > Rhizosphere > Soil | place: Michigan, USA... | reverse complement strand
GCCCGCGCCCAGGAAATTCCAGAAGCCCACGGCCATCAGGAAATAGAAGGTCCAGCGATGGCGTTTGACGATCGATGCGTCGCCGCGGGTCACATTGACGAAATCCCAAGCGTCGAGCGTGATCAGGGTCAAGGGCACGACCTCGAGCGCCGAGAAGACCGCGGAGACCGCAAGATTGAGCTCGGTCTGTCCGGTCCAGTACCAGTGATGACCCGTGCCGATCAGGCCGCCGCCGAAATATAGGATGGCGTCAAGGTAGATGGTGCGCAGCGCCGATATCCTCTTTACCAGCCCCATCTCGTAGAAAATGATGGCGACAATGACGGTGACAAAGAATTCGAAGAATCCTTCCACCCAGAGATGGATGATCCAGAACCGCCACGCATCGACAATCGTGTAGTTGGTGCGTACGCCGAAAAAGAGAGCCGGCAGATAGAACAAGGGAATGGCAAAGGCAGCGATCAGGAAGAAGTTGGCGAAGCCCCGCCTGGCCGGATCGCGCCGTGCAGGCGCGACGGCTCGCCAGACCAGGAAGAACCAGAACAGCAATCCGGCCGCCAACAGCATCTGCCAGAAGCGGCCAATCTCCAGATATTCCCAGCCTTGGTCGCCAACCCAGAACCAGCCTTTGGGTAAAAGCCCCATCAGGCTCGCCCATTCGCCCAGCAGACTGCCCACCGCGACCACCAGGATCGCCCCAAACAGGATATGGATGCCAAGGGCCTGCCGTCGCGGGCTAGTTCCCCCCAGCAGTTCGGCAACAAACAGGGCACCGGCGACATAGGAAGTTGCGATCCAAAATATCGCCGTCTGCAGATGCCACGCCCGCAGCAGGTTGCTGGGGAAGAGCACTGTCAAGTCGACGCCATAAAATGATCCGGGCTCGGCGCGATAATGCGCGACGCCGCCCCCGACCAGGGTTTGTGTCAGGAACAGCAGCACGGCCACGGCCATGAATTTGAGCGTCGAGGACTGCGCCGGGCTTACGATCCAGCGCTCCCGTGCAGAAGGCATGCCGTGCCAACCGAGATAATCGAATTTTCCGAACGCCAGCAGGACAGTCGCCGTGCCGCCGAGAAGCGCCATGAGGCTGATCGCACTCCACAACAAGGCCGCTCCGCCGGGATGGTTTCCAGCCAGCGGGTCGTAGGGAAAATTGTTGGTATAGGAGTGCGTTGTGCCGGGGCGTTGGGCCACCGAACTCCAGGCGGCCCAGGTGAAGAAGGCTGTCAGATCGTGCAGTTCCTGCGGATCGCTGACCACGCGGAGGGGAAGACCGCCATTGTTCACGGGACGCTCGAAGTAGCTTTTCCAGACCTCGATCTCATTGTGAAATGTATCGACGGCGGCGGGGAGAAGGGTCAACGTGTCGGTCTTGGCGTCATAGCGGTTGGCCTTGAGCAGCGCGCCCACTTCGCCATCGACGGCGGCGCGTTCGCTCGTGTTCAGCCCTGAATAATTCTTGGCGAACCGGCTCTGTGCTGTACGGCCTGCAAGATCGACGGCCCAGTCATGCAACACCGCTGCGCCGAAATCGGGTCCAAGATAGGCGCCATGGCCCCAAATGGTGCCGTTATCCATCAAGCCGTGCTTGAGGAAAACCTCTTGGCCGTGCCGGACGTCATCCCCCGTGTAAACAAGGGCACCGGTCGCATCGACCACGTGTGCTGCAATCGGTGGTGCATTCTGGTACGCCTTGAACGTCAGTAGGATCAGGACCGCAAAACCCATCACGAATGTGAAGGCAACGGCGCGGCCCCACCATGGCGACAGTGTTTCCAGCTCAGTGCGGATCATGTCGGACATGAGATTTTCCTCCGAAAATTGAAGCCAGCCGTCAAAACGCTCAACCGGTTCGCGCTCAGAAATGCTCTCCGTGCCGGAACGGCCCATGCCTGGTCGCGGCGGCCACCAGATAGGCTGTAGACCAGCCGATCATCAGAAAACCGTTGATTCCCTCCAGCGCGGTCAACATGCGCCAGGCTGGATTGATGGACACTTCGCCATAGCCGATGGTTGAGAACATGGCGGTGGAAAGAAACAGTGCATCGGCAAAATCGCGCGTGACACCCAGTGTTGCATAGACCAGCGCCCAGCCCCAGACCTCCGTGGTCAGGGTCGACAGAAGACCAAGAACCGTGCCGGTCATCACCAAGGTACGGCCCACACCATGATTGTGAAAGCCGAACCAACGGGCCACGGGCGGCGTGATGGCCGCGATCAGGATCAGGCCGGCCGTGTGGACCAGGACGGTGAAAGCAACCAAAGCGGACCCGGTCGCGAGATTTTGCAACATGACGGCAGGATAGAAGATCCCGACCCCGTTTCCTTGCGCAGGCGCAAGCCTCTACCAACTCCTCACCCGGCCCACGTCAACATGCACGAAGTCGGACAGGGGATAGTAGCCCACGCCACCGCCGCGTTCCGCCAGCGCCGCATTGTGCAAGGCCGCCAGCGAACGGCCAACGATGCGGACGTCGATCGCCATGCCCTGCATGTGGAGGCTCTTGGTCGCGACACCGGAATGTTCATGCTCTCCGCGAAGCATGGCATTGGTGGCGGGCGAGCGGTAGCCCGAGATCACACTGACTGGGGCCGCGGTTTCCAGCCGGGCGCGCACGGTGGCGAGCAAATCCAGAAGCTTCGGCTCTATCGCATGCACCTGCCCGGTGCGAAAGTCGCGCAGCAGATGGTTTACCTCGCTCAGCGCATCGGGCTGATATTCGCCCTTTGCCCAATATTCCACGTTCAGCCTTTCGCCGGTATGGAGGTTGTCAAAGGAAAGCGCGCGGGCTTCCCGGTTCAGTGCCCAGACAGGCCGCGGCAGGAACAGGCTGGCACTCGCACCGGCAAGAAAAACCCGGCGTCCCAGCAAGGAAAGGTTGTTCTCCCCTGAGGGATCCGGCCGGTTTCTGCCGAAGTTGGTTGCACGCGGCGTTTTCATCCCTTGGCGCACGCCGGATAGTTGGAAGCGATCTGCAGCGGCTTGGCGTGCATCGCCGCGATCAGGCGCTGGTCGCGGCCATAGACATCAGGATGGAATTCCAGGCTGCCGTCGCGCCCCGAAATTGCCGTCCAGTAGAGGAAATAGACCGGCAGTTTTTTATGGAGCGGCACGGTGGCGGTATCGGCCCGATCCGCCGCTTGGGTGATCGTTTGCATCGCGCTGATATCGCCGCCCAGCGCATAGGTGGCCAATGGCAGGATCTTCTCCACGCGTACGCAGCCATGACTCAAATGGCGAGCTGGTTTTTCGAAATCCTTCTTTCCCGAAGTGTCGTGCAGATAGACGTCGAACCGGTTGGGCAGCTCCAGCTTGATCTGGCCCAGGGGATTGTGAGGACCGGGATACTGACGAATTGAATAAGGGAAGGTGCCGGCCCGGATCGCCCGCCAATCGACATGAAGTCCCTGCGGATCGCCCGCCGGTCCATTCAAAAGAATCATATCGTTCTTGGCCAGCCAGGCCGGATTACGCTTCAGCTTGGGAAGGATTTCCTTGGCTGCGATGGAATGGGGCACATTCCAGGGTGGGTTGATGGTGATGCCGGCTCCTTCCGCCCGCAGAATTGGCGTGGGACTCGAAGGCTTCCCGACAATTACACGCGATGTAAGAACCAGGTTGCCGCCGAGCCACATTTCCAGTTGCGCGTCGGCGGCGTTGACCGTGATGCGATCGGGTTCCAGCCTGGCAGGCAGCCAACGCCAGCGTTCCATGTTGGCGGCGATGATGTCGGCATTGCCTTTGCCCCGCGCCGATGCCGTGCTCAACGCCGCCTTCAGGGCCACATAGTCTTCCTGATGCGGCGCCAAGTCCGCAAGCATGGCTTCCAGGCGGTCCTGATGCAGGGCCTGGTCGAGGATTGCCGCAAAGTCGGATGTTCGCCGCGGCAGTTCCACGTCGGCATCCAGCGCCTTTAGGTCGGAACGTCCGATGGCCAAATCGCGCATATAGGCCAGCACGGCCTTGCTCAGCGATGCATCATTGGCGGCAATGTCATCACCTTCGAAGAACACGCGATAACGGTCGGGGTCCAACCCCTCACTGGCAGCGTGGGAAAGCACCGTCATGGCCTGGCGGGCATGACCTTTGGCTTGGCTGTCTCCATTCCAGGCCAAGGCGCCATGGCGCAGCTGATAGAACTGGCGCGTCAGTTCACCATCGCCGGACGCCGGCCCCATGGGTATGGCCTCGGCCGGGCCCAGGAAAAAGCCCACGATCAAAGCGGCAAAAACAAATCCACGCATGATCGGACACTGCACCAGATTTCATGTTCCGGCCTTGATCCAGCGCAAGGCACCTTTCGGCTGCCCCTTTAACCTGAAAAACAAGGAGCGAGCCGTGAAACACGCCGTCATCATCGCCCATCCCAGGCCCCAAAGTTTCACCGCATCCGTTGCGGCGACCTATGCGCAAGCCAACCGCGCGCTCGGACATGAAGTGATCGTGCGGGACCTTTATCGCATGGGGTTCGACCCGTGCCTCAAGGCTGGGGAATTGCCATTCGACACTTCTTTCAAGCCGGAAGCGGATGTGCTCGCGGAGCGGAAAATTCTTCAGGATTGCGATGTTTTCGCGTTTTTCTATCCGCTGTGGCTGAACGCGCCGCCGGCAATGATCAAAGGCTACCTGGAACGGGTGTTTGGTTTTGGCTTCGCCTATGGCGGCCAAGGCCACAGCTACAATCCCCTGCTCGCTGGCCGCAAATTGATCAGCTTTAGCTCCAGCGGTTCGCCCGGCCATTGGCTGGAGCAGATTCAGGCCTTGGAGGCCCTGCGCATCCTATTTGACGGCTATTTCGCCAGCCTGTGCGGCATGAAAGTAGTAGATCATGTGCATGTCGGGGCCGTAACGCCCGGCGCCAGCGAGGTTTTCATTCAAGCGCGGCTGGATGAGGTTACCAACACCGTAAATCGCACCTTTGGGAGGCAACCATGTCCTTGATGACGATACGTTTGGAATTGGGACGCACCAGCGGAGCGCCGCAGGGCGACCGCGATCATGGCTATGAATTCGTCGCGCCCTTGGACCGCAATGGCCACCTAGATGCGGCGGAATGGGCCCAGACAAAGGACAGATGCGGTGTTCGCAACTTCCGCCCCGGCCACGCTGACCGAAAAGGAATGTTACGTCATGTCGGCCAAGGATGGCGGTTCGACTATCTGCCGGGCCGCAGGGATGATGACGAGCCCTTTTTCCGGCTGGACCGCCATATCATCGCACCAGGCCTCTATGTAACCCTCACCGAGGAAGATGGAATTCAGCGCCCCTTCAAGATCGTGACGGTGACGCCACTGCGGGCGGCAGCCTAAAGCTATTCTGATCAATCGGCTGGCTGGTCAGGCGGCCAAAAGCGTCATGCGCACAAGCTCCGCGAAACTGGCCGCAGCCATTTTGGTCATTATGTTGGCGCGGTGCACCTCAACCGTGCGGGCGCTTACGCCGAGATCATAAGCGATGGTCTTGTTAGGCAGGCCCGCGATCAACGCATCCAGAACTTCGCGTTCCCTGGTTGTCAAACTCGCCAGACGGGAACGAATCTGTCCGACATCCGCGGCGGTACCGCCGGGCCGCGTCATCGCCGACCGGATCGCCTCAAGCATGCTTTCGTCAGAAAAAGGTTTTTCAATGAATTCGATGGCACCAGCCTTCATCGCTTGCACCGCCATCGCCACATCGGCATGACCTGTCATGACCACGACAGGTAATTTCACGCCCATCTCCTTCAGGCGCTGCAAAAACCGCAAGCCATCCATGCCGGGCATTCGCACGTCACTGACGATGCAACCCGCCTGCGAGCCATCATATCTGTCCAGGAACTGAACCGCCGATTCATAAATTTTCACAGCCAAGCCGGCCGTTCCGAGCAGGAACGCCAAAGACTTCCGAAAATCCTCATCATCATCAATCAAATGCACAATGGCGTTAGTCGGCATGGGCAATATCCTCTTTACCCGAGCGCTTAAGCGTTAGACGGAATATCGTGCCACCCGTGGGGTTTGGTTCGGCCCAGAGTTGCCCGCCATGGCCCTCAATAATCGTTCTGGAAATTGACAACCCGACCCCCATCCCCTGGCGCTTGGTCGTGACAAAGGGTTGAAACAATTTTGCGGCGACCTCAGGGGCAATGCCGGAGCCACTATCGGCAACGGCAACTTCCACCGTGTCCGGATCGACTGCTCGGGTCGAGACAATCAATTCGCGCCGCGCGACATTCTCCATCGCCTCTATCGCGTTGCGCATCAGGTTCAGGATCACTTGCTGAATTTGAACCTTGTCGACCGAAACTATGCCGGTCCCGAGGTCAAAATCGAAAGAAACATGCACGCCGGTTTGCTTGATGCCTATCAAAGCCAGGGCGCTGGCCTCTTCAATCAATTTGCGTAGATCCTCGGCTTGCCGGTCACATTCGCCACGAGCCACAAAATCCCGCATCCGCTTGATGATCTGACCGGCGCGAAGCATCTGATCCGCGGCGCCCTCCATGGCGGCGGAAACTTCCTGCCTGCCTTCCCCCGGATGGCTGGCGACAAGCCGCCGGGCGGCATTCAAATAGTTCGCCGCGGCGGCAAGCGGCTGATTAAGCTCATGCGCGAAGGTGGACGCCATCTCCCCTAACGCGGTGAACCGTGACATGAAAATCAGCTCCGCCTGCAGATCCTGCAGCCGTTTCTGGGTTTCCTGCCGTTCGGTGAGATCCCGCAAGAAACCGGTGAAGAATCGCCGCTCCCCCGAGCGCATTTCACCGACCGCCAACTCCATCGGAAATGTCGAGCCGTCCTTGCGCTGCCCCACGACCAGACGGCCGATGCCAATGATCCGCCGTTCACCCGTCGCCAAATAGCGGGCCAGATATCCGTCATGCTGGGAGCGATACGGCTCCGGCATCAGCATGCTGACGTTACGGCCGACCACCTCCTCCGGCCTATAGCCAAACTGTTTCTCGGCCGTTGCGCTGAATGATTGGATAATGCCGCGAGTGTCGATCACCACCATTGCGTCTGGAACTGTGTCCAATACCGATTGAAGATGCGCTTCCCGCTCGCGAAGCGCATGTTCGGCGATCCGGCCGGCGGTGATATCGCGAGCGATCTTGGAAGCGCCGATAAGGACGCCCTGATCGTCAAACACCGGCGACACGGTCACCGAAACATCAATGATCTCGCCATCCTTGCGGCGGCGCCGGGTTTCAAAATGATCGACTTTTTCGCCCTTCTTTATTCGAGCGAGAATCTGGCGCTCCTCGTCCTCCCGGTCTGGCGGTAGAAGCACAGCCATGGGCTTGCCGATTATTTCTTCGGCCGAATAACCGAATATCGTCTGGGCCGCGCGATTCCAATCCGTCACGATGCCGTCGATGGTTTTCCCGATTATGGCATCGTCGGAAGATGCCACGATTGCCGCCAGCCGCGCCTTGGCGAGCTGATCGGAAGGCCGATTTCCCATCTCCGCCGCAACTCCCTCCTTCGTCGATATACCAGCCATCTTTCTAGTTTACCTCAAAAACGTCCGACCCACATCGACAGTGGTGGTGTCCTACGTAGATTCCACAGGCAAATTCCGTAGGTACCAAACCGAATTTCGGGAGGTCCCCCACCCCTATAGAACAGGGGCACATTTTGGGGAAACCAACCATGACCATCCATCCCGCCTTCCAAGCCACCGTTTCAAAGACCGCTACCCTTGTAGCCGGGGCCGACTGGCTGGCCGGCCAGAAAACGCCCGAGCCGCTGCGCACCGCCGGGACGGTCGTGCAGATCGCAGAGGGCCGGGAAATATTCGCCGAGGGCGATGACACCGATGTGTTTTACAAGGTCGTTTCCGGTGTGGTGCGGGTTTGCAAATTCCTCGCCGACGGCCGCCGCCAGATCGCCGCTTTCCAAGTAGCGGGCGATGTGTTTGGCATCGAATTGGGTCTGGAGCGCGAGATGTCCGCCGAGGCGGTGAGTGATTGCACCCTGGTCGTCTACCGTCGCCGCAGTGTCGAACAGCTGGCCAGCAGGGACGAAACCATTTCCCGCCAAATGTTCCAATTTGCCATGCAGAATCTAGCCCAGGCCACCGGTCATTCGCTTTTGCTGGCCAGGCGGGGCGCCGCGGAAAAAGTCGCGGCCTTCCTCCTGGATTGGCAGTTCCGCTCCGGGGAGAAGAATGTCATTCATCTCGCGATGACACGCCAGGAGATCGCCGATTATCTCGGTCTCACCATCGAAACCGTTTCCCGTAGCCTTACTCAATTCGAACGCGACGGCGTCATCGCCCTGCGCAATATACGGGACGTATGCATTCTCAATACGGATGCCCTGGAAGATCTGGCGGCGTAAAATGACCAGCTACCCTCAGATAGAGCGAGGCTTTTATCATCTGCTTCCGGATGGATGGCACAGAAAGGACTGCCAGCCTTTTCCCCCCGATCGGCTGGAGACTTGGACCTATGAGATGGAACAGCCGGCGGAAGACGCCAAGGAGCGCATTTGCCTGACCCGGACGTGGAAACGGCCCGGCGTGTCGGCAACAGGATTGCAGGCTTTCCATGTCTGCTTCGGGGAAGCGCTGCTGCCGACGCCCTCGCGCAATATAACCTTGGAATGCGAAGTCTGAGCGCCACCTGACCCCAACCCAGGAGGAGGCGCAACAGCCCCGGCATGATCTGCCGGGGCTGTTTGTTTTCTGAGGACCGGGTCGTAGGAAATCTGCTGTGGGAAGCTCTGGACTATATTAGTCAGCCTTCGCCACCAAATGGCTGGGCGGGCCGGGCTTCACGAGCGGCAGCGGAAAGCCGGAAGGACAGGCGGTATGTTCGTAACCGCATTTGGCGGACAGCACGCCCAGAACCACAAAAAGCCGATCCATGTCGGGATCGCGGCGCCGCGCTTCGACAATATCCCGGGCCCCCAGCGCGGTCATATGCGCACTGAGCCTCGCCAGCCCCCTTCCGAACCGGGCCGACGCCTGCAATGGGCCTGCAGCTAGGGCTGCATTGTAATCGCTGATGGCCGCGTCCAATTTCTTCAGCCGGAGGTTTACGAGGCCACGACTGTTCAGCGCCGCTGCCGCGCCCGGCTGAAGCGAGAGCGCCCGGTTGCATTCCGCCAAGGCCGTATTGAGCTGGCGGCCGGTGCCCGCCCGCGCCCAGCACAGGGCGCTCCAATAAGGCGACTTGTTGGGCGCAAGGGTGACCGCGACACGATATTCCGCAACAGCCCGGTCGAACAACCCTTGACCGCTGAAGCTCTGCGCCAAGCCTGCACGGTCCTGGTCGTCGCGCGGCCGCAGCCGCAGCGCTGCTTGGAAATCGGCACCGGCGCGCTCGAACCGGTGTTCCGTCAGGTAGGCGTAACCGCGAAGCTTGTAGGCATCATGCTCCCTGGGATTGTGCGCCAGGGCGTCACTGCAGGATTTCACGGCCCTGCTTGTATCGCCAACGACCAAACCGCCCAGGCAATCCAACAAGGCAAAGTCATCCGGCGCCGCGATCCCGTTTTGCAACTGTGGGGCGGGCCGTCCGGATTCACCGGGGGGCAGCGACACCGGCATCGGCCGGGCTTGGGCCGCACTGGCGAGCAACGAGCAAAGAATGGCTGCCAAACAGGTCCGAAATGTCGCTCTTTCCATGGCGGCTCCTTTTTCGAGAGAGAAGCAGAAACCCGCGGCCAAGGCCTTGATCTTGCGCAAACGCCCGTTTGATCGGGATCAACGCACCTCGCCCGCTCCAATGTGACTATCGGAAAAAAGGAGGCAGACATGTCGACAAATGAAATGGGGTTTCTGGTTTTTGTGGCCAGCGCTTTTACCGTGTTCGGCGGCGTGCTCGCCTGGGCATCCTGGATGGAGTGGCGCGAAAACAAACACATCAAATGAAGAGAAGCGCTCAACCGCGTTGCTGGGCCGCCTCTATTCCACGAGCTTACGCCATGAATGTCCTGCAAGCCATACGCGACCGGCGCGCCGTTCGCGATTACAAACGAGAGCCGATCTCAGCCGGGATGATATATCAACTCATTTCTTCGGCGGCTTGGGCACCCAGCGCCATGAACGCGCAATCGTGCCATTTCACGGTGATCACGGATGGCGCCTTGCTGGAGGAGATTTCCACCAAAGCAAAGGCATGGTTCCTGAAGAACGCTTCCGCCTTGACCGCCCACTTTCGGGATCTGCTGCGGGACGACAACTTTCACATGTTTTACCAGGCGCCGGCGCTGATCATCATTTCCGCGCCTTCCGAAAATCCATGGGCCCGTGAAGATTGTTCGGTGGCGGCGCAGAATCTGATGCTGGCGGCCGCCAGCCTGGGATTGGGCAGTTGCTGGATCGGATTCGCGCAGGGCTGGCTCAACACCCCCGAAGCGCAATCGCTTCTCAACCTGTCTTCACGAAACATCTGTGTTGCACCCATCGTGGTGGGCCATCCCAAGGCGGTGTTGCCGGCCGTGCCGCGTAAAGCGCCCGCAGTGACCTGGGTGGGAACATCCTCTCATTTCTATCCCGAGGGGGCACAGGAGCCTGTAGCGCAGCAAGAGGAGAAAGCATGAGAGGCGATCTTATTCTTCTGGTTTTTGCCGTTGCGGCCATCCTGTTCGCTGGCGCTGCCATGCACGGCGGGCGGGGCAAACGCCCTCCCACCGCCAAAGGCTGATAGTGAAAGCGCGCAACGAGATTTTGTGTGCTATGACGCTGACGTACGTCACGGCGAACTAAATGGCGGAAGTAGAACTTTTTCAGCGCTTGGGCTTGGCGGTGGCGATTGGGCTTCTGATCGGCATCGAACGCGGCTGGCAGGAGCGGGAAGCCAAGAGCGGCTCCCGTGTCGCGGGCATCCGCACATTTACCCTGATCGGCGCGTTGGGAGGCTTCGGTGCGCTTTTGCCCGGCTCTCTGACATTGGCTTTCTGTGTGCTGGGCTTTGCCTTGCCCTTGGGCATTTTTGAATGGCGTCACGCGCAGGAAGCGGGCAATCTTTCAGCCACCAATTTCATCGCCGGATTGGCCACCTTTGTCCTGGGTGCGTATGCGGCCAGCGGCAACATGGCGATGGCGGCAGCCGGTGGCGTGGCGGTGACCGCCATTCTGGCCGAGCGGGAAATCATGCACGCCTTCCTGCGCCGGCTCACCTGGGTCGAGCTGCGTGCCGCCCTGTTGTTGCTGGTCATGACGGTGGTCTTGCTGCCGCTATTGCCGGACCGGAATGTCGATCCCTGGAATGCGCTAAATCCACACCAGATCTGGTTGATGACCGTATTGGTGGGCGCGGTAAGCTATGCCGGCTATATCGCGGTGCGCGTGGCGGGCGAGCGCCGGGGCCTGCTGTTTGCGGCCATTGCGGGCGGTATCGCCACCTCGACGACCGTGACATGGACCTTTGCCCGCCTGGCAAAGCGTCATCCAGCCGCCACTGCGGAAGTCATGGCCGCCATTCTCGCCGCTTGGGTGGCTTCGCTGTGGCGCATGACGGCTCTGGCTGTGGTCATAGCGCCCCAACTGTTGATGCCTTTGGCAGGGCCCGTAAGCGCCGCATCCAGTTTGTTGTTCATTGCCGCCGCACTGGCGTATCGCGCCTCAGAGCGGACACAGGCGGACGGCCTGACCATCCAGGATCCGTTTGAATTGTCGCTGATGCTGCGTTTCACCGTGCTGCTGGCCGGAATCCTGCTGCTGGCAAAATTTCTTTCCGCGGGCCAGGGCGGTCTGCTTGCCCTGGGTGGCCTGTCGGGACTGTTGGATGTCGACCCGGTTACCTTGTCGATGGCCAAGATGGCCAATAGCGGCATTTCCCTGCCGCTGGCCGCCGCCACGATCCTGATCGCCGGCGCCGCCAATGGCCTCGCCAAATCCGTCCTGGCGATTGTGTTCGGTGGCTGGCGGCTGGGACTGATGCTCAGCGGGCTGGCATTGCTGGCCTTTGGCGCGGGCGCCGCCGCCTATTTCGTTTGATCACCCGTCATCAAGTCGTCATCCAGCAGGATGCGCTGGGCGTCACCGTCCAGGTCTTCATATTGGCCGCTGGAAAGGGCCCATAGCAGCACCGCCAGGCTGGTGAGACCGACAAACAAGGCCGAGGCAATGATCAACGCCATGGTTTGCCTCCGGCCAGCCGCAAGGCATTGAGGGTCACCAGCAGCGATGATCCGGCCATGGTTGCCGCCGCGATCAAAGGCGTGACAAAGCCCAGCGCCGCCATGGGAATAGCGGTGACATTATAAGCCACAGCCAGGACGAAATTCTGCAGCACCAACTCCCGCGCGCGGCGGGACACGTCTATGGCTTCGATAATGGGCGCCAATTCTTGGCCGCGCAGCACCATGTCCGATGCGCGCTGGCTGATATCGGCGGCAGTGCCCGGGGCGATGGAGGCGTGGGCCAGCGCCAGTGCGGCGGCGTCATTGATGCCGTCGCCCACCATGAGAACCCGATGCCCCGCTTGCTGGAGGTTTTGCAGCCGCTCGGCCTTTTTTTGGGGGGTAATGCCGCCCCGCCAAAAAGGAATACCGGCTTCCGCTGCGATCCGGGCCGCCACGGACGGACTATCGCCGGACAGCATTTCCACCTGGATATCGCGCCGGCGCAGCTCACGGACCACTTCGGCGGAATCCGCCCGCAGATGATCCTGAAATTTGAAACCGATGGGCGCCTCTGACCCATGCTGATACCAGAGCTGATAGCCGTCGCCGCCAGCGCCGCACCAGACCGTGCTGCCCAGGCGCTCGCGCTCCGCGCCGTCGCCAACTTCCAGTCCCGCGCCCGCGATTTCGCGCACACCGGCGGCGACCGGACCAGTGCCGGCAGCGTTGGCCAGTGAGATGGCCAAGGGATGGCGGCTGGCGCGGGCGATACGGGCGGCGCGCTCCAGCAGGCCGGCCGGCAAATCCGCGGCGTTGAGCAAGGCGGGGGCGCCCAAGGTCAACGTTCCCGTCTTGTCGAAAATCGCCATGTCGATTTCCGACAACCGTTCCAGCGCATCGCCGGATTTCATGAACACGCCACGCTTGAACAACCGCTCGGTGGCGACGATTTGCACCGCCGGTACTGCCAGCCCCAATGCACAGGGACAAGTGATGATCAAGACGGTGATGGCGTTGGTGATGGCCTGGGACAGGGACGCGCCCACGACCAGCCAGCCTACACACGCCAGCGACGACAGAGAAAAGACCAGCGGCACATAGAGGCGCGCCGCTTTGTCGGCCAGCCGCACATAAGCGCTGCGGGACTGCTGGCCCGCTTCCAGCAGCCGGGCGAGATCGGCGACCAGCGAGTTTTCCACTCTTGCCGTGGTGCGCAAAATAATAGCAGCGCCGGTGACCACAGCGCCGGCCAGGACTTCGGCGCCTTGGGCCAAGGCCTGTGGCAGGCTTTCACCGGTGACAAGCGACATATCCAGTTCACTGTCGCTGTCTTCGATAACGCCACTAACCGGGACACGATCCCCTGTCGCCAGCAACAGCCGGTCCCCCACCGCTACATCTTTTGCCGCCACGGTCCTGACGGTCCCGCCGGCTTCCAGCCGGCGCACCAACAGAGTTTGTAGGGCCAGCAAATGCCGGGCCGCGCCGCGCGCGCGGTCTCGCAAGCGATAATCGAGATAGCGCCCGATCAGGAGCAGAAAGACCAGCATCACGGCGGCATCGAAGTAAGTGTGCGTGCCGCCTTGAGCAGTCTGGGTGACACTCAGCCCCAGCGACAAAAGCACCGCCAGACTGATTGGCACATCCATGTTGGTGTTGCGGGCACGAAGACTTTGCAGCGCCGAACGGAAGAACACCTGCCCGGCATAGAGTGAGGCGGGGATCGCCACCGCGCCCGCCAGCCAGAAGAACAGCTTGCGTAAAGGACCGCCCAGATCGCCGCTGTACCAGATGGAGTCCGTCAGCCCCATCACAAACACGGTGGCAAAGCCGGATACCGCCAGGCAACGCAACAACAGGCGTCCTTCCGCCTCATCGGCGCCCAGAACTTCCTCCGCTTCAAACGGCTGGGCCTCATAGCCCAGGTCGCGAACCCGCTTAAGGATCAGCGATGGCGCGAATTTGCGGCCAACAACCGTCAACTTGCCCGTGGAAAGATTGAGCCTGGCCTGCTCAACCCCGGCAAGGGCGCCGACCCCCTTCTCGATCTTGGCGATGCAGTTGGCGCAGCGTACGCCTTGGATCGCCACCTCGAAGCCGTCGGCGCCGCCGGGTCCGTGCCGCAACAGGGCAGAAAGGTCTTGTGTGATTTCCCCGTCCCGCCGGGAAAGGTTCAGCGCAACCATAATCGCCGCATCGCCTGGAAAGGCGATCCTCCTGCATTGGAAACCAGCACATCCCAATGGCCCGGTCCCGCTTGCACTTGTGCTTCATACAAGCCGGATGAAATCTGTTGGAAATTCAGAGAGCGGTCGCGATTTTCATCGGCGGGATGACGTAGTTCGCCGCTCAATCGGGCGCCGGTTTCTGGCGTACCATCCTTATGGTGCAGATTCACCAGGATCGCGACACGGCCTGCTTTCAGCCTGCGCGCATCAATACTGGCCTGCCAACCCAACAGGGCCTGTTCGGCCCGGCGGGCAAGCGTGTGGTTATACTCCATACCCTGCAGATAGGGCTTCTGCTCGTCCTCGCCACGAAACGTCTTCACCGCCTCGGTGATGAAAATCGCATCGGTGAGAAAGATCAGGCCGAAGAACCCCGCCAGCCAGATCAGCACGCCGCGTCCGGTCAATGGTCTGATCATCTGGCCGCTCCCGGAACAAAAACAGCATCGACCTCGCGTTTTTCGCCGCCGGCCGCCAAGCTGAAAGTCAGGCCGTGGCTTGCGGAAAGGTCCGCCCGCGCAACCGTGACGAGCACACGCACCGTGCGCACCTTGTCGGCGTCAACGCGCAAGGGCACGGAAGAGACGACTTCGCCATCGCCGATCAGGCGGACCTGGCGCGCCTTGACGCCGGAGACACTCAGATCGAGCGTGCGCGTCTCCCGGCCACGGTTCATCAGCTTGAGCGTATAGGCATTGCGGACCGCGCCATCGGCCAACCGGACATAATCGGGATTGCGGTCGCGCAGCACGTCGAGATCGAGTGTGTGACGGAAGGTCAGGGTCAGAAGCATGACCGCCGAAACCCCGGCCAGTACACCGGCGTAAAGGACGGTGCGCGGCCGCACAAAACGATACCGCGCAGCCTCGCCGTGCTGGCGTCGGCCGATATTGGCTTCGGTGTCATAAGCGATCAGGCGCCTGGGCTGGCCGATCTTACGCATGACATCGTCGCAGGCATCGATGCAAAGACCGCAATTGATGCATTCCAGCTGCGCGCCGTCGCGAATGTCGATGCCCATGGGGCACACCGCGACGCATTGATTGCAATCGATGCAGGAGCCGCGGCCCTCCCAGCTATCACCCTTCTTGTGAGCGCCGCGCGGCTCACCGCGGTCACGGCGGTAGGTGACACACAAGGCCTCGTTATCGGTCATGGCGGCCTGGATGCGCGGCCACGGACACATATAAGTGCAGACCTGCTCGCGCATCAGCCCGCCTAATGTGTAGGTGGTGAAAGTCAGCCCCAAAACCGCAAAATAATTGCCGTAGCTGGCTGTGCCCGTCAGCAGCTGATGCAGCAAGGTGGGTGCGTCATTGTAATAGAATACCCAGGCGCCGCCGGTCGCCACCGCGAATAGCAGCCAGACCGTGTGCTTGGAGATGCGCTTGGCGATCTTGCTCATGCTCCAAGGCGCGGCCGCCAGGCGCATGCGGGCGTTGCGGTCGCCTTCAATCTTGGTCTCGATCCAAATGAACAGGTCGGTCCAAACCGTCTGCGGACAGGAGTACCCGCACCATAGCCGCCCAAACAAGG
>Ga0105240_10007503_pt1 | contig 15825 bp, 17 predicted proteins | sample KBSC54metaG_FD_80426 | JGI IMG/M metagenome (GOLD analysis project Ga0105240, IMG submission 80426) | Corn rhizosphere microbial communities from Kellogg Biological Station, Michigan, USA - KBS C5-4 metaG | ecosystem: Host-associated > Plants > Roots > Rhizosphere > Soil | place: Michigan, USA... | reverse complement strand
CGTCCAGGTGTGGACGTCCGTGGGCGGGAACGAGTCACCGCGGTCAGACTGCGCGTCGCGCCGGACACCCCCGTCCGCGCAAGACAGGCATCAGCAGGCGGACTGCGGCGGCGTGAACACCGGATGATCGGGATTGAGCGAATGCCCGTCACGATTTTCGTGACCGCCTTTGATCAACACGCCGTGCGCGCTTTTGAAGCGGCTGCTATCGACTATGTTCTCAAACCCTATGGAGATGAGCGCATGGAGGCCGCCTTTTCTCGCGCGAAGGTGCGCCTTCAGGATGAGACTGCGCGCGAATTCGGCCAGAGCATGCTCGAGCTTCTGCAGGGACGTCGCCTGGAGAGCACATTCCTCGATCGCATCGTCATACGTGGGCGGGACAAGACCGAGCTGATCCGCGTCGACTCGATTGATTGTATCGAAAGCGCAGGCGTTTACGTTGCGTTGCACGTGGGTCATGAGCGGGTGATCCATCGTGCCACCCTCAGCGAGCTCATCGCGCGGCTCGATCCACGCCGCTTCGTTCGGGTTCATCGCTCATCCGTCGTTAACATGGACAGCATTCTGCATTTGGAGCCCGCGACTCACGGCGAGTTCGATCTCGTCCTGCGGGGTGGTCAACGCATTCATGTCAGTCGCACGTTTCGTCCTTTGCTCGAGGCCAGGCTTGGACAGTCCTTATAGCTCCGCCACGAAGGGCCGTTGGTCGCATCGCGCCGGGCTGGCGCGGAGTGTTTGGAACGCCAGGTGTGGTGGAGCTGAAACAAACACTGTGCCTTCTTCTCGCAGGATGCCAACGCAGTGCAGTTCACAGGCCTTGCCACCCTCGACACCAGCGTGAGCCCGCAAGTCGTGCGTCTCGCCGCCACTGGCACCTCCGGCAGCACGAAATACGCACTGGTCTATAACCTGAGCCGCTCGTGAGTGCCGTCGATCTGACGAGAAAGTGCCGCCCGCCGGGTCGTGGCGAGCCTGCCCCATAATGTCTCCCCCTCGATATTGTTTCACTTCTGTGACAACTGAGCGCCTCGAGCTGAGTTAAACCGTCAACGGCCTTCCTTTCGGCAACCTGTCTTGTTCATGCTGTAGGTGATAACAGACAGTTGTAAGCGAGTCTTGCGCTGTGCACACTGCGCCGCATGGGACTAAGGGCCATGGTCCGGCGCCCCCGTCAGACAGTGAGAATTGTCGGATGCGGCGCAAGGGCTAACCCATAACAAACAAGGGTGGCACAGAACGTGAACACTGCAATTTTCACAATCCGCATCCGTGGCCCGGCGCCGCGGGCGGGCCGGGATCGCAATCCGCATCCGCCTGGATTCTAACTCGGCGTCACGCTGATACGGTTGACCCTGTCAGGGATGTTGGCCTCGAGCCCGCGCCCGCGGGTCGATTTTGTCTCGAGATACCACGGACCTGATTGACGTGCCGTCTCGAGAATTCCTTCAACTGTGCAAGGAGCTCGTATGTCTCGTTCGCGCGCGGTTTCTGCCGCTTCAATCATACTCCTGCTGGTGTTGGCATCGGGCCCGGCGGGCGCGGCCATGCCGGATATCGACTTCAGCGGCTTCGGCACGGCCGGTTTTGCCATCACTGACACCGGCAAGGCCGAGTTCGGCCGCAGCCAGTCACAGACGACCGGAGCCAACGACCAGGGGGATGTGGGACTGGATTCGTTGATCGCCACGCAGGCGACCGTGCACTTGAGCGACATGTTTTCCGCCACGGCACAGGTGATGGCACGGCGGTTCCTGGGAGGGGGATTTGAGCTGCAGGTACCGGTGTTCTTCGCCAAGGCCGAGCTGACACATGATCTCTCCATCAGGATCGGCAGATTCCAACTGCCGGTGTTCATGATCTCCGACTATCGGCAGGTGGGGTACTCGAATACCTGGGTGCGTCCGCCGATCGAGCTCTACGGCCAGATACCCTTCGACAGCGATGACGGTGCCGACGTGCTCTACAGCACGACGGTGGGAAGTTTCGACATCAGCGCACAGGCATTCTATGGCAAGACCGATGCGAACATCGCCACAACCACCATACAGACTCGAAGGAATTGGGGCGCCAATGTCACGGTGACGCTAGGCCCATTGTCGTTGCGAGCGGGCCGCAACCAGTCGCAATTCACCTCGATCTCCACGAGTGTCAATCAACTACTCGGTGCCATCAGTGCGGCCGGATTTCCCGCACTGGCGGCCCGTCTTGCGCCGGTGAATGTTCCTTTCGCGTTTACCGACTTCGGCTTCAGTCTCGACGAAACCCACTTTCAGCTTCAGGGTGAGTATGCCAAGCAGACCGCGGGCGGCTTCGTGGCCAGTGCCGTGGGCGAGTACCTGCTGGCCGGATATCGCATCGGGAAATTTACGCCGTACGCGATGTTCGCGCGGGAGAAGATCACCAGTGCACGTACCGATACCACGATTCCGCAGATCGGACCGCTCATCCCCCTGGCGCTTGGCGTCAACCAACTGATCAATTCGGTGGGGGCAGATCAGCACACGAGTTCCGCCGGGCTGCGCTGGGATCTGTTTGAGTCAGTCGATCTCAAAGCGCAGGTCGATCGGGTGAGCCCGCAGGGCAACGGGCTGTTCATCAATCCGCAACCGGGATTTCAGGGTCCGGTGTGGGTGGGGAGCCTTGCGCTCGACTTCGTGTTTTGAGGAATCGGAACCATGAGAATACTCATTGCAGCCGCCCTGATGTTGGCCGCGAGCTTACAACAGGCTCATGCGGACATTGTCGTGATCGTGAGCGCCAGTAGCACGGTCTCCAAGCTGAGCCCGGAACTGATCGCGCGGATTTACCAGGGTAAATCACACACCCTGACGCCCTTCGATCTGGAGCGTGGATCCTCGGTCCGCAAGGCGTTCTATACCAGGCTGATTGGCCAGGACGATGCCGCGGTGAGAACGCGGGAGCAATGGTCGAAGCTCGTATTCGCTGGCAAGAGAGCCGCGCCGAAGGAGTTTCATTCTGCCGCCGACCTGGTGACGGCCGTCGCTGCCGACCCGAATGCCATCGGCTACGTCGACAGCAGCTTCATCAACCTGACAGTAAAGGTTATCTACACCGTCAAGCCACAACCGTGAGGGCCGGGCTTTCTGTCCAGGGATTCGCGTTGAACAGTCACCGGCTGCCATCGTGGCGTGTGATGCTCGGCTGTGCGGTGTTTTTCATGCTGGGCGGTCAACAGGTCCATGCCGGGGCCACTCAGTACTTTCTGCCGCAGAGCCCGAGCGCCGTACTGAGGTTCGCGGCCATTGACCCGGAAGGCGGCCCGGTCGATGAGCAATGGCTTCTGAAGGAACTGGCGGCCGCTCTACAGACGCGTAGCCGTTGGCCGTTGAGTCGTGTTGGCCAGGTCACGCCGGAGTTGTCTGGTTTGCGCACCCGGTTGGACCCCGACCGATCGCTCATCCTGTTCGAATACGTGCACCTGGCCCGCAACCGATCCGGCAATGAATGGGGAGAGACTCTGACCATCCCGGTCACATACCAGGTCCAGAAGACCAATGTCCTGTTTCTCATTCACATGGAAGCTCCCCGGCAGGCGCAGTTCGCGACCCCCAGGGCCCCGGGAGTATTTTTTCTTCCCTCCCCCAAGCTCAGACACATCACGGAGCTGTTCGACGACTTTGCCGCGATCATGGCGGGTACGGAAACATTGGAGCTGCGCGGTACCAACCTTCTGACCGGCGAAGTCCAGAGCACGGAATCGCCCCAGAGGTGCATCGAGAAGTTCGACTACGCGTTGGGCCGTTACGCGTATGCCAAGGGCGAAGATCGCATTTTCGACCTCAAGAACGACAATGTTTTTCTGTTTCGGACCGCCTCCACGAGCGTGCCACTGAAAATCGGCACCCTGGAGTATCACGCGATGACCAAGGTCTTCTACCAGGCCTGGCTGCCTTTCGGGCTGCGTGCCGACGGCACAGTGAACGGTTCCGATCTTCCCGCGATTGTCAGAACCGCGATCAGACAGGTACTCGAGGATACCCCGACACGGGCAGCGCAGGGGGCTGCGCGATAATCGGGAGAGTGCGCTTCAGAGCCAGATCGGGGAACCCGCAGGCCGCCAGATCAGTTCATAACGGCGGCTCGATACCTGGAGGAAGCGGCGCCATGGCTAATCGCAAGCTCGACATCGCCTTTTGGAACTACGACAGAGGCCAGGCCCTGCGAGACGGCAGGGTGAAGATCGACGGCGTAGACCCTACCTTCCATAGTGGCGGCATCGTCGTAGATATCTTCGAGGCCATGATCAAAGACCGCGCCTACGATGTCTCCGAGCTCGGCCTCACTTACTTTCTTCGTACGATGGACCTGGACGACCCCCCATTCCTGGCAATCCCAGTGTTCCTCGTCCGATCGTTTCGCCACTCGGCCATTTACATCAACCAACACAAAGGCATCGAGCGCCCGCAGGATCTCGCCGGCAAGACCCTTGGCGAGCTGGCGCTCTACGGCCACGACGCCGGCGTCATGCCCAAGGGCATGCTGTCGGATGAGTTCGGGGTCACACCGGAGCAGTGCCGCTGGCTCGTTGGCAGCATCGACTTCCCGATCAAGCCTATCGACTGGCTACCCAAGCCCGTGCCGGACGGTGTGAACGTAACCTACGCTCCCCCGGACACCGATCTCGGCGAGATGTTGGAGGCAGGAGAAATCGACGCGTTGATCGCCGCCGATACGCCGCAATGCGTGTTGAGGAAATCACCCAACGTTGGCCGCCTGTTCGAGGACTATGAGCCCATCGAGCGCGACTACTACCAGCGGACCGGCATCTTCCCGATCATGCACACGGTGGTCGTCCGCCGCGAGTTGGCGGAGCACGAGCCCGAGATCGTCAGGGCGGTCTACGACGGATTCTGCGCGGCCAAGGATGTAGCGCAAGGCCAGCTCGTCAAGGGCATGACCTTCAACAACATGACGCTCATGATCCCCTGGCTCAGCCACCTGATCGCACGCGATCGAGACCTGCTCGGCGACGACTGGTGGCCCTATGGCATCGCCCGCAACCGTCCTTCGCTCGACGCCTACCTGCGCTACCACTTCGAACAAGGCCTCTCCAAGCGCCGGCTGACGATCGAGGACGTGTTCGTCCCTTACCTGCTGGAGGAGCCCCGCGCCCTGACGCGGGAGCCGCCGATCACGACCCAACATCGACCGCCCGATAGAGCTCGAGTATCCCGCCGCTAACGAGCGGGCCGCCGCAATTCGGCTGACGGTGGAGCGGGAATGTACCGGCGCAGATCAACTGTGATCCTGCGTGCACTGATGAGGAGCAGTGAGGTCGCTTCCGTTAATCGCCGGCGGTCCACATAGGCTCTTGCGATAGCCGCGCGTCACAAGTCGCCAGTCTCTAACGATTCCGGCGCCCGCATTTTTCCGAATCACTGCTGTCGAAGGCGCACACGCCAAGCAAAGGGCTCCCGCCCTCGCAAGCGCGTACGCACCCGTGATGCACGCAAAGGCCCTATAAGACGTTAGCCCCGCCCGGACTGGACGGAAATCCGGGACGACCCATTTGTCGTCTTATGTTGGGTGGCATGCGGTACATGCCCATGTGGATCTCGTGACTTTGACTAGACCTTAGCCTTTTAGGCGCATGGCGCTGTGAGTGCCTTGAACAGGGGCTCGCCGAGGCTGATGGAGTGACTTCGATGACCCATTGCGGGTGTTCCAGCGGAATCAGTGCAATTGGAGACCTCGAGTGGGGCTCCCATTTGTGCCATCTGTATCAGACGCCGGACGATCTCGTAGACACGGTCGTGCCTTTCCTTGCGGCGGGGCTGGAGAGCAATGAACAGTGCCTGTGGGTCACCTCCGAACCGGAGCAGACCGAGCGGGTCACGCGAGAGCTTGCGCAACGCGTACCGGATCTGCAGACGAAAATTGAGCGTGGGCAGGTGCGGATCGTAGCGCAAGCTGACTGGTACGGCCGAACCGGAACTTTCGATGTCGACTCCCTGCTGGCGCCCTGGGTAGCCGCGGAGCAGGCTGCCCGAGAGGGTGGCTACGCCGGGGTGCGCGCCCTGGGGCATCACAGTTTTATCAACAACCGCGCGGACTGGCGCCAATTCCGGGAACTCGAAGCGCGTGTCAACGCGATGTTGGCAGGCCGACGGATGATCGCGCTTTGCAGTTACGACCTCGGGATGCTCGATGCGGGGGATCTGCTGGATCTCCTGAGCCACCATCAGTTCGCTGTCGTGGGCCGCGATGGTCAATGTGAACGACTCGAGAAGGCCCGTAAAAGAGCGGCTCAGGACACACCACTACCCCCCAGTCCAGGAGGGGAGGAGCTCCTGCGAACAAGGATCGCGGAATTGGAGCGTGCGCTTCGCGCGCAGGAACTGGAAGGCCGCGCCAAAGATGACTTCATGGCTATGTTGGGTCACGAGCTGCGCAACCCGCTGGCGCCAATGATGACCGCTATCCAGCTGATGCGACTGCGCGGCAATGAATCGCGTGAGCAGGAGATTCTGGACAGGCAGGTCAACCACCTGGCGCGACTGGTCGATGATCTGCTGGATATCTCCAGAATTGCGCGCGGCCAGATCGAGCTGCGCAAGCGCCCTGTCGAGTTATCCCAGGTTGTCATCCGGGCCATCGAGGTGGCAAGCCCGCTCGTCGAGCAACGACAACAGCGGCTCGACATACAGGTCCCGCGCGACGGACTGTTGATCGATGCCGACCTGGAACGTATGGCCCAGGTGCTGGGCAACCTGCTCACGAACGCGTCCAAATACAGCGAGCCGCGCTCGCGGATCCTGGTCAGTGCCAGGCGCGACGGGACCAACATACAATGCAGTGTCAAGGATGAAGGCATCGGCATCGCCCCGGCGATGTTGGACAGCGTCTTTGACCCGTTCGTGCAGCAACCTGACACACTCGAGCAATCACGCGGTGGCCTCGGCTTGGGACTGGCGATCGTTCGAAGCCTGGTGACCCAACATGGCGGGACCGTACGTGCCCAGAGCGATGGCCCTGGACGAGGGAGTGAGTTCATCATCGAATTACCCGCTGTCGTGAGCCCCGGGGGTTCAGGGTAAGCACTCCATGCAGCCAGCGGGATCCCAAGTCGCCTTGCTCCTGGTGTGCGATCCCGGCACCATTGAGGGCCGTGAGCCCAAACTTTCCCGCCGATGACTCCTCCAGTCCCGCCCCCAAGACTTTGGGCGACCTGCTGTATCCGGATGTCCTCGAGATCCGTGTCCAGGAGACCGAATGGGTTGGCCTGCTCCGGGCGGTCGCCGCGGGCGACCAGCGGGCGCTCTATGCGATCTATGCCCGGACCCACCGGATCGTGTTCACCTCGGTCGTGCGGATCGTCAAGAGCCGTGAGACCGCCGAAGAGGTTACCGTGGATGTCTTCCACGACCTCTGGAAAAGGGCCGCGAGCTACGATCCCGCCGGTGGAACCGTAGTCGGCTGGATCATGAATCAAGCACGCTCCAGAGCGATCGACCGACTGCGCTTTGAGCAACGTAAGAAGCGCACGGGCTCCCCCTTCCACGAGCCGCATGCGCAGAGCGAGCCAGACCGAGCAGACCAGATTCTCGAAGTCGAGGATCGTGAAAGTCGTGTCAAAGCGGCACTGGCTGTCCTGACCCCACACGAGCGGCAGGCCGTCGAGACCGCATTTTTCTCGGAATGTACCTACCTGGAAACAGCAGTCCGGCTGAACCAACCGCTCGGAACCGTCAAAACCCGCATCCGTTCCGCGCTTGGAAAACTGCGCGAGATACTGGTCCCTGGCTCGGAGGAATCATGAGTCCGGATCCACACAAAACCGACTGCGATCAGGCGGAGTTGATTGCGCTGTTTGCGATCGATGCACTGCCTGCGAATGAAGTGCGCCAGGCAGAAGCACACCTCACAACATGCGAGGCATGTCGCCGGGATCTGGAGGCAATGCGCACGGTGACGCAGTCCTTCGTCGCCTGGCCTACCGATGTATTGCGTCCTGATCCGTCTTTATGGAATCGCGTGGCGGCGCGCGTTTCCGCGGAAACGGGTACAACCCCGGAGCTTCCCGCTTCGGTCGCGGGGTTGGACCCCGACTGGGAGCAGGCCGGTCCGGGCATTTTCTACAAATTGCTCACCACCGACAGGGAGCGGGGCCGCGCCAGCCTGTTGGTCCGACTCGACCCTGGCGCTCACTACCCCGCACACCGGCATGCGGAGTTCGAGGAGTTGCATCTGCTCGAGGGTGAGCTGTGGATCGATCATCGGAAACTCCACCCCGGCGATTTCAATCGGGCTGAGCCCGGCACCGCCGACAGCCGTGTGTGGAGCGAGACAGGATGCACCTGCTTTCTCACCACCTCCTTCCGCGATGTTCTCGGCTGACCGGATGCCTTGCAGTCATTGCGATCGGTGCGCCTGCCGTCCAACGCTCCAGTGAGAGCTTGCGGGGCGGATCGACCTCGACTGACCCTCGAGCGTCCGGAAGGGGGTTGTCAGCCTCATGCTTCCGCTCACCTCCCGAGGTTGCCAGACCCCTCACTCGATCGTTGCTGCCCCCCAGATTGAGCGCAGATCCTGTACCTCTTTCAGAACATGATCGCACCCTGCTTCCGTCAGCGCTCTGGCTGAAAATCCGCCGGTCAGCACACCGGCCGACACCATCCCGAGATTCTTGGCCGCGACGGCATCATACGGTGTGTCACCGACCGCGATGGCTTGCGAAGCTTGCGCGATGCCGAGCCCACGCAGACACTGCTCAAAGAGCGAAGGGTCCGGCTTCCCATGCCGGGCAGCCTCCCCGCATACCATGGCGTCAGCCAGATCCCGTATGCCCAGCCGCTGATCATACAGAGCCAACTCCTCCTTCTGACAGGTCGTGGCGATCCCGATCAAGACGCGATCCTGTTTGAGGGTCGCGAACAGGTTCCTGACGCCCGCGAACGGCTGCGCGCGCTGCAGGAACTGGCGCCGGTACCGCTCACCCTGCGCCTTGACCAAACACTCTTTGGTCTGGGAAGACTCTCGCGGTAGCAGACGATTGAGCATCCACATGCCATCCATTCCAAACCAGGGCTGCAGATCCTGATGACTCACCTGGTATCCCGCCTCCTGCAGGATTTGACGCCAACTCTCGAGTGTCAGACTCAAACAGTCCACGAGAGTGCCTTCAATATCGAATACTACGGCCTTCGGAATAGGTGCGATCGACATGTGCAACGTCCAAGCCCTGTGCCGGCAGAAACGTCCCAGTGCGGAGGAAGTTCCTGATGCAATGCGTCGCGTCAACTCCGGACTTCAGCACGAAGTAGCGCTTCTCTTTTTCCACCTGCGGATATCGCCCGGCAACCGCTCCGGCCACTCCTCGCCAGGATTGCTCCTGTGGATCCCGGGATTGATTAGGAAATGAATATTTCCTAATATCCCTCTCATGGCGACACCCTCGAAAGCGACAACGCAACGCCGCGGTCCTGGCCGACCTCGGGAATTCGACATGGAAGCGGCCCTGGACGGAGCGCTGTTGGTGTTCCGTGAGCGCGGGTATCACGCCGCCTCGCTCGAGGATCTCAGCTCAGCGATGAAGCTCACGACTGGCAGCATTTACAAGGCGTTCAGCGACAAGCGTGCGATCTTCCTCGCCGCCTTCGACCGCTACACCCATCTCCGCAATACGCGGTTGCGAGGGTTACTGGATGCCGCGGAGAACGGGCTCGACAAGCTCCGGGCCCTGTTGGGCTTCTATGCCGAGGCATCGTACGGCATCGAAGGCCGGCGCGGCTGCCTCGTGGTGGGCAGCGCGACGGAGCTGGCCACCTTCGATTCAGACATGGCCGCCCGCGTGACGAGGGCATTGCAGCGCCTCGAAACGTTGTTGCGGGATCTCATCCGACTGGGTCAATCCGACGGCTCCATCCCTGCGAGGATCGATGCTGATGCCACGGCTCGTGCCCTGCTGTGCTTGTTACAAGGTTTTCGGGTCATCGGCAAGCTCGGCAGGACTCGTGCCGAAATGACCGCCGCCGTGGATCAAGCACTACGGCTGCTCGCCTGAGCCTTTGCCTATTTAGGAAGTGATCACTTCCAATAGGGCCGGTGGAATTCTTGGTCTGACGGAGCATTACTCATGACAGAGCGAAAATCAGCAGCCGCATCCCAACCCGCGGCAGTCAGGATGATCGAGGCTTTGCCAGCCTCTCGACCCGAGCCCCAATTGGCCGGCTTCGAGCACCGGTTCCAGACCGTGCAGGGTGTCAGGTTGCACTACGTCGTGGGTGGCAAGCCTGACGGCGATGTCGTGGTGCTTCTCGCCGGGTTTCCGCAGAGTTGGTTCGCCTGGCGCAAAGTCATGCCGCTGCTGGCCACGAGCTACCAGATCATCGCGCTGGACTTGCCCGGGCAGGGTGATTCCGATCGCCCGGCGGCCGGATATGATACCCAGACTCTCGCAGTCACCGTGCAGGGTCTGCTCGAGCAGCTTGGCATCAGCGAGTGCTTCCTTGCCGCTCATGACGTAGGCGCGTGGGTAGCCTTTTCTTATGCAGCGCTGTTCGGCAGCGAAGTTCGGCGCCTGGCCCTGTTGGATGCGGGAATTCCAGGCATCACCCTACCCGAGGCCCTACCGATCGCCCCAGAGCGGGCATGGCGCACCTGGCACTTTGCATTTCATACGATAGTAGACCTGCCGGAGATCCTGATCACCGGCCGAGAGCGCGAATATCTCGATTGGTTTTTGCGCCGTAAAACGGCGAATCCCGAAACGTTCTCCAACACCGACCTGGAGGAATATCTGCGCGTCTTCAAAAAGGAGGGCGGCTTACGCGCCGGACTCGCCTACTACCGTGCCGCGGCCTTATCCGCCCAACAGAACCGCGAGCTGTCCTCCAAGGGAAAACTGCAAATGCCGGTGCTGGCCCTGGGCTCTGATCAGGGGTCGATCCCGGACATGGCAACTCCATTGAGGGCTTTTGCCGAACAGGTGCAGGGTGGCACGATTGCTTTCTGCGGGCACTTTCTCCCAGAGGAGCAACCTCTGGCAGTGGCTGGGGAACTGACCGCTTTTTTTGGCCAAAGCGCACCCGCCTGAATCAAAAAAGATTGCTCAACGTGACAACGCCGTCGACCAGTTCGTGCGCGTAGAGGGTCTCTTCAATGCCGTGTGCGGCAATAAATGCAAGGAATAGTTGCTTTCGGGTTCGGGTTGACTTGGCGAAGGTCTCTTTCTTGCGCGCCAAAGCTTGCGCACATTTCTTATCGATCAAGAAGGGGCGTTCAGAGAACTTGATCTCACACAACGTGATCGCATCATCATCTCGATCGAAGAGGAGGTCGATCTGCGCTCCCCCTTCCCCCCCACGGGCTGCCGTACATCGCCAGCTCGAGACAGGCGCGAAACCTGTGATCCCCAGTTTTTTTCGGATCTCAGCCAGGTGCTTATAGCAGATATTCTCGAACGCGTAACCCAGCCAGGCGTGATAGCGGGGAGTGCCGATACGTGAGCCCCAGTAGGCGGCTTCGGTATCGGACTTGAGCTGTTGTTTCACCGGCTCGATCCATTTCAAATAAAAGTAGCAGTATTCATCGCTCAGCCGATAAAGCGTGCCACGGCTCTTCTTTCCGAATGACGCCAGACTTGCGATGAAGCCGGCCGCTTCCAGGTCCTCGAGTCTTCTGGAGAGCGTCCCACCTTTCCCGGTCAGCTTGTTTTTCGCCTCGATTTCTTGCCGAAAAACGCCCTCCTGGCGTGCGGCGACGAGTTTCATGAGCTCCTCGTATTTCTCCGCCTCGTCGAACAAAGATGCGAAGATCTCCACGAACTCATCGAACAACGCTCCGTCCGGGGCAAACAGGAGCCGGCTGATGTTCTGATCAACAGAATGGACTTTCCTGAACTGCTTCAGATAAAACGGCACCCCACCCACTGCCATGTAGGCACGCAGTGTCTGTTCGTGATTCGTCGGATAGCCCAGATGCCGCAGAAATTCGCCGGTTTCTCTGAGAGAGAAAGGCTTGAGGTTGATTCGCCGGGTCACACGATTATGCAGGCCGCCGCGGCTCTTGATGATCTTGCGCATGATCCAGGACGCCGAGGAGCCGCAGACCACCAGCTTGATACGACCATCATTGACCCAATGACGGTTCCAGAAGTACTCGAGTGCCGACAACATGTCAGACTTCGGGGTCGCAAGCCAGGGCAGCTCGTCGAAGAAAAGCACGATCTTGTGCGACATCGGCTGCTGCGCAATAGCATCCGTCAGTTGCTGCAGCGCCCCCATCCAGTCGGGTGATACCTGCAACGGCGCGCCCTGAAAAAGCTCCGACCCAGCTCCTGCGCGAATCGCTCCAGCTGAATCCTCATCGCGCCATTCTTGATGCCCGTAGTCTGAAAATAACTTCCCTTGCGGGTCTGAAACGAATTCACGACCAGAAAAGTCTTCCCGACCCGACGTCTCCCGTACACCGCGACAAATTCCGCCTGGGAGGATGCATAAACCTCCGCCAACTCGCCTTGCTCCGCGACTCTGCCGATGATGGTCTGGCTCAATGACGTGAGGCTCCCAATTTAGGGACACCGATAAAATATTATCTGCGTCCCTAACTGCCAATGACAAATCTAGATAGGGACACAGATAAATCGACATCCACGTCCCCAAGTCGCGCCGGACACCGGGTGGTCTGGCACTGGAGCGAGAAGGCGCTGTCCGGTTGGCAAATCCCGAAGTCACAGCGGGGGCCGGCTAATCTTCAATACTCCGCGCCATCATCGCGTCACTCGGTGAAACGTCCCCAGCGCCGTCCGATGCCCATCCAAAAACACCCGCGACTGCAGGTGATACGCCACCGCCCGAGCCAACACCCGCTGCTCGATTCCGCCCCTTGCGAATGAGATCCTCCGGCGTGTCCGCGTGAGTCACATGCTCCACGTCCTGAACAATGATCGGCCCCTCATCCAGCTCCCCCATATCCGGCGGTCCTTCCCTAACCGACAACCCCCGCCTGCCGCATCGCCGACTCGATTTCCGCCGCCACCCCAGCCGACACCCGAACCAACGGCAGCCGGACGTCCGGCTGCATGCGCCGGAGTACGTGCAAAGCATACTTAGGTCCCGCAGGGTTCGGCTCCAGGAACAAAGCCCGATGCAACGCTGTCAGCCGGTCCTGATACTTCAGTGCAGTCGCGAAGTCGCCCCGCAAACACGCTGCTTGAAACTCCGCACACAACCGGGGAGCAACATTTGACGTGACCGAGATGCATCCATGGCCACCGTGCGCCATGTAGCCCAAGGCCGTCATATCCTCGCCCGACAGCAGATTGAACTCCGGACCGCACGCCGCCCGCTCGAGTGACGGCCGCACCAGATTTCCCGTCGCATCCTTGACCCCCACGACGTTCCGACAATCACGAAAAATTCGTGCCAGGGTCTCGACCGAAATGTCGACCACACTGCGCGGTGGGATGTTGTAGACAATGATCGGGATACCGATGGCCGCATCCACCGCCTTGAAGTGTTGGTAGATGCCCTCCTGCGAAGGCTTATTGTAGTAAGGCGCCACGATGAGCACCGCGTCCGCCCCCGCCCGCTCCGCGTGCACGGCCAGATCGATGGCCTCCGTCGTGTTGTTCGAGCCCGCCCCGGCGATGACCGGCACCCGCCGGTTGGCGGCTTCGATCGTCAGCTCCACCACCCGCTTGTGCTCCTTGTGAGACAGCGTCGGGCTTTCACCCGTCGTCCCACACGGCACCAGTCCCGCCGTCCCCTCATTGACCTGCCACTCCACCAACCTCTGGAATCCGCTTTCGTCCACCGAATCGTTCGCGAAAGGAGTGACCAACGCCGTAATCGAGCCCTTGAACACCGCTATTTCTCCACAGAAGCACTATTTTGTGCCCTGAAGAGTACACGTTCGCGCCCGATTGCGTCAGAGCCCCGGGCCAGTCAAGCCCGTTTTCCGCCCCGCGGGTCGATAGGTAAAATTCGCCCCCGGCTCGGTCGGGATGGGCCGGGCCGCGCAGGCCAGCGCTTTTGCAGAGAGCGCCTGAGTTTTCTGCGGCAACGTGCCCCCGGGCTGGGCAGCAGGCATCCACTGGCCCGCGTGGGTCTCAACGCCGCTCGGTATCGCGCAGTTAGCCGCGGTCCACTGCACCTCGCACGAGCCCAATGTCACCGCTCGATGACTTACCAGCAATGTAGCTGTTCGCTCACTTCCAGGGCCACTTCAGCCTGGCCGGCGCGCAGCCCAAAACCACACTGCTGTTGGAAAGCGGACGCTGGGGCCCGATTACGTTCACACAGCTTGAAACGGCGCGGCAACGGCGTCCGTCCAGACTTTGAAGCTATCGAGGGTATTCGGACCGAAAGTCATGCTCATGGCGACGTCGGCGGCATCACGGCCTCGGGCAATGAGCACACGTCCAATGCGGCGTTGATTGTTACGCGGATCAAACACATACCAATGATCACCCAGATAGACTTCCATCCATCCGGCAAAATCCATTGGCGCTGCGCTCGCCGGGATCCCAATGTCACCGAGGTAGCCGGTGCAGTATCGCGCTGGAATATTGAGGCAGCGGCACAGAGTAATGGCCAAGTGCGCAAAGTCGCGACAAACACCTTGCCGCTCGTTGAAAACCTCGAACGCCGTCTTGGACGGGCGCGCGTAAACATAGCCAAATTGTATGTGGTGATGCACGAAATCACAGATTGCCTGCACCCGCGACCATCCGGGAGCAGTACCCGAAAACCGCTGCCAGGCGAACGCTGCGAGGGACTCCGTTTCGCAATAACGGCTACCGAGTAGATAGACGAGCGCTTCTTCGGGTAGCGACTCAACTGGGCGCTGCGGGACGAAAGGAGCGAGCGCGTCCATGCCCACCGTGTCGTTGATCAGCGCATCAGCGGTGATTTTGAAGCGCCCCGCCGGCGCCACCACTCTGGTGCACAAATTGCCGAAGCCGTCCCGATAGGTCCTCATGGGAACTCGAGGCTCGACGATCATCGTATCGGGCTTCAACAAGTCCGAGGAGCGCGAGTGATGTACGTTCAGGTTGAGAATCATCGGTGTCGCCTGAACACACTGATAGATGAACTCGTAACCTATGCTGATATGCATGTTGCGCGCACGGTACAGTCAGTGTTGGGATGAGCCGCAAGCGCCGCGCTGGCTCAATAAAACATCTTTGACCTTAGCACATACTTAGCGCGCGCGCTCGACGCACCAGTGCACTCCGCTAAACGCAAGCAGCGCAGGCCGCGGCTCCACGGTAACCGCCCCGTTTTCTTCCCTGACTGCCCCAAGGCGGTGCAACTGCGCGACCTGAACGCTGGATAGCGCTCATCCAGGTCCGATGAGAGACTCGTCTCTATTGCGGCCGAATCAAACCACTCCGCGGCACGTGAATGGAACTTCGTAAGTCCATCGAGTCATGATAGCTTGTCGGCTTTGCCGCAACTGAGACTCTGATGGCGAACATTCATCTGATCGGGGGCGAGAAAGGCGGGGTCGGAAAGTCACTCGTCGCGCGGGTCCTGGCCCAATATTTCATTGATCGTTCCATTCCCTTTCTGGGCTTCGATTCCGACCGCTCGCACGGAGCGTTGCTGCGTTTCTACGCCGACTATGCATCGCCGGTGCTGATTGACCACTATCAGAGTCTGGACTCCATCGTGGAAGCAGCCACTGAACGGCCAGAACGGCGAGTTCTGGTCGATCTTGCGGCACAGACCCACGAATCCCTCACGAAGTGGATGGATGATTCGCAACTCCCCGCCGTCGCACCGGAGCTCGGCTTGCGTATTCGTTACTGGCACGTCATGGACTCGGGCAAGGACTCTGTAGAACTGTTGAAAAAGT
>Ga0105240_10007502_pt1 | contig 15828 bp, 24 predicted proteins | sample KBSC54metaG_FD_80426 | JGI IMG/M metagenome (GOLD analysis project Ga0105240, IMG submission 80426) | Corn rhizosphere microbial communities from Kellogg Biological Station, Michigan, USA - KBS C5-4 metaG | ecosystem: Host-associated > Plants > Roots > Rhizosphere > Soil | place: Michigan, USA... | reverse complement strand
TCAGGTCAATTGCTGGGAGCTCTCGCGCACGTTCTACGGCAGCACCGGTGGTCCGACGCTCACGAACGCGGCGCCGACCGGCGACGCCAACTCGGGGTGCATCGGTGACCTCACGTCTCCGGACTGGTACGTCGACGGATTCGGCAACCAGACGACCGTGCAGCCGTACACGGTCGTCGCCGGCATCCCCACGTCGTGGATCCTGAACCCCAACATCGACACGCCGTGGGGCAGCACGACGGCCACGCCGGACAAGAACAGCCACTACTACGTGCAGGCCGCTGGTGCGACGTCGTCCACGTTCTCGATGACGATGCAGGCGCTTCCCGGCGCGCCGACCACCAACGTGATGATCGGCATCTACAGCGCCGATGGGTCGACGCCCCTCGCGTCGACTCAATGCGTGCTGACGGGGTCGCCGCAGACGTTCACGGTCACCTACGCGGGGACCGCTGGGACGGCCTACCGCGCGTGGTACGGCGTGAACGCGCACTCGATCGGCTCGGGCAGCAGCTACCAGGCGCAGGCGATCGTCACCGCTCCGCCAACGATCACGCACACGGGTGCATCGGGTGTATTCGCCGGCTCGTGGACGCGTTACCCGGTGACGTTCGCCACCATGGGCGACTGCACGCGCATGACGTGGAACTCCACGTCGGCGATGGGCCCCACGACGAACTCCATGGCCGCGATGTCGCTCACCACGGACGCGACGAGCATCGTCATCGAGCACTGGAGCTCGGACGCCGGCAACCTCACCGAGGACGCGATCGGCGTCTGGGTGAACGGCGCATTCCTCCAGGCCGTCACCGCGGCCGCGACGGGCACCATCTACCAGACCACCGTGACGCTCGGTGCCGGCGCTGGCAAGGTCGTGGACATCATCAACGGCCCGGCCGAGAACACGGTCGACGGGCGTCAATTTGACGTGAAGCAGTGCGCGATCCGCGCCGTGTACGTGCCGTCCGGAACAAACACGCGGATCAACCAGGACTCGCCGACCAACCCGAGGATCATCCGCACGGGAACCAGCATCACGGCGGACGGGAACGCCAGCGTCATCACGCAGAAGGGCACCACCGTGTCGATGCGGTACGGCGCGAACGGCGCGGCGAAGGCCCCCTACCGCGTCACCAACGACGCGATCGGCGGCAACTGCATCGACAGCCAGACCAACCCGCAAGCGGCAATGGACTCGTGGGTGGCCTGCCTGTCCAGGCTCCTCGCTCCGTTGTCCGCGGGGCAGGGATGGCTCGTGCTCGGGGAAGGTGCGTCGAACGACTGGGCCCACAACCAGGCGTCAGCCGCGACGGTACAAACGGAGCTCACGAACGTCTCGGCGCTTCTGCGGGCCGCGTGCCCGAACGCGAAAATCATCTTCGAGACGCCGCTTACGCGGATCAACGAGACGAATGCCAACACCCCCTTCGGCAGCACGCTCCCGCAGTTCCGAACGGCCATCGCCACGGTGCAGTCGGGCGTGAGCAACTCCGTCCTCCTCTTGGGCCCCGCGGAGTGCACGAACCCGATCGACTTCGACCAGAGCGACCCGAGCGGCGTTCCCACGCACCTCAACGACCACGGCGAAATCACCCGAGCGAACGCTCTGCAAGCGGTCATCGGGTACTGAAGGAGTCACACGATGCGCTTCGGAGATCACGTGCTCCCGTTCACGTCGGCGTCGGGCACCGCCTACATCGCGGAGACGCTCAGCGCGAGCCAGCAGCTGGCCGACATCGCCGTACGACTCGGCATCGCCATCGTCTCGGGCCTCGCGACCACGGCTCTCTACAACCTCGCCAAGTGGGCCGTGCGCAAGATCGGTCGCAAGCCCTGAACCTCCCAACATGACCGCGCGCCGCGTGCGCGCAGCAACCGGGCGCGCCCGCGCTCGTCAGGAGTACTCCATGTTCTTCTCGCCCCTCGTCCGACCCCGGCGCGCGCTCGTCGCCGCCTTCTCGTTCCTCTCGTTCTTCCTCGTCGCGATGCCCGCGTTCGCCGACGACGCCGACCCGACGCCGCCGGTCCTGCCTCCATGGGCGCCGCCGTGGCTCGTGGTCACGCTCTCGGCCCTCGGCCTGGTATCCGTCATCTGCACCATCGTCGGCACGGCGCTGCACATCCCCGCGCTGAAGATGCAGGCGGTGGGTCGGGGATTCCTCCGCTGGGGCTACGACTTTGTGAGCATCGTCGTGGCCATCATGTCGCCGCCCGCTGACGGCGCCTCGGGTGGCACGTCGTCCTCGAGATCCATGAACTCGAGCCCGAAGCCCCCGGCGGCATTCCGGCGCCTCGCCGTGGTCGGCGCGTTCGTCCTTGCGATCGGACTCGCCGGGTGCACGAAGCAGCAGGCCATCTCGGACGCGAACCTGGTCATCGACGGCACAACCGCCGCGTGCGTCGTCGCCGAAGCTGACCTTCCCATCCCGCAGATCGTCACCATCTGCAAGATCGAGGAGAGCCTCGCGCCGCAGCTCGAGGTCTGGATCGACGCCTTCATCAACGCAGTGGGCGCGCGGAAGGATGCGCTCCGTGCCGTCCTGCCCAAGCTCCTCGCCGGCGAAGTGCGGCTGCACAAGGCCGACGCCGTCGCGCCCGTGCTCCACGCGCCTGATCCGGTGCGCGGGGGCCGGTAATGGGCGCGCACACGGGCCGCGCGAAGCTCGGCGGGTACACCCCCGACCCGCCGCACAAGCGCGTCCAGAAAGACGCCGGGACGCTCCTGCGTGCCGCGGTGTCGACGAGCATCGACCACGCCTCGCACGAGGCCTTCGAGTGGCGGCCCGTGCTCGACCAAAACCGATGCGGCTCGTGCGGCGGGCACGGCACCGCGCAGGCGATCTACCCCGCTATCTGGTCGCTCACTGGCTTCCAACCGTCGTGGCTGGCGTCACCCGGCGGCCTATACGCGGCGACGCGCGAGCTCGCGCGCGCGGCCATGACGCCCGCGGGTGTTCCGCTGCCCACGCCGCTCCCCGACGATGGCGTGAACCCCGCGGACCTCATGACGGCGGTTTCGACGGTCGGCATCTCGCCCATGCGTCGCACGGCGGACGGCACCGTCGTCGAGTACGGGACGGCGAACGCGAGCCCGTCGCTCGGCGCGAACAGCGACGTCGACCCCGCGAACGTGGGGAACGACTCGTCGATGCTGGAGCTCGAACGCGACGCCGAAACGCTCCTCGTCGGCGAGTACCGCATCGACGAAAAGGCCAGCGACGTCATCGGTCTGATGTGCGCCGCGCTCGCGACGGGCATCGACGGCCGAGGCTCACCGCTCGGCCTCGGCGTCTTCGTCGACACGGCCTTCGAGAACTGGGACCCCGCGACGGGCCCGGTCTCGGCGGTCAACGTGAACGACCCCGACGGCGGCGGGCACTGGCTCGCGGTGACGAGCTTCTACACGCTGCCGAACGGCAAGCGCGTCTTCCGCGGGCCGAACTCGTGGGGGCAGACCTGGGGCGACGCCGGGCACTTCGAGGTCACCGAGGACTTCATCCGCGCGTCGGCCAGCGACATCTACGTGTTCACCGTTCGAAAGGCGGCGTCATGAAGTTCGCTCCCTTCCTCTTCGGCGCCGCGGCGGGCTTCCTCTTCGGCTGCCCGCCAGGTCCTGTGCCGCCGCCCGTCGACGCCGACGCGATGCCTGCTCCGCCGAGCTTCGACGGCGGAGTCGTGGAGGCGTTCGGCGCGGCGTGCGCAAACCTGACGCGCATCGGCTGCGCCGATGGCGCCGACGGCGGGCCCGCCTGTCTCGCCGCGCTCGAGAAGAACGCGGCGATGCGCCTCACCACGATCGATGTCGCGTGCGCGACGTCGGCCGCCACCCAAGACGCCGCGCGAGCGTGCGCGGGGATCGTCTGCCGGTGATCCTCAAGCACGTCACCAACGGCGACGGCAGCCACTACGGCTACCGCTTCGACTGCCCCGGCTGCAAGGATCCGCACGTCATCCCCACGAAGCCGCACGAGCGCGGGTGGGACTTCAACGGTGACGAGGCGAGGCCAACGTTCGCGCCGTCAATCCTGGTCAGGTACACGCCTGGCGACCCGAACGACAAGAACAACCCCGCGAGCGTTTGCCACTCCTTCGTGCGCGGCGGGCAGATCCAGTTCCTAGCGGACTGCACCCATGCGCTCGCGGGGCAGACGGTGCCGCTTCCGGAGATCCCAACGCCAACGGAGTAACGCCATGAGGTCCCTCGCCGAACTGAATCCTGAGTGGGGCGCCACCGCCGAACCAGGCCACTTCTTCCTCATGTTCGACTGCCAGACGTCACCGTGCGAGCGCGTGTACGTGCAGTTCCACCGCGGTCCGCCGCAACCAGGCGTGTGGCAGTGCACGAGCCGGTGGCGCGTCACGCCTGGTCTGGAGCACCTCGGCGAACAGCCCGACTTGGACTGCCTCACGCTCGTGCCGAGCATTGGCGACCACGCGCACGATCGGACCAACCGACGCTGCCCAGGCCACGTCACCATCACGAACGGTCAGGTGGAGTAACCCCATGAAGTCCCTCGCCGCGCTCGCCATCCTCACCCTCTCGTGCGCGGCGACGCCGCCCCCTCCCGCCCCCGCCCCAGGCATCGAAGCGCCCCGGCTCCGCGAGCGCACGGCGGAGGCGTCGCCTGCGTCGTGGCTCATTCCGGCCTGTAAGCGCCTCGTCGGCGACGAGGACGCGACGGAATGGGCGTGTCGGCGCGTGCTGGTGAAGAAGATGGGGCTCGACGAGGCGCGCCTCGAGTGCATCGCGCACGCGGCCGACGACTCAGGCGTCGCCTTGTGCCTCGTCGGTCTCCACGCGCTTCCCGGCGAGCTCGAGACGCTCGGCAGATAGACGCGCCCCGCGCGCGGAGGATTCCCATGCTCCGAGTCGTTCTATGGCGCCTGCGCGCCGTGGTTCGCATGAACCGACACGCGCGCGAGCGCTTGCGCGTAGCTGGCCTAGTCTTCGCCGCGGTCGCCTTCGTCGCCGCGGTCACGTTCTCGATGTACCGCCTCGCGGTGCTCAGCCTCGAGGCGTGGCCGTGAGCGGGGGGACTCGGCGGCCGAGCGACACGCAACCGATCGATCGCGACTACCTCGATTCGCAGCTGGCGCGGATGCGCGCCGAGCTCCCCGAGCCCGAGAGCGCTCCCGAGCTGCCGCCCGACGACGAGCGAAAGACCTACCCGCCGTGCGCGGAGTGCGGCGGCAACTTCCGCATCCGGCAGGACACGGACACCGGTTACGCGTTCGTGCGCTGCGCGTGGTGCACCGAGGGCGCTATGTCGCCCGAGCAGCTCGCGCGGTGGCACGCGCGGCGAGAGGGTCGACCCACGGGCGGCGGCGAGTAGCCGCGCGTGGACGAATCCGCCCCCCAAGCCGCTGCCGCCGCGCTCGTCGAGTGGCTCGCGCGCGTTGCGTGCGACTGCCCCGCCGGTCCGCGCGAGCTCCGTGAAGACGACGGCCTGCGCTGCGAGGTGTGCGGCGCGCGCGTGAAACAGAGGAGTGGCCATGAAGAAGAACGACGACCAGGTCCGTGAGCTGCGACGCGAGGTTCGCGAACTGCGCCGCCTGCTGACGCGCCTCGCGTGCGCGGTCGAAAAGCACACGCGCACTGACCTCGCGCCCGACGCCGCGCTCCCCGCAATGCGTGCGCTCGTCGCCGAACTTAGAAAGAGGAACCGCCCATGAAGTACATCGACAAGGCCAACGCCGCCGCGGAGGCCATGGCGCTCCGCTGGCCCACGCGCGTCATCACGCGCCACGCCGTGCAGCTCGTGCTCGCCATTGCGCTCCACGAAAGTGCCGCGGGCGAGGACAGCAAGCTGCCGGGCAACTGGGGCTGCATCCAGCGCCGCGCGCTCACGCCCGACGAGAAGGCCCTCGCGCGCGCGGGCAAGCTGCCGTCGCCGCGCGACGCGCACGAGCAGATACATGGCGACACCTCGCCGACGGCGGGCGCCTACCTCGTGTGGTTTTGGCGCGACGTGAAGCCCGACGGCTCGAGCGACGACGTCGCGGCGTGCGGGCGACTCCTCGAGGACTTGGACCGCCTGCGCGGCATCCACGACCTCGACACCGTACCGCCCGCGGGCCTCGCCGCCGAGATGTACGACAGGCACTTCTACGAGGGCTTCCACGCGAACGACCGCGCGGCCAACATCGCCGACTACGCGAAGGCGATCGGCCGGCAGTGGGCGACCCTCGAGGCTGAGCTCGGGAACTGGCAGCCCCTGGGCCCGGCGCGCCCCGCGCAGCCGCCGCCCGTGCCGCCCAAGTCGGACGACGAGGATCTCCAACGCGAGGCCGCTGCCGCGCTCCTGCGCCCCTTCGCGGGCAGGCACTACCCCGAGGCCGAGTACCTGGACCTCATCGCGCCGAACGACATCGAGGGGCCCTCGCTGCGCTACCTCATGGGCCACATGTGGAGCTGCGCGCTCACGGTGCTCGGGTGGTTCCGGCTCCTCTGCCTCTACGACCACGTCATCCGCATCGCATACATCGTGTCGCGGGCGATGGCCGACGTGCAGACCGTGGCGTTCGCTCACGGCGCGTGGCGACCCTGGCGAGCGGGCGTCGAGAAGTTCGCGAAGGCCGACAACGTCATGATCGACGGAGGCTTTCACGTCCTGACGGTGACGAGCGACCTGCGCCCGCACCCGCTGGGGCTCGTCTTCGACACCGTCGAGGGCGGCCAGGTGGTCGCGGGGCAGAAGGGCATCCTCGCCATGCAGCGCGTGCTGCGCCCCGACGGCACGCTCACGAGCCCCGACGGCACGGCGCACCACACGGTCTACGGGTACGTGAGCTTTCCGTCGCTCGGCGCGAAGCCGTACGTGGCGCCGGAGCAGCCGAAGGCCGAACCCTCGCCATCGGCCCCGAGCTCGTCGACATCGCCTGCAACCCCGTCCGCTGCCACGCAGGTGGCCGAGCAGGCGACGCCCGTTCTCACCACGGTGCAGACCTTCCAAGGCTTCGCGCGCGGCATCCCCGCGCTCGCCCGCGCCGTACACTACGTGCTCGCGGCGGGAGCCGCGGGCGCGGCGACCGTCGGCGCGTTCGCCGCGGGTCACCCCGTCGTGACCGGCCTGGTCATCGCCGGCGGCGTCGTCCTCTTCGTCGCGCTCTTCGCGGTGCACCGGAAGGACCGGCCGAGCGAATGAATCGCCGCGCGGGATCCGTCACGGGTTCTCACCGTCTTTTCGGCCTCTTCGACTTGCGTCGGGACCTCGTCACGCGCGCGGCGGTAGAAACGTAGCACACCGATCGTTCACCGCGACATCAAGCCGCCGAACATCTTGCCCGGCCCCTCGTGGGTCGGGCTCTTCTTATTTGGAAACTCCCGCTCGCCCGCACCGAAGAGGACGGCGTGCACGCGCGCGTCTTCCGCCTGGCCGTCCGCCTCCTCCGCGGCGAGGAGCTCCACCTCGTCGACGAGCACGGCCGCCGCTGGACCGCGACGACGAAGTCGCTCGCGTACCACGACGCTCCGGTCGTGGAGGGCAGCGCCTACGACGTCGCGGCGGCCGTCGTCGCCCGACGTCTCACGGAGCGCAGGTCGCGCCGGGATGGCTCGCGCACCCGGCGGTCGCGTTGAACGCCCCGGCGTAGTGCATCGACCCGTTTCGCAGGTCGAACGTGCCACGCATCCCCGTCGACGAACTCGACGTGATGGTGAGCGTGCCGCGCAGTTCGTAGCCGGGGAAGGGTGAGGTGCCGGTCACGGCGTCGAAGCAAGAAGACTGCGCGGCGCAGGCCGCGTCGTAGTGGTTCGCCGTGCACGTCAGCTGGTCGTTCCCCGCGTCCGGGTCGGTGGAATAGGTGCCAGTGCCACCGATTCCAGGGCTCGAGAACGAGCACACGAATCCGCCGCCGCCCGCCTTGTTCTCGTTCGCTGCGCCGTACGTGCAGACGTCGAAGTCCCACACGCCGAGCACCAGAGTGGGCGCCCAGCCGAACCCGGCGTGGGAAGGCGTCCACGTCGCCGGGCAGGTCGGAGCGTCGGGCGAGGCGTCGGTGCCCGCCTCGAGGCCTGCGTCGCTCCCGGCGTCGGGGGTCTCCGCGCCCGCGTCGGCGTCGCCAGCAGCGTCAGGGACGGGCGCAGCGGCCTCCGTGGAGGTCTCCGCGGGCCCGGCGTCGTGCGCAGGCGGGTCGGAGGTTAGAGGGGCGCTTGAGCACGCGGCTAGGCCGAGGAGCGCGAGGCGGGCGGACCATCGCATGCCTCAAGCAGAAGCCAAACTCGTGCCGCCGGTCAACTGTCCGCCCGAACTCGTCGGCGCTGGGTGTCTCGCTCGGCGTAGTACGCGAGATGCGTCGTGCAGTACCGTCGATCCTTTCTCGCGCGGCCTCCGCACGTCACGCATCGGTGCGCGTCTCGGCGCTCCTGACGGATGGTCGCTTCCCGCTCCCGCTGACGCTCCGCGCACGAGGCACACTTGCTGCGGGCACGCTCCGGCGGCCGCGCGTGGCAGCTCCCGCACATGCCGTTCGCTTGGACGCTCATTCGTCCTCCTCCGCGCGCACGAGCCGCAGGCCCTGATCGTCCGACTCGATCCGGAGCCCGGTGTCGCGGAGCTGAGTCGTGAGCTCGTGGTAGACGGTGTCCGAGATGCGCGCCGTCTCCGGGTCGTCCTGCTCGTCGTACCGCCAGACGTAATCTCCCGCCGAAAGACCCTCCAGCATGTCCGTCGCCTTGCGTTGCGACCTCGCCCAGTCATCCGCGGCCTGATTGTAGCTCGTCATCCTCGCACCCTCCTTCAACGTCGCCAACTTCAACGTAGCCAGTTGCCGATGGGTGTCAAGACCGTAACCGGCGGTCACGCCTCTGCCGTGAACGAACGTGGACGTCGCGCGCGGCCGGACGCTACGTTCCCGGCGTGGCCGAGGAGCTCACGGTGCGGCTGCGCGAGGAAGCGCCCGCGCGAGCGGCCGCGGCGCATGGCGTTCGGCCTCGTACTGCCGACGCAGCTGCTCTTCGTACGTCCGGCACTGGCGCAGAATCGACGTGTGGTCCACGCCGAAGACGCGCCCAGCCTCCTTCCACCCAAGACCCAGGGTCGCGACGATGACGGCGATGAGCTCGCGCCGCGTCTCGGCGAGCCCTTGACGCTCGCCCGCGGGGTTGCCGCTGCGCGGACGGAGCGCGTCCTCGAGGAGGTGGCCTTTGCGCTCGCAGAGTCGCCGCGCCCAGTCGAGCACACCGAACGCGCGCAGTCGCTTCACGGTCCACCGGACGTCGTAGTTCATCGGTTGTAGATCGCCGGCACGCGGCAGTTGTTGAGCGCCCATGCGAACCACCATTCGAGCCAGATCAGGCGGGCAAGAATCGCGTCATAACGAGGGTCTGGTTCTCCACTGTCACCCAGCTTGAACTTTGGATCCCACCCCGGGATGCGTTCCTCGGTGGGCCACGCCCGAGCCTTCCAAGACTCGAGGGCGGATCGCACCGCGACGAGGTCACGCGGTCGAAGCAGGAAACACCCTGGGTGATGCCGCATGAGGCCTTCGTCGTCGTCCTTGAAGAGGGCATAGAGACCCACCTGCCTCAAGAACTCGTCCCATGCTCCGTACGCAGGATGTCGGTGGTTCTCACGCCCGGTCATCGAATCGCCGGGGAACGACGGCGCGCCTTCTTCAACGTGCGGCAATACGTGCGCGTTCAACGCCGTATCCGCCCACTCCTCCGCGCTATCCGCGCTCGGCACGCGCAGCAAGGCCTCGCCGATGTAGATGTCGTAGCTCACGGCACGTCCTTTCCGTCGATGTCGACGACGCGCAGGCCCGCGGCCTTTGCGCGGCGCACGCAGTCAGCGGTGCCGCGGCCGCCGGGCGCGGCGACGCAGAGCTTCGTTTCGTGCGGAATGGCGACGAAGGCGCGAACCATCCGATCGTTCCGGAGATGCCCAGCCGCGCGCCCCTCTTGCTCCCAAAACGCGCCGAATCGTTCGTGCGGTACGCCACGAAGAACGCACCAACGGCGCGCGAACAAATCGGCCCCGCGCGCATCGCCGACGAACACCTTGACGATGGGTGACGAGCTTTCGAGCTGGACCCGGTCGAGGGAGCCATATATCCGCAGTTCGTCGTCGAAGTCGCGGCCGCCGGTGACGAGGACGATCATCGCAACCCCCGGAGACGTTCCCGCTCCGCGCGCAGCTCGGCGAGCAAGTCGAGAGCGGCGCCGAGCACGGTGAACACGGCAGAGCCGACGCGCATCGTGGCCGGCACCATCTGTTCTCCAAGGCACGGACGCTGCCCTTCGAGCCACAACATGAGTTCCTCGAGCCCCGAGTCCAATGGCGGCAGCGGAGCGCACACGGGCGAGTTGTGCTGCGCTTGATACTTGTTGACGCTCATGCCCACGCTCCCATCCTCCGCCTGCATCGCCGTGAGACGCTCGCTCATGACCGCGGCCCGTCCTTCACGATCAGCCCGTCGAAGATCGGGAATGCGCGCGGGCACTCGGGACCGCCCTCCACCCATGGGTCTAGCTTCGCAATGACCCCACGACCGACGCGGGCGACGAGCCTGCGCGTCGATTCCCGCGCGTGGTCGGCGTAGACGAACGCGTAGTGCGGCCCGGTGTCGCCACCCTCACCGTGCGTGCCGCTCGCGATGCCGATGATGCCGAAGGCGCGCTCGCGGGCGACCATGCGCTCGACGCCGCTCCGGAACATCTTGGGGCCCACGGTGCGGCCGCACGTCGCGATGGCGGGCAGAACGCGCACGAACGTCTCGCCCGCGCGGAGGTGGTACATCGCGACGCTGGGCACGATGGCACCCATCGACGCGAATAGGTTCGCGACGAGCGGCAGCGCATCGGCGACGACGCGCGCCCATGGCTCGCCACCGAGCGCTAGCTCGGGGCTCGGGGAAGGCACGGGCGCCCAGTCGCGCAGCTGCGTCCAGGACTTCAGGTGTACGGGTGCGGTGTTCATCGTTCGTTCTCCGCTTCGTTGAAAACGACGCCGTAGCGGCGCAGATCCTCGTCGACGTCCGCCACGTCCCGCATGTCTCCGCGGGCCTGTTGAATGCGGAGCTCGTACACGCTCGTGCGGAGCGCCCGGTTCACGGTCTCCGGGTTGCACTTGAGCAGCAGAGACGCCGAGCGCACCGACATGCCGGCGCCGACGAAGGATCTCGCCAGCACATCCCTGGTCCGCGCGGGCGGGGTTCCCTTCTCCCTAACCCAGCTCATCGCGCAGGCGCCTCCCACGCGTCCCCCGCGTTCTCCGGCGGCTCGGGGAAGTCGTCGCCGCCGAAGTCGTCCGGGCCGCTGGCAGGGAAGCCGTCGAAGTCGTCGGCGGGCGCGCTCGCCGGGGCAGCCGTGGCAGGCGACGCAGTAGGTGCGGCGGCCGGTGCTGGCGTCGGTGCCGGAGCGGGTGCCGGCGTGCCAAAGGCGCCCGTCGAGAACCCGCCACCGTTCCCGAACGGCTTGGGCTCCTCGGCCGCCGCCCCGCTCCCGAAGCCGTTCGCGGGCTTCTCGGGCGCCACCCAGCCAGTGCGCTTGCGGTATGCCCAGCGGCGCGCGCGCGCCGCGTCCTTGTAGCGGTAGGGTGCCGAGGGCTTCCCCTTGTACATCTCGCCGGCCGCGGCCGCCTTCGCAGCCATCTGCGTCAGCGCGGACGCGAGCAGGTCGAGATACTCGGGCGGTGCGTCGGCGTACTTCTTCCCCTTGAAACTCGGCCCCGACCACGACTTGGGGTCGAAGCGGACGACGGGGTTGCCGCCGACCCGCTCATCTGCCTCGTGGTCGGGCACCAGCGGGCCGGCGCCGCGCGCCTCGGTGAGGAGGCGCAGCGCTCGGATCTCCGCGAGCAGCGCCTGCATGACCTCGCGCCCCTGTACGAGCTCCGAGACCACGTCGTCGAGCGTGGCGGCGTCGAGGGCGCCGTTCATGCGCTCTTCTTCCACGACCGGAGGTCACGGCCCGGCGCGTTGAGCTCGCGGAACTGCTCGTAGCTCGTCGTCGTCTCGAGTGCCTCGATCTCCGCGTCGGATGCCCCGTAGAACCGAAGTAGCTCCTCCGCCGCCGCGCGGTCGAAGCTCGCCTTCTTCATGGTGAGCGGCCGCACCTCTTTGCCGTTGCCGAGGGGCAGGGGAGAGCGGGCGGCGAGGTGCTTCAAGCCGTCCTCGACGGTCTCGGCGAGGCGCTTGACCGTCTTCATGAGCACCCACGCGCGGCCGCCCTCCTCGGGTGTCATTGCGGCGATGCGCCCCGCGATGCCCTCGAGCTCGGGCAGCATGGCGCGCGCTAGCGCCGTGTGCGCGGGGCAGGACGCCATCGCGGGGCAGTAGCGGCACCACGCCCCACGGTGCACCGTCGGCATCGTCCCCGCCTCGTACGCGCGCCGGGCTTCCTCGACGCGGTCGGCTATCTCGCGCAGCTCGGCTTCGAAGCACTCGAGGTCGAACGCGTCGAAGACGTGGCGGTCGAGCTCCACGCGCCCGCTCGACTTCACGGTGATGACCCGGCCCTCGACACGGTCGGCGTCGGCGAGCACCGACCGGATTCGCGAGAACGTCGAGAGCTGCGGGTTCGTCCTCACTGGCTCGACGTCCAAGAAACCGAACTTCCAGTCAGCAACGACCGGCACGCCGTCGAAGCGCACGCCGCCCAGGTCCTCGGTGCCGAAGAGCTCTCGGCCCCGAGGCTCGGGGTAGGCCCGGTGCTCGATGCGCCCCAGGTCCCGGATGTCGCCGGTGTCGACGTTCAGGCCGAACGCCGTCTCGACGCGCACATCGTGGAGGTCGCCGAACGCGCGCCGCACGTCGAGGTTTGCGCACGTCGCCTTCAGCTCTTTCGGCACGAAGGTGAGCGCCTCGGCGACGCTCATGCCCGACGCCACGCGCGCGGCGAACGCGTGGCCGTCGGTACCGCGCTCCGCGTCGTCGCTCGTGGAGTCGACGCGGGGAAGGACGCAGGAGGCGGGGCACTCGCGCACGCGGGCGATGCCCGAGACGGTGAAGGGCAGGCCGGCCATGGTCAGCTCCCTGCCGCCGGCGGGGGTGCGGGCTCGGTGGGCGTGGCGGCGGCCGCGGGCTGCCCGTTCGTCGCTGCCTTCGTGCGCGGGTACTTCGCCTTGAATGCAGCGACGACCTCGTCGCCCCACGGCGAGGGGAGGGCCCCGCTCTTCTGCGCGGCCTGGATCTTCTCCCGGATGGCATCGCGGTCCTCGGGCTTCGCGTCCGCGATATCCTTCAGGAGCGCGTCACGCGCGGCGTCGGCCGCCGCCTTCTTCTCGTCGACGACGCGCGCCTCGACGTGCACGCGCTGCGGTTCCGGGGCGGCGCCGCTGGCCTCATCGGGGATGCACATCCCTTTGACGCTGTCCGGGAACACCATGCGGGCGAGGTTCGCGATGCAGCGAGCGCGCAGCATGTTCCGCGGGTAGTTGCGCCAATTGTCTTTGATCTCCGTCTTGCCGCCCTTGCCGTTGTCGCGGCCGCCGAGGAGCCCGGCATCCGCGGCCTCTTCGATGGTCCACGAGAGGACGACCTCGGGGTCACCCTTGCGCTTCGCCACGAAGGTCGCCTTCTTGTCGTCGCTCGACACCGGCCGGAAGAACTCGCACGCCGGATTCTGAAGGCAGAGCGCGTACATCACGTTAGCGTCCAGGCTTCCGCGCCCGTTCACGATGTAGACGTTCGACGCTGCGTTCATGGCCGTGAGCCCGAACTCGCGGCCGAACATGATTCTCGCGAACATCTCCTCGGGGCTCGAGGCGCCCCCGATCTTCGCGTTGAAGAGGATCGTCGCGATCTCCTTCGCCTCCACGATGCCCCGCGGCTCGAGCCCTCGCTTGAAGTTCTCGAGGGCCACCGCCGGCGAGACCACCATCGCAGCGGTGTTCTCGTCCAACACTTCGCCGTTCGACACCTTCGCGTCACCGTTCGACATTGCCCTATCCTCCTCGGCGACGTCGTCGCCGGAACCTGCACATATTAAGTACTTCCCAACACCCACGCCCGCTGGCATGGGCACAATCGGAACTATTCCGCCGCCTCGGCGTCGACCACGCTCTCGATTGCCTCGATGCGCACCTCGCCGCGTTCGACCCTCGAGCAGATGACCTGCCAACCGTCCGCGGTCGCGAACCGTAGGAAGTCCTGCAACGCGTCGCCGTCGATGCTCTCCAACCTGTCGCACACAAGGATGCGCGTCTTGGCGTTCATCCGCTTCGCAATCTCGACGGCGAAGCGCATCTGCTCGGCGCCGCAGAGCGTGTCGAGGCTCTTGCCGTCGAGGCGCACCTCATCGCCAAGGACGCTCAGGCCGGGCACGCCGCCGCACTTGGCGAGGAGCGCCGCGGGCGCGTCGTTCGCGAGGCGCTTCACGACCTCGTCGAGGTGGTCGGCCGCGCCGCGGGCGAACTTGGCGGCTTCCTCGGCGGCCTTCGCCTTCGCCCGAGCGTCCTCGCGGGCCTGCTCGCGCTTGGCGGCGTCGAGACCCGCTTCGGCGTTCCTCACGCGCTCGGCGGCCCGTACGACGTCGCCCGCCGCCGGCTCATCGACGGCCACGGCGACGGCGGCCTCGAGCTCGTCGGCGCGCGCGCGAAGGTTGCCGGCGTCGGTTTCATGCTTCTCGGAGACCGCCTTGCGCTGCAAGATCGACGTGCGGGCGAGCGACGCCGACTCTCTGGCGCGTCGCGCGTCGTCGAGTTGCCTCTCGAGGTTGCGGATCACGTCGTCGTGACGAGCGATCTCGCCGTCGGCAACGGCGAGGGCGTCGGGGGAGACGCGCGAATCGAACGCCATCCCGTCGGCAAGCTTTGCCTCTTCACGAAGCTTCGCCGCGCGCGCCCGAACGTCCGCGCTCTTCGCATGCGCCGCCTTCGCCGCCTCGCCCTGGGCCACGAGCTTCGCCTCCTCGGCCCGCGCCTCAGCGAGCGTCTTCTCGGCGACGGCCACGGGCAGCGCGTCGGGCATCAGCGGCAGCGCGTCGGCCGCCTCGCGCGCTCGCGCTGCCGCTCCCTCGGCCTCCTTCGCCGCCGCGTTCGCCGTCTTCCGTTTCTCGTAGAAGATGGCGTGCGCCCGGCTGACGGCGTCGAGCCCGTGGCCGCTGGGGTCGAAGTTGTCCGGGATCTCCTGGGCCCACGCGCGGAGCTCGGCGAGCGTGACCTCGACGGGCAGCGCGGCGAGGATCTTCGCCCGGCGCTCCGACGGTTTCGCGAGGAAGAGGTCGACGGGGTCGAGCGCGGACGTGCCGAGGAGCTCCGTGAGGTACGCCACGGGCTTCGGCGCGCGGAAGCCGTCCTTTGTGACGCTGATGGTGCTCCCGCGCTCGGTGATGACCCAGCGCACGCTCACATCGTCGAGGTCGACGAGGATCTCCGCGCGGTCGCTACCGATGCGAATCGCCTCGGGGCCGATGTCGCGCGCGGCGAGGGCAGCGCGGACCGCGCGCAGCACGGTCGTCTTCCCGCCGCCGTTCTTGCCCACGACCATCGCGCCCGCGGCGGGGAGCTGAGCGTCAAGCGCCTCCACGCCCATGAACTGCTTGATCTGAATCCGCGTGACCTTCATGACTCGTCTCCTCGTAGAAAGAGCCTCACCGCGAGCGAGGGGCGAACGAGGGTCCGCCAGCCTGCTCCCACGTCACGAGCGGGATGTCCGAGGCCTCACACCCCGGCTTGTGACCCCCGGGCAGCGAGCCGCAGCACCACTTGCAGACGAACATCTGCTTTGGTCGCGCGGCCGACAGCGCGGCGTCGTCCTCGCCGCGGCCCGACATCGCGGGCGCGCGGTGGCGGCGAGCGAAGCCGCCCCTCACGGCTTCACCCAACCGGTCGACGCCTCGCCCCGAAGCCTCGCGCACTCGGCGCGTTCGCGCGCGGTCGGCGCGCC
>Ga0105240_10007499_pt1 | contig 15829 bp, 16 predicted proteins | sample KBSC54metaG_FD_80426 | JGI IMG/M metagenome (GOLD analysis project Ga0105240, IMG submission 80426) | Corn rhizosphere microbial communities from Kellogg Biological Station, Michigan, USA - KBS C5-4 metaG | ecosystem: Host-associated > Plants > Roots > Rhizosphere > Soil | place: Michigan, USA... | reverse complement strand
CGCCGAGCATCCGTTCGCGCTCGCCAAATGGGGTCTTGACTGCATCAAAGGCGATTGATCCGACAACGGTTATGGGCATCCTCCGACCCTATCGGAGCGGCTGCGCAGTCGCGGGCCGGCGCGGCGCGGCCGTGAGATAGCCTCGCCCGGCGATGCGCGCCATCCAAATGAACGAGTTCGGCGGCCCGGAGGTGCTCGAGCTGGTCGATCTGCCGACGCCCGAGCCGGCCGCCGGCGAGGCGCTGATACGGGTGAGGCGCGCCGGAGTCAACTTCGCCGACACGCACACGCGCACCAACTCCTACGTGCAGAAGGCGACGTTGCCACTCGTGCCCGGCGGAGAGGTGGCCGGCGTCGTGGTCCAGGCGCCCGCAGACGCCGCGGTCAACGCCGGCCAGCGGGTTGTGGCGCTCACCGGCGACGGCGGCTACGCCGAGTACGCAACTGCGCCCGCCGAGCGCTGCTACCCGATCCCCGACGACCTCGACGACGACACGGCGGTGGCGATCCTGATCCAGGGCCTGACTGCCTGGCATCTGTACCGCACGGCCGGCCGCGTCGCGGCGGGCGAGTCGGTGGTCGTGCACTCGGCTGCAGGGGGTGTCGGTTCGCTCGCGGTCCAGCTCGGCCATCCGTTCGGCGCGGGTCGCGTGATCGCCACCGCATCGAGCGAGCAACGGCGTGAGGTGGCGCTCTCGCTCGGCGCCGACGTCGCGATCGACCCCGACCCCGAGGGCCTGACCGAGCGTCTGGTCGAGGCCAACCAGGGGCGTGAGGTCGATGTCGTCTTCGATATGGCCGGCGGTGAGGCGTTCGAGCGCTCCTACCGCGCGCTCGCGCATTTCGGGCGGATCGTCGTGTGCGGCATCTCCTCGCAGCGGCCTAACGAGGTTCGCACCGGCTCGCTGCTGCGCAACTCGCGCACGGTCGCGGGCTTCTACCTGTTCCACTGCCTGGAGCGCCCGGCGATGGTGACGGATGCGCTGGCCGACCTGCTTGCGCGGACGGCTCGCGGAGAGCTGCGCGTAGTCGTGGGCGGCACGTACGCGCTCGAGAACGCGGCGCAGGCGCAGATCGACCTGCGCGCGCGGAGCACCGCGGGCAAGCTGCTGCTCGATCCCTCGCTCTCGCTCGAGCGCAAGTGATGCGGCGGTCTTGTCGTCGGCGGCCGGGCCGAGATGCCTCAGCGCATAAGCTGCGGTTCGCACATGCCAAAGACCTTCGCTGAGCTCGGCCTCTCCGAGCAGACACTCAAGGCTCTGCAGGACGTCGGCTACGAGTCGCCCTCGCCGATCCAGGAGCAGGCGATCCCGTCGCTGCTGGAAGGGCGCGACGTGATCGGCCAGGCTCAGACCGGCACCGGCAAGACCGCCGCCTTCGGGCTGCCGATCATGGAGTACATCGACCCCTCCGAGCAGGAGGTGCAGGCGCTCGTGCTCACACCGACGCGCGAGCTGTGCATCCAGGTCACCCAGGCCCTGCGCGCTTACGGCGCGCGTAGCGGCGTCGACGTCGTCGCGGTCTTCGGCGGTGCCCCGATCCGCACCCAGCAGGCCCAGCTTCGCGCCGGCGGGCATGTCGTCGTCGGCACCGTCGGGCGCGTGCTCGATTTGATCTCGCGCCACTCGATCGTCCTGCACGACTGCCGCTTCGTCGTGCTCGACGAGGCGGACGAGATGCTCGACCTCGGCTTCCTCGAGGACGTCGAGCGCATCCTCTCGATGACTCCCTCGGGCCGGCAGACAGCGCTGTTCAGCGCGACGATGCCGCCGCCGATCCGCAAGCTCGCAGACCGCTATCTGTACGAACCGATCACGATCAAGGTCAAGGCCGCCACGCTGACGATCGACACGGTCGCGCAGTTCCAGCTTCCGGTCGAGACGCGCGAGAAGGCCACGAAGCTGGTGGAGGTGCTCAAGGCCGAGCGGCCGGAGCAGGCGATCGTGTTCGTGCGCACGAAGGTGCGCTGCGACCAGCTGTTCAGGACGCTGCGCGACGGCGGCATGAACGTGCGCGCGCTGCACGGCGACATGTCGCAGGGATCGCGCGACGGCGTCATGCTTGCCTTCAAGGGGGGGCGTGTACCGATACTCGTCGCGACCGACGTGGCGGCGCGCGGACTGGACATCTCCACCGTCACGCACGTCGTCAACTACGACGTCCCCACCAGCCCCGATACGTACGTCCACCGCATCGGCCGCACCGGCCGCGTCGGGCGCTCCGGCCGAGCGATCACGTTCGTGGAGGCACGCCAGAAGCGTGAGCTGGAGGCGATCGAGCGTCACATCGGCACTCAGGTCGCCGCCTGGCAAAAGGACGCGAAGGCAGCGCCGACGCCGGTCAGCGAGCGCCCCCGCCGGCATTCGAAGCCGCACATCTCCCGCGACGGCGACGAGCCCTCGGTGAAGCTGCTGGTGGGCGGGGGCCGCGCGGCGGGTTTGCGCGTGGCTGACATCGTCGGCGCCGTCACCTCGGCAACGGGCCTGGACGGCGAGGCGGTGCGCGACGTCAGCGTGCTCGAGCGCTTCTCGTTCCTGTCGGTCCCGGCCAACGAGGCCGATCGCGTGGTGGCGGCGCTGGAGGGCAGGGACGTGCGCGGGCATGCCCTGCGCGCCGAGCGGGTAGGGTAGGCGCGATGTCCACCGCCACCATGAACACCACAGAGGGTCAGATCGTCTTCGAACTGTTCGACGAGGACGCTCCAAAGACGGTCGAGAACTTCCGCAAGCTCGCCGCCGACGGGTTCTACGACGGCCTCACGTTCCACCGCGTGATCAGCGACTTCATGATCCAGGGCGGCTGCCCAGAAGGCACGGGCACCGGTGGCCCGGGGTACACGTTCGAGGACGAGATCAACTCGCACAAGATCGTGCGCGGAGCGCTGGCGATGGCCAACGCCGGTCCCAACACCAACGGTTCGCAGTTCTTCATCGTCACCGCTCAGGCGTGCCCATGGCTGGACGGCAAACACACGGTGTTCGGTCAGGTGAAGAGCGGGATGGACGTCGTCGAAGCCTTGGAGGGCGTTCAGACCGACGGCGGCGACAAACCGGTCGAGCCGATCGGGATCGCCACGGTCGAGCTGGCTGACTAGCCAAATCGGGTGTAGCCTTGGTTGCCTGAAGCGAAGCTAGGCAAACGAGGCCGAGGAGACAGCGATGGCGACCGTCGAGCAGCAGGTCAACCGTGAGGTCCACAATGGGGCCGCGCCGGGTGGCGCTATGGCCGGCGGAGGCGATATCCCCGTTGAGAACCCGGCTACCGGCCAGGTTGTCGCCCGCGTTCCCGATCTGGACGCCGCCGCGGTCGCCGAGATGGCAGCTCGCGCTCGTGCGGCACAGCCGCAGTGGGAGGCTTATGGCTTCGAGGCGCGTGGAAGGGTCCTGCGGCGCGCACAGAAGTGGCTGATCGACAACTCCGAGCGGGTGATCGAGACGATCGTCTCGGAGACCGGCAAGACATACGAGGACGCCGAGTTCGCCGAGATCGCCTATGCGGCCAACGCCTTCGGTTTCTGGGCCAAGAACGCGCCCAAGTACCTGGCCGACGAGCGGATCAAATCGGCGCAGATCATGCTCAAGGGCAAGAAGCTGATCCTGCGCTACCGCCCGCTTGGCCTGGTGGGCGTGATCGGCCCGTGGAACTACCCGCTGACCAATTCCTTCGGTGACTGCATCCCTGCGCTGGCCGCCGGCAACGCGGTGATCCTCAAGCCCTCAGAGGTCACCCCGCTGACATCGATGCTGCTGGCCGAAGGCTTGCGCGAGTGCGGCCTGCCGGAGGGTGTCTTCCAGGTCGCCACGGGACGTGGCGCCACCGGCGCCGCGCTGATCGAGCAGGTCGACATGATCATGTTCACCGGCTCTACGCGCACGGGCCGCAAGGTCGCCGAGGAGGCCGCCAAGCGCCTGATTCCCTGCTCGCTGGAGCTCGGCGGCAAGGACCCGATGATCGTGCTCTCAGACGCCGACCTGGAACGCGCCGCCAACGTCGCCGTCTACTACGCGATGCAGAACGCGGGACAGACCTGCATCTCGATCGAGCGCGCCTATGTCGAGGCGCCGGTCTACGACGAGTTCGTGGCCAAGGTGAGCGAGAAGGTCCGTGCGTTGCGCGTCGGCGCCCCCCACGGCCCCGGATCGGTGGACGTCGGCGCGATCACCTTCCCGCCGCAGATGGAGACGATCTCCTCACATGTCGATGAGGCGATCGACAAGGGCGCGCGCGTGCTTGCGGGCGGCAAGGCCGTCGAGGGCGTCAGCGGGCGCTTCTACGAGCCAACTGTGCTGGTCGACGTCGACCACACGATGAAGATCATGACCGAGGAGACCTTCGGCCCGACGCTGCCGATCATGAAGGTCGCCGACGCCGAGGAGGCCGTGCGGCTGGCCAACGAGTCACCTTACGGCCTCGGCGCGTCGGTGTTCACGCGCGACACCGCGCGCGGCGAGCAGATCGCCCGCCGCCTCGAAGCGGGTGCCGCCAACGTCAATGACGCGGTCGTCAACTACACGGCGCTGGAGCTGCCGATGGGCGGCGCCAAGGCATCGGGCCTGGGCTCGCGTCACGCCGCCGGCGGCATCCGCAAGTACTGCTCCCAGCAGGCGATCGTCGTCACCCCACGCCTGGCGCTCAAGCGCGAGGCGCACATGTTCCCGTACAAGGCCAAGACCACGCGCATGATCGCGCGGTTGTTCAAGCTGATGTACGGGCGCGGCGACCGCGATTGAGTTGACGCCGGGCGCGAGCTGCGCTCGCATGCCCTGTGCGAGAACCGCCGGCCGTTCAGGCGACAGCCAGCGCGACTCCGAGCAATCGCTCCAACTGCGGGATCGTCGTCTCGGCGCTCGTGTGGTGCACGGTCGCCATCCCCAGCTCCTGCGCCGGCGTCAGGTTGAACGGGAGATCGTCAACGAATACGCACTCACGCAGCTCGGCTCCCGCTCGCTCGGCTCCTAGTTCGTACATCCGTTTCGCCGGCTTGCGGGTGCCGAGCTCGCCCGAGATGACCACACCGTCGAATATCTCGTCGAATAGGTCGTGCGGATAGCGGTGCACTCCCCAGGAGTTGGAGACGAGCGCGGTGCGGATGCCGGCGTCGTGGGCGGCGCGGACGGCCTGCACCATCGCAACGTCCGGCTCCACGCCCGCGAACAGGCCGTCGATCAGCCCGTCGGAGTCGATGCCGAGGATCTCAGCGAAGCGCTGCTCGAACTCGGGCTCTTGGATCGCCCCCTTCTCCAACGCGATCAGCAGCTCGCGGAAGCCCGGGTTGGCGCGGAAGCTAGCCATGAGCTGCTCGGAGTCGATCTCCATCCTCATGCAGTAGTCGTGGAAGGAGGTGAACAGGTTGGTAGTGAGCACTCCGCCCCAGTCGATCAACAGCGCGCTGCGGCCATTGCCGTCGAACGCCGCCGGCGCCTCGTGAGCCGCCTCCTCGCCCGGCGCGTCTGAATCGTCCGCCTCACGCACCGCGCGCCACCTCCTCTGCCTGTCTGGCCAGCTGGACGACGCCCTCGCCGAACGCCTTCAGGTAAGGATCGTCGGTGCTGCCGGTGATCGCCCGCTTGTAGTTGCCCTCCATGAACACGGCCGACTTCCACAACGCCAGCGTCACATACCAGCGCAGATCGGTCATCGAGCGCTTGCTGGCGTCTTCGTAGCGGGCGATCAACTCGGCACGGGTGGGGTAGCCCTCCGCGCGGGTGACGTTGCCGAGCGCCGCTCGCAGGCCCTCGGCGGGATCGTCGGCCTCGGTCCAGAACATGCACATGTAGCCGATGTCGGCCAGCGGATCGCCGATCGTCGCCATCTCCCAGTCGAGCACCGCCATCAGGTGCGCGGGTGGCTGTGACGCAAAGATCGTGTTGCCAACGCGGTAGTCGCCATGCACGATCGTCGCCGGGGTGGGTGGGTCCGGATCCGGCAGGTTCTCGCCCAGCCATCTCGCCACACGCTCCATCTCGGGCAGCTCGCGCGTGCGGTTGTGCTCCCACAACCCGCCGAAGCGCCGCAGCTGGCGCTCCAGGTAGCCGGTCGGCTTGCCGAAGCCCTCGAGCCCAGCGGCGCGCCAATCGACTGCGTGGATCTCCACGAGCGCGTCGATCAGCTCCTCGCCGATCCGCCGACGCTGCTCGGGCGTGTCCAGCGTGGGGGGTGTCTGCCACACGATCACCTCTCCTGGCACGCGCTCCATCACGAAGAACGGGCAGCCGATGACCGTCTCGTTATCGCCGACGGCGAGCACCTTCGGCACTCGCGCCGCGGTGCTCTGGAGCGCTCGCAGCAGGCGTGCCTCGCGCAGAACGTCGTGGGCGCTTGGCGGCAGCGGCCCGCGTGGGGGGCGGCGCAGGACGACCTCAGCGCTTTCGCGCTCGATCAGATAGGTGACGTTCGAGTGCCCGTCGCCGATCGGCTGGGCGCGAATCTCGCCGGAGCCGATCCCGTGCTCGTCAAGAAAAGCGGCCAGCGGCTCGAGCACGAGCAACGGCTCGCGCGCGTCGGGAGCTACGTCCGCGTGGGTAAGGACGATGTCGTCCGGTGCAACCGCTGCGCTCATCCGCCCGCACGCTACCGAACGCGACGTTGCCCACGGCGCAAGCCTGCGCGGTGGGCCTGGCCGGCGGCGTGGCGCTGGCGGTCCTCAGCCTGCTCAGCCGCCGCGAGCCGGTCCCGCGCGGCGACGATCTGATCTACGAGCGGATGGCTCAGCACCCGTTTGCGACACATACATTTCCGTTCGCGTACCGCGTCGGCCTGCCGTGGTTGGTGCATGTGCTGCCGTTCTCGCACACGACCTCCTTCCTGCTGTTGGCCTGGCTGGCCGCCGGCGGCGCGACGGCATTCGCGTTCGCGCTGATGCGCCGCCTGGATGCGCCGGCCACCGTGGCGGCGCCGCTGGCGTTCGCGCTCGCCGTCTCCCCGCCGCTGTTGCTCGTCGCGCTGCGAGACGGCCGCAACCCAGACGGGGTGACGATGCTGTTCATGATGGCCGCGACGCTGCTGGTGGTGCAGCGCCGAGCGCGTGCGCTTGCGCTCACGCTGCTGGTGGGCGTTCTGTTCCGCGAAGCGGTGCTGTTCGTGATCCCGCTGGCCTACGCCGTCTGGGCGGTCAGGCTATGGGACCGCGATGTCGCCCTGCGCGTGCTCGCGGCGGGAGCGCCGGCTGTGGCGGCGTATGTCGCCCTGCACCTGGCGATCCCGACCGTCGGCCGTTCCTCGGTGCCTGGGTACGGCGGCTCGCTTGTGGGCGAACGTGGCCACGTCATCCGTCTCGGGCTGGACAGCCTGGCCACCGAGCTGCGCCGTATGCTCTCCGTGTTCGGTCCATTGTGGCTGCTGGCGCCGCTTGCCTTGCGCGGCAGTCGCTTCGCGCGGCGCGGGCTGGCCCTGGTGGCGTGCTCGCTGGTGTCGATGACCTTTGCTCTTGACTGGGGCCGGATGATCTTCCTCTCAGCGCCGGCGTTCTACCCGGCCGGCGCGTTCACGCTGACCGCGCGCCCGCGCTGGCGGATCCCCAGCTGGATCGCGTTCGCCGCGCTGATCTTGGGGTACGCGATCTATATGGACCACAGTGGCGTGAAGCACGGCATCGTCGACAACCCGCTGCCGCCCTATCCGGTGCGTTGAGCGTTCGTCCGGTGCGGCTGCTGCACTCAGCGGCCTGCGCGCGACCAACCGCAACAATCCCTCTCCCTGCGTGTCTCAACCGACCATGCTCAGATTCCGCATAGCAACTATCGCACTGCTCGCCGCCCTTCTGCTCGGTACCGCTGGCCTCGGCGTTGCCACCGCATCCCACAACGAGGCGATGTTCTTCGAGGCCCCCAGAGACCTGATCGGAGTCACCCCGGCCGCGCGCGCGAAAGCAATCGGCCAGCTGCAGTGGCTCGGTGTCAAAGCGCTGCGCGTCGAGCTCGTCTGGCGCAACGTCGCGCCGCGCCCCACCAGCGCTCGCAAGCCCAACTTCAACGCGACCAATCCGGCCAGCTACGCCTGGGGCGACTACGACGCGTTGCTGGCCGAAGCGCAGCGGCTGAAATGGCAGGTGCTGCTGACAGTGACCGCGCCCGTGCCGAAGTGGGCGACGGCGGCGAAAAAAGACTACGTGACCCGCCCGGGCGCACGGGACTTCCAAGAATTCATGACCGCTGTCGGCAAGCATTACGGCAGCGAGGTGTCGCTGTTCGCGATCTGGAACGAGGCCAACCACCCGGCGTTCCTGCTGCCGCAGTTCAACAGCCACGGGCGGCCGGAATCGGGGCGTATCTACCGCGGCCTGTTCCAGGCCGGCTACGGAGGCCTGAAGGCGTCGGGGATCGCCAGGCCGAAGGTGCTGATGGGCGAAACGGCGCCGGTCGGCTCGGACTCGCTGAGCCGGCGGGAAATCCGGGAAAGGGGCCTGCTCCACGACGTGGCGCCGCTCGCCTTCCTGCGCGAAGCGCTGTGCCTGAGCTCGAAATACCGCAAGTCGGGAACCTGCGAAGCACTGCCGGCCTACGGCTACGCCCACCACGCTTACACCGTCGGCTCCCCCCACTACAAACCGAAAGAACGCGACGACGTGACGATCGGTGTGATCTCGCGCCTGTCCAGCGCACTGGACAGGGCGGCGGCGGCGCACGCGATCCCGGCCCATCTGCCGATCTACCTGACCGAGTTCGGCATCCAGAGCTATCCCAACCGCGAACTTGGGGTGCCCCAGCCCAAGCAGGCGGAATTCGACGCGATCGCCGAAAAGATCGCCTGGTCGGATCCGCGCGTGGCGGCCTTCTCTCAATACCTGCTGCGCGACGACAAGCTCGGCGGCAAACCGGGCTCGAGCGTACACGGGGGCTTCATCGGCTTCCAGACGGGCCTGGAGGAATACGGCGGCAAACGCAAGCCGCTGTACTACGGCTTCCCGGTGCCGCTGGTCGTCTCGCGCCACGGCCACCGCTATTCGCTGTGGGGCATCGTGCGCCCGGCCACGGGCGCCACCGAAGTGACGGTGCTGGTCGAGCCGAAGGGCTCGCACAAGTACCGAACGCTGGCGAAGGTGCACACCAACGCTGCCGGCGCGTGGACACTGGGCTCGTCGGTGCAAGGCAGCCGTTGGCGGGTGAATTGGCGCAGCCCGGCGGGGGTCGCTTACACAGGGACTCCCATCGGCGCTTCGTGAGCGGCTGACGCTGCTCGCTGTCTGACCACCAGCCCAAGGACGCTCGACGCATCGCTCCTACGATGGGGCGATGCCCGAGCTTCCCGAGGTTGAGATCACGGCTCGGCGCCTGGACGAGGCGCTGCGCGAGGCTGAGATCCTCTCGGCTCTCGCCCCGGGCGTGAAGGCGATGCGTACGTTCGACCCGCCCCTGTCGGCGCTCGAGGGCCAGCGGATCGAGCGGGTTGGTAGGCGCGGCAAGCACCTGGTCGTCAAGGCCAGTGGCGACCTCGCTCTGCTCATCCATCTGATGTCGGCCGGGCGGCTGCAGCTGTATGACCGCAAGGCAGGTCCCCGCGACAGAACCTCGCGGCTGCTCGTGCGCGTTGGACTCGTCGACGGCTCTGAGGCCGAGCTGCGCCTGCGCGAGTTCGGCTCCAAGCAGGCGGCGTGGGTCAAGCTGCTGCGCGCGTCGGAGCTGGAGCAGGACGAGTCGATCGCGACGCTCGGCCCCGAAGCGTGGCCCGAGGCGCCGCCGCTGGCCGGGCTGCTCGACGCCTCGCGGCCGCTGCACGCCGTGCTGCGCGATCAGCGCGCGATCGCCGGGATCGGGCGCTCGTGGGTCGATGAGATCCTCTGGCAGGCGAAGCTTTCGCCGTTCAAGCGCGCCGGCGACCTGAGCGAGGCCGAGAGCGCCGAGCTCGAGCGTACGATCGCGCAGACGCTGGAGGCGGCGATCGAGCACTACGAGCAGACGGTCCGCCTGCCGATCCCAGACAAGCTGCCGATGCCGCTGCGGGTCCACCGCCACGAGGGCGAGCCGTGTCCGCGCTGCGGATCGAAGCTCCTGGCCGTCCACTTCGAGGACTACGTGATCGCTTACTGTCCGGCCTGTCAGACCGGTGGCCGCGAGCTGAAGGACAGGAGGCTGTCGCGGCTGTTGAAGTAGGCGCGACGAGGAGCCCGAGAAGATGCGTTCGAGGGTCTCGGCCAGGCGGCCGATTGATAGACTAAGTCTATGACTAAGTCTGTAGGTGTCCACGAAGCCAAGACCCATCTGTCCCGCCTGCTCGAGGACGTAGCGGCAGGGGAGGAGATACTGATCACGCGAAGGGGCACCGCGGTAGCGAGTCTCGGTCCGCCGCCCGGAAGCCCCCCGAGGCGGCTGGGGGTCGACCGCGGGAGGTTCGTCGTGCCAAAGGACTTCGACGCCCCGCTGCCCGACGATGTGCTGGCGTCCTTCGAGCAGTGAAGCTGCTGCTCGATACTCACGTCTTTCTCTGGCTGAACACGGAACCCGAGCGACTCAAAGATCGCCTCTCGCTGATCGAGGATCTTCGTACCGAACTTGTGCTCTCAGCAGCCAGCGCTTGGGAGATAGCGATCAAGCATGGGCGCGGAAAGCTGCCACTGCCGGAGCCCCCGGAGAGCTACGTGCCGTCGCGCATGCGCGATGTGGGGGCGAGCGGCCTCGCGGTCGAGCACGCCCACGCTCTCGCCGTTGCGGCACTGCCGGCGATTCACCGCGATCCCTTCGACCGGCTGCTGGTGGCCCAGGCCAAGGCGCTGGAATTGCCGATCCTCACGGCCGATCCGATCGTGGCGCGATACCCGGTCAAGTCGCTGCTCGTGGCCGGTGGCCAACTCCCGCCCGACTGACGATTACGCAAGCTTGTGTGACGCAGCGTTGTGCAACGGAGGGCGTCGCCTCCAGGTCGCCCGCGAAGACCGCGACCTACTGACTATCATCCGCGCGCCCGCTGGGTATAAAGGCAAGACCAACCATGTAAGGCCGAGAAGGAGCGACCCCATGCTTGCAAGTGCCGCGCTCGAGGTGCCCGAGCACGAATTCGACGATGAGGACTGGGACGACGCCGACGAGCTGGACGCCGACGAGCTCGACATCGACCCCGACGAGGAGGACATCGAGCCCGAAGAGGACGACGAGGGCTTCTGAGCATAGTCTGGGTGTGTGGCAGCCCTCGCACCCAGCTCCTGGCCATCCTTGCCGCCCCTGCCGGCGACGACCTCGATCGCGCACAGCCTCAATTCCTTCGTCGAAGCGACAGGCCAGTTCTTCTCCGACCTGGCGGCCGTCCACTGGGGCGCCCTGGTCCTCGGCCTGCTCTTCTTCGGCCTGAACCTGACGCTGCGCTCGCGCGCTTTCTTCCACAGTCTCCGCGCAGCCTACCCCGCCGTCAGCTTCCAGTGGCGACGCATCTGGGGAGCCTACGTCGCCGCTGTCGGCTTCAACAACGTCGTGCCGGCGCGCGGAGGGGACATCATCAAGCTGTTCTTGACGCGCAGCTCGATCCCCGGCTCCTCCTACCCGACGGTCGCCTCGGCCTTCTTCGTCGAGTCGATCTTCGACGTGTGCGTCGGCGTCTTCGTGCTGATCTTCGCCTTCAGCCAGGGCGTCTTTCCCAAGCCGCCAGACTTCTCCAAGCTGAACTCGTTTGACATCTCCTACCTGGCCGAGCACTTCCGCTTCACGCTGTTCTTGATCACCCTGCTCGGCGTGCTCGCCCTGGTCGCGTTCGCGCTGCTGTCGGTGCGCGCGAAGGCGTTCTGGGCGAGGGTGCGTCAGGGCTTGACGATCCTGACCGACCGGCGCCGGTACCTGCGCGAAGTGGTGGCCTGGCAGGCGGTGGCGTGGGGATGCCGTTTCGCCGCCTTCTGGTTTCTGCTCGACGCCTTCCGCGTGGGCGGCTCGGTTGTGAACGTGCTGTTGGTCTTCGGCGTGGGCCAGGTCGCCGGCGCGGTGCCCTTTACGCCTGGTGGAGCGGGCGTCCAGCAGGCGCTGCTCGTAAAGGTCTTCGCGACCAGCGCCCCGACCGCCGTGGTGGCGGCCTACTCCGTCGGTCAGCAGATCGCTATCGCCTTCTTCACCGCGATCCTCGGGCTTGGTGCGGTCATCCTCATCTTCCGCTTCCGCTCCTTCAAAGAAGTGATCGCGGCCGGTCGCGCTTCGCGCGAGCAGGAGCGTCGCGACGAACGCGGTAAGGAGGGGACGGTTCCCGAGCCGGCTACTGCAGACCCGCGCGCGCCTCGCGCACGAGCGTGACGGCCTCGGGGAAGACGACCGCGATCACGCTTCTTATCTGCTGTGCCTGAGCCTCGGCGTCGCCCTGGACGTTGACCCGGTTGACGGCCGCGACGGTCATGTCGACCGCAAGCTTGATCGCGTTATCGGCCCACGCCAGCGACTGCTGTCCCTGCATCTGCTCCGCGAACTGCGCGATTCGTCGCTGCAGCTCGTCGGGATCGCCGAAAAGGTCGCCGAAGCCGCTGCTCTCCATGCCGTCATCGTAGCGAGCAGGAGCCTCTCTCCAGCCGCGTTCGGTCGCCCCTTCATGTCGGCCCTCGCATAGACTGCCCGGGCGATGGCGACGGCTGAGATCAAGGAGCGTACGGCGCTTGAGACGGCCCGGCGCGCACGCTTGGGTGTGCCGGCGGTCGCCGGCGGGGTGCTCTACCTGCTCAGCGGGATCATCCTCAACGCCACGCTCAAAGAACTGCCCACCGTGGGAATCGTGCAGGGGTTTGAACCGGCGCTGCGCGGCGAAGCCAGCCCGGCCGTCTCACCGCGCGCAGCCGAGGTCAAGTACATCGATCATCACGCCTTCGGGCTGATCGCTGGCAGCGCATTGACGGCGATCTCGGTGCTTGCGCTCACGCTCGTGCTGCTGTTCCTGGCCGACTGCACCCGCTTTCGTCGGCCCGCGGCTTGGCCGGCTGCCCGTCCGCTCGTGTTGATCGGGGGAATCGGCTATGCGGCGCTGAACCTGATCCACGAGGTCCTGCTGGCGATCGAGGCGCACAAATTCACGCACGGGTCCGACTTCAGCAGCAAAGCGGTCGAAAAGGCGCTGCTGGGAAGCGGCTCAGTCGGCGTCACTCTGGGACTGCTCGGCCTGATCGCCGCCCTGGCTCTGGCGGTTGGGACGATCGCGGTCGCCGTCGGCGCCATGCGCGCGGGCTTGCTTTCGCGCTGGGTAGGCATGCTCGGGGCGGTCTCAGGTCTGCTGTTCCTGCCGTTCTTCGCCACCGCCACCTTGCAGCTGATCCCGACCTTCTGGCTGGTCGCGGTCGGCATCCTGTTGATGGAACGCTGGCCGAACGGCGACCCGCCCGCATGGGCCGCGGGCGAAGCTCGTCCCTGGCCCACTCAGGCCGAGATGCGCGCCAGCCGCGAACAGGCGAACGGCAAGGGCGCCGGCAGCGCTGAGTCCGGCGGGCAGCCAGCGATCGCCTCAGGCGACGTCGGGCCGGCGCCGACGCCGGTCGGCGGCGGCTCTCGCCGCAAGCGGCGCAAACGCGGCTGAGAGCCGCAGCTGCACGAAAGGGCCAGAGCTCATCAAACACGATTGGCGGGGCTCGTGCGCGGGAATAATTAGAGAGAGCGCGCGGCCTGGCTTTGGCGGCCGCGATCTTGGCTCTACAAGCGTTAAGCCGTGCGGCTGACGCGCGGCGTGAAGGGAGGCTCCTATGGAGGCCGCGTCGATCCATCACCACCCTGCACAGGGCGCGAGCCCGCCGGTGGCCGCCGAGCGGCCGGTAGCCAGTAGTTGGTCGCCGGCAAATCCGGCGCCGCTGGGCCTGGCGGCGTTCGCGATGACCACGTTCGTGCTGTCGATGTTCAATGCAAATCTCGTCAACGAAAAGGGCGTGCCGGTGGTGCTCGGCCTGGCCTTGGTGTACGGAGGGATCGTCCAGGTGCTGGCTGGTATGTGGGAGTTCCGCGCCGGCAACACCTTTGGGGCGGTCGCCTTTTCCTCCTTCGGGGCCTTCTGGATCTCCTTCTGGGCGCTCGAGGTGTTCTACGCCAAGAGCATTGGCGGCAACGTCGGCCACTCTGTTGGCGTCTACCTTTGGGCGTGGGCGATCTTCACGGCGTACATGACGGTTGCCGCGTTGCGAGTGAACGCGGCTGTGCTGCTCGTGTTCATGCTGCTGACGGTGACGTTCGTCCTGCTTGCGATCGGAGCGGTCGGAGCGCACACGACAGTCACGCACTGGGGCGGCTATCTCGGGCTCGCAACCGCCGCGGCAGCGTGGTACGCATCGTTTGCGGCGGTAGTCAACTCGACGTTCGGCCGCACGGTGATGCCGCTCATACCGCTGGGCGAGCGCTGAGGACGATTCGAAGGACGGTACAGTCAAGCGCGGCAAGAGGGACAAGGGAGGTGTGACGATGGCGATAGACACACATGCGCTTGACAACGAGTTGGCTCGTATGCTCGAGGTCGAGCGCTTTGAGCCTCCCGCCTCCTTCCGTGAGCACGCGCTGCTCAGCGACCCGTCGATCTACGAGGAGGCGGCGCGCGACCCGCAGGCATGGTGGGCTCGGCAGGCACAGTCGCTTGACTGGTTCGCGCCCTGGGAGCGCGTATTGGACGACTCCGACCCGCCGTTTTACAAGTGGTTTGTTGGAGGCAAGATCAACGCCTCCCACAACTGCCTTGACCGCCACGTCGCCGCCGGTCGCGGCGATCGAGTCGCGCTGCACTGGTGCGGCGAGGAGGGCGAGCGGCGCGACATCACCTACGCCGAGCTGTTGGCGGAGGTCAAGCGCTTCGCCAACGCGCTCAAGGACCAGGGCGTGGGCAAGGGGGACGTCGTCGGGATCTACCTGCCGATGATCCCCGAGGTGGTGGTGGCGATGCTCGCTTGCGCGCGCATCGGCGCCCCGCACAACGTCGTCTTCGGCGGCTTCTCGGCCGAGGCGGTGCGCGAGCGGATGGAGTTCTCCGAAGCGAAGGCGTTGATCACCGTCGACGGCGCCGCGCGCAAGGGCAAGATCGCCGCGGTCAAGGATCGCGTCGACGAGGTGATGGGCGACCTGAGCACGCTGCAGAGGATCGTCGTCGTGCGCAGCAAGGGCACCCCCTGCCAGATGCGCGAGGGCAGGGACGTCTACTACGACGAGATCCTCGCGACCGCCGATGGGGAGTGCGCAGCCGAGCCGCTGGACGCCGAGCACCCGCTGTACATCCTCTACACATCGGGCTCGACGGCCAAGCCGAAGGGCATCCTGCACACGACGGGCGGCTACCTCACCGGCGTGACCGCCACCCATCGCTACGTATTCGACCTGAAGCCGGAGTCAGACGTCTACTGGTGCGCGGCAGACGTCGGCTGGGTGACCGGCCACTCCTACATCGTCTACGGCCCGCTCGCCAACGGCGCCACCTCGGTCATGTGGGAGGGAGCGCCGGACTACCCGCACAAGGGGATCTGGTGGGAGCTGATCGAGCGCTACAAGGTCAGCATCCTCTACTGCGCGCCCACTGCGATCAGAGCGTGCATCAAGTGGGGAGCGCAGTGGCCGGCCAAGCACGACCTCTCCTCGCTGCGCCTGCTCGGCACCGTCGGCGAGCCGATCAACCCGAAGGCGTGGCTGTGGTACCACAAGGTGATCGGCGGCGAGCGCTGCCCGATCGTCGATACCTGGTGGCAGACCGAGACCGGCGCGATCATGATCACGCCGCTGCCCGGAATCACGGCGACCAAGCCCGGGTCTGCGACGCAGCCGTTCCCGGGGGTGGAGGCGGAGGTGCGCTCCGAGTCCAGCGGCGAGCCGATCGCCGAGGGGCAGGGCCTGCTGGTGCTGATCAAGCCGTGGCCGTCGATGCTACGCACGCTCTACAAGGAGGACGAGCGCTTCATCGACAACTATTACGCCCGCTT
>Ga0105240_10007495_pt1 | contig 15831 bp, 18 predicted proteins | sample KBSC54metaG_FD_80426 | JGI IMG/M metagenome (GOLD analysis project Ga0105240, IMG submission 80426) | Corn rhizosphere microbial communities from Kellogg Biological Station, Michigan, USA - KBS C5-4 metaG | ecosystem: Host-associated > Plants > Roots > Rhizosphere > Soil | place: Michigan, USA... | reverse complement strand
TTGCCCAGGTATTTGTTGATGGTCTTCGCCTTGGTAGGCGATTCCACGATTACCAGAGCCTTTGGCATATTTTCTTTCGGAATGATTGCAGATTACCCAGTGACGTTACCACACTTTAACAAAGTTCTTGCCGGGGAGTTGCTTTACGAGCCCCAGCATTTCCAGCTCGAAAAGCGCGGCGATCAACTCGGATGGAGAAATATCTTCCACCTTTTCAAGCAGATCGTCCAAGTGTACGGCGATATCCACTTGCAGGACCGCCAGAGTCTGTCGAGCCGTCCCGCCGAGTTCCGGAACTGGCCCGCTTAATAAGGATGCCTGCTCCTCGCCGGAAGTTGCAGCCTCGCCCAGCAGCCGCTTCCGGCTCTTATCTATTAGATGCCGGCGGGATTCAGGAGGAAGCTCGACAATCACGTCGTTCCAGTCCTGCACCAGGCGAGCTCCCTGTTTTATCAATAGGTTAGGTCCCCAACTCAGCTTTGAAGTAATATTTCCGGGGACCGCGAAAACCTCCCGGCCCTGGTCCATCGCCAATTTCGCGGTAATGGCCGAGCCGCTGTACTGCGCGCCCTCGACGACCAGCACTCCGACGCTCATTCCGCTGATAATTCGGTTGCGAACGGGAAAATTCTGCGGAAACGCCGTGGACCCCATCGGAAACTCCGAAATAATCAGTCCGCGCGCGACGATATCGGCCGCCAGTTTCTTGTTTTCCGACGGATACACCACGTCCACGCCGCACCCCAGCACCGCCACCGTGTCGCCGCCGGCCGCCAGCGTCCCGCGATGCGCCGCCGTATCGATTCCACGTGCCATCCCGCTGGCGATGGTCAGCCCGGCATGCGACAGGTCGCCCGAGAGCCGCTCCGAAACCGCTATCCCATACGGCGTCGGACGGCGCGTGCCGACCACGCCGAGCATGAGCGTTTGCAGCAGTTCCACCCGGCCGCGGACGAATAGCAGCAGCGGCGGGTCGAAGATCTCGCGCAGCGAAGGCGGATAGCGCGAATCGCCGATCGTGACGACCTCCGCTCCGCGCTCGAGCATCTTTTCCTGCTGTGCCGCCGCGTCCTCGAAGGAGCATCCGCTGGCGATGGACTGGGCGACTGCGCCGCTGACACCGGCGACCTCCAACTCGGTCCGTGAGGCGCGAAAAATCGCCTGCGGAGTACGGAATCGGTCGAGCAGTTTTCCCGAAGTTCTGGTTCCCAGACCCGGGATCAATTTAAGAGCCAGCCAGAAGAGTTCCTCCTCCCGGCTGAGAACGGAAGACGGCATGAGGGGAACCCTCACCCTAACAGCCCGCGCTGGGAACATGCAACTTGGCGCTGATAGACTGGACCGGATGCTTCGAGCGCTTCTCCTCCTGTTCCTGGCTGCCGCTTGCGCGGCGCAAACGTTGGACGGCGTCTGGGTTGGCTCGCTGCGCAAAGACAGCAACCCTGCAGCTCTGGTCTTCATCTTCGAGAACGCCACCCACGCTACCGTCAACAGCATTGAGATGGGGACCACTAACGAGTTGTCCGGCATCGTGTTCGACGGGAATAAGGTACGCTTCGAAGTGAAGAGAGTGGGCGGGCAGTTCGAAGGCGTCCTGGACCCCGACACCAAAGAGATTTCCGGAGTCTGGACCCAGCCCGGCTTCCGCGAGCCCCTCGTCCTGGCGCGCACCGACCGGACATCCGTCATGGATCCCGCGCTCCAGGGTATCGATGCACGGGTGCCGTATCCGCCCACCGTCGTCCGCGCCGATGGTAGGGATTGGCTGTTTTACGAAGTTCACATCACCAACTGGAGCACGGAGGAAATGACGCTGTTGCGGCTTGACGTGCTGATGGGTGATGACCAGGCGACCATGGACAGCGATCTCCTCAAAAAGATCACCGTCGCGGGTGGCGCGAAACTACGACCTGGCGTGCGCAGCATCGTGATGATTCCGGTGTCGGGCGGTCCTTTCCCCGACGCCATTCGTCATCGCGTGACATTCCAACTCGCTGGCGAGTCGCAGCCGCGGAGCACCGAATGTGCGCCGGCCCGCGTACTGCGCGGCGCGGTCCGCATCGGTCCGCCGGTGGGCGCGGGCTCGTGGCAAATGGCAGCCGGACCGGATGGCGACATGCACCACCGCGGCGCCATCATCGCTTATCAGGGACGGGCCACCATCTCGCAGCGCTTCGCCTTCGACTTCTTCGTGGAAACATCCGAAGAGCCGGACCACACTGCGAACGAAAGCTATCCGAGCTACGGCGTCCCACTCATCGCCGTGGCCGATGGAACCGTGGCGTCGGTGATCGATGGACTGCCGGACAACCCGCCCAGCGCACTGCTCGCTACCGTGCCGCTCACGCCCGATCGCATGTACGGCAATCGCGTGACGCTGGATATCGGCGGCGGCCGCTACGTGACGTACGCGCACATGAAGGCGGGGCTCCGCGTGAAGGCCGGCGACAAGGTCCGGCGCGGCCACGTCCTCGGCGCGATCGGCAGCACCGGCCGCAGCGGCGCGCCGCACCTCCATTTTCAGGTGACCGACGGTCCCGACCCGATCGCGTCTGAAGGACTCCCTTTCGTGTTTGAGTCCTTCACGCACGAGGGCACGAGGTACACCGACGAGATGCCCCTCAATCGCTGGGTAGTTGTGTTTCCAAAGTAGCCGTGGGGCAGCGCTTCGGCCTGCCGAGCCGAGCGCCAGCTCGGCCGCTCACCCCTCTACGCCGAATCGCGCTTTCATTTCCCGCCGACCTGTGGCAGTCATGCTCAACGCGCGGCTATCCAGATCCTGCACCACACACTTCCTCTTCAGCAACACCCCCGAAACCGCCGCGCCCAATGCGCCGCCCAGATGCGGCCGGCGCTCGCTCCAGTCCAGGCAGGCATACGCGAATCTGCGCCGGGATGCCTTCGCCGCGCCGACGTCCACCCCGAGAGCCGCTAACGCCTTCTCGCCACCTGGATTGATCTCGTACGTGTTCGACACCCAGCCCATCTCGTGCATGCGATCGTGCAGCGCCACACCCAGCGTGCCCGCCGCGTGGTCGTAACAGGTCCGCGCGGCTCGCAAACGACTCGGCGTATTCGGCACGAACCTCTTTGCCGCGCCGCCCGCCAGCACGCTCAACGCCTCCAGCGCCGCCGCCACATGCCGATTCTCCAGACTGTAATATCGATGCTTTCCCTGCGCGAACACCTTCACCAGCCGCGCCGATTTCAGCCGGTTCAAGTGCACGCTCGCCGTCGAAGCACTGACCTCCGCCACGATCGCCAGTTCCGTGCTGGTCCGCGCGTGCCCGTCCATCAGGCAATACAGCATGCGCGCCCGCGATGCATCGCCGATCGCCGCCGCAATCTCCGATACCGCTGCATCCATAGTTTGATGGTAGGCGAAGTGTGATCACAGGGCAAGCCGCATGATGTTTCCATGACCATCACGTGTTTTATCCGATACGAAATCGACCCCTTTCAGCGGGACGCATTCCGCGAGTACGCCGAGAACTGGGGCCGCATCATTACGCGTTGCGGCGGCCACCTGGTGGGATACTTCCTTCCCAGCGAAGGCACCAACTACGAAGCGTGGGGCCTCATCGCGTTTGAGAGCCTGTCGGCCTACGAAGCTTACCGCGCCCGCCTCCGTTCGGACCCGCAGGCGCGCGAAAACTTCGCCATGGCGCAGACCAGGCGCATGATTTTGCGCGAAGAGCGGACCTTCGTTGAAGTGGTCGGCGGCACGTTCAATCTTCCCGCGAGCCAGCCGTAACTTTTTCCGCCCTCCTTCCGAAGTAACCTACACAGAAGGAGGGAATGACAAACTTGCCCCGCATCGAACAGAAACACCCGCGTGCGATCCGGTGGTTCCATTGGGTCAACCTCCCGCTCCTGTCCCTGATGATCTGGAGCGGCATGTTGATATACTGGGCCCACGGCGTCTACATCCATTTCCCGGACTGGTTCTACAAATTGTTCAACATCCCGTACAGGCTCGCCGAGGGCATGGCGTGGCATTTCCTCATCATGTGGTTCTTCGCGTTGAACGGCATCGCCTACGTGATCTACACCGTGGTCAGCGGCGAGTGGCGCTATCTGGTGCCCAATCGACAGTCCTTCGTCGAAGCCATCCAGGTCACCCTCCACGACTTGCACCTGCGCAAGACCGCTCCCCCGCGCCGCAAATTCAATGGAGCGCAGCAGATCGCCTACACCAGCATCGTCCTCATGGGCGCCGGATCGTTGATCACCGGACTGGCGATCTTCAAATCGGTGCAACTCGGCTGGCTGACCGCGCTGCTCGGCGGATACGAAGCCGCGCGCCTGGAGCACTTCCTCCTGACCTGCGGCTACGTCATGTTTTTCTTCGTGCATATCGGACAGGTAATCCGCGCCGGCTGGAATAATTTCCGCGCCATGGTGACCGGACTCGAAATCGTGGACGACGAGGAGGCTGCCGATGGAACGCCCGCTTAAAGAGCAGACGCGCCGCAGTTTTCTCACCGGAGGCATCGCCGCCCTGGCCGGATTCGGCGCCTGGCGCTGGATCGGCAGCCGCAATCTCGAGGGCGACGTGCCATGGCCGCTACGCCGTGCCCTACAGACCAACGAGGAACTGACGCGCGACTATTTCCGCCCCACGCGCCTCGCCCGCGAGTTCCCGCGCGGCACCAGCGGTATGCCCAAGGTGAATGGCGAGGTCGGCATCGACGACGACGACTTCGATGTCAACAAGTGGCGTCTCGAAGTCCACGGACTGGCTAGTGCCGAGGGCCAGGCTACCTTCACGCTTGCCGACATTCAGGCCTTCCCGAAGGTCGAGTTCGTCAGCGAACTGAAATGCGTGGAAGGCTGGAGCAAGCGTGTGCACTGGGGCGGGACGCGACTGGCCGACTTTGCCCGCCGCTATCCGCCGGCCCGTTCCGGGACGGATTCCTACGTCGGGCTCGCCACTCCCGGCGGCGATTACTACGTGAGTCTCGATATGGCGTCGGCCCTCCACCCGCAGACGCTACTCTGCTACGAAATGGAAGGCCGGCTCCTCGAATACTCGCATGGCGCGCCGCTCCGTCTGGTCGTGCCCATCAAGTACGGGATCAAAAACCTCAAATGCATCGGCCGCATCACGTTTAGCCGCGGCCGGCCGCCAGATTATTGGGGCGAGCGCGGCTACGACGAGTACGCCGGGTTTTGAGTGACCCTCTCTTACGTTCGGCGTTCTGATCGAGGTTGCCTTCAGGGTATCTGAATCGGAGCCGCGAACGTTAAAAGAGCGGTTACCCGCGAGCACGGCGTCCTACTGCGAAATCGGCACCTTCACCGAGGGCGATATGTTGTTCGAGGATATTCCGACGATCGTGGCGTTGCGCGTATAGATGCCGTAGTATTCGGCGATGATCGTGTTGTTCATGACGGTCGTGTTCAGGATCGGCACTACCGCGCTCCACACCACGACTCCGGCCGGAGCGCCCGTCCCGGCATCGTCGTCCGGACCGTTGTTGGAAACGGTATTCGACAGGAACACGTTGTTATTCACGTTCTGAAAAGGCGAGTGGCTGTGAACCGCGAGGCCGGGCAGTCCGTTGTTCCGCGCCGTATTTCCGGCCACGGTATTGCCCCACGCGGCGCCTCCGGGAGGTCCGGCAAAAACGCCGATGCCGGCCGCTCCGTTGTTATTCGACGTGTTGTTCAAGACCGTATTCTGATAGACTCCACCGGCGCCGGGCGCTACAGGCGCACCCAAATGGAAGAAGTGCGACGCCAGCGTGATCCCGCAGTCTTTCGTGTTATTCAACACCTGGTTATAACTGATCAGATTTCCCGAAGTCGGACCATTTTCGTCCGTCAACAGGATGCCACCCACGTTATGCTGCACCATATTGCTGGTGACAGTCGAGTTGGTCACGGACTGCAGGTGGATGGCCTCGCCGCAATCGTCGGCATTGGTGGCCGGGCACTGCGGGCTGTTCGGACCGTACGCATCATTGTTGATGACCGTGTTGCCGGAGATCGTGAGATTCGAGGTCTGCACTGCGAAAATCCCCTCCTGGCCTGCGTTCTCGACGGTGAAGCCGCGCAGTACCGTGCCTGCTGACCCGGCGCCACTGATCACAAAGCCTTTGTCGAACCCCGCGGCATTCAAAGTCGCGTTGCCGCCGCCCAGGTTGCCGTGCGTGTCGCCATTGTTATTCAGATTCGGATTACCAATCAAAGTAAGTTGCTTCGTCACCGATACGGTTTCCGCGTATGTACCGGAAGATACATTGATCGTATCTCCGGATCCGGATTGGTTTACGGCGTATTGAATGGTCCGGCATGGTGACGAGGAGCAGTTCCCGGTATCGGCGCCGCTGGCGGAGACATAGCGGGTCGTGGCCGACGCCGCCGCGGTCGCGGCAAGTGTTGCAACCGCAACACTTAAAAAGCGAGGTATGTTCATGGATATGTTCCTCCGAGTTAGTTGTAGTCTCTGGTACGGGGACCAGTATAAGTCAGGCAATCGCGGTTTACATCGGTAACGGAGTTATGGCTGTACCGGCATGAACAGTCAGTCTCAGTTCACTCCGCGCGCCCCTCGTAATACTCTGCCCGCATTTCGGAAATCAATGTGGACGCAGCCGCGGCATCCGGCGCGTATTGCAGGAGGGCTTCGCGGACCATCTCAACGCCCCCCTCGAACTCGGGTTGGACCGCGCCGGACGCGCCCAGGCGGCGGAGCTCGAGGACGTCTTCGCGGCGGAACGCGCGGGCGATTACGGAGACGGTTGGGTTGAGGCTGCGGCCTCGCTGGACGGCCATGCGAACGGTGGCCTGGTCAGGCACGGTCAGCAGGAGGACGCGGGCCGAGTCGATGCCCGCGGCCTTGAGGATCTCGTCACCCGTGATATCGCCCCATATCCCCGACAGGCCCGCGGGCGCGAGTCCACCGAAGACCGAGTGATTGATCTCGACTACCACGAAGGGAATGGCGGCGCAATGCAGCACGCGCGCGGCTGCCCTTCCGCTGCGGCCGTATCCCGCGACGATCACGTGATTGCGCTGGAATACGACGCCTGGTTCGGCCGGCGCGGATTGCATCGGAGAACCGTGCCGGCGCCGCCACGCGCCTCCCAACCACGGGGCCAGCCGCGAGACGAGAGGCGATAGAGCCATCGTCAGGACCGTGCAGGTGAGCGCCAGATCGTAGGTGGACTTTGAGAGCATGCCGGAGGTGTGGCCGGTGCGGGCGAGGACGAATGAGAACTCGCCGATCTGGGACAAGCCGAGCCCCACGATCCAGGGCGCCAGGCGGACATAGCCGAATGCGCGCACCAGGAGCCCGGTGATCAGCGACTTACCGGCGAAAGTGAAAAAGACGACCGCGGCGATGCGTCCCGCGTGATTGAAGGCGAAAGCCGGGTCCAGCAGCATGCCGACGCTGACAAAGAAAAGGAGGCCGAAGATGTCGCGGATCGGCACCACGTCGCTGAGAGCCTGATGGCTGAACTCCGATTCGCTGAGAACCAGGCCGGCAACGAACGCGCCCAGTGCGAAGGAGAGGCCCGCCAGCCAGGTCGCATAGCCCACGCCGACGCCGATCGCGACAACGCAGACCAGGAACAACTCGCGCGAGCCCCAGGTGAGGACGAAACGGAGCAGCTTCGGGAGCAAGCGGGTGCCCAGCACAACGATGGCTCCAAGAAGCAGGACGGCGATCCCGATCGCGCGGCCGAGGCTGCCGAGCAGGCCGCCGGCAGCGCCGATCTGCGGGAGAATCACCAGCATCGGAACGACGGCGAGATCCTGGACCACCAGCAGGCCGATCATCACACGGCTGGCGAGGGTATGGGTGACGCCGGCCGCGGAAAGCATCTTCAGGACCACGGCGGTGCTCGAAACGGAAATCATCGCGCCCAGCCAAATGGCTTCGCGGGCATCCATGCCGAGCGCGGCGGCCGCGGTGGCGGCGAGCGCACAGGTCACCAGGATTTGAATCGGACCGCCGATGAGGGCAACGCGGCGAACCGGCTGGAGGTCGCGGAAGGAGAGCTCGAGGCCCAGCGAGAAGAGAAGGAGCGCAACTCCGATTTCAGCAAGTAGCTCGATGTCGTTGACCTGAACGACCGTCGGGCCGGCCGTATGTGGACCCACCAGGACGCCCGCGGCGACGTAACCGACCATGAGAGGCAGGCGAAGGGCGCGTGCCGCCAGTGCGCCGAGCAGGCCCGCGAGGATGATCAGAACGAAATCGGATGCGATGCCCAATGTCTAAGCGTAGCTCTGAAAGGTGAGGGTAGAGGGCCGGCGAGCGGCCCTCCCGGCTTACCTTGCCATCACCCAGAGCTTCGCGGCCCACAGTACACCGCCAAGCATGCCAAGCCCGGCGACAACTTTAATGGTTAACACTACATTCTCGACAACCGTTAGTGGACGCGGCGCGTGCACGTCTTCTTGCGCCACGTCCGGGTGCGTTTTGGGAACACTCATAGTGGATCTCCTGTCTGTGGTCTTTTGATTGAGGCAGCGAAATCAGGAGATCGAGGGAGGGGAGCGTCCGGTCCGCGGTCCGGCAGGCGGCAGTGAGCGCGGCAGTCGCCCTTCAGTCGCGGCGCCCAGCCGGCCGGAATCGGACACGGCCCCTTGCAGCGGATTCAGGACGAAGACGGAAGGCGCGGATGAGCGATGGCGAGCCTGGTCGTACCGCGCTCCCATGCGTGCTAGCACAAGGGCAGAGGACGGCGCCACGGCGCGGAGTTCGGTCACCACATCGGGATTGCGTGCCGGTGCGGCGATCGCGAGTATCGGCGCGCAAAGAGAGATTGCGAGCAGAACGCACACGAGTGGTCGGGTTGTGGACCGGGCCGTCATTCTCTTCCTCTAGATTAACATATCTTCACGTTCCACTTTTGAGGCTCGTCCAGATCAGAACCAGGGTGAGCGCGATCATCGCCACACTCGTGCCCCCGGCCACGATGTTGGCCCAGGTCGAGTTCTTGTATTCGCCCATCAGCGAGCGCCGGTTCACCAGAATGAGCATGAACACGAGCACGAACGGTAGCAGTATCCCGTTGGCGACCTGCGACACCAGGATCACCTGTAGCAGCGGCAGGTGTGGAATCAGGACGAAACCCGCGCCGAACAGGATCAATGCCGTGTAGAGTCCGTAGAAGACCGGCGCCTCATGGAAGCGGCGGCTGATCCCGGACTCGAAGCCGAGGCCTTCGCACACGTTGTAGGTCGTGGCGAGCGGCAGAATCACGGCCGACATCAGCGATGCGTTGATCAGTCCGACGCCAAAGAGCATGACAGCGAAGTGCCCCGCGAAGGGAGCCAGAGCCTTGGCCGCCTCCGCGACGTCGAAGACTTCGCGGTGATTGGAGTGGTAGATTGTGGCGGCGCACGCGACCACGATGAAGAAAGCCACCACGTTGGTAACGATGCAGCCGAGGATGACATCCACCCGGCATAGGTTCAGGTCTTTGCGCGTGATTCCCTTTTCCACCACGGACGCCTGCAAGTAGAACTGCATCCAGGGCGTTATGGTGGTGCCGATCAGGCCCACGATCATCGCGATGTACGACGGGTCGCGGCTGAAATGAGGAACCAGCGTCTGGTCGAGCGCGGTCTTCCAGTCGGGATGGGCCAGGAACGCGGACACGGGATAGGTGAAGTAGATTACCGAGAGCACGAGCAGCACGCGCTCTACGTGGTCGTAGGAACCGCGCACGACGATCGCCCAGACGATAGCCGCGCCGGCCGGCACGGCGATGTATTTGCTCATGCCGAACATGCCGAGGCCGGAGGCCAGGCCCGCAAACTCGGCCGCGATGTTGCCGAGATCGGCGAGTCCGAGAATGGCCATTGTGAAGAAGGTCATGCGGAGGCCGAACTCCTCCCGGATCAAATCGGAGAGGCCTTTGCCGGTCACCGCGCCCATGCGCGCCGCCATCTCCTGGACAACGATGAGCGCGATGGTCGTGGGTATCAGTGTCCACAGCAGGCTGTAGCCGTACTTGGCGCCGGCCTGGGAATAGGTGAGGATGCCGCCTGGGTCGTTGTCGACGTTAGCGGTGACGAACCCCGGCCCGAGAACCGCCAGAAACGCGACCAGGCGGTAGGACAGGATGCGCAGAGGAGACGACGCCAGTCGCCGCCGAAGATGTCTCGGCTCGGTGTGCGCTCTCATTGTGATTGTGCCAGGGACTACCGGCAGCGCGAAGAACGGCTACGCACGCGGCTCCGATCGGAGCCGCGACCGTGAGGGGCGATCGACTAGTGGGAGGGGCCGAGATGCGGAGGCTCCACCGGTTCGCCGCGGTCTTCACGCAGAATACTGCCGCCGTCAGTCATTGTGGCCCTCCTTATCTCTTGAATTGTGGCGGCGCGGTCGCGACGCCTTTCCCAAGGTACACCACCACGCAGCCGGCTGTAAACCATGAATCGAGATGAATCGTTACTCGCACTTCAATGCGCTCGCCGGATCCAGTCCGGCCGCACGACGCGCCGGCGCCAGCGCAGCCGCCGTGGTCGCCATAACGAGAATGGCGGCCGATATACCCGGCGACGCCGCGTCCAGTCCACCCGCTCCGAAAACCAGGCCCGCGCGGGCCCTGATCTAAGGCTTCGATAAGAATCGAAGAATCTCGCGCATCAGCCGGTCTGCCTGGTCCGTCTGGAAAATGAACTGGGCGTGCGCCGAGCCTTCGAGAATCACTAGCTCTTTCGGCTCAGGAGCCTTGTCGTACTGCGCTTGTATGCCGGCAAGCCGCGGCTTGTCGCGCGAGCCAAGGTCATTCCGGCTCACGATGAACAGCTTGCGGCCGGTCAGCTTTTCGGGCGGCCCGTACGCTCCGTGCGCCAGCAGCACCACCCGGTCGATCTCGCCCGGCTTGGCCTCCGCCAGCGCGCCTTCCGCGGCGTCGCCACCCATGCTGGCCCCGACCACCGAAACTTTCTTCGCTCCTTGGCTATGCAGGTAACGGACCGCGGCCAGGACGTCGAGCGGCGATCCGAAATCGGCACGCGCGGACTCCGGTCCGTCCTTCGACGCGCCGAAGCCGCGGAGGTCAATCGCCAAAGCGCAGAACCCCGCCCCCACTAACGAATGCGCCTGATTCTCCCAACTGCCTTTGTCGAACCGGCCTCCGTGAGCCAGCACGACGCAACGATCGCTCTTTCCGTACAGGTCCGCGTGGATCGTCCATCCGTCCCGTGTCGCAAACGAGACGGGCTTCTGGGCATACGTCATTCCCGCCAGAACGACTGCGAGTATCAGCGATCTCACGGCCGGCATACGGGTAGTGTACTGTGAAACCGAGTAAGTGGTGACCATGGAACTTACAGCCGCGGACCTCCTCAAACAGGGCATCTTTTGGACTACGCTGGCGGAATGGCGTAAGGCCAACCCCGGGGCCGTTCCCAATCTCGCGAAGGCCTCTCTGCGCTCCGCAGATCTCAGCGGAGGCGACCTGAGCGGCGTGAATCTCACGGATGCGGACCTCACCGGCGCCAACCTGACCGATACTAAACTCTCCGAGGCGGATCTGCGCGGCGCCACGTTCGTGGACGCGAATCTGACCGGGGCCGACCTCTCCTACGTGTTCGGCAACAGTGCCGACTTCTCCGGGGCTAACCTGCAGAACGCCAGGTTCACCAAGGCACTGTTCGATAGCGCCCGGCTGGTGCGCGCGAACCTTTCGGGCGCCAACTTCGGCGAAGCCGATTTCATCCGGTCGGATCTCACCGGCGCGAACCTCCGCGACGCGAACTTCTTCAAGGCGGCATTCGAAGGCGCTCGATTCACTCGCGCCGATCTAACCGGCGCCGACCTCGCCGACGCGGATTTCGAACTGGCGTCTCTCGATGACGCCTGCCTGAATAACGCCAAGCTTTATAACACTTCGCTCTCCAAGGCCGACCTGAGCCGCGCGGTACTGACCGGCGCCGATCTCGCTTACGCGAACCTCTCACAGGCGAATCTCTCGGACGCGAACTGTGCCGGAGTGAACCTGCAGGGCGCGTTGCTGTTCGGCTCGAATTGCTCGCGGACAGACTTGCGCGGCGCGCTCCTGCTGAACACCGTCGCCATCCAAACCGATTTCACCGGCGCGGATCTGACCGGCTGTCGCGTCTACGGCCTATCCGCCTGGGACGTCAAACTCGAAGACACGAAGCAGACCAAGCTGGTCATCACCCGCGAAGAGCCCCACGTGCACGTCGACGACCTGGAGGTCGCGCAATTCATCTATCTCCTCCTGCATCGCGAGAAACTGCGAAATGTGCTGACCACGCTGGGGGAGCGGACCGTCCTCATTCTCGGGCGCTTCACGGAGCGCAAGGCCCTGCTGGAAGGCATCGCCGATAAACTCCGTACACTCGGCTATCTGCCGATCGTGTTCGATTTCGATAGGCCCACCGACCGCGACCTCACCGAGACGGTAAAGATCCTCGCCGGACTCTCGGTATTCGTCGTCGCCGATATCACCAATCCACGCTCGGTCCCACTCGAGTTGCAGGCCACCGTGCCCGATTACATGGTCCCTTTCGTGACACTCGTCGAGCGCGGGCAGCCGGTCTTCGGCATGTTCGACGACCTGCCGCGCAAGTACGATTGGGCGCTGCCGCTGCTCGAATATAGCAGCGCGGACAGCCTGCTGGCCGCTTTCGAGAGGAAGGTCGTCGCGCCGGCGCTCGACAAACTGGCTGAGGTCAGACGGCGCAAAGCCTTGCCGCCCGCGCGCCGTTCGGCTGAGGACTGACGACCCAGTGTTTGTGTATGAATCGTTGCGGTTTGCCGTGGCGTGCGGATTGAATTGAAGTGGAGCCTCGGATAAGCTTTACGCAGGCTAACCAGCAATTCGGAGGACAAATGAAAGGTTTATCACTTCTCCTCGGTCTAGTCGCATTGAGTCCGACTGCTCAGGCCTCAATCATCACTTACGCCGCGTCTCTGAGCGGCGCCAACGAAAATCCACCCACCGCTTCGCCCGGTACGGGGTTCGCAAGTTTTACAGTCGACACCGTTGCGAATACGGTCCTCGTCAATGTAAGTTTCTCCGGGTTGACAAGTAATGACACGGCCGCACACATCCACTGCTGCGTGGCACCGGGAGGTAACACGGGTGTCGCTACGGCACTGCCGGCCTTGCCCGGTTTTCCGCTGGGAGTGACCTCCGGATCCTACACCAATCAATTGTTCAGTCTTCTGGATCCGGCGTTCTATAATCCGAGTTTCGTCACGGCGAATGGCGGCACAACGGCGTCGGCGGAGGCGGTTCTGCTGGCCGGATTCGCCGCCGGAACAACGTACTTCAATATCCACACCTCGGTCAATCCCGGCGGAGAGATTCGAGGCTTCCTTACTGCCACTACGGCCACTCCTGAACCTGCGACGCTGGTTCTCATGAGTCTGGCTCTAGCCGGACTGGTCCTCGAACGGTTGGTTGCGCGGCGTAAGGCCGCAGCCGCGTCTTAAGCTGACCGTCGCCAGACCCCGATCGCCGCGCCAACGGCCACGCTCGCCGCCAGGACTCCGGCGTGCCAAATCGCCAGGTGCGGAACGTTCATGATCGGGCAGTGCAACTCCAGTGCCGCCAACCCGGCCAGCCCTGCGAGCGCGCCCACCGATGCTCCCGTCGATACCGGCGCCACCACGTACCCGCGGCGCAGAATCAGCCACGCGATCGCGCCCGTGGCCGCCGCGCACGCCAAGCCCATGCGGAAGCAGGCCACGCCCGAGTGCAGAAAACGGCCTGCTTCGTAATCCGAGAACAGCGTCAGGAAGACCGCCTCGATCGCGCCGATCGCCACCAGGGACACCACCATGCCGCGCACCGTGCGCGCGCCCGGCCGCATATCGAGCGCCACCACGAACGATGTGCCCAGCAGCAGCGCGAGCAGGAGTCCGAACACCACCGCCGCCTGACTGCCGCTCATCGATGTCAATCCGCGGACCCGCATGAGCGCCGCGGCCGCGACCGCGATCGCCCCGGCGATCGACAGGAACAGCGAGGCGAATGCGCCCGGCGGCGGCAGCGGACGCACCGGCGCGAGTCCTTGTAGCACCTGCCCGCGTGCGCGATCGAGCACCGCCGCGTCGACCTTGTATGCCGGTGCGGCCGACAGCGCCTGCGACAACGCGCGGCATCGCGGACATCCCGCTAAATGCTGCCGCGCCTCGGTCGTGAGTTCACCGCCCGACAGGATGGCATCCATCTCGAGGCAGGTCACGACGCCACCTCCGCCGTCAGCAAACTGCGCAGCTTCTCGTAGGCGCGGTGGGCCTTCTGTTTGACGGACCCGACACTGGACCGCGTGGCGCGCGCGGTTTCCTCCAGGCTGAGTCCCGAGATTTTCAGCAGCGAAATCACCTCACGCTGGCTTTCCGGCAGGCTGGCCAGCAGATAATCCAAATCGGGCGCCGACCGGTCGTTCGGTCGCGCCGGCGCGGCAGGCTCGGCGACCCCTTCCAGGGCTGCCTCCCGCCGTTCGAATTCCCGCCGCCGGTAGCCGTCGATCCTGACATGCCGCGCGATGGCATACAGCCACGGCAGCATGGGCTCGCCCGGACGGTAGGTATGGCGCGCCTTGTGGATGCGCAGCGAGACGTCCTGCAGCAGGTCATCGGCGTGCCTGCGATCGGACGTGTACACCGCGAAAAACCGGTGCAGCGCCGGACTCACCGTCTCGATCAGACGGTTGGCGGCATCGCGGTCGCCGTTCTGGTAGGCTTCCATCAGCAATTCCAGTCGGGACGTGGCCGGCTCGGTCGACACTCTCAACCATTATCCACCACCGTCCTGTAAGATACTTCGCACGGTCGCGTTGTAAAGTTACGCTGACCGTAACCTCGCGGCCGCCGGGTGCGAATACAATGGCAGGAGAAGTCATGAAAATACGCACTCTGGGTACTGTCCTTTCGTTCGCTATGGCTTGCGCGGCAGCCAACCGGAGCTTTCCCGCGCCTCCCGCAACACCCGTGGAATCCGCCTCGGGGCCCCAAACCGCGGTCTTCGCCGGCGGCTGCTTCTGGGGCGTCGAGGGCGTCTTCGAGAAGGTGAAGGGAGTGACCAACGCCGTCTCCGGCTACTCCGGCGGCGAAGCCAAAACGGCGCACTACGAGACCGTCGAAAACGGTAGGACCGGACACGCCGAATCGGTTCAGGTCACGTACGACCCGTCCAAGGTGTCGTACGGCCAGTTGCTCGAAATCTTCTTCGCCGTGGCGCACGACCCGACCGAGAAAAATCGGCAGGGTCCCGACACTGGCCCGCAATACCGCTCGGTCATCTTCTATGCCAACGAGCGGCAGAAGCAGATCGCCGAAGCCTACATCCATGAGATCGACGCCGCCAAGGTCTTCCACGCTCCGATCGTTACGGAAGTGGTCCCGCTTCGCGCCTTCTATCCCGCGAAGGCGTATCACCAGAAATTCCTCCAGCGGAATCCCGATTACCCGTACATCGTTTATAACGATCTCCCCAAATTGGACCATCTGAAAAAGCAGTTCCCGGAACTGACAAAGTAGGGCAGGCGAGACGGCAGCTTGGCGGCGATTACTGCCCCACCAACTTCGCAACCGCTCCGTCGAGAACGGTCGTTCGGCAATCGAAATAACAACGCGGCCGGAACACCAGTAGAATGACTGCTATGGACAAAGAAACGCCGCGGCCCAGCTACAAGGTCGACGAACTTCTGGTCCAGTGCGACGCTAACGCAGCGCCCACCGAGGAAGACCGTGAATGGCTCGGCGACGGGCCGGTGGGCGCCGAGATCCTCTAATGCAAGGGACAGAATGGTTCGCGCGCCCTGTTCTGCACGTAGCTGACGTCGAGGCGTCGCTACGCTTCTACGTTGACCTGCTTGGATTCG
>Ga0105240_10007494_pt1 | contig 15832 bp, 11 predicted proteins | sample KBSC54metaG_FD_80426 | JGI IMG/M metagenome (GOLD analysis project Ga0105240, IMG submission 80426) | Corn rhizosphere microbial communities from Kellogg Biological Station, Michigan, USA - KBS C5-4 metaG | ecosystem: Host-associated > Plants > Roots > Rhizosphere > Soil | place: Michigan, USA... | reverse complement strand
GCCATCACTCATCGATCGATACAGGTTGCCCAGAGCGCTGCAACCCATCCCCAGGTTCCCGAGTTGCACAGCTGGCGTCAGACTTCGACCAACGCCTTGACCACGCCGCTGGACGCTTCGGCCCATTGCGGCAGCAGGTCAGGAACCTCGGACAGGCTGGCGCGATGAGTGTTAAACGCCTTCGCGGGCAGTTGACCTGATCGGATCGCGTCAGCGACCGTCGCAAAATCCTCCAGGGTGGCATTGCGACACGCCAGCAACGTGGTTTCTCGCTTGTGGAACTCCGGGTCCGAAAACCGGATTTCAGCGCTCACGACCGAGATCAATGCGTAGCGGCCACCGTGAGCCACGTATGAAAAGCCTGTCTCCATGGCCTTCGGGTTGCCCGTTGCATCAAACACGACGTCGTAGAACTCGCCGTTGGTAACTGTAGCCAGCGCCTCGCGGGTCTCCTCGCTCAGAACGATAGTGTGATCGGCAGATAGCACCGAGCGGGCGAACTCCAGCCGATCCGCGCGCGAATCCACAACCGTGAGCTGAGCGCCGCGCAGCTTGCAGAACGCCGTCGCGGCCAATCCGATCGGCCCGGCTCCAACCACGAGAACCTGTTCTCCAGCCAACACCTCGGCCCGGCGTACGGCGTGCGCACCGATCGACAAAAACTCGATCATGGCCGCCTCATCAAAGCTCAGGCCGCGGGTATTCACGACGAAGGCCGCCGGAACACTGACATATTCGGTCATCGCGCCGTCGCGGTGTACACCCAACACTTCCAGCCGGGTGCAGCAGTTCGTCTTGCCCTTTCGGCAAGCGACACACACACCGCAGGACAAATAAGGCATGACCGCCACTGCATCCCCCGGGACCAGGCCCGATCCTGCGGGAGCCTCGACCACTTCTCCGGAGAACTCATGACCGATGAGGCGAGGGTAGGACAGGTAAGGCTGCTTGCCCCGGAAGATGTGGTAGTCGGTACCGCATACCCCGACGCGACGAACGCGAACCAGCACCTCATCGGGAGCGCGGATCGGCTCGGGCCGATCCTGCGCAATCAGCCTTCCGGGTTCTGCACAAATGACGGATAACAGGGGGAGACTCCAATTGGCCTTACCTATAATATAGGCTACCATAACCTCTAGTAGACCAGAATGGTAGATGACGTGGGCGCAAGACCGTTGAGGCATTACCAGACCACTGTCCGCTGCGCGTGGGGCGCCCAGACCAGCCTGGGAGAAGGGCCGGTCTGGGATCCGAGGTCCCAGGCGCTTCACTTTGTGAACATCAAGACCGACGACCTGCTGTCGTTCCGCGAAAGCGGGCGATCCCGCATCCGCTCGGTGTACGGTGGACTGTCCGCCGTGTTTCTCACCGACACTCAACGCCTGTTGTGTGCAACGACCCGAGGCCTGGTTCTAGCCGAATATCGAGGCGCCGCGCCGCGCGTGCTGACTCCCATCGAAGCCGGACGCCCCGGAAATCGGACCAACGACGGCAAAATAGATCCGATGGGCCGAGTCTGGATCGGCACCATGGATGACACCGAGGCGCAATTCACCGGCGCGTTGTATCGCATCGATCAGGATCTGACCGTCACCCGCGTGTTGGATGGCGTTGGTGTGTCAAACGGGCTCGACTGGAGCCCGGATGGCGGAACGTTTTATTACACCGATTCCAAACGCGGCCTCATCTGGCATTTTCCTTTCGACATGAAGAGCGGCACGCTGGGGCGGCGCGAAATATTCGCCACAGTGCCCGCCGAGCATGGTGTCCCCGACGGGCTGACGGTCGACTCGGAAGGTTTCGTCTGGAGCGCGCATTGGGACGGATGGCGCATCTCGCGTTATGACCCGAAAGGAAACATTGAACGGGTCGTGTGGTTGCCGGTGCCCCGAGTCACTTCGCTGTGCTTCGGCGGGCGCGCACTGGATACCTTGTACATCACGTCAGCGCGAATCGGGTTGAGCAACGAGGACCTGCTGGAAGCACCGCTGTCCGGCGCGTTGTTCAGTTGTCAACCCGGCGTTCTGGGCAAACCGGCTCATTACTCGAAAGTCGATACGATTTACCCTCGACGTGCGGTGGAGGTGGTGGGTTGATGCATCTCATCCGGATTTTGGCACTGTTCGCCGCCGTCTTCGTCACGACCGCCGCCAAACTCATCACCCCCGATTATCTGTTCAACTCGGATCCCACCTGTCGCCAGATCGGCGACACGTTCTACCTTTTCACCACCCAAGACCCGTTCACTGTTCAATTCCAACGTCCCAACACGTTCTATCGGGGGATGTTCGCCTTCCATGCGCTCACCACGCAGGACTTCGATCGCTGGGTGGACCATGGCTCGATCCTTACAGGACGTGACGTAAGTTGGAATGCCGGCGCCGCACTATGGGACGGCGATGCCGGAATACCGGGTAACGGTCGCTTCTACGCCTACGCTCCGTTTCGCATCAACTCGAACAGCGAACAGAACTACGGCAAATTCAACATAGGCGTTTTCACCGCCGATCACGTTGCAGGACCCTATGAGGATGTCTATGGCGGCCCGATGAAAAATGTCGATGGCTCGCCGTTGTTGGGACTGAGTCCCACAGTCATCACCGCGGAAGACGGCTCACCGTACTTGATCTTCGGTGCCGGTGACACCGAGAAACATGAGGCGTGGCTCGCTCCCCTGAAGCCGAATCGGATCGAGCTGGCCGCGGCACCGCGACGTCTGCAGGTTCCTGAGAAGGACGCCTGCGGCAACCTCGAATACTACGAGAGCCCGTTTCTGTTTCACGCTCGCGGCAAATGGTATTTCACCTACGTTGCCTATAAAGAAGACAAGGGACCCAAGTGCGACCCGAAGGGCTCGTACGTTCAATACGTGACTGCCGACAGCATCTGGGGTCCATTCGACGGTCCGCCCAAACGCCTGTTGAATCGCGCCTTCACCGGCCAGGAGTCCACCCAGCAGGGTGTGTGTTCCTTTCGGGGTGAGCTTTATCTGGCGTACCACGTGGCTCACGAGGAAAAGCCGCCGTTCGACGACCACCATCGACAAGTTGCAATCACCCATCTCACGTTCAACAGCGATGGGTCCCTGCAGACCCTCGATCCTGCAACCGATGCAGGAGCCGGCACACCTGGCAAGAGTGTCCTCAGCCTCGATGCATTCGCGCCCCGGCGCGAAGCCGCCGAGTTCCACGCCAGCCAGGGTGTGACCGCCGAGCCGGGCCGTTCCGGGGAATATCGAATGACGATGAGGGATGGCGGCTGGCTGCGGTTCAATCGGGTTGATTTTGCGGGCACGGCGAGTGCATTTCATGCGGATATGACTGGCGACGCAGCTGCACTCGAGATCCGGTTGGACAGCCCAACAGGGCCACTGGCCGGGGTCCTGAAGCGGCCCAACATTCAAAGTCGTCTCAACACGCCGATTCAGGGGACACACGACCTCTTCCTGGTCGCCCGCGGCGGGGTCAGTCTCAGCTCCTTCGGTTTTGAGCGTAGCGCCGCGGATCCTCGTGCCGTCGACCTGGTGTCGAAAATGACCCTGGACGAAAAAGTCCATCAAATGCAAAACGCTGCGCCGGCTATCCCGCGACTGGGTATTCCGTCCTACGAATACTGGAATGAGGCCCTGCACGGTGTCGCTCGGGGTGGGGAAGCGACTATTTTCCCGCAGGCCATCGGTATGGCTGCCACCTGGGATCGGGAGCTACTTCTGGCCGAAGGCAGCACCATCGCAGTAGAAGGGCGCGCCCGCTACAACCAGGCGCAACGCGAAGGCAATCACGACCGCTATTTCGGCCTGACCTTCTGGGCCCCCAACATCAACATCTTTCGCGATCCCCGCTGGGGGCGGGGACAGGAAACGCTCGGGGAAGATCCATTTCTGACCGGGACGCTGGCCACCGAATTTGTCCGCGGTATCCAGGGTGATGATCCCCATTACCTTAAGGCGATTGCCACTCCAAAGCATTTCGCAGTCCACAGCGGACCGGAACCGCTGCGGCATGGCTTCAATGTGAATCCATCGCCGCGCGACCTGAATGAAACGTATCTGCCGGCCTTCCGCCGAACCGTGGTCGAGGGCCACGCCCACTCCCTCATGTGCTCGTACAACGCCATCAACGGTAAGCCTGCCTGCGCCAATCCCGAGTTGTTGAATGACACTCTGCGGGGCGAGTGGGGGTTCGACGGGTTCGTAACCTCCGACTGCGGCGCGATTGATGACATCACCCAGGGTCATCACTTCACGCGAAACAACGTCGAAGGCGCGGCGGCGGCCGTCAAAGCGGGCACCGACACCGCGTGTGCATTCAAGAATGAATACCTGGATCTCGCGCGAGCCGTGAAGCAGAACGTGATCCCTGAGTCGGAGTTGGACCAATCACTGCAGCGGCTGCTCACTGCGCGCATGCGTTTGGGCCTGTTCGACCCTCGCGAGCAGGTTCCTTTTTCTTCGATTCCCATCAGTGAAAACCACTCTGCCGCCCATCGTGAGCTTGCGTTGCGGGCGGCTCGTGAGTCGATTGTGCTGTTGGCCAACGACGGTATCCTCCCACTTGAAAAGACTTCCCGTATCGCGGTAATTGGCCCGAGCGCGACTTCTTTGATTGCTCTCGAAGGCAACTACAAGGGTACTCCAACCGCTCCCGTCCTGCCCCTGGACGGGATGGAAGCGGCCTTTGGCGCGGACAAGATCGTCTATGCGCAAGGCGCGCCTTTTGTGTCCGACATCGCGCTCCCGGTTCCCCGCACTGTGTTTGGAGAGGGACTGAAAGCGGAGTTTTTCAACGGGGTTGGTTTCAAGGGAAGCCCGGTTGCAACTCGAACCGACCGCCAGATTGACTTCGACTGGAACGCCGCGTCCCCGCACCCCGGCGTCAATGCCAACGCCTTCTCCGTCCGCTGGAGCGGTACTCTGACTCCACCGGCGCCGGGCGACTATAGCTTTGAAGTGGCCGACCGGCGCTGTGATCCCAGCGAGGATCACGAGAACTACACCCTCGAGGTGCAGGGTGCGGCGATATTTCGTGCCAGCTCGACGTGCGAGGACTTTGGCAAGCCGCGGCCCGCCACGACTGTGCATTTCGCCGACACCAAGCCGCGGCACTTCGTATTCGAATACACGCATCAATCGCCGCGCTTCTCAGCGGGCGTTACCCTTGCCTGGAAGGCTCCGGATCAAACTTTGTTGGACGAAGCTCTACTGCGTGCTCGCTCGGCCGATGTGGTCGTTGCCTTCGTAGGGCTCGTGCCATGGCTGGAAGGCGAGGAGATGCCGGTCCACATCGCGGGCTTCGACGGTGGGGACCGTACTACGCTCGCGCTTCCTGAGAGTCAATTGAAGTTGCTGGCGGCACTGGCAGGGACGGGTAAACCGGTCGTGATTGTGTTGGAGAGTGGCTCAGCCGTTGCTCTTGGAGCGCTGGGCAAGCAAGCCCGAGCCATCGTGCAAGCCTGGTATGGCGGCGAGCGAGGCGGTCAGGCGATCGGAGAGGTGTTGTGTGGGGCGGTTAACCCCTCAGGCCGCTTGCCGGTCACCTTCTACGCATCGACGAGCCAGCTGCCGCCGTTTGCAGACTACTCGATGCAGGGGCGTACCTATCGCTACTTTGCGGGCAAACCCGAGTACTCCTTCGGTCATGGGCTGAGCTACACGACATTCTCCTATGCGGATCTGCGAATAGACGCCGCAAAGATGGAAGTCACGGTGTCGGTACGCAACGCAGGCGCGGTCGCCGGGGCCGAGGTAGTTCAGCTGTATCTGTCACAGCCCGGTATCAAAGGCGCTCCGCTGCGCTCGTTGAAAGGCTACGAGCGCGTGGAGCTGGCGCCCGGCCAGACCCGAGCCGTGCATTTCAACTTATCTGCCCGCGATCTTGCGCTCGCAGGCGATGACGGGCGCATGCGGATTGTGCCTGCACACTATCAGCTCTGGATCGGCGGCGGCCAACCCGACACCGGCGCGCCAGGTCTCAGAGGTCAGTTCGAGGTGACCCGTACACAGGTACTGGAGCCTTGAATGCAGTTGGAGGAATCAACATGCCCAAAGGCGTAATATCGGACAGCGCCGTTGCGGACTACCACCGCGACGGCTTTGTGCTCATTCGTGGAATGCTCGACCCGGTTGAGATCGGGCTGCTCTCGCGAGCCGCGCGCGAAGATCGCGTGTTGGATCAGAAATCCTTCCATAAAGGCGACGGCGAGGGCGGTGTCATTCGCCTGTCCCTGTGGAATCATCCCACGGACACCCTCTATGGAATGATCGCCCGCTCCAAGTCCATCGTCGAGTCGGCCGAGAAGATCCTGGGCGATGAGCCCTATCACTATCACTCCAAGATGATCATGAAGGATGCCAAGGTCGGCGGTGCCTGGACCTGGCATCAGGATTACGGCTATTGGTACCAGAATGGCGTCTTGTCCCCGAACCTCACCAGCGCCTATATCGCCGTAGATCCGGCTACCCGGGAAAATGGCTGCCTGCAGGTCATCCGGGGTTCACACGCGCTGGGACGCATCGAACACAAGCTGTCAGGCGACCAGGCCGGCGCCGATCCCGAGCGCGTCGAGCGGATCCTCGAACGCTACGAGCTCGTTTACGTGGAAATGTCACCCGGCGACGTGCTGTATTTCCACGCCAATATGCTGCATCGATCCGATCAGAACCGGTCGGACAATCCCCGCTGGTCGATGATCTGCTGCTACAACGCGAAATCCAACAACCCGTACATGGAAAGTCATCACCCGCGTTACACACACCTTGCCAAGGTGCCGGACAGCGCGATCCGCGAAGCCGGACTCAGACGATTCTCCGACGTCGCTGACAACGCCGCCTGGTTGGATGATAGTAAGGACCTGAGCGCGCGCCAGCTGGGTGGCCGCTGAGGCACGATGCCGCGCCTGTTGTCTTACCTCAATTGGCTGACCCTCGAGGCGCTTCCCGAGCCGCCGCAGGGTTGGCTGAAGGCTATTCACGACGCCGGTTATGATGGGGTGCAGTTCATAGAGCCGCTGTCAGCCTCGCTTGTCGCCGAAGCTCGAACGCTGGGCCTGCGCGTCTGCGGCAGTGGCCGGGTCAATGTTCCTGAGGACGCCGCAAGGCTTGCAGCTCAGGCCCGCAGCGAAGACCTCGAATGCCTGACTCTCCACGTCGGTTGGGGCAACGAGGAAAACGATGCGGCTCATCGGCTGATCGAGTCGATCCTCGAGGCGTCAGTGCGCTACTCGATACCTCTGTACGTCGAAACCCACCGTGCCACGATCTTCCAGGACACCTGGCGCACGGTGAGCTTCATCCGCCGGTTTCCCGATCTGCGATTCAACGCCGATTTCTCCAACTGGTATACCGGCCTCGAGTTTGTCTACGGCGACTTCAATGACAAGGTGGCCTTCATCCAGCCGGTCATCGATCGCACGTGCTTTATGCATGGACGCATAGGAAATCCCTGCGTCATGCAGGTCGACGTGGGCAATTTCGAACAGTCCGGCCAATTGCCCTTCGTACAACACTTCCGCACGTTGTGGACCCGGGTATTCCGCTCGTTTCTGCAACGGGACGCGGCCGGCGACTTCCGGTTCGCGCCCGAGCTTCTGTCTTCGCGGATCTACTACGCCCGCGAGATCGACGGACGCGAGGAGTCGGATCGCTGGGCACAGTCGCTGGTGTTGGTGCAGATCGCCCGCGATTGCTGGATAAAATCCATGTGCGCGGGAAAGGTCTTCACAGTTTGACCGATCGACTGTTGTATATGATCGAAGAGTGCTGCGACCTTCCCCTCATCGAGCGCATCCGCCGCGGGATCGTAGTCCCGGGGCCACCAGCCCTGTCCCAGCAGCACCGCCACCCAGCTCGTGAGTGCGAACAACTCTCCGTCGCTGCGGAGATTGCGGCCGCGCCCCCGAAACAGCGCCAACTTGCGGTCGAGACTGTCCGGCACCGTCATCTGACTACAGTACGACCAGAATGCCGTCCCCGGCCGGGAGGTCAGCTTGTAATGCAGTATGACAAAGTCGCGTACGGCTTCGAACGTCGTCTGCATCGCCTTGTTGTATTCATCGCGTTCGAGCGCCTCGAACTGCCGATCCGGAAACAGAGCCAGCAGTTTGGCGATGCCCAGTTGAATCAGGTGAATGCTCGTGGACTCGAGCGGCTCGACAAATCCTGCTGACAGGCCCAGTGCCACCACATTGCGATTCCAGGCCAGCTTGCGCCGGCCGGTCACGAACTTCAGATGCCGAGCCGGTCCCAGTGCCGCCGCAGGCAGGTTGTCCATGAGAGCGCGCTCTGCTTCATCAGCCTCCATGAATGCGCTCGCGTAGACGTGACCGTTGCCGATACGATGTTGCAACGGAATGCGCCATTGCCAGCCGGCTGTCCGGGCGGTTGAGCGAGTGTAGGGCTCCGGCGGGCCGGCATGCGCACAGGGGACCGCGATAGCGCGGTCGCAGGGCAGCCACTGCTGCCATTCTTCGTAACCGGTCCCGAGCGCCTGTTCTATCAGCAGCCCTCGAAATCCAGAAGCATCGATAAACAGCTCACCTTCGATGCGCCGCTGACCGCTGACATCCACCGCCCGAACAAAGCCGCTCTCAGGGTCCAACTCGACGTGCTCGACCTTGCCTTCAAATCGCTCCACACCCAGATGCTCGGCATACCTGCGCAGATACGCGGCATACAACGACGCATCGAAATGATATGCATAGTTGAAGTCGTGCTCCGGATGCGCGGGGTCTGATTGCGGGCGGCCGAATCGGCCTGCTCGGGCGGCCGCCGCGCTAATACAAAAATGCTCGATCGGCGGTATTGTGCGGCGCGTACGCTCGCGCAGATACAGTTGGTGGAAGTCGATACCGGCAATATCGCGGCCGTAACGCCCGAAGGGGTGAAAATACCGCTGCCCCGCCTCACCCCAGTCCACGAACTCGATGCCGAGTTTGTAGGTCCCCTGTGTGGCCCGTAAAAAATCCGCCTCGTCAATTCCCAACAATCCATTGAACGTTCGAATCGGCGGAATCGTTGCCTCGCCTACGCCGATCGTGCCGATCTCCTCGGACTCCACGAGGCAGATGCGCGTGTTGCCGTGAGCGAGAAAGCGACTCAGTGCGGCTGCAGCCATCCAGCCGGCCGTACCGCCACCTACGATGACAATGCGTTCGATACGGTTAGATCTCATTGCATAGTCCTGCCTTGATGCTCGCCAGGTGCTGTTGAATCCGTGCTATGGGGATCTCCGCTGCCAACGCATCCGTCCGATGCGGGCGAACGCCGAGCCCAATGAAAGTTGCGATCCACTCATCGCGCTCGAATCCGTCTTCATCCTGAGTGACCAGGCGGCCGCGCTCCCGGAACAGCGCAATATCCCGTGCCAACTCATCTGATACCGCGCCCGCAGCGGCGGCCCGCCAGAACGGTTCCGGGCGCTCGTTCAGGAGATAGGGAAGCTGCACAAAGTCCCGCATGCGATCCGACTCCAGGGCCGTTCGCCGATTGAAACAACCGATCTCGGTTGCGGTCGCCCGCGAGTCGTGGCCCGGCCAGCAATCAATCAGGCGCTCTATCTGCCGACACACAGCATGCAAACCCGTTGCCGCCGAAGGCTCGAGGCAGAGGGCGGCACCGCCAATGGCCACGCAATTGCCGCTCCAGGGGTCTACCAGCCGTCCCTGTCGAAACGTAACGGTTCCACTCGCGTCGTCACTTTGAAATGCCGACGAGTAGCCGATTGCATTTGCCAATTGCCATCCGGACGGAGAAGCGATCAGGTGGTCGTACAGAGCCGGCGCCGGTGAGCATGGGAGGCGCAGCCGATCAACGAGCAGGGCGGCACTCCAGTCAATCCATTGCGAGCTCAACGCGCGTCGCACGGTGGCTGCCCGACCACCCGCATCAACAAACGAGTCTGCAACGATGGACCGTCCGTCCGTCAGCTTTAGAGTGCGGATATAACAGCCATCTTCGGTTCTCTCGACGCCTGCTACAGCCCCTTCGATCTCGCGAACTCCCGCTGCCCGGCCCAACTGCCGCAATGCCTGTCTGTATAACAATGGATCGAGGTGCATCCCGCGACAGGCTAGATAAAACGACTCATACGGCTCAACCGCGCCACCCTCCTGCGCGCGCAGCCAGAGATGGTGGAAAGCAACGCCGGATAGAGGCTCCCCGTACAACCCGTGACCGCGGAAGAACTGACCGCCGCCGCTCCAGCCCGACAGCAGGGTTCCCAGCCGGAAGCTCGCCCGCGTGCGCGAGAGAACATCTGCTTCCTCAATTCCCACCGCTGCATGGAATGTGCGAATGGATGGCCGACACGCGCCAAACGCATCTTCCACGGGATCGGTTACGCCGGTCTCGAGCCGAGCAACCTCGACACCGGGCAGTCTCCGCGCGAGTGCCACCGCAGCCATGAGCGCCGCGACGCCGGACCCGATGATCAACACCGAGCGCCGGTCCGCGCTCATGGATCGGACCCCGTCATGGCGCAATGAGAAGCAACATAGTCCGCATGCAATGGCATGCGCTCGACCGCAACATCGATATCGTGTCGCATGCGAGCCAGCGCAGCATTGAGCCCCGCCGCAGGCATCCCGTCAGCGCGGCGATCGTAATCCCGAGGCAGGATGTTCTGCCCGAGATAGACAGCCAGCCAACTCGGTTCGAGAAACAATCCACGCGCATACGGCTCGATCCGGCCTCGCGCCTCGAAGAGTGCAATCCTCTCGGCAAGGCTGTCCGGAATGGGCATCGTGCCCACATAGTTCCAGAACGGGGTGTCACGCCGCTGAGTTGCGTGGTAGTGCAGAATCAGGAAATCGCGCACCCGGTCATATTCGACGCCGATGATGTCGTTGAATTCGTTGCGATCGACACTTGAGATGGCCTTGTGCGGCAGCAGCTCGATCAACGCGGTAATGGCGACCTGGATGAGATAGATGCTGGTGGACTCCAGCGGCTCGAGAAATCCGCTCGACAATCCCACAGCCATACAATTGTGCGCCCACGAACGCCGACGGCGCCCGGCCTTGAAGCGCAACACGCGTGGACTGGCGAGTGCGGGTCCTTCAACCGCTGCAACGAGCCGGTCCATAGCCGTCTGTTCATCCATGAACGCACTCGCATGCACGTAGCCGTTGCCAGTACGATGTTGGAGCGGAATGCGCCAACGCCAACCCGCGTCCATTGCAATCGCGGAAGTAAAAGGCGACAAGGGACCCCGCGTAGAACACGGCATCGCGACAGCGCGGTCGCAGGGAAGCCAGCGGGACCAATCCTCGAAAGGCTCGCCCAGTGTCTCGCCCAGCAACAGGGAGCGAAATCCGGATGCGTCGACGAAGAAGTCACCGGCAACCGAGCGACCGTCCTCGAGCGTGACCGCGCTGATATCGCCGGACTCCCCATTCAGTCTCACATCGACGATCCGCCCTTCGATCCGAATGATGCCGGCCTGTTCCGAGATGCGACGCAGAAAGCTCGCAAACCGGCTCGCATCAAACTGATACGCGTAGTTGTAAGCCCCGATCAGATCGCCCGCGTCCTTGGACGGCGGTGCGAACCGGCTCTGACGGCTCATGGCGACCGAAATCGCGTAGTCGCCGAAGTTGCGTGCGTCCAGGCCGGCCTGCCGAGCACGATTCCAGAAGTGATGAAAGCCCACACCGCCGGCACCGCGGCCCGACGTACCAAACGGATGCATGTAGCGATCACCGATTCGTGCCCAATCAACGAACTCGATTCCCAACTTGTAGGTCGCAAACGTAGCCTTCATGAAATCGCGCTCGTCGATTCCCAGGCGCTCGTTGAAGGCCCGAATATGCGGGAGAGTGGCTTCCCCGACACCGACGATACCAATGGCATCCGACTCCACCAGCACCACAGAGCAGCGTGAAGGCACAACGTGCGACAGCGCGGCCGCAGTCATCCAGCCGGCCGTCCCACCCCCAACTACGACCACTCTCAGTTTGGGCGGCTCGTCGCTCATTCGGTTCGCGTCAGCACCAGGGAGACCCGATGCGTGGCCGTGATCGGTGCATAAACAACGAGTTGTCGTCCTTCGAGCCGATCGACGATTCCAACCTGTGCGCCTTCCAGCTCTACACGGGCTCCGCCGCGCCAGTGCGGTACAACAAAAGCCGGATTGACGAGCGGGTGCTCCTCATCCGCGTCGATATCGATCCGCACGCTGCCTGCGTCAGTCGCGCCTTCAATCACATATGCGCGCTCGCTAGGCTCGAAGCGGACGGCGGCGGCACCTGTCACTCGCGCAGGAGCAGGCGCCAGCCACGCACGCGCACGAGGAGCTATTTGGTCGGCGCGCTCCAGTGTGAGACCTGTCAACAACAGCCGTGTCATGCGCTGCGCATCCTGCGAAGCAACGGGCCAGTAGATGTGAGATAGGGACGTGTGGCTCGGTCGATCTGAAGTGAGCGCCGGACGGCCACTCGACCGGATCTGGGCCACCGGCCAGTGATTCCACCACTCGAAAGCCGACATGGACGGCTCCCAGTTGATTCCCTCAAATCGTGCGGGCCCGCCACCCGCCACCTGAAACGGTTTCCACTGCGAGCGCAGATTGATCCATTGGATCATCGGCGCCTCGAGTCCCTCGAATTTCTCTACGCCCCGGGGCTTCGCGAAGCCCGTCGCCGTGCGTGCGGGCCAGGTGTAGGTACGCGACTCGCCATTCAGATTGGCGAGTGTCAGCGCATCCAGGTGCAGATTGTCTTCGGGACTCTCCCCCGCGGGGATGATGACAATCGACTCCTGAAACTCGCTGGATTCGCGTCCCGGATGGTCCGTCCACAACACCTGGCGGCGAACCGCGGTCGCATCCGGATAAACGGTCCAATACTCATCTGCCCAGGCACCCCAGTCAGCGGGCGTGGCCGCATCCGCGAGCTTCTGATTTTCAACTTCCGACAACGCATACCGCCAATGAACCACCGCTCGGGCCGGCGTGCTCTCGAGAATTTCCACGTGCGAGTAGCGGACCTGCTTGTCCGACATGGGCTCACAGTCCTCCCCATCCGGGCAGCGGGGCTTGCCGTAGATCTCCATGAACTCATCGCTGTACCAACGGCCGTTTTCGGTTACCCAGGCCGGGATGTAGTTCGCCCCCTGCCAGAACACGAGTTGAATCGGCGCCTGCGGAAAGCGCACCACGACATCGCTGTCGGGCGCCACGCGCCGTGCCGAATCCCACGTCGACTCATAACGCAGCGTGGTATGAAAGGCGCCAAAAGCGCCGGGACCGCCACTCCATCGCGGCAACGCCGGCGGGGGAGCCGGCCGCAGGAAGGAGCGATCGGCCCCGGACATCAGCTTTTTCAGTTCAGCGGTATGGAGGCTGTGATCGCGCACTGTCAGATCCGCCAGCGCCCCCTCGAGCGAGAATCGGATTGGCAACAGCGGATGAATTGCGTTGGAAGGGTAGGGAAGTTGGGCCGTGCGCGTATGCCCAATCAACAGTGACGTTTCTGTCGGCGTAGGTTCCCCGGGTGGGCTCAATTCGCCGGGGACGCTTTTTCCATTGACCGCCAGGCTCAGTCCGCCGTGGCTGTAGGAAACGGCCACGGATGCCCACATGCGTGGGGGTATCTGAGCGCTCGAAACCACGCGGACCGGCTGATGGCCGCTCACCCGATGCTCCGCCACGAGATGGCCCAGTGCATCCACACCAAAAAACAGCCGCCCTGCGGGGGTGGTCTGGTCGACGATCGGCGTCTCATTCCAGGGCCACGCATCGAGTTTGATCCAACACGACAGGCTCCACGGCTCATCTGTTTCGGTGAGTCGTGGAATCGGCCGTGGAGTGATGACGGTGGAGATGCCATCGAATTGCAACGCCGGACCCACGGGCCCCGGCTTTTCGGAGACGAGCCCGGTGACTGAAGTCCGTTCACCTGAGATCTCATCGACCCACACCCGGCCGCTCTCAGCGACGTTGTAATGGGCGAGCGTCGCCGCATCCGCCGAACCAATAAGAATGCTCGCTAACAGGCCCAATCGGCGCAACATGAGTGCCTCAACCAAAGAGATGTTCCGGCCGTCCAGCAACGCCCACCTCGAGTGCGAATACAGCCCCCTGGTCAGGGTCGCTCTGTCGCTCCACCGGTAAGCCAAACAGTGCGGAAGTCACCAACAGGGTGCGCAGCTCATCACCTCCAAACGCGCAACTGGTGGGTGCCAGGCAGGGCAACTCGACAACCCGATCAACGCCGCCATCCGGCGCAAATCGGACGACACGGCTTGCGCCAACCCGACAATTCCAGATGTAGCCGTCACGATCCAATGCGGACCCGTCGGGAAGCCCTGCCGAATGAGGCTGTCCGAAAGCTCGACGCGAGGAGAGATCGCCACCGGTGTACCCAAACGCATAGAGCCGATTCTCGAGCGTATCCGCACAGACGAACTGACCGTCATCGGTCCAGATCATCGTATTGCAAATGCCGAACTCGCGATCCGTCAGCGCTTCAACACGGCCGGATGAGCTGACACGGTAGTAGGCCCCGCTGGAGCGCGTCATCTGCAGCGGCTGCCCGTCAGCGCCGATGTTGTTTTGCATGGTGCCAACCCAGAACGCTCCATCCGGCCCCACTTTGCCTTCGTTCAGCCGGTTGTCCGCGACATCGGGCTCTACAACAGCAAGCGTGTCGAAATGCTCGTCGTAATCCCAGAAGGCGACCGCCCGCCGCAGCCCGACCAGAGCACCCCCGTCTTTGCGCAGGCCAATCGAGGTGACGAGATCGGGCGTCTGCCAAATCCGGTGTTCGCCCGAGGTCGGGTTCAATGCATGAATCCGGCGCCCGACAATGTCGACCCAGAGAAAGCGACCTGTGCGGGTGCACCAGAGCGAGCTCTCGCCAACCACGTCGCCGCACGCTATCAGTCGTCGTATCCCGGTCACACGCCCTCCGACTCTGCCTACCTATGATATAGGATCGCAGTCTGCTATGCTCACTGTGTGATGCACAATGCCGTTGCAAGGACGGTTCTTTTGACAGGCGGGCTCGGCACACTCGGCCGCGCACAGGCGCGCGCGTTTGTAGCGATCGGATCGGACCTGTTGTTGCTCGACCGACCTGATCATCCGGACGCCGCTGCGTTTGTGGAGCAACTCAACCGGCAGGGGCCTGGATCGGCTCGCTACGTTGGCCAGGATCTGAGTGATCTAGAGCGTGCGCGCAAGGCGGTTGCCGCACTCGACCAGGAAACGGCAGGCATCGACATACTGGTCAACAACGCGGCGATCATCGTCAATCGGCCCTTCGAGTCCTTCTCGATTGCCGAATACGAAGAGCAGATGCGGGTCAATGCTGGGGCTGCTTTCGCACTGACCCAGGCCGTCGCCCCGGGTATGAAGGCGCGGAGATCCGGGGCCATCATCAATTTCTGTTCGGTCACCTTGTGCGGCGAGTGGGACGGGTTTGTCCCCTATGTCGCCTCCAAGGGTGCCGTGTTCGGATTGACCCGCTCGTTGGCACGCGAGCTCGGTGCGTATGGCATACGAGTCAATGCCGTTTCGCCCGGGGCGGTCATATCAGAGGCAGAAGATCGTGTTTTGGGTGAGCGTGCTGCGGAGTACAACGACTGGGTGTTAAAACGACAGTGCCTGCCGACGCGGATTCGGCCGGAAGACATCGCCGATGCCGTTTTATTCCTCGCAGGTGATGGAGCGCGCATGATCAGCGGACACCTGCTGGATGTAAACGCCGGATGGTAGGCGACAAGGTAAGGAGACGGATTTTGAAGAATCAGGTTGTGAAAGTGGCGGCCGAGACGACCCATCTCACAGGGAGAATTACTGCGGAGGGCCTCGTCGGCCGCGCGGTCAACGCGATCGTC
>Ga0105240_10007493_pt1 | contig 15833 bp, 15 predicted proteins | sample KBSC54metaG_FD_80426 | JGI IMG/M metagenome (GOLD analysis project Ga0105240, IMG submission 80426) | Corn rhizosphere microbial communities from Kellogg Biological Station, Michigan, USA - KBS C5-4 metaG | ecosystem: Host-associated > Plants > Roots > Rhizosphere > Soil | place: Michigan, USA... | reverse complement strand
TGCGAGCATCCGCTCGATGGGCAGCGCGGCGCGCCGGATAATATCGTCAGAAAGCTCAATGCGCGGCGTCAGCGTCGTCAGGCAGTCGCGCAGTTTTTCGAGCGTGTTACGCCGCATGTAGGGACATTCACTGCAGTTGCAATTCTCGTTGGGAACGAAGTAGAAGCGCTTCTGCGGCGCCAGACGCTCCAGAGAATGGCGGACGCCGCTTTCGGTCATCACGATGTATTCTTCAGCCGGCGCGGATACGCACCAGTCAATGATCGCGCTGGTTGAGCCGATGAAATCCGCCATCGCCAAAACGTCCGCCGGGCACTCCGGATGTGCGGCGACCAGTGCCTGGGGATGCTCGGCCCGAGCAGTGGTGAGCCGGCGCGCCAGGAACGTCGCGTGTACGATGCACGCGCCCTGCCAGATGGTCATGTTTTCGCGGCCCGTCTGCTGCTTTACGTAGTTTCCCAAATTGATATCAGGGAGAAACAATATCGGATTCTCCGCGGGAATCGAGTTCACAATCCGCACCGCATTCCGCGAGGTGCACAAGATATCGCTTTCCGCCTTCACTTCCACCGACGTATTGACATAGCTAACGACGACGTGGTCCGGATGGCGCGCGCGGAAAGCCCGCACCTGCTCGGCCGTACAGCTATCCACCAGGCTGCAGCCGGCATCGAGGTCGGGCAGCACCACGGTCCGCGTGGGGTTCAGGACCTTGGCGGTTTCCGCCATGAAAACCACGCCGCAAAACGCGATAACGTCGCCTTCGAAGTCCCGCGCCCGGCGGGCCAGCTCCAGACTGTCGCCGATCGAATCCGCCAGTTCCTGAATCTCGGATTCCTGGTAGTGATGCGCCAAAATAATCGCGTGGCGCTGCTGCTTCAGCTCCAGTATTTCGTCAACGATGGATTGAACGGCCGGCATCGGGGAGACCTTACAATTCAAGTGTACCCCGGCTAGTATTGTTACTTAAAAAACGCCGCCATGGCCGCGTGTTCGGCCTTGAAATCCGCCAGGATCGGGGCGATTTTCTCGTCCGGAATGCCCAGGCCCGCGATTGCTCCGGCGTCATCGCTCAACAGCTTGGAAACGATGATCGATTCGCCGGTAGCATTGACATACCGATCCGCGGCGTTGAGGATGGCGCTGAGCGGTATGACTCCACCCGGCTGAAATGCCGGCGGCCGATGATGATCACGAACAGCAACCTGCACTTCTTGAGGAAATTTCCACTTTTCCAGAGCTTCGGCTGACAGCTCGGCGTGCGTGAATCCAAGCAGTTCCAGCTCGCATTCCGTCCAGGATCGGCTTGATTGTTCCTGAAGCTTCATCAGGCGAGCAAACTCGTCCGGCAGGCCTAGCGCAATCAGCAAACGGCCCAGATCGTGCAACAATCCTCCTACGAATGCGCCTTCGGGATACTCAGCCCCCGGAATCCGCGAGGCGATCTGATCGCTCAGAATCGCGACTGCCGCTGAGTGCCGGTTGAAGCGTACCATGGACCATGCCGCAGGGGTCTTCACCTGGGTCCACATGCGCGAGATCGACATCCCCAGCAGCGTATTGCGAACCTTGTCCATCCCCAGGAGGGCCAGCGCATGGCGCACCGAAGTAATCGTCGCGCGCCGCGCGTAGAGCGCCGAGTTCACCAGGTGAATAATATTTCCGGCCACCACGGTGTCTTTTTCGATCAGTTCGCCGAGCTTGGAGAAGGACACGTCCTCGCCCGCCAGAGAAGCCAGCAATTTGTTCAGGATTGGCGAGAAAGGGGGCAGCTTGCCGAGTGCGCCCATCGCGCGCTGAGACAGTTTGCTTTCCGGAGCTGATACCGCGGGAGCTGAAGTCGTTTCGACCATAGGAGACCTACCCCGCCTATCGGCCGAAATCGTGGAAGACTACAGGATCAGATTTTTGCTTTACTTACAGCGGTCTGCGGGCGTCGGCTTCTCGCGATATTTGTCGTGGCAGTTCGCGCAGGCCGTCGTCATCACGTCAGCGGCGTCCAGGATCTTATCCTGATTCTTCGATTGTGCCGCTGTATATGCCGCCATCCCAGCGTCCCGGAGGCCCTGCACGAGCTTCGGCCAATCCGCATTGGTAACAGGAACGGGCCGGCCATTAGAGCACTTGCGTCCAGGAACTGTGAGCAGGTTCGCGGCTTCCACGATCGCCAGGCTGGCATTCTCCACCGCTTCCCATTTGCCGTAGGAACTAGCCAGAGGATTGATCGCCAAGGCCGGATCCTTAGCCGGCGGCACGTCGTTTGGATTGTCGCTTTGAGCGAAGAACACCACATTTGCGCTTGGAAACAAAATCCCCTTCATGAGCTGAGCAAGCGTCGCAGGATTCCGGCTGGCAGAGGCGGATGGCGCCTTGGCTTTCGCTTTTGAGGGCGCGGGTGCTTGCGCCGCGGAGATCCCGACGAACGCAAGCATCATCAAAAACGCTCCACGAATTCGCATGTTGAGCCTCTTTCAACTCACTATACAAAAAAGAACGATTCCGATGATCGCCGCGATACTCAACGCCGCGCCCATCAGGAAGTACTGCGGCCGGAATTGCAGAGTTAGCTGGTGCTGCCCGACAGGAACCACAACACCGCTCAGAGCATAATCGACCGGCAATACGGCGACTGGCATTCCGTCCACCGCGGCGTGCCAGCCGGGCGCGAAAGGAACCGCGATGCGAATCAGCGTCTCCGCCGGAGCCGAATACCGGATCTGATAAAAGTCCTCGCGATACCCGGTGACGGTTAGTTCCGTGGGCTGCTGCTGTGCCACGCTCCGGGTCCACCCTTCGACAACCGAACCCTGGGTCGGATCTAGGGACGCAAGATCTGCGTACCCACCCGGCGTGATTCTCGCGGGCACGGAAACCCGCCGAAGGGCGGATGGGTTCACTTCCAGGCGCCCTCGCGGGTCCACTAGGAAATTCGCACTCAACCCGTTCAGCAACCGCGGATTCGACGCGATCGCGCGGGTATATTCGGCATAGCGATTTAATTCGAGTAATCCGGCGCCCCAGCTCCCTTCTGTGCGCGTCACCAGAGATCCATCCAGGGGGCCGATGGCGATGCCGGCATTCGACATCCACAAGCGATACAGCGGTTGCTGCTTGACCTCGCGGATACGATCTTCGAAAGCCTGCTGGCGCTTTCCATACAGCTCGTCGAAGGTGATGGATGACGCATACACCAGCGGGCTCTTGTACATATTGAAATGCCACAAATCGGCCGCGATGATCACCATCAGGATGAATGGCAGGCGTTTCTGTCCCATCTTTTCCGCAGCCCATGCCGCACCGGACCCAGCGGCTAGCGCGAGGCCCAGCGCCGGCACGAACCAGATCTCGATCGGCGCATGCGCGTCACGAAAGCCGGGCAGTAGTTTGACCAGCCGCGCAACACCCGCACCTGGACCGAACGCATACCACAATCCTGGGACAATCAGCGCCAGTATCGGTCGCATTTGGAACTTCCGGATGAGCCCTGCGATCGCGAGCGGAAGCAGCAGCAAGCCGCCGTACAGATAGAACTGGCGAATCTCTTCCGGGCCTCTATAGTCGCCGGAGATCAATCCAAAATAATCGGCGGACATGACGGCCGCGAGCGTGATCGGACGCAGCGACGCGGCCGGTGAAGTGCGAGGATGCGTGGCGTATTTGACGATCTCGAACCAAGGCAGGAGCACTACTGCGCTCAGGCAGAATCCGATCACGGGCGTAGCTACCAGCAGAGCGGCCGCGCGCTTCCAGGACTGAGCGATCAGAAAGCAGGCAAGTGCGAAGAAGCAATATAACGCTGCATCGAAGCTGCCCACTAACGTGATCAGGCCGGCCACGGCACCCGTTAGGAGCCAGTATCGCCGCTCCAATAGCGACGCCCATAGAAGCCACGGCAGCAACGCCGCGGCTTCGAACATCCCAAGTTGCGAGCTGTGCGCGGCGAAGAATCCTCCCCAGGCGTAAAACATCCCCGCGATGGCGGCAGCCACCGGATCGCCGAAGAGCTTGCGGGCCAGCAGAAAGGCTCCGGCCAGTGCGAGGAACGAGTGCAGAGCGAGCTCCCAGAACAAAATGCGCGGGGTGACTCCAATCAGGTAGAACGGCCAGTGCAGCGGGTACCATGCGCCGGTCTGCGGATCGGATAAGAATGGCATCCCCGAATATAGAAACGGCGTCCAGTATGGGAGGCGTCCGGCGTGCACAGAATCCGCGAAATACTTTTGGGCGGGATAAGTAACGTCGGTCAAATCCCAGTGGATGGTCACGTTCCGCTGAAAGAGCGGGATCGACCAGAAAAGAACGGTCGCCAGCGCCAGCATGAGTAGGACAGGCGATCTTGTCGCCTGTCTCATGGTTCGTCGAGTCTCAACAAGCGCCGCCGCAGAAGATCGAGCGCGGCTTGCGTGGCGAACCCGCGTATACGTGGACGATCGCCGGGCATGGCGAACCGTAGCGCCTCCGGCGGCCCTTCGGGACTCACGAATCCCACGAAAATCGTCCCCACCGGGGAGCCCGTGCTCGACTCCGGACCCGCTTCGCCTGTGATCGAGATGGCAAATGTAGAGCCCGTGCGCGCTCGCGCTCCTTCCGCCATCGCGGCGGCGACTTCTTTGCTGACCGCAGTGTGCTGGGAGATCAACGCTGGATCCACGCCCAGCAAGTCAGTCTTCATACGATCCGTGTAGGTCACAAATCCACCGACAAAGTAGTCCGAGCTTCCCGCAATGGAGGTAATGCGCTGTCCCACCATGCCCCCGGTGCAGCTTTCGGCGACGCTCAGGGTCGCTCCGCGTTCGCGCAGTAGCGCGCCCACAATTTCTTCAAGGGGTTCGCCATTGCGCGAAAACAAATGCCGGCCAAGCAGCGCTTCAATCGGATCACCAACTTCGGCCAGCAAACGCTCGGAGTCTTCGGCCGATCCGCAGCGGGCGCGCAAGTGAATCTGGATGTCGCCCGGAGACGCCAGAATCGTCGTCGAAGGATTCGCGTATTTCGTATACACCGGAGCGATCAGAGCATCCAGATCGGATTCCGTGAAGCCGGTAACGCGGTAGAATCGCGCGCGGATGACTTGCGCGGGCAGCAGTTTGGTCAACCGAGGGACACACTCGTTGGCGAATAAAGGTTTCAGTTCGCCGGGTGGACCCGGCAGCATGATAATAATGCGGCCGTCGTTTACGATCCATTGCCCCGGAGCCGTCCCGTTGGTGTTCGGCAACACCTCCGCGCCCGCGACTACATAGGCCTGCCGTTTGTTGATCTCGGCCATGTTGCGCTGGCGGCGCCGAAAGCGTTCCTCGATGGCATCGCAAATTTCCTGGCTGAAGACCAGTTCACGATGCAGCGCGTCAGCCACAGCCTGGCGGGTCACGTCATCTTCCGTGGGTCCGAGGCCTCCGGTCAGGATCACAATACCCGCATGGGTCAGAGCGGATTGCACGGCATCCGTCAGCAGCGCGCGATCGTCGCCGATGATCAACTTCCGGCGCACTTCGACTCCGAGCGCATTCAGTTGATCGGTGATGTATAGCGAATTGGTGTCGATACGCTGCGAGGTCAGCATCTCCGACCCGACAGCGATGATTTCGGCGTCGGCCATCAATGAATTTAAGGAACGGGCCAGCCTTCGATGCGTGCGTCCACCTTGAACAGTGAGTTGTTGGTGGCCACGATCACTGATTTCGATGGTGAAAACGCCAGGCCCACAATCGCCGGGCCAGAGAGAAACAACTCGGCATTGCGTTCGGGAGAAATCCGCACGACGCCGCGACGCCCGCCGAGCGATGCCGCCACGTACAGGTTGCCCTTCACGTCGAAAGCCATGCCCTGCGGACGCCCTAGCCCGCGATAAAACGTTTCCACGTGTCCATCTTTGTCGATGCGATGGACCGCATCGAAACTCGAAGTGGTGGGACCGGTGACGTAGAGATATCCATCGGGGCCAAAGGCAAGATGATACGCGGCAATGGATGGTTCGAGCGTGGCGAACACGTAAATCTGCCGCTGCCGGCTAATCTTGAAAACCGTGCCGCTGCGATCGCCGACAAAAAGATTGTCTTCGCGGTCGAAGACGATTCCGGTGGCGACACCCATGCCCTCGACGTAGGTCGATGTGTTGCCCGAAGGCGAAACCTGGTACACCATGCCGTCATGACGGCTCGAAACGTAGAGCGATCCTTCGGCATCCAGTGCAAGGCCGGTAGCGTTCATCAGCTCGGTAACCAGCGGCTTCGGAGTGAGACTGGAATCGATCTTGTAAATCGACACCGCTGTTTTCTGACCAGCCGATCCACTGAACGTGGTGTAGATGTTGCCCAGCTTGTCGACGGCTGGATTCGAGACGGGATGCATTCCCTCCGCGATCTGAATGCCGATGTCGCAGGTCCAGGCCGCATCTTCGTCCTTGCCGAGCACCAGCTCGCCACGCGAGACCCCTTCCGGAACGCGTACGATCATCAGCGAATCCGAGCCGATCACCACGGGGGCAGACAGCTCGCCAAAGCGCGCCGTGGGTCGATCCGCACCAACCAGGCCTTTACCGCGGATGCGGAACTCGCCACCGGGGATGGCCGCGGGCGGAGAAACGTCGGAAATCTGAGGGCGGGATTCGGGATTCTTACGAATTGCCATAAAGGAACAGCTAATAAAGATTGAACCATCCAGCGCTGTACAACACAAGTGCCGCGAAAATTCCGGCCATGGCGTCATCCAGCACAATGCCCGCGCCGCCGGGGACTTTTTCCAGTTGTCGCACCGGAGGCGGCTTCCAAATGTCGAACAATCGAAACAGCGCAAAGGCAGTGATCCAGCTGGCCGCGTTGAGTCTGGACGCTCCCGCGAGCGTGATCCATTGACCGACAACCTCGTCGATGACCACTACTTGTGGATCTTTACTGCCGGTGTCTTTCGCCACTCGTCCCGCGGCCCAGATCGCGGGGGCAATCAGCAGCACGCCGAACAGCGCGAGGCAGGCTCCCGAAATAGCCAGGTATGCATGCAGGGCCCAGGCGATGGCGAGCGCTCCCAGCGATCCCGCGGTTCCAGGACCTTTGGGAACGTACCCCAGATAAAACCAAGTCCCCAGCAGGCGTGCTAAAGCGCTCATTCCGAGTCGTCTTCCTGTTCGGGAACGTCCTCGAGAACCTGCGGATCGGCGGGCGTGGAGATCACGTATTTCTCCGACGCCCAGTTGCCCAAATCGATGATCCGGCAGCGGTCGCTGCAAAAGGGGATGAATTCGCTGTCAGGCGAAACTACTTTCCGGCAGATCGGACACCGCATAGACTAACGAATCATTACGAACGCGCTACTGGCAGTGGGCCCTGCCTCCAGGCCGGCCGTACCAACAAGCTCGCCCGTTAAATCGTAATCGTGCGCCTTGGTGATGCGCATTCGCCGGAATTCGCCTGCCCTTAGCGGTGCTTCGCCCGGATCTGAAATGTAGCAGACGCCATCGATATCCGGAGCCTGAGTCGAAAGTCTCGCCTGCCAGACCAGTTCCGAATCCACCGACGGGCCTTCAATCAGCACGGCTTCCTCCCGACCGACCAGCATCCGATTGCGGGCGCGCGAAATCTTCCGCTGGATCGCCATCAGCTTGCGCTTGCGATTTTGAATCGTGCGGCCGTCCACTTTGGCGTCCAGCGCGAAACTCTTGCTGGTATCTTCGTCGGAATAAGAGAACGCACCCATCCGATCGAACTGCGCGGCCTCGACGAACTGGCACAATTCATTGAAATCCGCGTCGGTTTCGCCGGGGAAGCCGACGATCATACTGGTGCGAATCGCCACACCAGGAATGGTTCGCCGGATCTTTTCGAGCAGCTTGAGGAAGATATCGCCGCTCGCGCCGCGCTTCATTCGTTTCAGCACCGGAGCGCTGGCATGCTGCAAAGGCATGTCGATATATTTGACCAGCGAGGCATGCTCGGCGATGGTGTCGAGAAGTTTCTGCGTGACCTTGTTCGGATAACAGTACAGGAACCGGACCCACTTGGCGTGTTCTGTTTCGATTTGCGCTAACCGCGCCAGCAGGAGCGACAGACCGTCTTTCAGGCCCAGATCCTCGCCGTAGCAGGTAGTGTCCTGGCCGATCAGGTTGATCTCGCGGACGCCTTGCGAAAATAGCCGGGTCGCCTCGGAAATCACGCTCTCGAAGCGCCGGCTGCGAAAGTTTCCGCGATACTGCGGGATCACGCAGAACGTGCACGGGTGATCGCAGCCCTCGGCGATCTTGATATAGGCGAAATGACGAGGCGTGGCGAGCACGCGCGGCGTCGCGTCGTGATACAGATACGGTTCGAACGGATTCCGCTCGGCGGGCTCGACGCCTTCACAGAGGCTGGTGATCTGCTCCAGCTCGTTGGTACCGATCACGGCGTCCACTTCCGGCATGTTCTTCTGAATGTCGCCGCGATAGCGTTCGACCAAGCACCCCGCGACAATCAGTTTGCGCGCACGGCCGGTTTTCTTGTATTCCGCCATCTCCAGTATGGTGTCGACCGATTCCTGCTTGGCGGGATCGATGAAGCTGCACGTGTTGACCACGATCACGTCGGCATCGGAAGGATGCGGCGTGAGCTCATGACCTTGCGCGGTGAGCTGGCCCATCATCACCTCGGTATCGACGAGGTTTTTGGGACAACCCAGGCTAACAAATCCAATTTTCAAAATGGGAATCCTAAATATGGCAGTGCGATTCGCCGCGCTTTTCGAGATACTGCTGATGATACTCTTCGGCGCGCCAGAACTCGCTGGCGGGGACGATCTGGGTCACAATCGGTTTGGGAAACTTCGCCTGGGCCGCTTCGCGCGACGCGCGAGCTTCCACTAGCTGCTCCGGCGTGTAGTAGAAAATGGCCGAGCGGTACTGCGCGCCCACATCGGGACCCTGCCGGTTGAGCGTGGTCGGGTTGTGATTGCTCCAGAAGACATCGAGCAGGTCGTGATAGCTGATTACATGCGGGTCGAAGGTGACCTCGACAACTTCTGCATGGCCTGTGCGATCGGTGCAGACGTCTTCATACGTTGGATTTTTTGTGTTCCCGCCCATGTAGCCGACCTGGGTAGACTTCACTCCAGCCAGGCGGCGAAACGCAGCCTCCACGCCCCAAAAGCAGCCGGCACCAAAACTGGCCTTGCTGAACTGCGTCTCCATACCTTGATTGTACCGCCCCGGCTTGCCGGAACCAGAAAAGACGGGTTAGTCTGGGTTTTGCCCAAGCTTCGTATTACAAATCAGACTCGCGGGCGGATCTTGGCCGATCGGGCCGATATTGCCGACACCAGCGCCAAGCGTCGCACCGGTCTGCTGAAGCACAAGGGCCTGGCTCCCGGCGAGGGATTGTGGATTGTTCCTTGCGAAGGCGTCCACACCTTTGCCATGAAGTTCCCGATCGATGTCGTGTTCCTCAATCGCAAGCGCAAGATCCTGAAGGTCCGGCCAAATATGGTGCGCAGACGGATCGCCCTGAGCTTGATGGCGCACTCTGTGCTGGAGCTGCCCGCGGGGACGCTGGAGCAGACCGGAACCGAGCGTGGCGATCAACTGAAGCTCGAAGAGTATGAGTATTCTCCGGGAGCGTAGAATGGCGCAGCAGATCGTCGGTGTGAGGCTTGAACGCGAGGCCGAGCAGCCCGATGATGTGGCCTTTAAGAATTTTCAGTTCGCCGAGCAGTTTTTTCACAACGCGTTCCCGCTGGCGTCAGTTGACAAGAAAGCGTTCGCCGCGTATTTGATTATCTCGGCTGAAGCAAGGTCGGTGGAGATCAGCGGCACGGGATCAATGGTGTCCGCGGATTCGCTGTTCTTGATGGCCATCGCGGAGCATCCGCCTCCAAGGTGCAGCGTGATGAGACTGGTCTGCACCACGGAATCGCAGCGACGCGCTTCCGGGATTTAGGAGCTGAGCCTGGTGCAGGCAGACTAGCGGGTCTCGAAATCGCGCGACTTCAGAACCCCTGCATGGCCCTGGCGAGAGCCGTTAGTTCGAACAAACCGTGTTCGACTCGAACGCCTGCAAGCCAACTAGATTGTTCCTGATTGCAGTACACCACTTCGCCCAGGAGCAAATTGTCGTCGTACTCGATTTTCACCAGTGTGGAGGGTGGCAAGGGCTCGTCGAGTCGGATCTGGGTACCCCCTTCACTGAGGTTTCGAATCACGCCATGAAGAATCTGGCCGAGTGCCCCAACAACGGTTACCATGGCCGGGTGACTGAGCTGGTGGCGTTCTGCCTGCCGCTGATCCAGAAGGGGTATGGAGCTTTGACCCGAACTCTGGTCACGGCTGCGATCGAGCGAAACAGGCGCGTCCAGGAGTGTGGTTTGCGGCATAATCCTATATTCCGCATTCCCCGTCGGGAATGAAATAGGTCTGCGGCCCTATATGACTCAGGTCGTTGCATTAGAACCCTGAGCCGGATAGTTCTACTATCGGGGAATTCCGGTGATATTTGCCAGCTCTCTTTCAGGGCGTGGACCGGCTTCCATCCGAGTGCTTGCCGCGACAACCGGCGCATCGTCCGCGAAGCCATGACACTACTTGATTGTCCGGATGATGGACATGCCAGCGAACGGATTGAAACGGCGATCCGAGACTATTGGAACGCCCATTAGTCCTTGCTGTGTTATACCTTGTGCATGAGCCGGCCCCGGCCGTCCTCGGCAAACATGCACCACACATCTCAAGAGCGTGAACCCAAATGATAAAGCCCATAGCCACGCGTGGATCGAGGGTTCCCAAAGGCTGGGGCGAAGAGCTTATATTCGCGAACGGCGAGCTGTATTGCGGCAAGTTATTAGTCTTTCGTAAGGGCGCAAAGTCCAGCATGCACTACCATCTGCTCAAAGATGAGACGTGGTACGTCGCTGCCGGCGAGTTTATCCATCGATGGGTGGATACCGAGATTGGGCAGCATCATGAGCAACGTTTAATTCCTGGTGATGTCGTTCGCCATATAACCGGTCAGCCGCATCAAGTGGAAGCACTGACCGACGGGACCATCTTCGAGGTATCGAGTCAGCACTTTGATACGGACAGTTATCGAATCCAGAAGGGGGATTCCCAAACCCACACTGGCAGCATAGCCGCCCCCCAGCCCTGATTCCAGAGAGAATCCCGCAAATCACCCATATTCTAGGTGTTCGGCCACTAAAAACTTTGCCGGAATCTACCGATCTATCCGTTAGATAAGACAGGGAGGCTTGATGCCAAAGTTCATTCGCCGATTTATTGCTCTGGGCGTTCTATGCGCAGGAGCCGCTTTCGGACAGCAAGGTTCCTTCGGCCAGATCGCTTATGGCGGCAGTTGGCAAACCACGTTCACCTTGGTCAACCTGAGCTCAGCGAGTACGGCCACCGGCACACTCTCTTTTTTCGGAGATAACGGTTCGCCCCTGATTGCTCCGGTCCAAGGCTATGGGAACGTCTCTGTCTACACCTTTGCAATTCCGCCAGGTGGCTCGCAGAGCGTTGTGCTTTCCACCTCGGACCCTAACACGATTCAGGGTTGGGCCAGCATGAGCACCACGGGTGCCGTGCGCGGACAAGCCTCCTTTCGCGTTTTCCTGCCGAAGGGAGGTATCTCGGAGGCCGTGGTTCCGTTGACGTTGCCTGGCTCAGCGCTATGCATACTTCCTTTTCCGCCGTCCGGTGATCCCGTAATCCTGATCCCATTCGATAACACGAACGGCCAATACGTCACTTCAATCGCCATCGCCAATACGACGACTGTCGACATGCCGAGCATTGCAATGGAGTTTGTCAATCAATCCAATAATCTGCTGCAATCGGCTACAACGAGTCTGCTCGCGATGCAACACACCGCCTTCGTGACGACAGACAGATATCAGGCCTTGGCGGGGCAAAAGGGTATTCTGCGGATTCATGCGGATCCGGCGAAGCTCACGGTACTAGCATTGCTCTCGAACCTTGCGAGTACGGGTTCGATTACGACGATCATTCCGGTAACCCAGTAGCGAGTTTGAGCCATCGATTCTATGGGCCGCTTAGCCCACCGGCATAAGCGAACAGGCGGACGCCGCCAATCGACTAAATCCAACCAGACTGTGCGATAAGCCGAAAACGGCCAGATCGACCTGCGGCAGGCGTACGAACTGTTAAAATACCTGGATCTCCCAGTTCGGACACCTATGATGTTTTCACGACCACGTTTCAGGCATGCTCTGGTTGCTTCAATAGCTGTCCTTCTACCGCTTCAGGGCCAGCAGAATTCTCCGGCGTTTCTAAAGCACATCTTTCCCTCGCGCGACAATGTGAGTGGGACTACCGCCAATCAGGGCACTGGCGGAGGAATCGGCCAATTGGCGACGGCTGGCAACGGGATCACCTATCATGGCGGTCCGTTGATGCTCGGCACTCCCAATGTTTATTACATCTGGTACGGCAATTGGGCTTCCGACCCAACCGGAGTCACGATTCTCCAACACCTCATTCAGTTCGAAGGAGGATCGCCCTATTACGGCGTCAACACTACGTACTACGACGGAAGCGCGACGCACATCAGCAATTCGATGAACTTTGGGCCGTCTTACTCGGATAACTACTCCCGGGGCAAAGTTCTGGGGGACGCGGACATTCTGGCAATTGTAAGTGCGGCCATCACCGGAGGCCATCTCCCTAGCGACCCGAACGGCGTCTATTTTGTACTCACGTGGCAGGACGTCCAGGAAACTTCAGGTTTCATCAGGAAGTACTGCGGCTGGCACACCAATGGCACCGTTGGCGGGGTGGACATTAAATATGCCTTCGTCGGCGATGCGAACACTCAAGGTCTCACCTCTTGCGCTGAGCAGACTATCAGCAGTCCGAATGGCGATCCCGCAGCTGACGCCATGGCTTCCGTGATCGCCCACGAATTAGAGGAATCCACCAGCGATCCGGACTTGAACGCCTGGTTCGACAGCTCGGGGGAAGAAAACGCCGACAAATGCGCCTGGACGTTTGGAACGACGTACCCCGCCATCAACGGTTCTTCAGCGAACATGAATCTTGGCGGGTTCGATTACCTGATCCAGCAAAACTGGGTAAATTCGTCCGGGGGCTACTGTGCGCTCAGCCTGCCAAACGCGCCATCCTTGACGGCATCAATCAGCCCCAGCAGCGGCGCCGCAAACAGCAGCGTTCCAATCACGATCACGGGTACAAATCTGAGCGGTGGAACCATCAACATCAGCGGCACGGGCGTTTCCGCAAGCAATGTCAGCACCAGCGCAACTCAAATCACCGCCACATTTACGATTGCCGCTACCGCGGCTGCGGGCGTCCGAAATGTGACAGTGACCACGGCAGGTGGTACCAGTAACGCAGAGACCTTTACGGTAATTACTACGCAGGTGGCGACGCCGACGTTTACGCCGCCCGCGGGAACGTATAGTTCGGGGCAGTCGATAACGATCGGGACAACTACTGCGGGAGCTTCGATCCGTTTCACCACCGATGGATCCACCCCCACTTCCAGCTTCGGGACGGTCTATGTCAGCCCGGTTCCGGTAAGCAGCAACCTGACACTTAAGGCCATCGCCTACAAGACCGGGATGACCGACAGCCTGGTGGCTTCGGCCGCCTACACCATCAATGGCGGCGGTGGTGGAGGACCGAGTTGGTACAACTCCTCCTGGACCAACCGCAAGGCCATCACCATCGATCACACCAAGGTGTCGGGAGCCTCGAATCTCACGAACTTCCCGGTGCTGATTTCGCTGGCCAGCGATACGAATCTGCAAGCCTTGGCACAATCGAACGGGAACGACATCCTGTTCACAGCTTCCGATGGAGTGAGCAAATTAAATCACGAGATCGAGTCGTACAGCTCCAGTAACGGGAAACTGAACGCGTGGGTGCAAGTACCGTCATTGAGTCCGACGGCGGACACCACCATCTACATCTACTACGGCAACGCTGCGGCTGCGAACCAGCAGAACAAGGCTGCAGTCTGGGATAGCAGTTATCGCGCGGTGATCCACTTGGCCGACAACACCGCCACGCCCGCAGTGACCGATTCGACGTCAAACGGCAACAATGGGACGGCATCGGCCAACAGCAGCACGCTCGATACTCCAGGTCAAATCGGTGGAGGGTTCGCGCTGAACGGGAGCAATGGCGTATCGTTCTCGGGAATACCGACGGGCAGTACGTTCACGATGGAAGCCTGGGTCAATCTGACCAACACTGCCGGCTACCAGAATGTAATCACCACCGGAAGCGGCCTGGGTTGGTGGATGCATGGCGGCAAGATCAGCCTGTACACCAATGGAGCGCATGATGGAATGGCTGTCTTATCGACTGGGACGTGGTATCACGCCGTGATCGTGCAGGATGGGGTGAACTTTATTTACTACTTGAATGGTGCAGTGGATACGACGGTGACCGGTGCGATTCTATACACGGCCAATATCACGGATTCGGGAGCAGACGGAGGTTCATCGGGCGGGGGAGAGACTTTTAGCGGCAAGCTAGATGAGCTGCGCGTATCGAATACCGTCCGATCGGCCGACTGGATCCTGACGGAATTTCACAATCAAGGCGCCCCGGGAACCTTCTATGCCTTAGGTTCACAGGAAACTGGCCCCTAGGGCCGGCTCAATTAGTGGGCTTCAGCTCAATGAACAGCGAGATTTGACGGTCTGCTACCTTGGGTCCCAAGTCCCCTTCTGCACCCAGCCTGTATTGGTCGAACCGTCTCCATCGGCGCCATACATATAGATGTTTTTCGGGCCTGTGTAGGCGCCCTTAAACGTGATGTCGAGCGAAATAACTGTAGATAGCTCGGTCGTTGTCACCGAGGTCGAGCCAATCGCACACTGGCTATTCTGCACCGGCGTGGACGAACCAGCGGGTTTCACGTCGGCACCCATGGCGCTGTCCCATTCCAGCTGGAGACTTCCCACATTCCGGTCGTAGACGACGTAGCACGAGTTTTGGACATCCAGCAGTGGCGCGAACAGCATCGCCGCGGCAGCCAGATTCGCAGCGTTTTGACTGTCAGTAAATACAAAGGTGAAGGTCTGCGTGATGCCCTGGCCGGCGTTCGGTAATACTGAGTCCGCCGCAGGCACCGCGGGAGCGTCGACGGCCACCTTATACGTACCCACCTGTACCCAGCTAGTGTTGATGGAACCGTCCCCATCGGCGCCATACGTGTAGATGTTCTTGAGACCGGCAAACGCGCTGGTGAAGGTAATTCCCACGGTAATTGTCGTCGAGAAGGATGTCGCTTCCAATGAAGTTGCATCGATCGAACACTGGCTATTTTGGAGGGTCGCGGATGAATCGACTGGCTTGACTTTACTACTGGTAACGTCGTCCGATTCCAACTGGATGGTCCCCTGATCGCGGTCGTAAACGATGAGGCAGGAATCTTGCGCAACCGGTCCGGCTGCGAACAGCATCGCTGCGGCAGCCAGATTAGTGGCGCTTTGGTTGTCCGAGAAAACAAAAGTGAACGTTTGACTCAGGCCTCCGCTTCCGCTTGGCAACACCGAGACCGCTGTGGTGGGCGCCGGCTGCTCTACTAAAGTCGCGCTACCAGACGCCGCGGGCGCGAGTATAGCTAGTCCGGACACCCCAAGAGTCGGAATCGAATTGCCAGATGGCGCGGCTGCGACTACGCCGACGATTTGGATAGGCACGGCAGGTGACGATGGATGCGGTGAAATCTGCAATGTGGCAGTCGCTACAACTCCATCCGCAATGCTTGTGGAATTCAGACCGTAAATCAAACAAGCGTTGCCATTGCAGACGAGTGATTTGCCGGCATTCGCGACGGCGGTTCCGGCTGCGAAGGTGACACCGGTCACATCGGAGGAGTAGC
>Ga0105240_10007492_pt1 | contig 15834 bp, 18 predicted proteins | sample KBSC54metaG_FD_80426 | JGI IMG/M metagenome (GOLD analysis project Ga0105240, IMG submission 80426) | Corn rhizosphere microbial communities from Kellogg Biological Station, Michigan, USA - KBS C5-4 metaG | ecosystem: Host-associated > Plants > Roots > Rhizosphere > Soil | place: Michigan, USA... | reverse complement strand
TAATCGTAGACCTGCACGAGGCGGTCGATGATATCTACTCGATACCAATGCCGTGAGTGATCTGATGCGAGCAGATCCTAAGATAGAGTAATGGATCGGTCAACTCGCACCAACGGACCGCGTAGTGACTTGTACGATGGTACGCGGGGAAATTCTCTTCGGAGTTGCCAGACTGCCGATCGGAAAACGCCGTGCTGGACTGGAATCCGCCGGACGCCAGTTTCTGACTGCCTTCCGCTGCGAAGCCATCCCAGAGAACGCTGGTGACCTTTACGCGAAGCTGAAAGTGGATCGCCAGCAGCGTGGCCTCGTCTTGGACGAAAACGACCTCTGGATCGCGGCCACGGCCCTTGCGCTCGGAGCAACGCTCGTGACTCGAGACAGCGATTTCACTAACGTTGAGGGATTGACTCTTGCTGACTGGACCAAACCGTAGTCCTACCCTCGCAGCTTATTTACCCCGTTGAACGCTGCCTGCTTGTAGCATTCCGCCAGCGTGGGATAGTTGAACACCGTATCCACGAAGTAGTCGATCGTGCCCTTCAGGATCATGACCGCCTGCCCGATGTGCAGCAGCTCCGACGCGCCCTCGCCGATGATGTGGACGCCCAGAATTTCGCGCGTCTCACGATGGAAGATCAGCTTCAGCCGGCCCGTCGTGTCGCCGCGAATCTGCCCGCGCGCCGTCTCGCGATAGAACGCGACCCCGACCTCGTATGGCACGTCCTCGTCCGTCAACTGCTCTTCCGTCTTCCCCGCGAACGAGATCTCCGGAATCGTGTAAATCCCGTAAGGATACGTCGCCGGGTTCGATTGGATCTTGAGCCCGAACGCGTGCGCCGCCGCCAGGCGCCCCTGCTCCATAGACACCGACGCCAGGCTCGGGAACCCGATCACATCGCCGGCAGCGTAGATGCTCGGCACCTTCGTCCGATACTCCGCGTCCACCGCGATCCTGCCCCTGCTGTCCGACTCCAGCCCCGCCGCCGCAAGGTTCAACTCGTCGACATTGCCCTGACGTCCGACCGCGTACAGCAGCGCGTCGCCCTGAATCCGCTTGTTGCTCTTCAGGTTCGCCACCACGCCGCCCTCCGGCGTCTCCGCCACGCTCGACACTTCTTCGTTCAGCCGCATGGTGACGCGATGATCGCGCAAGTGGTACGACAGCGCCTCCACCATTTCGTTATCGGCGAACTCCAGCAGTCGCGGCCGCTTCTCCACCAGGATCACGCGCGACCCGAGGATCGCGAACATGCACGCGTATTCCACGCCGATCACGCCGCCGCCCACCACGATGAGGGTCTTCGGAATATCCGGAATCGTCAGTATCTGGTCGCTGTTGATGATGTTGCGGCCATTGATCGGCACCGCGTCGCACGACGCCGGCTTGGTCCCGGTCGCCACGATGATCTTCGGCGCTTCCAGGTCGCCCTGTCCGCGCGAATTTTCCACGCGCACATGTGTGGCGTCCAGAAAACTGGCCCGCGCCATGATCACCGTCACGCCGTTGCGCGCAAGCTGCGACTGCGTGACGTCGACTTCCGTCTTGATCACCTGGGTGACGCGGAACCCCAGGTCGGCCATCGTGATCTTGTCTTTGACGTGGTAGTTCACGCCGTACACACCCTGGTATTGAAACCCCGAGAGGTGCACCACCGCTTCGCGCATGGTCTTGCTGGGGATCGTGCCGGTGTTGATGCACGTGCCCCCCACAATTTCGCGCTGCTCCACCACTACGACGCGCTGGCCGCACTTCGCGGCCTGAATGGCTGCCCGCTGACCCGCCGGCCCCGAGCCAATCACGATGAGATCGAATGTTTGCATGAACGAGAGAGGCGGCCGCGCCGCCGACCGCCTCCACTTACGGCAGGTCCTTTACTTCGAAGAATTGAAACGTTCTTCGATTTCCTGCCAGTTTACTACGTTCCACCATGCGTTCATGTAGTCCGGCCGCCGATTCTGATATTTCAGGTAGTAGGCGTGCTCCCAAACATCCAGCCCCATCACCGGAAATTTTCCTTCCATCACGGGACTATCCTGATTCGCCGACGAGATGATATCGACCTTGCCGCCCGATTTCACCAGCCATGCCCAGCCCGACCCGAACCGCGTCGCGCCCGCCGCCATAAACTTCGTCTTGAAATCGTCGAAGCTGCCAAAGGTGGAGTTGATCGCCTGCGCGACGTTCCCCACCGGCGCTCCGCCGCCGTTCGGACCCATGATGCGCCAGAACATCGAATGATTGATGTGCCCGCCGCCGTTATTTCGGACAGCCGTGCGAATGTTCTCCGGAACAGCCGCGCAGTTGTTCGCCAGCAATTCTTCGATCGACTTGTTCGCCAGATCGGGCGCCGACTCCAGCGCCTTGTTCAGGTTCGTCACATAGGCCGCATGGTGCTTGCCGTGGTGAATTTCCATCGTTATCTTATCGATATGCGGTTCTAAAGCATCGGCTGCATACAGCAATGCTGGAAGTGTGAATGCCATGTTGTCTCCTTTAGCTCCTCTGGGTGTCGAAACCGGGCCGGCTTACAGCTCGCCGGCTTTTTCAAACGCATCGGCGAGCCGGAACATCGTGGTCTCGTCGAAATGTCTGGCCAAAATCTGCATCCCTACCGGCAGCCCCTCGACGGTCTTTCCGCACGGCACGCTCATGCACGGAATTCCCGCCAAACTCCCGGTGATCGTGAAAATGTCCGACAGATACATTGCCACCGGGTCGTCCACTTTCTCCCCCAGCTTGAATGCCGGAAACGGAGAAACCGGCGCCACGATCGCGTCCACCTGTTCGAACGCCTGCGCAAAATCGCGAGCGATCAGCGCCCGCACTTTCTGCGCCTTCAAATAGTATGCGTCATAATAGCCCGCACTCAGCACGTACGTGCCCAGCATAATGCGCCGTTTGCACTCCGCGCCGAACCCCTCGCCGCGGGTCTTCCGATACATATCGGCGAGCGTCTCCGGATTGGCCGCCCTCGTCGTATAACGCACCCCGTCGTAGCGAGCCAGATTGCTGCTCGCTTCCGCCGTGGCGATGATGTAGTAACACGCAATCGCGTAATCCGTCGACGGCAGGCCGATTTCGCGGACCTCGCAACCCAAGCCCTTCAGCCGCTCCACGCCCCGCGCGATCAACTCGCCCGATTCGCCCGTCAAGTCCTTTAGATACTCGCGAGGCAGTCCAAGCTTCAACCCTTTTACGTTGCCGTCGAGCAGTGCCGAATAATCCGGTACTGGAGCCTCAGCGCTAGTCGAATCGGCCGGATCGCGTCCCGCGATCACGCCCAACAGGGTCGCCGCGTCCTTTACCGACCGCCCGAATGGTCCGATATGATCCAGTGAGCTCGCGAACGCCGTGAGTCCGTACCGCGACACGCGGCCGTAAGTCGGCGTCACTCCGACCACGCCGCAGAACGACGCAGGCTGTCGCACCGACCCGCCCGTGTCCGATCCCAGCGAGACCACCGCCGTCCCCTGCGCCACCACCGCCGCCGATCCGCCGCTCGATCCGCCCGGGACACGATCCGGAGCCACCGGATTCCGCACCGGTCCGAACGCCGAGTTCTCGTTCGAAGAACCCATGGCGAACTCGTCGCAATTCGTCTTCCCGAGAATCACGCCGCCGGCCTGCTCCAGCTTTACGATCGCCGTGGCATCGTACGGCGGCACGTAATTCGCCAGCAGCTTCGACCCGCAAGTGGTGCGCACGCCCTTGGTGACGATCACGTCTTTCACCGCGACCGGCACGCCCGCCAGCGGCCCCAATTCCTCGCCGCGCGCGATCTGCTCGTCCACGCGCGCCGCCGCCTCCATGGCCCGCTCCGGCGAAAAATGCAGGTACGCGTTGGTCTTGGGGTTTTCCGCTTGCGCGAATCGCAGCGCTTCCGCCGCCAGTTCGGTCGCGCTGAAGCGCCGCGCGCGCAGCCCTTCCCGCACGCCGTCGATTGTGAGTGATGCGATATCCATTAGCGCTCGATCACCTTGGGCACCTTGAAGTATCCGGCGCCCTTTTGCGGCGCATTGGCCAGCGCAGCTTCATTCCCCAGCGGCGGCGCCGGCACATCCGCGCGCAGCGTGGCCGTGTCCCCCGCATCGAACAGCACCTGCGACATCGGCGCGACATCGCTGGTATCCGCTTCGTTCAATTTATCGAAGTGTTCGAGAATGCTCTCCAGGTCCGCCTGCAGCCTGCTCACTTCGCCTTCTTCCAGTTGCAGATTCGCCAGCCCGGCCACATACCGGACTTCTTTTTCGGTGATTTTCACGCCTGTGCTTTCTTGCGTGCGGCGCGATAGATGCTCCGCAGCACGGGATCTTCGATTGCGTTCGACTCGTCGCCAAACAGGCCCGGCATGGCCAGCACCGCGCGCTGCGGGTCGCGCCGCCGCGGCACGACCTTAAACTCCAGGTCGCCCACCAGCCCTCCGCCGAGGTCTTTTTCCAGATTGCGCAAAATGAAATTCGAAAGGCAAAACAACTGCCTCTGCCAGGTAGAATCTTCGACTTCGACCACCAGCCGGTTGCGGACCAGCCGCACCGCGCGCGTATGCGACGCGATCTTCTTGCCCACCGCCAAAGGCCACGCGGCGCACGCCAGTTCTTCGCCCGTAATGGTGTCGCGGGACAGTCCGAATCCCCGGATGAGCTTGCTGGCGCGTTCCATGTTTTGGTGTCCGACCATTTTATCATGCGAGTTCCTGACGAATGGTGTATACAGAAGGATGAGGGGTGATGAAGGCACTTGCCACAATCCTGCTGGCCGCCGTCTGTGCGGCCGCGGCCGATCAGCAACCCGCTGACCCGGTCACCTGCACCGTCACCCACGACTCCACCGGCGCAGCCACCATTAAGGTCCACAACGGCGGCACGTCGCCGCTCACCGGCTTCAACTTCATCTACACGCTGCACCGCGAAATCGGCGGCCCGGCCTACGGCGCGTCGATGGGATATTACGACGCCCTCACGGATCCGCAATCGGCGCAGCCCATTGCTCCCGGCCAGGATACCATTCTGCCGTTTCGCATTGGCGGCAACGGCATGTACGGCAAGGTCACGATAGCGGCCGGCCTTTTCGCCGACGGCACGTCGTTTGGCGAACCCGCGACCCTGCAGAAGGTCCTCAATCGCCGGAATTTCATGTTGGTCAGCCTGAATAAATCCATCAATGAGCTGCTGCAGGCGTCCAAAGACAAGCTCACTCGCGACCAGATCACGAATCAATTTCAAATGGCCCTCGGCCAGGAACTGGGCGCCGGACTGGATCAGGACCTCAACGGCTGCATCCAAACGGTGCGCGTCCTGGTTATGGGCATGCTCCGCGTCTCGCGCAATCCCGATGGCACCCCGATCCCGGTCGAAACCACTCTGCAAACCATCATCGACACGCTGAAAGCCCGCCGCGAGCTCTTGAAAAAGTAGACGCCGCCCTCGGCTGATTGTCCTATTCTCAACGACTCCAACCGCGCGTACAATCGAAGCACTCTATGGAACGCGTTGTGGAACCGATGAAAGTCGCCCTCCGCGTTCTATCTGCGGTTAGTGAAAGACAGACTCCCGCCAGCGCCGATATTGCGCTATTGAAAGCCTATGCCCCCGAGTGGGCCGGTGCCCCGCTCGACGAAATGGCCTGCGAAGTCATCCAGCAGGCGCTGAGGAAGCGCGCCGCCGCCCGCGCCAAGGCGGCAGACTCGTTTCCTACCGGATATCGACGGTCTGCGTCATAGCCGTAAACTTACCGCCGTTGCCATCCCGCACCACACTACGCATCCGGTAAGTCCCCGGCGGAGCCGTAACGGTCATGCCGGCGTCCACTCCCTCTTTGAGGCTCTGGAACGTGTTGTCCTTGAGGTTGAAATCCAACTGGCATTCTTTGCCCGAAATGAAAGTGCCGGCCTGGTCGAACAGCGCCGCGATGACCGTGAGTTGTTCCGTCCGCGCTCCGAACAAATTCGTGAACGGCAGTTTGCCGATCTCGAGGCGCATCACGATGTGTACTCCCGATTCGCCGGCCGTCGTCTTCACCGGCGCGCCCGTGATTCCGACCGCCACATCGTTCACGGTATCAGTCGCCAGCACCTCTTTATCGATACTGCGCTCCACTTGCGCTTCCGGCGCGACCGGAAATGCCGCGAAATATCCGGGACGCGCCTGCACGCCGTAACGATGATTCTGCCTCAGCCTGACTTTCAACCTGTGATACTTCCCGTCGGGATTCCCGGCAGGCGTGAACGCGAGTGAATACGAGTACTCCGGCAGCAGCCCCAAGTCCCGAAAGCCGGCTTCCAGGTCGTTGCTGTTTTGGAAGAACAGCCCGCCGGTGCTGGCCGAGAGAATCGCCATCGTATCGTTGCTTTCGAACTGCGGCCGCGTTCCCTGACTCTGTCGCGCGATGGTCGAGCGAGAATTCATGCCCGGGCTGGAAACGCCCATATCCTGCGTGTACAATCCCTTCGCGTCCAGCGAATTGATCACCACTTCGCCGCGAAGCGCGCGATTGACGATCTCTTCCCGCTCGGCCTCCAGCGTGCCCGAAAGAAATCCCGAGGACGCCATCAATAGAATGCGTTTTCCCGGCAACTTCGCCATGTAATCCACGACGCTGCGAATCGACGCCAGCGTATTGAACGACATCTGCCGGACTTCTCCCCAGATGCGGTGGCACTCCTGTTCCACGCGCTGGGGGCACCCGGTATCCCTGGGCTGGCAGAAGCCGCATTGCCTGGCTTCCGCCACCTTGATGGGCAGCAATGACGGGTCCTGGCGTTCGGAAACCACGTACGCATCATACGTCGTGAGATTGGGGCAGGTCGGCAGTATCGGACTTCGTGTCGCGATGTTCACTTTATCCACGGCATCTTCCAGCTTTTGAACGTCGGCCGTGAACGGCAGAGTTTGCCCCTTCGAGAGCGCGAAGATGGACACCTGGTCGCCGGCCGAAATTCCCTGTGCCAGGAATTTCCGGGCTGCCTTGCGCGCCGGAACCAAATCGCCGGGCTTCATGCTCAAATCGTCGAACAGCAGCGCCAGGAAGCGGGCCGGACTTTTGGGCGCTGCCTCTGCACTCGCTGGCGCTACGCCGGGAGTAATTTTTCCAGGCGCCGCCGCCGGGGGTGTCGATACCTCGGCGTTGAACGCCGTGATCTCGCGCTTTTTTCCGCCCTCTTCGATTTCGAAATCGTCGCGCGTCAGCCCGCCGATGCTATGATTGCGGCCATCGCGGACGACCGCCCCGACTTCCACCAGTCGCGTCTCCGTCCTCACCGAAAACAGCGACGGCGGCACATACGCCGCGGCGCGAACCTGCAGTTCATCCGCCGGCACCTTCTGCTGTCCCAGCAAAACCGCCGCACAAAACGAAACGATCCCTATTCGTACAAGCACCAATACTCGTTTACCACAAACCGCGCGAAAACGCCTTCGCTCCGATTCCTTTTCCCCCTTCGTGGTAATACTCATTAGCAATGGAGAGCGGAACCGAGCAGAACCTGCTGCAAAAGGCCCGCAACGGGGACGAACGCGCCCTGATGCGGTTATTTGAGGACCACCATATACCCCTCTTCCGATTCGCCTGGCGCCTTACCGGACGCTCGGCCGACGCGGAAGACATAGTCCAGGAGTGCTTCCTGGGCCTGCTGCGACCCAGCAGTGCCTTCGACCCACGCCGTACCAGCCTGCGCACCTACCTTTACGGCGCCGTGCGCAACCAGGCGTGGAAGCAACTCCGCCGCCGCGAGGATTCGGATGGCGATATGCCCGTCGCCGTCGATCATCGCTCGCCCGAATCGGAGACCCTGCGGGCTGAACGCGAAGCGGCGGTCGCCCGCGCCATCCGGCAGTTGCCCGACACCCAGCAGGAGGTGCTGATCCTCGCACAGTATGAGCAGATGCCTCTGGCGGATATCGCCGGCCTGCTTGGAATTGAACTGGGAGCCGTCAAATCGCGCCTCCAACGGGGGCGTGCGGCCCTCAAAGACGCGCTGGCCGATTACGCCCCGGCCGGCAAGGAGCGACAGGCATGAACGACAAAGAACTCGATGCCATATTGAACACCTGGGAGGCCCCCAATCCATCCCCCGCACTCCGCGAGGCCGTCCGCGAAGGCCTCCCGCACGCGCCGCAACGCCACGGCTCCCGCTGGCTCGCCGTCGCGGCCGCCATCTTCGTGACCGGCATCCTCAGCATGGGCTTCATCCCCACGGGCCACGCCCAACTCGCCGACCACCCCGGCGGCGGATCCTTCTTCGACGGCTTCGCCCAGAATATTTCGGAACGCCATCTGCGGTTCGCGCTCTGGCTGCACTCCCTCTTCGGCGAAGCGCCCCAGCAGGGACCCCGCCTCTACATCGATAACGTGAAGTCCAAGGCCGCGGTCGAGAAGTTTGGCGAAGGCACGGGCGTCCATTACTACCTGCCCGCTCAGAACATCTATGTCCTCACGCTGCCCGGTCCGAACGGCCAGGCGCTGAAGCCGGCCGGGACTGTCAACGGCTCTCTCGTGGTCTTTACATGGCAGGGCAAGTCCTACCATATCGATGCCCGCGAGCAGCTCACCGACGACGGAGAACAGCCGGTTTACGTCCTCAGCTACGCCGATTTCCGTAAACTTCATAGCTAAACCTGGAACTTTCCCCGCCGGCGCCGGAATGCAAGGTGAGAGGTACTGCATGAAAAGACTGGCTTTCACCGCATTGCTCGCATGCGCATGCCTGTTGGCGCAACCGCCCGCAGGCCGCCGCGGCGGTCCCATGGGCTTCGGCGCCCGACCCGATGGTCCCGGCGGACCCGGAGGCCGTGGCGGACCCGGCGGCATGATGGCCCAAATGCGCAACACCGTCACCGGCGCGCCCTATTCCGGTGTCGAAGTGACGTCCGAACAGCAGACGCTGTCCGGCGGCAACGTGATCCAGCGCCAGACCACCCGCAACATTGCCCGCGATGGCCAGGGCCGTATGCGCGAGGAAGGCGACTTCACGCATCCCGGGCCGGCCGGCACCCAGACTACCGAGCACCGGATCACCATTTCCGACCCGGTCGCGGGCTATGTCCACGAAATCGATCCGCAGAATAAAGTCGTGAATTCACGGGCAGTCCGTATGGGCGCTCAGGGCGCGATGCGTCCCCGCGGTCCGAACGGTCCCGCTGGTCCGGCCAATCGCCAGGTCGCAGCCGGCAACGGGCCTCGCGTCCGTCCCGCCGATCCTAACTCCACCACCGAGGATCTCGGCACGCAGAACATCAACGGCGTGATCGCCACCGGAACCCGTGTGACCCACACGATCCCGGCCGGCACCATCGGCAATGCGCTACCGATCCAGTCCGTGCACGAGACCTGGACGTCCGCCGACCTCAAGGTCCCGGTCCTGATCAAGGTCACCGATCCCCGTTTTGGCACCCGCGTCACGCAGTTGACCCAGATCAATCGCGGCGAACCGGATGCCGGTCTGTTCCAGGTTCCCACCGGCTACACCGTCCACCAGGGCGGTCCCGGCCGTGGCGGTCCCCGTCAGTAGCGGTAGCAGGGCAGGCGCCGTCGCCTGCCCATTCTCCCCCTCAGTAGCCGCTAGAATGGTCGTGAATGATCTTCCACCCCTTCGGTCCGTCCCTCACGATCACCGTATACCTTCCCCACGTATCCCCGCCGCCCGCCGTTGTCCGCTTTAGATCGAACCGTCCCGTCACCAGCGCGACTCCTTTCGCCAGCGGCCGCACTTCCATTTCCGAGAACGTCAGCGCGCCCATGGCGTCCCGCGTCGGGTACGACTTCTGATACCGCTCCAGGATGGCCTTCGTTCCGCCTCGCACGATCGTCTTCCCCATGAACGTGGTCCCCGGCGAGTCTTCGTAATACGACGCGAAGGCCGGCAGATCGCCGCGGTTCCACGCCTCGGCCGAATCGGTCATCATTTTTCGAATGGCATCGCCCTGTCCGAACAAAAGCGGCGCGCAGCAGCACAACAAAAGCCATCGCAACATGCACGCGATTATATCGGTTCGCCCGCCGTCAAGGTATCATTGACAGGTGATCGGCGAATCCGTTGGCAAATACCGATTGCTGGAAGAGCTCGGCCGCGGCGCCATGGGCCGGGTCTACAAAGCTGAGGACACGACCCTCGGACGCATCGTCGCACTCAAACTTATCGCAGATAAATATCTGAAAGACCGCGAGGCGCTCATGCGCTTCCAGCGCGAAGGCCAGGCCACCGCCGCTCTCGCGCACCCCAACATCTGCGCTGTTTTCGAATCCGGCGACTGGCACGGCATGCCCTTTCTCGCCATGGAGTACCTCGACGGCATGACGCTCGGCCAGCGCATGAAGGCCGGCCGTCTCGACGGCGATACCATCCTGCAGATCGCGATCCCCGTTGCCGGCGCGCTCGCCGCCACTCACGCCATCGACATCATCCATCGCGATATCAAGCCGGCCAACCTCTTCCTCACTCGCGACGGCCAGGTCAAAGTCCTCGACTTCGGACTCGCCAAGGTAGGCTTCCGCCCCGGTATTGCACTCGGCGACGATGCGCCCACCATGGCCACTTTCGCCACCCTTCCCGGCACCCGCCTGGGAACCCTTGCCTACATGTCGCCCGAACAGGTCCGCTGTGAGCCTGTCGATGCCCGCGCCGACCTCTACTCGCTCGGCGTCGTGATCCACGAGGCGCTCACCGGAGCCCTCCCCGTTCGCGGCGCCCCGTCCCGCGCCTTACCCCAGGAGTTGTCCGCCACCATTTGCCGCCTGATCGAGACGGACCGCCTCGTCCGATATCAGACTGCCGCCGAACTGCTGACCGATCTCCTGCGCATTCACCGCCTCAAGGCCCTCGCCCAAAGCGCCGGATGATTCCGGTCACTTCGTCACGGTTACCGACTTCCTCAGTTCGCCCATCCACGCGGCGAAGCGCGCGTCCGCGATCGTCCGCCAGATCTTCGCGCGGCCTTCCTGAAATCCGTCAACGAAATCGGCCTTGTGATCCTCGTAATATTTCTTGAGCTCGTCCTCGGGGATCGTCAGGTCTTTGTAGAACCGATCCATCGCGGCCTGAGCCATCACCTGTTTGCGCGCCAGTTCGAGCTGCTCCTTATACGGGCTCTGTTCCGCCAATTTGGCTGCCTCTCCCTTGGCCGCCATCCGATCGATGAAGCCATAATACCGGAACACCTCGTCGGGCTTATCGCGCAATTGCTGCGGCAGCGCTCCGGCTAAATTCTGCAGGTCAGCCAACGAAACGGTCTTGCCGTTGACCACGGCCGTTTGGGCCGCACCGGCACATACGGCAAGAATGAGTAGAAATGTACACCGTCGTAGGTACATATAGAAACGTACGTGCTTGCCGCCATTTCGGTTGGTGGGCGATTGGCAAACGGCTTGCTCTTCCTACCGTATGAATAAACGTAGGATCACCAGAGAGCCCGGACTCGGCCCCGATTCGGCCGGCCAGTCCGGAGACATCCAGGGATTGTCGAGCGCCGAAGATACCAACTCCGAAAGCGTTGAGGAACTGCTGGAGGAAGGCAACTCCTACGAAGCCGCCGTCGTGAGCGGGGTCGAAAACGCACCGACTGCCGATAACGGCGAGGTCCGCACCAAAGAAGCTCCCGAGGACGACGTCCCGCTCGAATACCAGACGGGCCTCCGTCCGCCCGATTAGGATCCACCTGAGTATTCCCAATTGCGGGCGCGATCGATAGAATAAACGCATCGCACTTCGCAGGGAGCACTCGGGTATGAGCAAAATCACGCTGAAGGTCAACGGCAGTACACACGCGCTGGATATCGAACCGGCCACGCCTCTGCTATACATTCTCCGCAATGATCTCGGCCTCCAGGGTCCCAGATTTGGCTGCGGCTTGGGTCAGTGCGGGGCATGCACCGTCATCATCAACGGCGCGGCGGTTCGATCTTGTATTCTGCCCGCATCTTCCGTCAAGAGCGAAATCACTACGCTCGAAGGGCTGTCCTCGAACGGTAAGCTGCACCCTCTGCAGCAGGCCTGGATCGATGAACAAGTCCCGCAATGCGGCTTCTGCCAGAACGGCCAGATCATGACCGCCAAGGCGCTCCTGGACAAGAATCCGCATCCCACCGACGCTCAGATCCGCGAGACCATGAACACCACGCTCTGCCGTTGCATGACCTACTACCGCGTGCAGACGGCCATCAAACGCGCTGCCAAGACCGTCGCCGACGCTGAGTCGATTCCAGCGAAAGAGGTGGTCGCATGAGCGCCTCCAGCGGAATTCCGAAACAGGTTGAAGAACTCCTCACGACGCATCGCCGCAGCTTCCTGAAGACTGCGGGACTGCTCCTGGTGAGTTTCACCGCGCGCGCCGATGCTCCCACGCAGGCCGACCCCGCGGTTCCTTACCCCGATCCCGATTTCCGCCAACTCGATTCGTGGATCGTTATCCATGACGACAACACGGCCACCTTCTACGTCGGCAAAACGGATTGCGGCCAGGGCACCGGGACCTCCTTCCGCCAATTGATGTCCGACGAACTCGACATCGCCTTCAATCGGACCACTTGCATCATGGGCAGCACCGATAATACCGTCGATCAGGGCGGATCGGGTGGGTCGACTGCGATGGAGCGGGACTCCTGGCCGATGCGCCGCGCCGCCGCCGAAGCGCGCCGGGCGTTGCTCGAAATGGCATCGACCCGCCTCGCCGCACCCGTCGATCAGCTCGCGGTGAGCAATGGCGTAATCAGCGTGGCGGCCAGTCCCTCCAAGCGAGTCACGTACGGCGAACTGATCGCGGGAAAGAAGTTCAACGTGGCGTTGACCGGCCCCAACGTCAACGCCGTGACTGGGCTCGCCAAGGTCAAGTCCGTGCAGGAATTGAAGTCGACCGGCCAGTCGCCACAGCGTGACGATATTCCGGCGAAAGTCGACGGTTCGCTGAAGTGGGCCGTCGACGTGAAACTGCCGGGCATGGTGCACGCCCGCAACGTGAAGCCGCCTTTCGCCTGCGCCAAACTGACGGGCATCGACGAAGCCTCCATACGCAGCCTGCCGGGCTTCATCAAGATCGTGTCGAAGGGCAACTATGTTGCCGTGGTGTGCGAACGCGAGGAGCAGGCCATCCGCGCCGCACGCCAGCTCAAGACCACGTGGGAGAAGCGGGCCACCGCGCCGTTCCCCGCTTCTGAAAAGCTCTTCGACTACATGCGAGCCGCAACACCCACATCGGCAGCCAATCCGGTCGTGTCGGGAAACCCCGACGCGGCATTCGCGAGCGCCGCCAAAATCGTCGAGGCCGAATACGAAGTCCCATTCCAGGGACACACCGCCTTCGCAGGCGCTCATGCCACCGCGGACCCGTCGAACGGGCAGATGACCGTCTACTCCAACGACATGAAGTCCTATGGCATGCGAAACGGCATCGCCACTTTCCTCGGCATGCCGCGCGAAAAAGTTCGCGTCGTATGGATGCAAGGCCCACAAGGCTACGGCCGCACCGCTGCGGACGATGCCGGGTGTGAGGCAGCCTGGATCGCACGCGAGATCGGCAGGCCCGTGCGCGTGCAGTGGATGCGCGATGAGGAGACCGCATGGGACACGAAGGGTCCGGCGTTCCTGGTGAAAATCCGCGGAGGCCTGGATGCCGCGGGACGCCTCGTGGCGTACGATTATCACGCGCGTTCGTGCGACTACAACCACGTGGGCTACAACGAGCCCGACACGGTGCTGATCGCACAGCTCATGGGATCGCGGCGCGCCAGGCCGGCCACCGGCAGTTCCGCCACACCTTCGGAGATGTACGCCATTCCGAATCGACGCATGGTCGGCGAGGTTGTCGGACTGCCCATGGTTTGGGAAACGCCGCTCCGCACCGGCAATCTGCGCGATCCGAATGGGCCGCAATCCACGTTCGCCGCCGAATCGTTCATCGACGAATTGGCCGCGGCGGCCAAAACCGATCCATTGGAATTCCGCATGAAACTACTGAAGGGCGCGACCAACGATGACGCCGGCTTCCGGCGCGCGCGTTCCATCGCGGTCTTCGATGCGGTCGCGAAGGCCTATGGTTGGGATCCGCGTCCTTCCCCCAAGGCTCCGGAGAAGGGCACCATCGCTACCGGACGCGGCATCGCCTACTCATTCCGAGGTCAGACCGTGGTGGCGCAGATCGCCGACGTCGAAGTGAATCGCCAGACCGGCCATGTGTGGGCGAAGCGCCTGGTGTGTGCCCACGACTGCGGACTGGTGGTCAATCCGCAGAGCCTGCACCGCACCCTGGAGTGCGCCATGCTGCACGGCCTCAGTCGCGCCATCCACGAGGAAGTCCGCTTCGACACGGAAAAAATCACGAGCGTGGACTGGATGTCCCATCCCACTCTGCGCCATGCCGACACCCCGGAGCGAATCGACATCGTGCTCGTGAACGGCGATCCCAATCCGAACCGTCCCGACCTCCCGCCCTACGGAGCCGGCGAGGCCGCCCTCAAGCCCATGCTCGCCGCCATCGCAAACGCCATCTACGACGCCACCGGCGTCCGCATCCGGCGAGTCCCGTTCCGCGACGACCGCGTCCTGGCCGCGTTGAAGGCCGCGCGCGGGTAATGTATTGCGTCGTAGCGTAGGCCTCCGGCCTGCGAACGCGCCGACGGCGCGCTGCTTCGATCGGAGCCGCGACGTAAGGGAGCGATGGCTATTCACGCCTCCAATTGCCGGAAGCGCGCGCTGAAGTGGCGCAGGAAGGGCGGCGCTTCCACAATCTCGACCCCCCGGATCTGATCCTTTTTCGCGTTCACCTCGAGGATGGCTTCCACCACGTAGTCGATGTGACTCTGCGTGTACACCCGGCGGGGAATAGCCAGCCGGAGCAACTCATGTCGAGCCGCCGCGCCGAACATCAATGTGCCGATCTCGACCGAGCGGATCCCGGCATGCCGGTACAGTTCCACCGCCAGCGCCTGGCCAGGGAATTGGTGCGCCGGAATATGCGGCAGCATGCGGGCCGCGTCGATATAGATCGCATGTCCGCCGGGCGGTTCCACGATGGGCACGCCGCAATCGGCGATGTGCCGTCCCAGATAGCCTGTCGATACGATGCGGTAGCGCAGGTAGTCGATGTCCAGGATCTCTTCGAGTCCCACCGCGATCGCCTCCAGGTCGCGCCCCGCCAGGCCGCCGTACGTGGGGAAGCCCTCGGTCAGGATCAGCAGGTCGGACTCGCGCTGCGCGATGCGGTCGTCGTTCGTGCAGAGGAAGCCGCCGATATTGGCGAACGCGTCCTTCTTGGCCGAGAACGTGCAGCCGTCCGTGTAAGAGAACATCTTCTGCGCGATCCGCTTGGGCGTCCAGTCGCCGTAGCTCTCCTCGCGCTCGCGGATGAACCATGCGTTCTCGGCGAAGCGGCAGGCGTCCAGGTACAGCGGAATCTTGTGCCGCGCGCACACGGCCTTCACCGCCGCGATATTGGCCATCGACACCGGCTGCCCGCCACCGGAGTTGTTGGTCACGGTGAGCATCACCAGCGGGATATTGGCGGCGCCCTCGGCCGCGATCAGCGCCTCCAGGGCCCCGACGTCCATGTTGCCCTTGAAGTCCAGCCGCAGTTGCGTATCGGCCGCTTCGGGAATCGGCAGGTCCACCGCGCGCGCCCCGGTGAACTCGATATTCGCGCGCGTCGTATCGAAGTGCGTGTTGGACGGGACCACGTTGCCTGGTTTGCAGACTACCGTGAACAGGATGCGCTCGGCGGCGCGGCCCTGGTGGGTCGGAATCATGTGGCGCAGGCCGGTGAGTTCATCGGCGGCGCGCTTCAGGCGGTCAAAGCTCTCGCTGCCCGCATACGACTCATCGCCGCGCATCACCGCCGCCCACTGCTCGG
>Ga0105240_10007490_pt1 | contig 15836 bp, 9 predicted proteins | sample KBSC54metaG_FD_80426 | JGI IMG/M metagenome (GOLD analysis project Ga0105240, IMG submission 80426) | Corn rhizosphere microbial communities from Kellogg Biological Station, Michigan, USA - KBS C5-4 metaG | ecosystem: Host-associated > Plants > Roots > Rhizosphere > Soil | place: Michigan, USA... | reverse complement strand
GTTGAGTTTCCATGATATGGAGAAGCGAATTAAGATCAACCGGATTGTAGTGGATGATGTCCGCCCCGAACGGTCCGAAGCGGTTGGAGGGATCAAAGCCCGATTCGCGCATGGATCGGTCGCCTTTGTAAAACAGTTGGGTTAGTTGGTCCCGGTTCCGATCGTAGTATTGGCTGGCGTCATAATCGCGGACGGCGTGGGTCCGGAAATATTCCCGCACTAAATCGTAGTGCGTCCGGCCCTGCGGGTCTCTTTCACCCGATACCACTTCGGGCGCTGGACCTTCCCCGGAATCGAAGTAGCGGTTTAATCCGGTTTGCGGCGTCAGGTGCGATCCGCTGACCCAATATCGGTAATACGCCTCGATACCTGGGACGGATGCCTCCAGCCAGGCGCGGTCCCGTGTTTTGCGGTAGACCGCCAGGACCATAGCCGCCAGGAAGGGCGGCTGCGAACGAGTCAGGTAGTAGGTGCGATTGGCGTTGAGGACCTTCCCGTATTCGCGGACCTCATACAAGAAATCATCGGCCATGTCTTTAGCCAATGCGAGCTCGCCGCTTTGCAGAAGACCCAGTTGAATAAAGTAACTATCCCAACCGTACATCTCATTGAAGCGGCCGCCCGGCACTACGTAAGGCTTCGGCAAATACAACAGGCCCTGTTCCCGAATTTGCCGGGGATCCTGCGGAAGCGCGGTTATTCGAACCTTGGCGAGTTCGGCTGGCTTCAAGGTCGCGCGTAATTCTTGTTCCACGCGGCTTTGCTGCTCCGCCGCGGTATATACACGCCAACGCCCATCCGCTCCGGGGGCAAATTTGGGATCGACCGCGGCGGACGCCAGGTTCTGGTTCGAACGCGTCAAACTGGTCCAGCCGCGGTGAATGTAATCGAGGATCGACGGTTGTGGGGCGGCGCCGGCGAGTAACGCGATGCCAGCCGCGATGCCGGCAAGGACTGCTGTTTTGACCCTTACGCGTCGAACCGACATTCCATCTTCATGTGCGCCCGCAAGCTACGGTCAGGTGGCTACGCTTCGGCCCCACAAACGCGCTGAAGCGAGTTCCGCCCCCTGGCGCATAGCCTTGAGCTTCAACCACACCGCGGGTTCGATCACCCATTCCCGGCCGGTGAAAGTTCCAAAGCCGCAATCCGCGCTGGCAATCACGCGTTCCCGGTCGCCCACCGCCGCCACGGCCTCCTGCAACCGCCGGGCCACCACCTCGGGATGCTCCACGATGTTGGTGGTGGTGTCGACCACCCCCGGCAGGAGCGTCATGTGATCCGGAAGCTTGTGGCGGCGCAGGGCTTCATACTCGTGCTGATGCCGCGGATTGGCAAACTCGATGCTCAGCGCTCCGACGTTCGCTTGATAAAGCACCGGCAGAATCCGCTCTAAAGGCACGTCGAAGATGTGTGGGCCGTCCCAGTTGCCCCAGCAGCAATGCAGCCGGACGCGGTCGCGTGGAATCCCGGCGATCGCCTGGTTGAGGGCCGCCACGTGCTTTTCGGCGGCTTTGGCGAAGTCGGCCTCGGAAAGATCGCGGTAGAAAACCGACCGGTCCATCGCCAGATCCGGTGCGTCTATTTGCAGAATTAATCCAGCCTGGTGAACTGCCAGGTATTCGTGGCGCATTTCTCGCGCCAGCGCTTCCAGATATGCCTGGTGCGAATCGTAATACGCATTGAGCATGGTGGTCGAAATGATACCCGGCGAGGGCGCGGTCATGAAGCAGTCGGAGAAAGCATCCGCCGCCTGCGCAGCGCGTTTGAGGCGCTCGATTTCCTGCTGGAGCGGGGTCACGTCAAGATAGTGCAACTCGCTTTGCGCCTCCGGGGCGTTCTGCATCCGGCTGCGCCGTGGAAAGCGCTGCGTCAGGACTTCAATCAGCTCCGGAAACTCTTCGTAATCGCGGCCGCGCCGGCGCTTGGATTCGCCCCCGAACCCGGCCATGCGCTGCGGCACGTAAGTTTGAAAACCGATGCGCTGCTGTTCCCCGTCATTGGCGATATCGACCCCGGCCGCAGCCTGTTTTTCGACCACCTGCCGTACCGCGCGGTCCATCTCCGCGCTCAGCCGGGCGGGATCGACGGCGCCGCCTTCTTCGCGTTCCACCAGAAGCGTGGAGAGGCTTTCGTTGCGCGGCAGGCTGCCGACGTGGGTGATGAGAATTCGGTCGCGGCTTATCATGTCGTAATTATGACCAATCGTAATATGACCAACCTACCACGCCGGCGCTTCCACCCATCGCACCGGTCCGCCGAATTGCAGTAGCGGGTGGAACCCTCAATGCGCTGTAATGGTTTTGTCCCCCGCTATGTGGATCGTTCAGATTGCCCTCCGTCGTCCCTACACCTTTGTCGTCATGGCGTTGGCAATTTTGCTGGTGGGCGGCGTAGCCATCGCCCGCATGCCCGCGGACATTTTCCCGGACATCGACATCCCCATTGTTAGCGTGGTCTGGCAATTCGGCGGTCTGACGCCGGAAACCATGGCCAACATCATCACCACGCGTTCCGAGCGCGGCATGACCACAACGGTCAATGACATCGAACACATGGAGTCGCAAACCATGCAGGGCATCTCGGTCATCCGCCTGTATTTCCAGCCGGGCGCGAAGATCGAATCGGCGGTAGCGCAGATCGCCTCACAGACCGCCCAGCAGGTGGGATTCATGCCCGAGGGGGCGCGCCCGCCCAACGTGGTCCGCTACAACGCCGCCAGCGTGCCCATCCTGCAACTCGGACTTTCCAGTGACACGCTCAGCGAGCAGGAAGTCTACGACCTGGGCAACAATTTCATGCGCACCCAGCTCGCCACCATCCAGGGCGCTGCCATTCCGCCGCCGTTCGGAGGCAAGTCGCGGCAGGTGATGGTGGACTTGAACCCGGATGCGCTCTACGCCCGCGGACTGTCGCCGGCCGATGTTTCGGGCGCGCTGTCCTCGCAAAACGTGATCATGCCCTCCGGCACCGCCAAGATCGGGAGCCGCGAATACCGCGTCGAAATGAACAACAGCCCCCAGGTGATCGAGGCGTTCAATCGTCTGCCCATCAAAACCGTGAACGGCAGCACGGTGTACGTGCGCGACGTGGCCCAGGTTCACGACGGCTATTCAGTGCAGCAGAATGTGGTGCGCCATGACGGCAAGCGCGGGGCGCTGTTAACGGTGCTCAAAAACGGCGGCGAATCCACTATCAGCATCGTTGAACGCGTGAAGGACGTATTGCCGCGGGTTCAATCCACTTTGCCCCCGGGTCTGCACGTCGCCCAGTTGTTCGATCAATCTATTTTCGTTCGCGCCGCGATTTCGGGTGTGGTGCGCGAAGCCGTCGCCGCCGCGCTGCTTACCGGCATGATGATTCTGCTGTTCCTCGGAAGCTGGCGCAGCACGCTGATCGTTTGCGTCTCGATTCCGCTTTCGATCTTGTCGTCGCTCGCGATTCTATATGCCATGGGCGAAACCATCAACATCATGACGCTCGGCGGCATGGCGCTGGCAGTCGGAATCCTGGTCGACGACGCCACCGTTACCATCGAAAATATCCATCGCAATATCGGTATGGGAAAGCATCTGCTCCAGGCCATTTTAGATGGCGCCCAGCAGATCTCCGTGCCGGCGTTTGTTTCCACCTTGTGCATCTGCATCGTGTTTGTGCCGGTGGCTTTCCTCGGCGGCACCGCCAAGTTCCTGTTCACGCCGCTGGCGCTCGCGGTGGTGCTGGCAATGGCCGCCTCGTATATTCTTTCGCGGACCTTGGTGCCCACCATGATCCACTTCCTGCTTCCGGCCGAGATGAATTTGCATCAAGGGCCGGGTGGAGAAGCCGACGTTGAGGGCGCCGGCTGGATCTGGCATGTCCATCACCTCTTCAATCGCGCTTTCGAGAAGATGCAGGATACCTATTGCGATATTCTCGATTCCGCACTGCATCACCGCTGGCTGGTAGTCTTCGGATTCGTGCTGCTGGCGGGCTCCTCGGTGGCGCTCTATCCGCGTATCGGAACGGACTTTTTCCCGCTGGTGGACGCCGGTCAAATTCGCCTGCATGTGCGCGCGCCCTCCGGCACCCGTATCGAAGAGACCGAGGCTCGGATCGGCGAAGTGGAGCAGGCCATCCGCCAGATGATTCCGGCCAATGAAGTAGGCGCGATCCTCGATAACATCGGACTTCCCACCGTGGGATTCAATCTGGCATGGGGCGACAGCGTCACCATCGGCAGTTCGGATGGAGAAATTCTGGTGTCGCTCAAGCCCGAGCACCATTCCACCTTTGATTATGTCCGCGAAATGCGGCGCCGCTTGCCCCAGCAGTTCACGGACATGTCGTTCTTTTTCCAGCCGGCCGACATCGTTAGCCAGATTTTGAATTTCGGATTACCGGCGCCGATTGACGTGCAGATCGCGGGTCCGGAGCGCAATTCCGAGAAGAATTTCGCGCTGGCCAGCGAGATGTCGCGGAGGATCGCGGAAATTCCCGGCACCGCCGACGTGCATGTCCACCAGGTACAGGACCTCCCCATGATGCGCATGGACGTGGACCGGGATCGCGCCAATGAGCTCGGCTTTACACAGAAGGATGTGGCCAGCAGTATGCTGATTTCGCTCACCGGCACCGGACAGGTAGGCCAGAATTTCTGGCTGAATCCGAACAATGGAGTGACCTACAGCGTAGTTACCCAAACGCCGACTACGCTCATGGACTCACCCGAGGCGCTCCTCGATACACCTTTGCATAAAGCCGGCGAGCCCACGCAGTTCCTGGGAAACATGGCAAGCATCGGACGCCATCTGACCTCCGCGGTGATCAGCCACTATAACGTGCAGCCGGTCTACGACATTTACGCCGGTATTCAGGACCGCGACCTGGGTGGCGTTTCCGACGATGTCGACAGGGTCCTGGCCGATTTTCATAAAAAGCTGCCGGTGGGCAGTTTCATCGATGTCCGCGGCCAGACGGCCACCATGCGCAGCTCCTTCACGGGCATGGCTTATGGGTTGATCTTCGCCATCATATTGGTCTACTTCGTCATGGTGGTGAACTTTCAATCCTGGATGGATCCGTTCATCATTCTGATGGCCGTGCCGGGCGCCTTGAGCGGGATTTTACTCATGCTGTTCTTCTCGCACACGACTATTAGCGTCCCCGCGCTAATGGGCGCTATTATGAGCATAGGGGTCGGAACAGCGAACAGTATTTTGCTGGTGACCTTCGCCAACGATTTACGCCGCGAAGGCGCGGATGTGTTGAGCGCAGCGTACCAAGCGGGGAGAACCCGGCTTCGCCCCGTAGTCATGACCGCCGTGGCCATGCTGGCTGGAATGATTCCGATGGCCATGGGTCTGGGCGAGGGCGGCGAACAAAACGCGCCGTTGGGCCGGGCGGTTATCGGCGGCCTGATCCTGGCGACTATTGCCACTTTGTTTGTGGTGCCGGTGGTATACAGCCTGCTCCGGAAAAAAGCCCCCAAGAATTTCGACCGGCTGGAGGCGCTGGAAGTTTGATTTTCGAGATTTTAGTAACGCCAAACGAAGCGATACCGTGGCAATTAAGTTAGATTCAGAATCGAAGTTTGAAACCGCCGGGCTCAATTCACCTGCCCGCAAGAAATCGCACACGGGATTTTTAATCCTGGTGCTGGTGCTAGCGGTAGCCTTGGGCGGCGGCATCGCCTACGAACTCGCGCAGCGTAAAGCCGAGCAAAAGGCTTTGGCTGCCTCGGTCACCGACAGCGCAGAAGCCGGACCTCCTGCCGTACTGGTGGGGCACGTGCGGGTCGCGCCCGGCGAGGCCGTCATCGAGATTCCCGGGCAGACCTCCGCGCTGCTCGAAACCCCCATCTACGCGCGCACCGATGGCTACTTGAAGCAGCGCAATGTCGAAATCGGCCAGCGCGTAAAGAAGGGCGATGTACTGATAGAGCTCGACACGCCGGATCTGGATCAGCAAATCGACCAGGCGCGGGCGACGGTGGCGCAGTCGCGCGCCGCTCTGGCCCAAATGCAGGCCGCGGTCGTGGCCTTACAGAGTACCAGCCGGCTGGCCGACCTTACTGCCGGCCGCACCAAGACTCTGGCGGATCAAGGTATTCTGGCGCGCCAGGATGCCGACGATAAGACCGCGGCTGCGGAAACCGCGGCGGCCAACCTGCGAGCCGCGCAGGAAAGCGTGCGCGCGCAGGAAAGTGTCATCACCGCCAACGACGCCAATGTGCGGCGGCTGATCGACCTGAAAAAATACGCGCGTCTGGAAGCTCCCTTTGACGGCGTGATTACCGCTCGCAATCCGGCGGCGTCCGATGTCGGCACCTTGATCACTTCCGGCAGCGCAACCAACGCGCGGGAGATCGTTCGTATTTCGCAGGTCCAGACCTTGCGGGTATATGTCAGCGTGCCGCAGAGCTACGCGGCGATGATCCGGACCGGCCAGGTGGCGGCCCTGGTGGTGGACGAATTCCCCGGACGCGTATTTCGAGCCAAGGTCGACAGCACGTCGGGCGCGCTCGATCCGGCTACGCGCACTTTACAGACGCTCTTGATGGTGGACAACTCGCAGTCGACGCTGCTGCCGGGCATGTCGGTGAAAGTGCGCTTCCAGCTTCCGCACGGAGTGAACGCCGTGCGCCTTCCGGCTGAAGCGCTGCTGGTGCGTTCGGATGGTCCCACCGCGGCGGTGGTGGATGCAAACGGGAAAGTGCGCATCCAAAAAATCACGCTGGGACGCGACTATGGCAACGAGGTGGAGGTGACCTCGGGACTATCGGAAACCGACCGGATGATCCTGAACCCGACCGATACGCTGCACGATGGCATGATTGTGACGGCCAAAGAGCGCGCCGCGAAGTAGCCGGATTCAGTATCCACGCGGGAAATCAGGCCCGGTGCGTACGGGAAATCAGGCCCGTGCGTATTTGTTGAACCAGGCAATGGTGCGCTGCCAGGCCAGGTCGGCGGCGGCTTTGTTATAGCGTTCCGGAGTAGCGTCGCAATTGAAGCCGTGGACCGCGCCTGGGTAGATGTAGCCTTCATGCGGAACGTTGGCTGCGGTTAATTCCATGTCGTATGCCGGCCAGGTGGCCGCGAGGCGCGTATCCAATTCTCCATGATGCACCAGAATCGCTCCCTTGATCTTCGCAACGTCCTCCTTGGCGGGAACGGCGCCGTAGTACGGCACGGCGGCCGCCAAATCGGGCCCTAGCCGGACGGCCAAGGTATTGGAGATGCCTCCGCCATAACAGAAACCGGTGGCGCCTATCTTGCCGGTGCAATCGGCGCGCGACTTGAGCCACATTGCGGAGGCTACGAAATCTTCGGTCATTTTTTTGCCGTCGACCTTGCTGAACATCTGGCCGCCGCGGTAGTCGTCGCCGGGAAAGCCGCCGAGAGAAGTGAGCCCGTCCGGCGCAAACGCCATGAAATTCGCCAGGGCGAACCGGCGCGCGATGTCCTCGATATGAGGATTCAGGCCGCGATTTTCGTGGATCACGATAATACCAGGCAATTTCGCCGCTTTCTCGGATCGTGTGTCGGCACTGAGAGGCCGGACCAGATATCCTTTGATGCTTCCGTTGCCTTGCGGCGATGGGACCGTCTCATAGGAAGCCTTGATCCGGTCATCGGTCTTGGATACCTGCTGCCCTAAGGCATAGTTCGGCATCAACGCCTCAATAATCGTTGCCACCGCCAGACCACCTACCGCAAATCGCTGCACGCCTTCCATAAAAGCACGGCGGCTGATCACGCCATGAATAAAAAGATTGTAGAGTTCTACGGCTTCGCTCGGTAATTTGGAATTCGTCGGCTCCATTGATTGCTCCTTTTCTTGAGCAGAATATCACGTCTCGCGGACCCAACAGGCAGGTCCCTTCAGGAGTAGCGCAGCAAGGCCTTGAAGCCGTAATCCATGTGCTGTTGGATGTGGCAATGAAATAGTGTCAGCCCCGGCTGGTCGGCGGTAAAATCCACGCTGGCGCGCCCATAGGTAGGCACTACCACCGTATCCTTGATCACGCCTGAAGTGGTTTTGCCATAAATCTCGGCGATCTCAAACTGGTGACGATGCAGGTGCATCGGGTGCGCATCGTCGGTGCGGTTATGAAACGTCAACCGGTAGCGCGCGCCCTGTTTAAGCAGAAATTCCTGATCGTGAGGATAGGATTTCCCATTCACCGTAAAACTGTTGAATTTGCCGGCGCCGCGCGGCACTTTTTCAAATACCATATCCAATCGCTCGGCAGGAGCCGGTTGCGACGGCGGCTTGCTGGAGCCCGGGGGATTGCCAAAGAGCGTGTAATCCCAACTGGATTTGGGCGCCGGCATCCATTGCGGCGTGCGGTGTTGATTCGCGTATTCGATGGCAATGCCCAAACCGCCTTCGCGCACCGGGTCCTCCGGCGCGCCCAGAATCCACACCCCCGGCTGGTTCATTTCCACCCAGGCATCGATGCGCTCGCCCGGGCCAAGCATTAATACGTCGACGGCCGCCGGCGTGGGCACAGGATTTCCATCCAGCGCGATCACGTTGAATTTGTGGCCGGGCAGCGCCAGGTGGCGGTTCTCGATTCCGCTGGCGTTGAGAAAATGGAACAGCACGCGTTCGCCGGGCTTGACGCGAATCGGTTCGCCGGCCCCCAGCGCCTTGTCGTTGATGGAAAAAATATCAGCCTGCACCTCCAGCCCCGGCTGCCGCGTATCCAGCACCGCCGGCTTTTCCGGTTGTGCGCCGGCGGGGTCGAGATCGTCGTTATCCATCGCCTGGTTGCTGAAATAGGGCTCCCAGTCACGCAAGGCCAGATAGTGTTCCTGATCGTAACGGCCCGGATTATTCGCACCCTCGACAATCAGAAAACCGAACATCCCGGTGTAGCTGCCGCGGTGCAGGTCGTCCATCGACATGGTGTGGGTGTGGTACCAGCGGGTGCCGGCTGGGGTGGGCGTGAACTGATAGCGGCGGCTTCCGTGCGGAGGCACGGCGGGGCTGCCTTCTTCCTCGGATCCATCCACATCGGAGGGAATCAGCAGTCCGTGAAAATGCACAAACTCCGGCACGTCGGTCTTATTGACCACGTTCACCGTGACCGGCACGCCCTCTTTCATCCGCAGCCGCGGCCCCGGCGAAGTGCCGTTGTACCCAATGGTGCTGATAATGCGATTGGGCGCCAATTCGACGGTGACCGGCGCAATTTCGAGCGTGAAGTCGGTCTTGGCCACATCCGCGGGGCCTACGGGCGCGAGAAAGGATTGCGGTTGCTGCGCGACCAACCGGCTGCTTGCGGCCGCCATCCCGGCTATTTTAAGAAAGTCGCGTCGTTGCATGGGAGGTCGCATGAGAACCGCCGAAGACCAGCTTCGATCATGGTATCGCAACGTCGAACGCAACCGGGTTGCAACTCCTGACTCCCGATCGCAAGCCCATTCGACCGGTGCGGATCCTGGTGCTTAGAACGGGTCGACGCGGCCGAAGGAATGTCGGATTCCACCGCGGCCTCCGCTAGAGATGCTCCCGCACTTCTGATATGCTTCAAACATCATTCGAGGTAATTATCTATGAAGCTGGTACGGTTTATGTGGGCCATTTTCCTCCTGCTTTCGCTCAGCGTCGGGCTGTTTGCGCTGCAAGGTAGCGGGTTTCAACGGTTCGGCCGCCAGCAATTTTCCCTCTCTAACGGAGCCAACGTGCCCTCGGAGTTTTATTGGAGCCGGCTCCAGTACAACTCGGGCTATGCCAACGGCAGCAGCTTCGGCTATCGCCGCTTTTACGGCGGTTGGTCCAGAGATTATCCCAAGGCCGACAACGATTGCCTGATTGCACTCCGGCGTCTGACCCATATCAACTCTCCCTCGCCGCTGAACGTTGTCGATCTCGATAGCGATCATCTGTTTGACTATCCTTGGATCTACGCGGTCCAGGTGAATACTTGGACCTTCACCGAGCAGGAGGCCAAACGCCTGCATGATTATCTTTTGAAGGGCGGCTTCCTGATGGTCGACGACTTTCACGGCACCGATGACTGGACGCATTTCATGGCCGGTATGCGCATGGTGTTGCCCGATCGGCCGGTAGAAGACCTGAAAGATGCCGACGAGATCTACCACGTCCTTTACGACATCAACGAAAAATTTCAGATCCCGAGCGAGGTTTACGTCAACACCGGGCGCACCTACGAGAAGGACGGCTACGTGCCCAAGTGGCGCGCCATCCGCAACGACCATGGGCGCATCATGGTGGCGATCTGCGCCAACATGCATCTCGGCGACGCCTGGGAGTGGGCGGATAGCCCGGAGTATCCTGAGAAGTTTTCGGGACTTGCGTTTCGCATCGTCCTCAACTACATCACCTACGCCATGACCCATTAGGCAGGAACCGAGTGCGCCTCTTCCTACAGTCCGCAAGCAGCCCAGAGGCCCATGTTCGAGTTCTTTTTTAAGTATCCGCATTCGCTCTATTCACGCGGCCAGTTCGCCCTGCTGGGGGCGTGGCCCGCGTGGGTGCTGGCGCTGCTCATCCTGACCGCGGCGGCCGCTCTGGCTTTCCTGATCCGCTCCCGCATTGCGCGGGCCGCTCCGGTTATGCGCGGCTGGCGCGCCTGGGTGATCTGGAGCTTGCAGACGCTCCTGGCCGCGCTGGTGCTGGTGCTGCTGTGGCAGCCCGCGATCACCGTCGCCGAGCTGAAGCCCCAGCAAAATATTATTGCCGTACTGGTCGACGACTCGCGCAGCATGGGCCTGGCCGAAGACGGCGTCACCCGCCAGGCGCAAGCCGTGAAGGCCCTGCAGAACGGCGTCCTGGCCGGCCTCAACCGTTCTTTTCAAACCCGTCTCTATCGCGTCGACGACGCGCCCGCGCGTATCGACAGCCTTAAGGATCTGCAGCCCAACGCACCCTCCACACGCCTGGGCGACAGCCTCAAACAGTTGAGTGAGGAGACTTCCGACTTGCCAATCGGCGCCGTGGTCCTGCTCAGCGACGGCGACGACAACGCTGGAGGCATTGGCGCGGATGTCATTAATGCGCTGCGCGCCCGCCATATTCCGGTTCACACTGTGGGCTTCGGACGCGAGCGCGCCGAACACGATGTGGAGCTGGAGGATGCCGTCATTGCTCCCCGCGCCTTGGTCAATTCCCGCCTCGCCGCCACCATCACCTTGCACCAGCGGGGTTACGCCGGCGCCAAAATCAACCTCACGGTGCGCGACGTCAGCGCCGGCCAGGCGAAAGTTCTGGCTGCCCGCAGCATCACTTTGGGGCCGGACGGCAACCTTCAGACCGAGACTTTGATGTTCGATATCGGTGGCGCGGGCGCCAGAACGCTCCAAATCGCGGCTGCTCCACTCGCCGGCGAGCAAAACACGGCCAATAATACGTTGATGCGAGTGGTGAACGTCGGCTCGGAACCGCGCCGCATCCTGTACATCGAGGGTGAACCGCGGTGGGAATACAAGTTTATCCGGCAAGCGGAAGAAGACGACCGCATGGTGCAGATCGTCTCCATGGTCCGCACCAGCGAAAACAAAATCTACCGCCAGGGAATCTCCGATCCCAAAGAACTGGCCGAGGGCTTTCCGTCTCGTCCGGAGGATCTGTTCTCCTACCAGGGATTGATGATCGGATCGGTGGAAGCCGGCTATTTCACTCCTGTTCAGCAGGAATTGATCCGCGAGTTCGTGGATCGCCGCGGCGGCGGCGTGTTGCTGCTGGGCGGCCAGTTCGCCATGGCGGATGGCGGCTGGAACGCCACGAAACTTACTGATCTGATGCCGACGGTACTGCCCTCGCAGTCGCCCACATTTCATCGCGAGGCCGATCCGAAAAACGGCACTACGCATACCACGGCGGAGCTCGCGCCCGCCGGCGTGGACAGCATTATCACCCGTCTGGCGGATGACCCTGCCGCCAACGCCGCCAAATGGAAGAAGCTGCCCTACCTGATGGATTACCAGGATCCCGGCACCCCCAAGCCGGGGGCTTCGGTTCTCGCCAACATGATTACACCCGAAGGCCGAAAGCTGCCGTTGCTGATTACGGAAAACTTCGGCCGCGGCCGCAGCGCGATCATGGCGAGCGGCGGCAGTTGGCGCTGGCAGATGAGTTCGCCTCTGGGCGATACCGCTCACGATTTATTCTGGCAGCAGCTGCTGCGGTGGCTGGTTTCCGATACCCCCGGACATGTATCCGCTTCGGTCCCCGCACAGATGCTGCTCGACAGCGGCGCCGTAACCATCACCGCCGGTGTTCGCGATTCACAGTACAACCCGGCGCCCGACGCCAAGGTCGAAGCCCACATCCTGGGCCCGAGCGGCGTCAGCGCGCTGCTCGAGATGACGCCGGTTCCCGACAATCCCGGCCAGTTCCAAGCCGCGTGGTCCGCTCCCAAGCCCGGCGCCTACCTCACCGAGGTCATGGCCCAACGCGCGGATCCCACCGGCACGGTGAAGGAATTGGGCCGCGACGTTTTGACGTTTCAGCGCATGGACGGCGTCGCGGAAAATTTTCACACCGAACAGAACCGCGATCTGCTGGAACGCCTGGCCACGCAAACGGGTGGACAATATTGGAAGCCCGCAGACTTAGGCAAACTCGCTGGCGGCATTCCCTTCTCCGAAGCCGGCGTGACCATGCGCGAGACCAAGGACCTGTGGGATTTGCCGCTGGTCTTTTTCGTACTGCTGCTCCTGCGCTTTTCCGAGTGGTGGCTCCGGCGCAAGTGGGGGATCGTCTAGATGGGACTCTTCGCCCCCTGGTTCCTGGCTGGTTTAGCCGGGGTCGCACTTCCGCTCTATCTGCATTTGCTAAAAAAGCATAATCGGCCGCCTCAGCCGGTACCGTCGTTGATGCTTTACGAATCGCGGGTAGTAAGTTCGACGCGGCATCGACGGCTGGATCACATCTTGCTGCTGTCGCTGCGGCTGCTGTTGCTGGTGCTGCTGATTCTCGCGTTTACGAATCCTTTCATGAACCGCAACGCCGCCGCTCTGGCGAGTAACCGGCTGGTGCTACTGGTGGTCGACAACTCTTTTAGCATGCGTGCCGGAACTCGATTAGCTGACGCCAAAAGCGCCGCCATGGGCGTCTTGGCTGGAAAAGGTTCCGCGCGCGCGCAGGTGGCGGCGTTTGGTTCGCAGTTGCGGCTGATGACGCAACCAGTAGAAGACCAATCGGCGTTACGCGCCGCCGTGCAGGCCATTCAGCCCGGTGACGGCCACGGCAATTTTGGCGAACTGGCGCGCGCCGTGCGTGCCATGGCTGAGTCCGTGCACACTCCCATCGAGGTTCATCTGTTCAGCGATATGCAGCGCGGCGATCTGGCAGCCACTTTCTCTGATCTGGCGCTGCCCGCGAACGTCAAAGTGGTGACGCATCCCGTGGTCGCGAAGTCCCAACCCAACTGGACCGTCGAATCAGTGGATGCCCCCGGGCAAGTTTGGGGCAAGGACGTCAAGCCGATTCACGTACAAGCCGTGATTGCCGGATACGGTACTCCCGCCGCCCAACGCACTGCGTCGCTGGTGGTGAACGGGAAGATCGCCGCTTCAAAAACCGTGGCAGTTCCCGCCAATGGACGCGCAACCGTCGACTTCCCCGCGCTCGAAGTGCCCTACGGATTCAGCCGCTGCGAGGTAAAGATCGACGACGCCGACACCCTTCCTGCCGACGATCTCCGCCGCTTCGCCGTCGAGCGTTCCGATCCGCAGAAGGCCTTGCTGATTCATAACTACGGCGACAGCCGGTCGCCGCTCTATATCGGCGCCGCGCTCTCGGCCGCCGCGGAGTCGGCCTTCACCCTCGAATCGATCAACCTTACCGAGGCCGCCGACCGTAAGCCGTCCAACTACGCTTTCATCGTTCTCTCCGATATCAATACCCTGCCCTCGCTGCTGGAAAATTCACTCACCCAATACGTGCGTTCCGGCGGGAGTCTGCTGATCGCCGCCGGCACCTCCGCGGGGGCCCGCTCGCAGATTCCCATTTTCGGCGCGCACATCGTCACCACCCGCGACTACAGCCGCGTTCCCGATCGTTACATGGCGGTCGGATCGAGCGATTCCTCCTATCCGGCGGTTGCCAAAGCCGGCGGCTGGCCCGGCGTGAAGTTTTTCTACGCGCTCGATGTCGATCCCGGCGCGGGTCCGGATGCGGCGCGCGTGATCGTTCGCTTAAGTGACCAGACTCCGCTATTGCTTGAAAAACGTATCGGCGAGGGCCGCGTCATGCTGCTCACCTCCGGGCTCGACAACCTCACCAACGATTTTCCGTTGGACCCCGCGTTTGTCCCCTTCATCGAACAGACGGCGCGCTACCTTGCCGGCAGCGAGCGGCAGGGTGGCGCGCGTCCGGTCGACGCCTACCTCGAGCTGCGCAATGCCAAAGAGCAGGCTCAAGGCGTTGAAGTCACCGACCCCCAGGGTAAGCGGCCGCTCACGCTGGGCGAGGCCGCCTCCGCGCAGTCCTTCCAGCTCACTGAAGCCGGCTATTATCAGCTCCGCCTCGCCAATGGACGGCAAGATGAAGTCGGCGTCAACCCCGATCCTAAGGAATCGAACCTCGAGGTGATTCCCGAGGATGTGTTGGCGCTGTGGCAAGGCAACGGCGGCCAGACACAACAACAAGCGCCGGCGTCCGGTGGCGGCCCGGCAGCGCCCCAAAAGACGCCGCAAACGCTGTGGTGGTACATCATGCTTCTGGTCCTCGCCGCCGCCGTGGCTGAATCGGCCCTGGCCAGCCGCTACCTGGGGACCCAGCGCGAGGAAGAAGTATTGCCGAAGTCTACTTCAGATTACGCACGATGAGTGTGAGACTTCTTCCTTGGCACGGGTCAATGAGTTCTGTCGGCACCGTTGAAACAAGTGGCGAGGTCTCGGCGGACTGTTTGATTCAGGCTTTCAAACGGAAACACGACTGTCTCGTTAGGAAAAACGTTTCTGATAGTCAGGTTTTGAGTTGGGAACGGCATCCCGGTTTCCTGGCTGTTTGGATAGAGAACGGTGGCTCCCGGCCCGTTTGCGCCATTTCCCTGCTTTTTGCCACCTTCCACCTTGTGTGTAAGCTGAGTCTTTCCGTCCACTTCAATGGATATTTCCCGGCCTTCTTCGGGAACACCGTTTGCCCAGGTAAGCTTGATCTCACCTTCATGAGTGGCGGCTCGGCAGCTCAAAATCAGGCGGTACATATCGATTTTGCCGGCAAACTTGGTCGAAGGCAGTTCTCTCAATATTGTCGCAGTGATTTCCCGAGACTCCGCTAGAGGTTTTTCCGTCCACTGGGAATCCCACTGTTCAGCGCCGGCGGCTTCAGCCGATAGGGTTTTTACCAGTGCCACTTGCGTACTTTCGTCTGGTACCCCCTTGCCGGCCGCGCCCATCGCGCCTGTTTTCATGAAATCCAATATCGTCGCTTTTGAATTTGGACCTTGAAGGGCCGCATTGACCACCCTGGGTGATTGTCCGCTGGTGAGCTTGCTGACGAGCATAGCCGCCAGGCTCGGCTCAGGACGCGCGGCGTCGAAATGTTCGACCGAGAGCCCGCCATACATGAGCGCATCGCTATGGCAAACCCCGCAGTATTTCTGAACCACTGCGTTTTGTTGCGCGGCGGGCATCATCTCAGCAGCTGATTCGTCTCCGCGGGCGGTTGAATAAAGAAGCGGTACGGCGGCCAGGCTTATAGCGATCAGCACCGCTTTGACTGATGTTCTGTATTGGCGGTCCATTCATCGACTCGCTTTCAATCTTGCATAGGAGCCCTTTTCCAACTTCGTGCCCCTGAGCAACTTTACCACTTCTTTTCAATCCGGCATGGCGGAAAGAGCGCCCCAGGAACATAGGCAAGGCGTCGAGGTC
>Ga0105240_10007486_pt1 | contig 15844 bp, 13 predicted proteins | sample KBSC54metaG_FD_80426 | JGI IMG/M metagenome (GOLD analysis project Ga0105240, IMG submission 80426) | Corn rhizosphere microbial communities from Kellogg Biological Station, Michigan, USA - KBS C5-4 metaG | ecosystem: Host-associated > Plants > Roots > Rhizosphere > Soil | place: Michigan, USA... | reverse complement strand
CATCCGCACCCGGCATGCCGATGGCCGGACGACCACCGCGACCCGCAGCTTCGGCGATGCGGTGTTCACCCCCAAAGGCTCGGGCACGATCGACATGTCGGATCACGCCCATGAAGTGGTGATTGCATTGAAAGGCGGGACTGCCGGACCCAGCCCCGGGTCGGAGGGGATTCCGAATGCCTTCCCCCGCGCCGGCTCTGAAAAGATGTTCGAGAATGACCGGGTGGTGGTGTCGCGCTTCAGCTGGACGCCGGGTGTGCCCGTGCCGATGCATCATCATGACAAGGATACGGTGATGGTGTTCCGCTATGACGGCCCCATCCGTTCCACCGGTCCGGACGGCAAGAGCGAGATCCTGGATTTCCGCAAAGACCAGATCATGTTCAGCAAGGCGGGCCGCACCCATACCGAGCTTTTGGCCGGGACACGGCAAAGCGCGGTGATGACAGAGTTGAAATAGCGGCCGTGCCGCCGGTTATGACCCGCCAGAAGCCGCTTGCCGAAAGACCCTTCTCCGAGGGCTGGAATTTTTTGGTTTTTTCTTATAGAATCAACTGCTTGCAGCTGTACTTTCCTTGGTAATGCGGAGTTAACTCTATTGGCTGACAATCCGGCCGATAGTTTACGGGGCAAAAGCATGAGCCGGGCCGCTTTGTCAGACGTGAGTCCGCCGCTCGTCGAGCAGCCGGACGACGCTCTGCTGGTCGCGGACGAAGCGTCCGCCGAAAGCCTGCGTTCGCTGCATGAGAAAATCGAAACCGCCTTCGCGTCGGCGGACGAGCCATTGCCCGCCGCACCCAAATCGCCATTCGATTCCGGCACCCAGCGCCAGGCCGCCATTGTCGGCAATCTGGATTCCCGCATCGCGCGCCTGGAAGAGGGCGCGGAGATTGCGCATCTGCGCGAGACCATCCGCGAAGTCTGCAATGTGATCTCGGGCCTGGCGATGGAAGCGGAGCGCGGCGCCAGCGAGCGGGACGAAAAGCTCGCCGCCTTGGCCGACGCGCTGCACGCTCAACTCAATGCGGACCGCGAGCGCCTGGATGCGCTGGAATTGCGCGTGGTCAACAGCGAAGTCGTGAGTGCGCGGGGCTTCGATGAAACCCGCGCGGGTCTGCGCCATCTGGAAGAGCGGATGCAGACCGCCGACGGCCATAACGAGGATCTCGCCTACAATATGCGCATGCTGCGCGGCGAAGTCTCCAACCTCAATCAGGCGGCTGTCGCACTGCGCAAGCTCGAGGAACGGGTCGAAGCAGGCGATATGCGCCACGAAGACCTGTCGCGGCGCACGGTCGGACTGCATGACGAATTGGCGCGTCGCAGCGCCGCTTTGAAAGAGGATTTGAGCGCCGCCGGTGAGAGTGCCGCCGCGGCCACGCGCCAGCTGGAAACCCGCCTGCAGGCGGCGGACGCACGGCACGAAGATCTGACGCGCGACATGAACCGCCTCAAAGGCGATGTCTTAAGCGAAGCGGCGCTGGCGCTGCGCGAGCATCGCACCCAGATGGAACAGGCGGAGAAGGCGATCGCGGAACTGAAGGACCGCAACGCCCGTTCGGTGGAGCGGATCGAAGCTTTGACCGACACGCTGGGTACAGTCAGCCGCAAGCTGGACGGTGGCACAGACCGGCTGGCGATGCTGTATGGCGATATCAGCAATCTCGGCCGCAAGATCGACGGCGAAGCGGCCGGCGCCCAGTTGCTCGCCGAGCGTTTGGGCACGGTGGAAAAATGGATTGCCCGGTCGCATGAGCGCGAACGTGCCCAAGCCGAGCTTCACGCGCGGTTGGCCAACAGCTTGCTCACGCCCAGCGAAGATTGATCAAGCGAAGAATGATCAGCGAAGAGCGATCGCGCCCAGTTACGACAAAACAAAAATGCAGAGTGCCGCGACGGCGGTATAGAACACCGCCACGCCTGTAAGCCACCAACCGGGCACGAAGCGCGGTGACCGGCCGATGCCATGCGGATCATCCTCGCGGGCATTTTTCCGGCGGCGGGCCAGGGGGGCGATGAAGATCTGCTGGCGATAGGTCAAGGACATGGAAACTCCACTTCCTCACGGCTTGCTCGGTCTGCCCCATTTGAATGCAGAAACCGGCCTTTTGGTTCACTGCCAAAGCGTCGCGGCGACGCGAAGTTAAGGAAAACAAGGGCTTGCGTGGGGTGGGCGGGCATAAAATTTCCGCGATAGACCCGCGGCTACGGCTTTGCTTCATTCCAATTGCGAGTCGGCGGCATATATATGTCTTGGGCGTTAGACCCACGAGGAGCGTCATGGCCAGCCGATATACGGACGACGAACTGACCAAAAAGGTGACATCGCCTGGTTGGCGGCATGAGCCGGAAGAGGGCGGACCGGTCACCGGAACCCTGGAAGACGCCCTGAAAAGCGGTCATGCGCAGCATGCGCAGGGCCGTGCGCCGGGCCGGATCGAAGAGCTGGAAACCGCGATCGAACTGGACATGATCCAGATCGAAAAGCTGTGGCGGTATCTGGGTTTGCCGGTCTGACCGCGCCGATGGCAGATCCTTCCGAGCCGCCATCCGGCGCGCGCCCCGAAAAAACCTCCCAGTTGTTGCGCCAGTTCGCGGACCAGCTGGGCGGCGAACGCGTCAGCCTTGAGGATGTCGTCGCCAGCCTTGGCGACCGGGGCCTGGGCGTGCTGATGGCGATTTTTGCTGTGCCCAATATTTTCCCGGCTCCGGTTCCGTTCGGCAATGTCCTGTTCGGCATTCCGGTGATCATCCTGGCGGTGCATCTGATGTTGGGCTGGCCGCGGCTTGTGCTGCCCAAAACGGTCGCCCAACGAAGCATTGGCGCCAGCGTGCTCAAATCGATCACGCCCAGACTTGCGGGCATGCTGGCCCGGATCGAGCCCTTGCTGAAGCCGCGTCTGCCCGCCGTGAGCACGCCCGCGGCGGAGCGCCTGATCGGGCTGATCTGCGTGGTGCTTTCGATCCTGTCGGCGCTACCGATTCCGTTCGGTCACATGGTGCCCGCGCTGGCTTTGATGGTGATCGGGCTGGGGCTGATCGAGCATGACGGTGCGGCAATCCTGTTGGGCGCGGCACTGGGGCTTGCCGGCGTGCTCGTATTCGGCCTGGTCGTGTTCGGCCTGGCGAGCGGTCTCAGTCATCTGATCTGAAAGTCGCCGAGTCGGGGCTTTCTGGGCATACGCCCGCTGAAAGCGGCGTCAGAATCCTGCGTCCACTGTGGCATGCATGCCAGTTTCTGCCAAAAAGCGGCGGAATGGCGATAAATCCGGTCTCAAAAGTGCCGGGCCAGAAAAGAGCAGTTTGCTTTTTTTCCAGGCTTTCTGGGGCTTTTTTGAAAGCCGATACATCGTATTGGGCGAACACATAATCACTTAGGCGTATATATAGACGCCCTAAATATAATTTTACCCGCCCGCCTGGCCTCATAGCTTGTCGCAAAGTTTAGTGATCTCCGCCCATCGCGGGGATTTCGCCAGGATGCAGGGTAATTCGGCCTGCTTCTCTCTGCGGGTATGGGGGCCGCCACACCACTTCAGACGTCTCTCGAATCCAAAAGAATGCCGGTGCGCACGAACGTGTCGGACCATTAAAAACAGCAATCTAGGGGAAATCATATGCGTAGTTTGAACTTCAAGCGCTCGCTGCTGCTTGGCTCGTCCATAGCGGCATTTGCCTGGGCCGCCGCGCCCGCCATGGCGCAAAATGCCAGTGCCGAAAATGAAACCGTGATCGTGACCGGCACTCGCGTGCAGGGCATGACGGCCGCCGACAGCGCCGCGCCCATCACCGTGCTGGGCTCCGACTCGCTGACTCATGGCGCCGGTTCAGGCGACCTGCGCGCCGCGCTGGGCCAGACCGTCCCGTCCTTCACCGCCGATTCCTTCGGCGGCGACACGGCGAACCTGACGCTCGCAGCGGCGCTGCGCGGCCTTTCGCCCAACGACACTTTGGTGCTGGTCAACGGCAAACGCCGTCACGGTACCTCCAACTTGAACGTCGGCGGCGGTTCGTCGGGCGGCGGCGCGGCTGCGGATATCTCGCTGATCCCCACCGCGGCGATCGACCATGTCGAAGTGCTGCTCGACGGCGCGGCCGCGCAATACGGCACGGACGCCATCGCCGGCGTCGTGAACTTCATCCTCAAGAAGAAGTCCTCGGGCGGCCAGCTTCAGCTGTCGGGCGGCCAGAACTACAATCGCCGCGGCGAAACGTTTGAAGTCTCGGCGAACCTGGCTCTGCCGCTGTTCGACAAGGGCTTTGTCAACATCACCGCGGACAAGAAGTATCACGGCTTCACGCATAACGGCGGCAACGATACGCGCCTGTTTGGTCCCGATGGTACTGAAGCGCCTGAAGGCCTGGTCGGCATGGCTGCCATTTCGGCGGCTCCGGCAGGAACATTCACGAATAGCCAGCTCGCAGGCTTCCAGGCGCAAGCGGCAGCCGGCATCGTGCCTTGCACCAACGGCATCTGTGTGCCCTTGGCCAACCGTCGGGGCATGCCGGAATATGGCCGCGCCAACCTGATCAACAGCGACCCTGAATATCAACTGTTCACCTCCTATGTGAATGCGGGTTACGACTTCAGCGACAATGTTCAAGTCTATGCCTTTGGCAGCTGGGCGCATCGCTTCGCCAAGGGCCAGGAAAATGTCCGTATGCCGTCGCAGGTGATCGCGGCGCCGGGCTCCAATCAGCCTTGCTCGGCCACCAATTTGCAGGGCTACAACACGGCCCTTCGGGCAGATGGCATAACCCCTGCCTGCGCCATCGGCGTGAGCAATACGGGCGCGACTTCAGGCAATGGCGTGTCCGCTTTGGGTACCAATGGCCTCAATTCCAGTGGCCAAGTGATCTCATCGGGCATGGCGGGCACCTTCTATACGCCGGGTGAACTCGTTCTCTATCCGAACGGCTTCACGCCCCAGGAAGTGCTGCAGGAAGACGACTACCAGTACAACATCGGCACCAAATTCAATCTTGCCGGCTGGGATGTTGATGTCGGCGCCGGCTATGGCAAGGACAGGTCCAACATCTATACCTGGAACTCGGCCAACCGCGCTTTGTTCCTGGATACCCACACCACGCCCACCAACTTCTACGACGGCACTTTCACCGCCAGCGAATTGACCGCGACTATCGACGCCAACCATGCCTTCAATGTCGGCCTGGCGGGTCCCTTGAACGTCGCGTTCGGTTTCGAAGGCCGCGAGAATTTCTACAGCATCGATGCGGGTGACCCGGCTTCGCGTTACAAGGAAGGCGGTCAGTCCTATCCGGGCTTCCAGCCGACCGACGCTGGCAAACACAGCCGCAAGAATTACGGCGTGTATTTGGACTTGGCGGTGGCGCCGATCGAAGAATTGCAGATCGACATCGCCGGCCGTGCCGAACATTATTCCGACTTCGGCGACGCCCAGATCGGCAAGATCACGGCCCGTTACGATTTCAGCCCGATGATCGGTATTCGCGGCACGATTTCGACCGGCTTCCGCGCTCCCAACCTGGGCGAGGAGTTCTATTCGGCCACCCAGGTCTCGCCTGTCACCGCCACCGTGCAGCTGCCCGCGAACTCGGCGGCGGCCAAGGTGCTGGGTCTGCCCGACCTCAAGCCGGAAATCTCAACCCAGTACAGCGTTGGTCTTGTCGCCCATCCGCTCGCCGACCTCAGCGTCACGGTTGATGCCTACAGCGTGTCGCTGGGCGATCGCATCGTCCGTTCGGGCACGGTGAATTACCTGGGCGGTTCGATCAACGTGCCGCTGGTCAACCAGGCGATCGCCGCGCACGGCAATATCCTGGATCCGACCGCGAATCAGGTGGGCGTCACGGCCTTCTTGAATGGCCTGGACACCTTGACCCAGGGCGTCGATCTGGTGGTCAACTATCCCACCGACTTCGGCCAGTACGGCCTTGTCGACTGGACCCTGGCGGGCAATTACAACTCCACGTCTCTGTCGTCGGTGGCTCCGACGCCGGCGGCGCTGCTCGCTTCCAACTCGAATGCGACCTTCTTCCAGGCCTATACGCTGTTCAACTTCGTGCACAGCGCGCCCCAGGAGAAGGTTGGTCTGACGGCCAACTGGTCGCTGGATGAGTTCGGAGTCACGTTCCGCGAAACCTTCTATGGTCCGCAAAAGGGCTTCACCACCCCGAACAGCGGCCCGCCGCTGTATCTGGCCAACCAGGCCGCTGTCGGCCTGACCGATCTGGAAGCACGGTACAACATCACCGAAGGCTTCCAGGTTACGTTCGGCGGCAACAACATCTTCAACATCCGCCGCGATGTCGTGGGCTTCACCAGCTCGCCTCGCACAGCCAATGGCGGCACCAACTCCGCCAGCGGCGGCCAGGTGCAGAACCCGCCGGTCGGCGCGTCGTTCGACCCGAATGGCGGCTACTATTACGGCCGCCTGACTCTGAACTTCTAAACCGGTCTAACGGTTTAAGAGACTTGCCGCCCATTTCCGGAAAACCGGAAATGGGCGGTTTTTTATGTGTGGTCAGAAGACGTAATTGATCGCGATCGCAGGCGTGACCGAGGCGGGCACATTGTGTCCCTTTGGGATGATGCGAACACCTCCCAAGACGCCGATATTGGGCGTCCAGCTGAATTCGATGGCGGGAGCAAAACCCAGGCTGTCGCTGGTTCCGGAATTCAGGACCACCGACCGGCCATTTTGCGTGCCGTGCGCGATCGCTTCGTTGCCATGGCTGTAGATCACATCCAGCGCCAACACCCATTTGCGCGTCAGGCTGTATTCGAACGCCGCGTCGGCGGAGAAGCTGTTTCCGGGGCGGGCATGGCCGCGAAAGCCTGAGCCGGTTCCATAGACGCTCACATCCTCCACCATTGCCCGGCGGGATATGCTTTGGCTGAGATCGAGACGGGTGCGCAGCAACCGCCCGTTGGGCATCCAGAAGACCGTCTGGGAGTAGAAGGCGAGGGCGGTGGTATAGGCGCCGTTGCCGAAACCGTCGCTGGGACGGGTCCCCAGCCGGTCATAACGGCCTGTGGGCACAGTTTCGATCAGGGCAATCGCCAGATCGGGCATGCCCCGCGCGGCATCCAGGCTGGTCAGCCCATATTGGGCCCGCAGCTGGGTGTCGCCAAGCTGCACGCCGGTGCTGTCGGGCCCGCCGCGAACCGAATTATACCCCGCCGTCGGCACCAGCCCGAGCGTGAGCCGGTCGGTGACACCAAAGAGCAGGTAGGTGAGGGAGTTGACGCTGTTGGCCGGTCCCGAAATGGCGTCATAGAGATAGGATTCGATCAGCATGTGCCCCCTGGGAAGGGTATGCGCCGAATTCGCCAGCATCGGCCCCGTCCACCAGGCATCCTCGAGCGATTGCGGCGCCTCTGCCATCGCCGGACCGCCGGTCAGAATCCAGCCAGCCACTATCGCCTGAAAAATACGCCGCCCGCTCATTGATGAATGCCCCATCTGAAAATTCGTGGTCGCATTGATGAGAGAGCAGGGATGCGCAAACACCCTGCTTCTTGCGGTGCAATTCCTGCGTATGGGGAAATCGATGGGCTACGCCCAACGCTTCCTGTTTCTTGTGGCGCAATCGGTCCGGGCGTCTGGCGCCGGATCGGCGGCGTTGCCGCTGTCAACGCAGCATGAAAAATCGATCATGTCCGCCGCACGTCTTTGTCCAAGTCTTGCACGGCGGTGTCCAAATCTTCTGTCTTTTTCCGGCTCATGTGCCGTGACACTGTTGCGGTGAACAGGGAGGCGGACATGGCTGTCGGGATCCGAATGAGCGCAATGATGCGGCAATTTTCCGGCAACGGGCTTGCTGGCGGGCTGCTCTTGGGCGCGACTTTCGTGATGGCAAATCCGGGTGCGGCATTCGCGGCCTGGCCTCCTGCCGGCGGACGCGGCGAATGTACCGTCACCAAGACCAGCGATGTCTCCGCCAAGATGCGCGACGGCGTGATGCTCAAGGCCGATATCTATCGTCCCCAAATCAAAGAAAAAGTGCCCGTCATTCTGATGCGCACCCAATATGGCAAGGCCGCGGCGCAGATCGAACCGGCGCGCTTTCAGACGCCGGACTGGTTCGCCTCGCATTGCTATATCGTGGTGATTCAGGACATCCGCGGCCAGGGCGCGTCGGACGGCACTTTCTATGAATATACCAATGACCGGAATGACGGCTACGACACGGTGGAATGGGCGGCGAAATTGCCCGGCTCGAACGGCAAGGTGGGCATGTATGGCTCGTCATATGTCGGCGCCACCCAATGGCTGGCTGCCACCGGCGCGCCGCCATCGCTCAAAGCCATCGTGCCGTCCAACACTGCGTCCGATTATTATGACGGCTGGACCTATGAAGACGGCGCGTTCCGTCTGGCCTTCATCGAACCCTGGATGGCCGAGACCATCGGTCTGACCGCCGCGATCAACCGGGGCGACAAGGCCGCCGCGGCGCAGATGGAAGAGGCCAACAAGAACATGGCGCAATGGAGCCTGTTCCAGCCCTACGACAAAGTCCCATTCTTCCAGCCCGACAATCCGGCCGTGGCGCCCTATTTCTTCGACGCCATCAAACACTCCACCGACGATGCCTATTGGCAGGCCTTCAGCATCAAGCGCCGTTATGACAAGGTGCAGGTGCCGGTGCTGGCCTTTGACGGCTGGTACGATGCCTTCATCAACGGCTCGCTGGAGAATTTCAACGGCGTGAAGGACAAGGGCGCGACCGATATCGCGCGCAACAATTCGCGCATCGTGATCGGCCCCTGGGAGCATCTGGGCTGGGGCCGGCCGGAAAGCATGGTCAGCCCGCGCCTGCATGCCATCGGGGCGGTGGCCAACAGCCCGGTCAACGATCTGTCCTTGGCCTGGTTCGATCATTTCCTCAAAGGCAAAAACAACCAGATCACGACTGGCTCGCGCGTGACCTATTTCACCATGGGCGAAGAGAAGTGGCATGTGTCGAAGGACTGGCCGCTTGCGGGCACCAAGCCGCAAAACTGGTATCTGGCCAGCGGCGGCCACGCCAATTCATCGTTTGGCGACGGCGTGCTCACCGATGCGCCGCCCCGTGGCGACGCTCAGACCCAGGGCCAGGCCCATGCCGATAATGAATTTGGCAGCGCGGTGGCGGCAGCCAAGGCCGATGCCGGCCTCGACACATTCGTCTATGACCCGTCCAATCCGGTGCCCAGCATGGGCGGTCATTCCTGCTGTTCCTGGACCACCGGCCCGCAAGGCCAGTTCGATCAGTCCGCGATCGAGCAGCGCCCCGACATTCTGGTTTATTCCAGCGCGCCTTTGAAACAGCCGATGGAAGTCACCGGTCAGATCACCGTGACGCTCTATGCCAAGACCATGGCGCCGGACACCGATTTTACCGCCAAGCTGGTGGATGTGTTCCCGGACGGCACCGCGATCAACCTGGCCAACGGCATCCAGAAGGCGAGTTATCGGGAGTCCCTGTCCAATCCCACGCCGGTCGTGCCGGGACAGGTCTATCAATACAAGATCAACGTCTGGCCCACGTCCAACTTGTTCAAACCGGGTCATCGCATCCGGCTGGAAATCTCGTCCAGCGATTTTCCGCAATTCGCGCCCAATTCGAATACGGGGGAAAAATTCGGCACCAGCGCGAAATGGCAGAAGGCAACCCAGACCATCCTGCACGATGCGGCGCATCCCTCCGCCGTCATCCTGCCGGTGATCCCTGTTGGTGCTGGCGGCCCTGCGTTAGACGCGGTTCCCGCCGATTGATTTCCCCTTCGCACTAGCGCGCTACGCGCACGCGGGGGAAACGGGCCTGAGTTGCTTCAGCAAGTCCTAGAGCGCCTTGGTTCCAGCTTTCTTCCCCCGCGAGCGGAGCGACAGCGGGGGAAGACAGATAGGGGGTCAGCAATTATGACAACCAATCGTCGATGCCAATGACAGCCCGTAAACGGTTTCGGGATAACGCGCGCGCAGATTTCTGTCCGCCGCTTCAGCCCGGCGCACGCATTGATTGAACGCCTCGCCGCGAACCGACCAGCCGTCTTTCACGTCGGCGCCGCCGCGCAAAGGATGGATCTGATAGATTCTGGTGGCTGCAAAACAGGCAGCGGCAGCGTGTGCGGGAAGGCTCACGGCTGTCACAAGAGATATAACAAGAAATACAGGTACCCATGCGGGGCGAGGTATTTTCACGGCTTCAACCTTGCAAAAGCGCCCCTATATAGGCGGTTGTCGGGACCGATGCGTGGGTTCCGACAAAATGTCGGAATTTCAACAAGATACACTGATACAAATTGCGACCTTAATGTCCGCCAAAGCGGCAATCTGCGGCCTTCCGTTTGCCTATGAAATGTGCAGACATCCGCGCCGAAGACCAGGATTTTGTTTCGATCATGACGTTCAGCAAAACCGAAAAAGACCTCGAGCTGCTGCAGGGTACATGGGAACAAGTCGGCATCGAAGCCGACGGGATCGCCAATGCGTCCGACGAATATAGCGCGGCGGGCACGCTCACGATTTTCGACCGCGATGAATTCTCGGTGGTCAGCGCCGAAGGCAATGTGCTGCTGAAGGGAAAATTCCGCCTCGACGCCACCACCATTCCGCGCCAGGCGACCTGGGTCGACGAAATGGGGCCGGATGCGGGCAAGCATCTTCCGGGGATCTATAACCTGTCCGGCGACAATTTCGTCTTCGTCGCTGCCGGCGAAGAAGCCGCTGCCAAGCCGACCGATTTTCGCACCGAGACCGGCCAGACCTTGCGCCGGTTCGTGCGTCGCTCGCGCCGCGCCTGAGCGCGCTCATTTTTTCTGTCCCAGCGCCTTTTGGCGATCGGCTTCGGTACGCTGGTCGATCGGGATGACCTGTGCCTTGCCATCCAGCTCAATGCCAGGCGGCGAGTCGGAATGGACCGCCATCTTGGGATGATGTCCGCCCTGCTGGCCTTCGGGGTCTTTGGGCCTGGCCGGCCCGCCCTGGCCCTGCTGCGCCCCGGGCATGGGTGCGGGATTTTCCGATTCCTTTTCCGGATTTTTCGTGCTGGGAGCCATCTTCGCTTTCCTCATATTCAGCGGTGAAAACGCGGATATGCCGCCGCCGTTGCCAGCGACTTGACACCGCTCCCGCCTTGGGGCGTTTGACATCTATATGTCATCGCAATTCTCTGAAGATGCCGGCGAGCTGCCGGTCCTGGTCGTGGGAGCGGGTCCGGCCGGCCTGGTGCTGGCGCTGGAGCTGGCTCGCCGCAACGTCTCGGTCCGGCTGATCGACGCCGCGCCGGGCCCCGTTCTGGCCTCCAAGGCCAAAGGCCTGCAGCCCCGCACTCTGGAAATTTTCGACGATCTGGGCCTGATCGATCCGGTCCAGGAGGACGGCGGAGAGTTCCCCCGCTGGCGGGCCTGTGACGGCTCCAAATTGCTGTGGGAAAAAGCGATCTGGGAGCTTCTGGGCCGCGGCAAGCCGGTGGCAACGCCGGCCCGGCCCTATGCCGCCACCTGGATGATCCCGCAATGGCGGACCGAGGACATTCTGCGCAACGCCCTCTTGGATCACGGCATCGAAGTGGAATTCGGCGTCGAATTTCTCTGGTCGGAAGAAGAGGCGGACTGCGTTACCGCGATGGTCCGGATCGATGGTCGGGAAGAGGGCATTGCCTGCCGCTATCTGGTGGGCGCCGACGGGGCCAAAAGCGCGGTGCGCAAATCGCTGGGCATCGTCTATTCCGGCGAGACCTCCGAGGATGAGCTCTATATTGTCGCCGATGTGAAAGCCGGTGCACTGGAGCCGGGCTATTGGATGAATTGGGCGCCCGACGGCGACAAAAGCCGCCGCGTATCGCTCTGTCCCCTGCCGCACAGCGATTATTTCCAGTTCGTGGCGCCCTTGCCGCCCGCTTCACCTGTGCCCGAATTGTCGCTGGAGACTTTGCAGGCGCTGTTCAATGAACGCACTGGGCGCGGCGACATCTCGCTGTCCGATGCGCGCTGGATCATTGCGCACAGGCCGAGCACCCGTCTGGCGGATGCGATGCGCGACGGCTCGGTGTTTCTGGTGGGCGATGCGGCCCATTCCCCGCCCACCTCGCCAGGACAGGGCCTGAACATCAGCATCCAAGACGCTTACAATCTGGGCTGGAAGCTGGCGGCGGTGATGCAGGGCGCTGATCCTTCGTTGCTCGACACTTATGAGGAAGAGCGCCGCCCCATCGCGGCGGGCGTGCTGGGCGTTCTGGCTCGCGTCCTAATCGAAAAAGGCATGAGCGCGGACGAGGCGGAAGAACGCCAGCGGCGCATTCAATCCGACATCTTTCACCTGGATCACAATTACCGGGGCGCTTCGCTCAGCACAGGGCCGCAGGGCGGCGATGTGCCGGTGCAGGCAGGCGACCGCGCGCCCGATGGACCGGTCACCGGCATGTCGGGTCGTCCGGTCCGGCTGTTCGATCTGATGCGCGGCACCCATGTGATGGTGCTGAATTTCGTCTCCGGCACCAACGATCTGGCCTCGGCGCTGGCGCCCCAGCCGGGGCTTCGGGTGGTGGTGATCCCGCCCACCGCCGCCAATCACGCGATCCGCCGGGCTTATGGCGTGACGGATAACGGCCCCACGCTCTTTCTGGTCCGGCCCGACGGCTATATCGGCGTGCGCAGCGATCGCTCCCGCGATCTGGAGGATTGGCTGCACCGCGTCTTCGGCTGAGCATCGCCGCGGTTTTCTTTTTCCCGGGCCACCGGCATGATCCGGCGCGACATGTTTTTTCGCGAGGGGGCGGTGATGCTGGCGGGACTGATAGTGGCGGCGAATCTTGCGGTGGCCGCGCCGGCCATGACCGTGCCCGACGGGTTCACCTTCGCGGCGGGCGGGGACATGATTGGCCCCTATCACGATCTGCCCAAGCCCGAAGATCCCGGCTTTGCGCAGATCGCCGCTTTATTGCGCGGCGCCGATGTCGCTTACGCCAACCAGGAAGGCTCGATCTTCGACATCAAGGATTTCCGAGGCTATCCCGCCGCGGAAAATGGCGGCGGCTATCCGTTACAGCGTTCCCAATTTGCCCGCGATCTGAAAGCGATGGGCATTTCGCTGGTGTCCAAGGCCAACAATCACGCCACCGATTGGGGCAGCGACGGCCTTGCCGCGACCGTGGGCTGGCTGACCGCGGCGGGCGTGACGCAAGCGGGAGTGGGCGAGGGGCTGGAGGCGGCACGAGCCCCCGCTTATCTGCAGACCGTGAAGGGCCGGGTCGCGTTGGTTTCCACCGCCTCGACCTTCCCGCCCATGGCGATGGCCGGGCCGCCGGTCACCCGTTTTGATATCGCGTCTCGCGCCCGCATGGGCATCAGCCCTCTGCATGTGCGCGAAGTGGGTGTGGTGACGCCGCATCAATTGCAGACCTTGCGCCAGATCGCAGGCCCGCTGGATTTCGGCGGCTCGCCGCAATCGAGTGACGTGCGCTTGGGCGATCAGGTCTTCCGCGCAGGGGCCAAGACCGGGCCGGTCTGGGAAATGAACACGGGCGACCGGGACGCGGTCATCAATTCGGTGAAAGCGGCGCGAACCAAAGCCAGGTTCGTGGTCTTTTCCATTCACGCGCATCAGACCGCCGGACATCAGGATGCCGGCGGCGCGCCATACGAACCGATGATGCTGCATTGGGCGAATGAAGCGGCATCCCCCGAAGATCCCCGCCCCGCCAATTTCGAGCCGGCGCTGTTTCATGCCGCCATCGATGCGGGCGCCGATGTGGTGGTGCGCACCGGTCCGCATGTCCTGGGTGGGATCGAAATCTATAAGGGCAAGCCTATCTTCTACAGCCTGGGCAGCCTGTTCTTCGATTTTCGGGGCAAGCGCACTTACACCACGCCCACCGGCCAGGTGATGAATTTCCCCGATGGCTATTTCCAGACCGTGATCCCGGTGACGCGCTATGCGCACGGCAAGGTGGACGAGATCCGGCTTTATCCCTTCGCCATCCAGGTTGGCGGCCCGGCAGGCGGCATGCCACGCCCCGCCTCGCCCGATGAAGCGCGCCGCATTCTGGAGAATCTCAAATCCATGTCCGCCGCTTTCGGCACGAAGATCAGCATCCAGAACGGAATCGGCGTGATCCGCGGCGGCTGACGTGGCGCCGGGGATGCCGCTGCAACCCAGAGACAGGGGCCAAATCCCTCCGGACCGGGATTCTGTTAAGTATAATTCTCAAGGAAATACCTGGAAATAAAGTTCAAACCTCAATCACCGTTAACCATGTTTCCTCGCACGAATTGCAGGCACGGATACAACACATACCTTCGCGCAGGTTGCATCGTGCGGACGGGATTTGATGGATCTGGATAAGCACCGGGACGAGATTTTGAAGGCGTTGCGCACGGGAAAACGCACAAAGCTGCGTGACGAAGATGCCGCTTGGCGTGCCATCGAGCGCGCCGCCTCGGCCGTTGCCGATGGCGCGGGGCAGGATGGCGACCGCAAGGCCCGGATCGAGCAGTATGTCTATGAGCTGTGCCTGATCTATGCACACCAGACCGGCGCCATGCCGGGCTTCACCAACAGTGAAAGTGAAACCCGCTTCGAACGCTTCGCCAATTCCATTCCGGTTCCGGCGGAGCTGAAGCTGACCCGAAATTTTCTCAAAGCCTGCATCCGCCGCGTCGATGCCAAGCGCAATCCGCAATTCGCCCGCGATCTGGAAACACGAGGCGGCAGGAACGCCGCGGAATAAGTCTAGTTCTGCAATTCGGTCACCAGACCGGACACCTTGCCGGCTTCGATATCCGCCAGCGAGATTTTGTGCGTGCCGTAGCCGAGCTGGCTTTTCGCGCTTTGTGCCCACGCATCCGCCACCATGTCGCGCAGCATCGCCGCGCCTTCCGCCAGCCGTTCGGCGACAAATGCCTTGGCTTCTGGCGTGCCCTGGTCGAACGCCAGCGCCCGGTCAAGCTGATAGGTCTTTTCCACATGGGTGGCGGTCGCCAGAAGATAAGCGATGGTGCGGGCCTGAATGGTGTCATTATACGGGCGATAGGGCGCCAGCAGCGGCGTCAAATCCTTTTCCTGGATATGCGCGTTGACGAAATTGCTTTCGAAACGCGCATGCAGATTGGCGCCGGCATAATTGTGCGGATTGGGAAAATCGCCCCAGCCATTGTAATGCACCGTGACATGCAAGGGCTGGCTGCCGTCGCTGACGAAATGGGCCCAATAGCCCAGATCGCGCAAGGTGAGCATTTCGCGCCGCTTGCGGTCCGCCTCCAGCCATTTGCGCGCTTTGGGATCCTTGATGAATTTCAGCCCCGCCACATCGGCGCGCCAATAGGCGAAATCCTTCACCAACTGCTGCCAGCCATCGATGATGGAATAGGGCAGCCATCCGGCCCTGCTGGCGTCTGCGTTCGCGGCGCGGAGCGCAGTGTCATAGTCCTGCCGGCTCGCCGGCAAAGCATCCAGCCGGGGGCCGCCCAGCACGGTGCCGTCATCCGACAGATCCACGAAATGGGCGGGGTCCAGATCGGCGTCATGCGGGTTGCCGGCATCGCGCGAACGGTCGGGCTCACGGGAGAATTCGCCAATGGTGGCGCTCGCCTCTGGCGTGCGCAGGAAGGTGGGCAGGTTTTTCGGGAAATGGCGCGCCGCCGCTTCGCCGGCGATGCGATGCCCCAACGCACCCCATGCCAGAACCTGTCCGCTGGCACAGATGGAAAGACAGACGGACAAGGACAGGCACAGGATGCGATGGCGCATGGATGGGGCTTTCAGTAGCGGGCGGTCAGGGTCACCTGGAAGGATTGCGGCGAGCCTACATAGGCGGTGGGATAGTTGGTACAGCCGTTGAAGCCCGACACCGGCTGCCAGCAGGTCTGGGTGCCGAT